>Ga0302278_10000201_pt1 | contig 76414 bp, 46 predicted proteins | sample III_Bog_N3_2_FD_194543 | JGI IMG/M metagenome (GOLD analysis project Ga0302278, IMG submission 194543) | Peat permafrost microbial communities from Stordalen Mire near Abisko, Sweden - III_Bog_N3_2 | ecosystem: Environmental > Terrestrial > Soil > Wetlands > Peat | place: Sweden: Abisko...
CCGCCAGCGTTAGCGGGGCGTATTTGCCCTCCCGCCGCCACAGGATGCGTCCGCTCGCCGCGTCAATGGCCTGCAATTCGCGCGGCTTCTCATCCCAGTCAAACTCCGTCTCCACCCGTTGCTGGTCGCCGGTGTTGTATTTGGGCGCAAAATCCTCCAGCGTCCACTGGCGCGGATTGACCAGCACGTAGAGAATCCCGTTCACATTCAGGATTTCCTCGGCCCCCTTGGTGCTGTCATAGACTTTGAGCACCTTGCCGGTGGCCCCGTCCAGTTTGGTGACCGGCGCTTCAATCGAAAGGGTCGTATAGATATGGTCCCCGTCGCCCACCAGCCGCCGGGCGAGTTGCGTCGGCCCGGACTTCAGCGGCCATAAATGCGACTGCCAGTGGGGAATCTCGTTCGTCCACAAAATCGTGCCATTGAACGCGTCCCGCGCCGTGATCACCCAGTGCGCCGGCAGCAGAATCGAGATGCGCGAGCCCTGGTCCATGATGTAAAACAGCCGGCCCCCGGACGACACCTCCGCGCTCAGGCTCGACATGCGGTCGTGATGCCGCGACCAGCGCGGACTGCCGATCCACTGGTAACCTTCCGGCGGCGCCACCACCATGTCCTTGGAGGCCACATTGCCCCGGGCGTCGTAAAAGTAATGCGTCCACTCGTCAATGTTAGTCGGGCGCGGCTTCACCAGTTTCTGCCATTCGCCGTTTTCCTTGTAGTAGGCGACGCCGTTGGGCGTCAGCACCCGGAGCAGGTCCTCATGAGAAATCCCGTCGAGACTATCGGCCACCAGCAGGTTGACCAAATTGTCCACATAGGGCAGCGGCCCCGGCCGCCAAACATCCACCGTCACCTGGCCGTGCAATTTCTCGGCCAGCAGCCATTCACGGTCGGAGGGCACTTTGGCGGCATCGCGATCGAGACCCTGCACCTGATAACTATCGCTGCGCCGCAATGCGGCGGTCAGTTGCACGTCGCCGGCACCCAAATTGACAATGAAACCACCCTGCACCCCGGTGGCCGCAATGATCCGGGCGGCTTCTGCATCAGCGGCGGGATTAGGCGCGGCCAGCGCCGGGAACGCGGCGGCCAGCAGGAGGCCGCCCGTCGTCAGTAGGCGGCACAGGATTGAGGGTTGAATCAGATGACGCCAAAGAGAGATGGCGAAACGGCGGGATGTAGTTTGGTTTTGCATGGGCGCGCGGTCATTTTTGGTCCCGTCCGCTTGAGAACCGTTCCCAAACGTTGAAGAGTCATGCGCGCCCCTGGAGAGGTAGCCTCTGATTCATATCCAAGACCAAATATACGACTATTATTATCGTTTATAATTTATTGTCAACTGCGTTTTTGGTTTGATTAATTGTCCGGATGGGGCCGTTCGCTGGTTTCATCCGGGGTTTTAAAGTTTGGTTTTTTGCTCGGTTACGGCGGCGGCGGCGGGTTCACTTTTTACTCAGCGCGGCGGCGATGGCATCACCAAGGTCTTCGCTGTCCAAATCTTTGCCGATGATTTTGCCATCGGTCCCGATGAGGAGGGTGAAGGGGACGGTTTCCACGCCGTATTTCGCCGCCAGTTTGTTCGTTTCGCCTTCCCCATCAATGTATTGCGGCCAGGTCATGCCCGCCTGATCCTTGAGGAAGGAGGTCAGTTGCGCCCGGTCGGTATCCAGACTGATGCCGACGATTTCAAAGCCCTGGGGGTGAAATTTCTTGAAGAGATCAATGACGCCGGGCAATTTCGCGCGGCAGGGCGGGCACCAAGTGGCCCAAAAATCCACCAACACCACCTTGCCCTTGAACTTGCCCACGGACAACGGCCGGCCGGTCAAATCCTGTTCCGAAAAGTCGGGAAACGGCGCGCCAATGGCCAGCTCGGCCTGAATTTTCTCGTCGGTTTGCTGTTGGTCGAGGGATTGGAGAAAGCGGTCCGCCTGCTGCCCCACATGGGTGTCGGGGTAATCGGCCTTGATCTGTTTGACGAGGGCGGTGCCTTTTTCGACGTTTTCGAAGACTTGGAAATAGAGCAGCGCTTTGAGATAGGAAATTTGTGCCGCCTCCTCCGTCTTGGCCCCGTTTTCTTTGGCGACCAGAGAGTCAAAATGCTTGAGTTCCTCGGTGAAGTCCGCTTCGGTGATCAGGCCGGCGTTGATCTTGCCCTGAACGGTCTGAACCAACGTCTGCAATTCCAACTGGATGGGACTGAGGTTCGTCGTCGTCTCGGTCGGTGTCGAACCGTCATTCGTGACCGTTACGGATGAAGTCAGACTGAGATTGGTCACGGTCTGCGCCCGCAGGGCGGACGGGCCGAGGCAGAGGGCGGCACCGGTTAAGAGCGTAAGCGAAAAGGACAACTCGGTTCGCCGGGTCAGGACGGCAATCCGGGCATTTTTTAACAGGTTTTGCATGGGCGCATCATCACTTCCAGTCATGACCATTTGCGAACCATTCCCAAACGGGGATGAGATGCGCACCCCTGGAGAGGTAGCCACCAAATCGTATCACGACCGAAAAACTGCCGTGAAATTACACGGCGCATATACGACTTTTTAAGTCGTCTTTTAATACGACAAAGTTTGTCGTATAATTCGTGTTTGTCAACGGTGAATTTGCGAAAACTTTTGAAGCCTCAACCTTGGCCGAACAGCCGCCCGCGTGGCGCGTCTGGAAGTGGGTTCGGCGGGGGTGGAAAAAACGGAAGGCAACGAATCCACATTCGTTGCCTTCACGTTATGAGACCTTCAGGGGAGGATCATTGAACCTGAGCCACCGGCTGCGGTGCGTCGCTATTATTGTAGGGCTCGACGGCATAGGGGGTATAAGTGCCGGCGGCATAACCCGGCAGCGGGTAGTTGGGCCATTCCGTTTCACTGTAGTGCGCCGACTGGGAAAACTCGATGGGGGAGACATCCAGCATCAACGTGTCTTGGGCCGGATTCAACTGGAGTTCGGTGGGGGGGACCGCTTCCACCATGCCGCCGGTCCAGAAGAATCGCCCGGACCGGATGAAGACAGCGGCAATGCGGCCCGCCTTCAAATCCACGATCAGGTTTTCCACCCGGCCGAGTTGCTGGCCCAGCGAATTCTGCAGCGGCATCCCGATGAGTTTCCGCTCGGATTGAACATTACCCAGAGCCGACCACGAGCCGATGGCCGCATGTTGGTTCGAGTAGTAATTTCGGCTGGTGGTGCCATCCGGATTGACGACCACGATGATGTTGTTCAAATCCTCCGTCTGCCGGGCGCGTTCCCGTTCCTCGACCTGGGCCACGATGCGGGTGCCCTGGGGGGTGATGTTTCCATCCGCATTGGTGGTCTGGTCTCCGTCCCCGGCCTGGTGGTTGACGAAGTACGGTTGTTCGCCGAAATAGGCATAGACTTGAGACACCTGATTGGATTCCGTTTCCGCCGCCCAATTGCCGGCATGAAACCGGGGGGCGGCCGCAATTTTCTCCGGACTGGCATCCAAGCGCAGAATTTTGAACCCGGCGTCCGGCTGCAAGGCTCCGGGCGGCACGGCGGTGAGTTGGCCGCCGCCGGTGGCCAGAATCACTTCCACGATCCGCCCGGATTCCAAATCCAAAGCGAAGTTCTTCACCCAACCGAGTTTGACGTTCTGGAGGTTTTCGACCGGGAGGCCGATGACATCGCCGGCCCGGGCCGTGCTTTTCAGCAGTTCCACGCGTTCCGCGATCAAGTGTTGCCGCACGGCCTCGGTGCTGGCATCCGGGCCGGGGTTGGACGCCGTTTGGGCCAGCGCGGTAAGGGTTAGAACCGACGCCGTGGCGGTGCCGAGGATGATTTTAATTTTCCGTTTCATAACATGTATTGGTTTGATGGTTAAGGGAAAGAGGCTGCTCTTTTTCAATAACCATAATCTAAACCAGCAACGGAATGGGGGCCATGGGGTGTTACCCGGCCCCAAAGAACGAAGGGACGCAATGACGCAGACCGGGTGCCGGACCAGGCAGAGGCCACCTGTTCAATGGCCCGGCCGGCGTAGTAAACAAAAGGGGCGGGGATGGGGAGAGCAGGGCTTAAACCCCGCCCCTTCGATCCTCATCACCGGGGATTTGGAATCAGGCGTTCCGGCTCAAACCATGGCCAACAGCCGGTTGGCATTGGCATTGGCGGTGGCGGTGGTCACCGCAAAATGACCCCGCACTTTGGCCGTGGTATTTTCCACGGAAAGCCCGTATTTCTGGCGCAACTCGTCCTGCGTGGTGGCATGTTCGATGAATTGATCGGGCCAGCCGATGCGGATCACCGGGGTGGTGATGGCCTTTTCGCTGAGCAATTCCAGCACGGCGGAACCATAGCCGCCCATGATCACATGATCCTCCAGCGTGACCACCAAGTCGGCCGCCTGCGCGAAAAATTCATGGACGCCGGCGTCCAGCGGCTTGGTGAAACGCGGGTTGATCACCGCCACATCAAAACCCTCCGCCGCCAATTGCCCCGCCGCCTTGCGGGCGATGCCGCACATCGGGCCCAGCCCGAACAGGGCGATCTTGTGCCGGCCCTGGTTCGAGAAATTCTGGATGACTTCCGCCTTGCCCACCTCAATCAGCCGGGGCTGATCCTTCACCGGCACGCCTTCCGCCGCGCCACGGGGATAACGGATGAACGTGGGATGCTTCTCGTGCGTCGCCGTGAACATCATGTCCGCCAGTTCATCCTCATTGGCCGGGGCCATGGCGATGACATTGGGCAGGCAGCGCAAATAGGAAATGTCAAAAACGCCGTGGTGCGTGGGACCGTCATTGGCGCTCAGGCCGGACCGGTCCATGCAGAAAATCACCGGCAGATCCTGCAAGCAGACATCGTGATGAATGCAATCGTAGGCGCGCTGGAGGAAGCTCGAATAAATCGCGCACACGGGATGAAAACCCATGGTGGCCATGCCGGCGGCGAAGATGACGGCGTGTTCCTCGGCTATCCCCACGTCATAATAACGTTCCGGCATGGCCTTTTCCAGATGCTTCATGCCGGTGCCGCTGGGCATGGCGGCGGTGATGCCCACCACGGTGGAGTCCTTGCGGCAGAGCTTCACCATCGTCTGGCCGAAAACGTCCTGATAATTCGGCGGCGTCCCCGCCTTGACGGGGGCGGAATCGCCGGTTTTGACATCATACGGTCCGGTGCCGTGGAATTTTTCCGGCGACCGCAGGGCGGCTTCGTAACCCCGGCCCTTCTTGGTCAGCACATGAATGACAATGGGATGATCGCACGTCTTGGCAAATTCCAGGGTGCTGATCAGGAGGGGCAGATCGTGACCGTCAATCGGCCCGAGGTAGCGCACTCCCATGTCCTCGAACAACACCGGCGAGCCATGGCCGCCGCGTCCGTCGGCATCCAGATTGGCGCCGGTCTGCTGCAGGCCCACTTCGTTGAGGGCGCCCTTGAAGCCCTCCTCGGCCTTGTGCGCCAGCTTGATGGCCAGTTCGCCCTTGGGGAGACGGCGGATGAAGTTCTGAAAATCCCGGGCCAGTTGGTTGTAGCGCGGATGCGTGATCAGCCGGTTCAGGTAGGCGGAAATGGCCCCCACGTTTTTGGCGATGCTCCACTCGTTGTCGTTGAGAATGCCGATGAATTTCTTGGTGGTGTGGCTGATGTTGTTCAACGCCTCAAACGAGATGCCGTTGGTGAGGGCGGCGTCACCGAAAATACAAACCACGTTTTCACGGCCGCCCTTCTGGTCGCGCGCGGCGGCGATGCCCAGGGCGGCGCTCAAGGCGGTGCCGGCGTGGCCCGCGCCGTAACAATCATGCTCACTTTCCGTGCGCAGGGCGAAGCCGTTCAGCCCGTCCGTCTGGCGGATCGAGCGGAACCGGTCTTTGCGCCCGGTCAAAAGTTTGTGGACGTAAACCTGATGGCTGACATCCCAGACAAATTTATCCGCCGGCGTGGTGAACACGCGATGGAGGGCGATGGTGAGTTCCACCACGCCCAGATTGGGGCCGAGATGGCCGCCGCCCTTGGCCAGGCCGTCAATCAACTCCTGCCGGATTTCGCCGGCCAGTTCGTTGAGTTGCGGCAGCGTCAGCTTCTTGACGTGTGCCGGTCCATCCACCATGTCGAGGTATCGGTTCATATTATGTTTCAGACAACTCCAGCGGCTTTAACTTGAATTCGCCCGCCGCACTTTGCTCCAACTGCTGAATTTTCAGCTCAGCCTCGGCCAGTTTATCCTGGCAGATTTTAACCAGTTTAATGCCCTCTTCGTATTTGGCGAGGAGGGCTTCCAAGGGCAAATCATCGGACTCCATGACCTCCACCACCCGCTCCAGATTTTGGAGGGCTTCTTCAAACGGCGGATGCTTGGCAACCGGGTTGGACCCGGCGCTTTTGGGATTTGCCACGCGAAAACTATAGGGGAAACCCGGCGGCGAGTAAAGTTCACAATGCAACCCGCTAATTTACCCCGGCCCCCCAGCCACCCTCCGCATCATTGAAAAATTTCCATTTTATCAGTTTGTTAAAGGGGGGGAGCGTTAAAAGGCGTTAAAAGGTGTTAAAAGGCGTTAAAAGGCCGTATAAACTCGAACGGCCCAAGACGATTCGCGGCCCATCGCGACCTTGACCGACCTTGACCGACCTTGACCGACCTTGACTGACATTGACCGACCTTGACCGGGTTGGACCCGGTTTGGCGAGAGAAGAAGGCGCGGGGCGGGCGGCAGTTCGCCGGACCGCGCCGCCGAACGGGCGGCTGCCATTTCAAGGTTGAGGTTGACGCATTCATTCGCCATCTAAATCCACAATAAGCAGTATTATGCTCTTTGTCAACTTGTTAATGGCATTAAGTTGCTTTTTGCGAAGAGAGCGGGGACGCCCTGTGGGAGCTGATGCAGGAAGAAACTCCACAGTGAGTTAATGGTTTCAGGTTGGGGAATTCTGGCACCCCTACCAGGGTGCGGTTTGTTTCCGGACGATATCCGGGGGTGTCGCTACGCTCGACCCCCGGCTACTGTCTGGCAACCCTTCCGCCTCCGCCAAGGCTACGGCGGACCGGCCGGGTTGCGGAATTGTCCGGCTGGCCGTAAATGGAACCTGCCACATATCAACAGGTTGTGAAGATGTTTCTTAAAAGTTCATCTCGGGCCGAACCAAGGCGGGGGGAATCCCCATGATGTCAGAGCCCGGGTTGGACCGAGTTCAGCCGTCCCTGCGGGACTTTGGTCCGGCAAAACCACCCCCGGCGTTGAAACGCCGGGCTATTTTCGGGTCGTCCCCCCGGGACGAAGTTGCGGTGCGATGGCGCTGGACCAGGTCAGGCCGGGGCGTCCGACTGGGCAAGCTGACCGGCAACCGGCTAAACCCGACCCAAAAGAGGGGAATCCGATCGGTCTAAATGAGCCAGTTCAATTCCACCGAAATCAGCCCCACGGGGCGGAGGCGGCTTTCACGGCGGCATAATTGCGGTCCAATTCCGGCTGGAGCCAGATCAGGGCGGCGATGCGGCGGGCCATGTGCGTGACTTCGCGCGCCTCATCGGGGGTGAGCGGCCGGCCCAGCAGGGCGTGTTCGCGGTAGGAAAGCCATTTTTTCATCACCTGATAGCCGCCGATGGTGTAGTCCCAGACCGTTTCCGGCACATTGCGCCAGCAGGCCGATTCGTTCAGAAAAACATCATGCGTGGAGAGGCCGAGCAAGGTGGGACTGGCTTCCAGCCTGTCTCGGGAAGCAGAAAGGGCCGGGGGGACGGTAGGCCACCCCGCCAGTTCCTCCGCCGTATAACCGCGCGTTTCGAGCTTGCCCTTGCCGGGCATCGTCACGCCATTCTGCCCGGCGTGGCCCCAACCGGCGGTGAGGGAAAGATTCAAGGGGTCGTGAGTCAAACGGGTGACGACGGCAATTTTCACCAGTTCCGGGCGAACTTTTCCCGCCGATACACCTTGAACCGGCGTTTCCGTATCAAGCAACGCAGCAATTTGTTTGCCCAATTCAGCGGATTCCAGCAATGCCTTGCGAGATTTGGGCAGCGGGATGCGTGGCCAATCCTGTCGGATGCCATCCGCGTTTTCGACGAGATACGCGGCGGAATAACCGATTGCGAGCGCGTGCATCCAAATCAATGCAGCCGTGTCTGCTTCGTCGGGATTGGGGATGCCCAGTTTGGAGAGATACGCACGGGCGGCGGTTGAAAGATTGGCGCTGGTTTTAATCTGGTCGGCTTTATATGCGTGTGCGGCCTCTTGCAGGATACTCCCCCATTCACCGTTGCCATCCTCTTTCTTGGGCGTGGCTGCCGGGGCTGTGCGCAGGCGCAACGGAAAGTAATAGGCATGGCCGCGCAGGAAATCATTGTCACCCAGTAGCGGCGTGTAAAACAATGGAAAACCTTCCGGGCTGGCAACACCGCCCGGCCGACTCAGCAAAAACGAATTTCCTTTCCAACATTGCCGCCAAAGTTTGGGACGCGAACGGTTCCATAACGGGCTGACATCGCTGTAATAACACCAACGCGTCTCGAAAGGTCGGAGTGCGTAACGGCGAACATGAATGGGCTCAAAATTTTCTGCGGCCTGAACTTTTGGCCTAATTTTCTGGGCGTCAAAACCGGCGGCATCTTCCGTCAGACCGGTTTTCAAAGCCTTCAGTTCGTTCCAAGAAACCTCCGGGTTATAGTAATCCCGCAGCCGTTTTTCCAAAGCCGCGCGGTCAATGTCAATCAATGCACCCGCCCGCTTTTCCATCAACCCATTGCTGGGGGCTTCGGCGCAGAGTTCAGTCAATCGTGGCCAGCCGTGATATTCTGCGGCCACCTCAGACGGGCAAAATGAGAAGCGATTGTTTTTTCCCGGCGAGATTTTCTCATATGGCGGCGCGAATTTCCCGGCCTGCAAACTTTCGAGAATTTCCACCTGTTTGGCGGTTCCCCAGAACTGACGGAAGAAGATTCGGGGCGTTTTGGCCCGCACCGGCTGTCGCACCATCAAGCCAATGGCCGTGCCGACACGGATGCCTTCGCGGTTATACTCGGTGGAGAACACGGAAGGGTCGGGTTTGCCTTCCGGCGTGAGTTTGCCCGTTTCGCGACTATCGCCGTTGAGGCAGTCAAACCAGAGCGAATCAAATTCCTGCAAGAACCGCTGCCGCATCACGACAAAGGACGGATCGCCCAGGTAGGAAAAGTTGGAGATGTAGCAAACGATGCCTTTGCCGGTCTTTTCCGCGATGCGTCGCTCCGCCAGACGAAAGAAACGGACATAAAGGTCGTCGAGGTTGAATTTCTTAATGCCCCACTCCCTGGCCAATCCCTCCTTATACGGCTCAACCAAGCCCTGCTCTTCCTCCGGGCTGACCCCCGCATAGGCGTTGTAAGGAGGATTACCAAGAATAACCAGAATCGGTTTCTCCTGTTTGACCCTGCCCGCGCCCACCCGCTCGGCTTCCAATTCCGGCCAGTTGGCGAGCTTGGGATTTTCGCCGGCAAAATCCCAGCCGGTGAGGGCATTGGTCAGAAAAATCCCGGCCCGTTCGTCCTTGGTGTCGTCCAGTGGCACGTCGAGATTTTGCAGGAGCAAGCCCATTTGCAGATGCGCCACGACAAACGGGGCGGGCATGATTTCAAAACCGAAGACACGATTTTGCGCTGCAAGTTTAATTTCGTTGGCCACCAATGCGCCCGGATCGTTTTCCCTCAAAGTCTTTTCAATTTTCCGCAGCACCTCCACCAGATACGCCCCCGTGCCGCAGCACGGATCGAGTACAAACACGCGCGGGTCGGCCAGGCCGTCGGGAATGTCCAGTTCCTCGCGCAGCGCGGCATCCACGCGGGCGACCTGATACTGCACGATCTCCGGCGGCGTATACCACACCCCCAGTTGCTTGCGCAGTTCGGGATCAAAGGCTTCCAGGAAGGGTTCGTAAAAGTATTGGACGGCGTGCGTCTCCAAAAATTTTTCAAAGAAGGCGGCCCGGTCCACCCGGTTGAGCGCGGCGGCGGTCCAGTCCAGCACTTCCACCAGTCCGAGCGGGCCGAGTTTGGTGGGGGTGGCGACCTGTTCGAACAGGGCCTTGATCATCGGCACATGCAGGGTCCACGCGGCGGATTTCCAATCAAAGGGGTCGCGGCGTTGCGGCTTTTCCTTGTGCCAGAGGACCCAGGCGGAAAACACGCCGTAAAAGAGGGTCTGCACCAGGGTGGAACGGAAGAAATGCTCGCCTTTCTCCGCCTCGAATTTCATGCCGAGCGCCTCTTCCAGCGCGGTGCGGACGGCGGCCAGGGCCGGCAGGTTGCCGGCGCCCACGACGCGTGCGCGGGCGTCCCGGGCATAGGAGGCGAGAAAGAACGCCACGTCTTTGGGATTGTTCAGCGGGGCGGCGTGCAGCAGCACCCGCTTGAGATATTCGGTGAGGCGTTCGCCCAGGGCCGACGCGGTTTTCTGGGGCTGCGCGGCCGCCGCCCAGAATGCGGGCTCATCCGGCGCGAGTTGAAATGATTCGAGTGGTGCGGGCCGGCCGTGGTCCCCGCGCTGGAGGAGCAGAAAGCTCCGGTAATTCGTCACCAGCACCTGGCCGTAGTGTTTGACGTAGTCGCCCACCTGCTGGTTCGCGGCGATTTCGTCCACTTCGGCATCGGTGGCTTTGACTTCAATGACTCCGCGCGCCGGTTGGGGAATGCCCAGCAGCGGGGCGGCTTCATCCGTGTTTTTGAGTTGATCGGCGGTAAACAGCCCGCCATCCGGCAGGCCGGCCCCGCTGTTTTTGACATGGATGAAACAGCGGACTTTGGGTTTGAGGGTGTGGCCGACGGCGTTGAGGAGCGTGGCGAGCGGGCCATAACCGGAGGTTTCCTTGACGGCGGCGCCGGAGGAGCGGATGGCGCGCAATTCTTCAAGATAAGTTTCCAGCGGGTTCATGTGCTTTTGACCGGGCCAGTGTGCGTGGAATATTTCGCAGCGTCAATCTGTGACATTGGGGGGAGAGACTCAGGGGCGCATCCTGCTGCCCCCCGAATCGCCCAGATCCAAATCGGCGGATTATCTGAAGTTCCTGAGCGCCACCGGATTCAACGGTCGGCAGGTTTAGAAGCCGGCGAGACAGCAGACTGGGAAGTCTGCGGTACTGGGCGTCCGGTTGGTGAGGCGGGGTGGGCGCCACAGTGGCGGACGGCCTGCCGATTTGGAAATATGCGGCTTCCAAGACGCCGCTACGACGCATTTGGACGCACGGGGGGAGAGCCACGGGCGCGGAAGTCGGGTAACACCCCATGGCTGAAATATGAACGAAAGATTAATTTGACGTTGAAAAGTGATGGTGAAACAAGGCCATCCAATCAACAAAAAAACACCATGAATCACCGCCCATTTACACTGGTTCCCGCCTGCGGGCTCCCGCCGGGCCGGCTCCGGTCATCGTCATGGGAGCGGACCCGTTACGCCGCCCCACCCGACACCGCAGTGGTGGCCGGCGTCCAACCCCGCGAGATCGCAGCCCAGGGGCCAAACCTGCTCTCGCCCGATGAAACCAATCCGCAGGACGGAAGTTCAAAGGTCATTCCGCCACCAAGCTGGCGGCCGCAGGGCGCGGGGAAGCATAGGCGGGGTGAGCAGCCGTTTCAGGGGGGATTCAGTTGGATCTCGCCGCCGGGCCGGAATCCCACCCGCGGCCCGGATGCCTCCGCTTTAATGAGGTCGCAACTGGGGTGAAGCGCATGGAGGACGACCATGGCCGGCCGGGCGATGAAGCCGGATTAACGTGAGGGGCATCCGATGAAGGTTGAGACGTTATTCGACCGCGGCCGGGCCGCCCTGGCGTTGCGCTTCCGCCCGTGGCTGGCCGGGTGGGGTCGCCCGCGCGCCGGCACCAATGAGCCGCCCCTGCGGGCGGATCTGTTCAGTCTCCAACAACTGGCGCGCCATGCGCGGTGGCTGGCGGCCAGTCAGGCGGTGGTCATCCGGCCGGGTTCCAACTGGCTGCTCCGGCGGTTGCGGCAAAATGAGGAGATTCTCCGGACGTTCAACCGGGCCACGGTCGCCGGCGATCCCGCGCGCCGCATCACTCCCGCCGCCGAATGGCTGCTGGATAACTTTTACCTGATCGAGGAGCAGATTCAAATGGCCAAACGCCATTTGCCGCCGGGCTACAGCCAGGAGTTGCCGCGCCTGTTGCACGGTCCCTCGGCCGGTCTGCCGCGCGTTTATGACATTGTGCTCGAATTGATCGCGCATGTGGACGCCCAGATTGATGCGGAACCGTTGAGCGCGTTCATCGCCGCGTATCAAACGGTGCAGTCCTTGAAACTCGGCGAGCTGTGGGCCATTCCGATCATGTTGCGCCTGGGCTTGATTGAGAATCTCCAGCGCGTCACCACCCGCCTGGGCATCGCGCGGGCGGATCGCAATCTGGCGAGTTTGTGGGTGGATCGGTTGCAGGCGATGGCGGAACAGAACCCGGCCCATCTGGTGATCGTGGTGGCGGACATGGCGAAATCGGACCTGCCGTTGTCGAGTTCGTTCGTGGCGGAATTTTGCCAGCGGTTGTCGCGCCAAAGCCCGGTGTTGCACCTGGCCCGCGGCTGGCTCGAGCAGCGGCTGGGGCAACAGGGATTGTCCATCGAACAACTGGTTCATTTGGAAAGTCAAAACCAGGCCGCCGACCAGGTTTCGGTCAGTCACAGCATCACCAGTCTGCGGTTATTGAGCGCCCTGGACTGGAAGGAGTTTGTGGAAAGCCTGAGCCTGGTCGAGGCGACGCTGCACACCGACCCGGCCGGCGTCTATGGCACGATGGATTTTTCGACCCGGGACCGCTACCGCCATGCGGTCGAGTTTTTGGCCCGCCACAGTCCTTTTTCCGAGGCGGAGGTGGCGCGGCACGCCATCCAACTGGCCGCCGACCGCGCCCGGGAAAAAGGCCCCGGGGACCGGACGGCCCATGTGGGCTATTTCCTGGTGGACGACGGGCGGGGGCGGCTGGCGCGCCAGTTAAAAGTGAAATTCTCGTGGCGCACGGTCATGGAACGGGGCATCCGGCGGTGGCCGCTGCCATTTTATGCCGGCGGGATCGGGTTGCTCACGCTGCTGGCCACGGGGGCGTTTGTGCGGCAGGCGGCGGGGCTGGACCCGGGGGGTGGAAAGCTCATTTTCTTCACCCTGGTTTTCCTGATCGGGGCGAGCCAGCCGGCGGTGGCGCTGATGAACTGGCTGTGCACCCGGCTGGTGCCCCCCAGCCTGCTGCCGCGCCTGGATTTTTCCACGGGCATTCCGGAAGCCTGCCGCACCATGGTGGCGGTGCCCACGATGCTGTCCAGCGTGGCGGGCGTGGATCGCCTGGTCGAGACCCTCGAGATTCACCACCTGGCGAACCGGGATGACCAGTTGTTCTTCGCCCTGCTGACGGATTACCGGGATGCCCCGACCGAGGTGGTGGCCGGGGATGAAATATTGCTGCAACGCGCCCGGGAGGGCATCGAGAGTTTGAATCGCAAGTATGCGGCCGGCGGGGGGAGGCGGTTTTTCCTGTTTCACCGCCCGCGCCGGTGGAATCCGGGCGAAAACTTGTGGATGGGTTACGAACGCAAGCGGGGCAAGCTGATGGAATTCAATGCGTTCCTGCGGGGCGGGGCGCGCGACCGGTTTTTGGAAATCGCCGGGGCAACCGCCCTCCCGCCGGATATCAAATATGTCATCACGCTCGACACCGACACCCAGTTGCCCCGCGAAGCCGCGCGGCAACTCGCCGGCACGATGGCCCATCCGTTGAACCGTCCCGTCTTCGACGAGGCGCGCGGGATCGTGGTCGCCGGTTACAGCATCCTCCAGCCGCGCGTGGGGGTGAGCCTGCCGAGCGCGCGGCGCTCGTGGTATGTGCGGCTGTATGCCGGCGAGGCGGGGATTGATCCCTACACCCGGGAAGTGTCGGATGTGTATCAGGATGTGTTTCGCGAGGGTTCGTTTGTGGGCAAAGGCATTTACGAGGTGGACGCCTTCGAACGCGCCATGGCGGGCCGGTTTCCGGAGAACACCATCTTGAGCCACGATTTGTTGGAGGCCTGCCACGGCCGCTCCGGCCTGGTCTGCGACGTGGAATTATACGAGGCGTTTCCCGCGCGCCACAACGTGGACATGGACCGGCGTTACCGCTGGATTCGCGGCGACTGGCAGATCGCGCAATGGCTCCTCCCGCGCGTGCCGGGTCCGGGGGCGCGGCGCCGGCCCAACCCCCTTTCGCTGCTGTCGCAATGGAAGATTTTTGACAACCTGCGGCGCAGTCTCGTGCCGCCGGCGCTGCTGGCACTGTTGCTGGGCGGCTGGGTGCTCGCGCCGGAACTGGGGGGCGCCGCCCTGGGATGGGTGGCGGGCCTCATCGCCCTCCCCGGTCTGCTGGCGGCCGGCGTCCAGGCCTGGCACAAGCCGCTGGATTTGCCGTGGAGCCTGCATTGGCGCACGACTTTGGGCGCGGGCGCGCGGCAGCTCGGCCAGATTTTTCTGGCCCTGGCGTTTCTGGCTTACGATGCGTATCTGAGCCTGGCAGCCATCGGCAAAACCCTGGTCCGGCTGCTCGTGACGCACAAGCGCCTGCTGGAATGGCAGACGTTCAGTGACGCCGAACGCACCCTGCGGGCCGAACTGGCCGACTTTTATGCGGCGATGTGGATGGCGCCGGTCCTGTCGCTGGCGGCGGTGGGGTGGCTCACGCTGGAACAGCCGGGGCAACTCACGGTGGCGCTGCCGTTCCTGCTGGTCTGGCCGGCCGCACCCTGGATTGCCTGGCGGATCAGCCAGCCGATCGCCACTGCGACCCCGGACTTATCGCCCGCGCAACGGACGTTTTTGCGGCGCGCGGCGCGGCTGACCTGGCACTTTTTCGACACGTTCGTCTGCGCCCTGGAAAACTGGCTGCCGCCGGATAACTTTCAGGAAAGCCCCGCACCCACGATTGCCACGCGCACGTCGCCCACGAATCTGGGCCTGGCGCTGCTCGCCAACCTGGCGGCGCGGGACCTGGGCTACCTGACGGGGGGCGGCTTGATCGAACGCACGCAGGCCACGCTGGCCACGATGCTCCGACTCGAACGGCATCGCGGTCATTTCTATAATTGGTATGAAACCCGGACCCTCAAACCGCTGCAACCGCTTTACATCTCGAGCGTGGACAGCGGGAATCTCGCCGGCCATTTGCTGACGCTGGCCGCCGGTTTGCGGGAGCAGGCCGGCGAACCGATATTCACGCCCCGGATTTTTGCCGGCCTGCGCGACACGGTGAACGTCCTTCAGCAACTGGCTCCGGGGGACCCGTTGCCGGCCGAACTCGACGCGGAACTGGCGCTCCCCCCGGCGGGCCTGCGCCCGGCCTTCGTCTGGCTGCAAAGCGCGGCCGACCGGGCCGTGCGCATCTCCTTGCGGCTGGCGAATGAAGCGCCCGCCGTCCGCCAGTGGGCTAAAATATTGCAGCGGGATTGCCAGGCGCAGTTGACCGAATTGTTGTGGCTCGCGCCATGGCTGGCCCTGCCGGATTCAGTCTGGGGCGGCGCGGCGGCGGAGGTGGCGCCCGCGTCAACGCCGGGGGGCGGGCGGAAGCCGGCCCAGCGGCCAAGGCTCCCGGCGGTGGCCACGAAGCTGGACGCGTTGTTCACCCAACTCGGCCAGGAAATCACCCTGCGCGACGCGGCGCGGTTGGATGAATCCCCCGGTTCCCTCACGGAAGCGGGCGGCGGCGCGGACCTGGCGCGCTGCCTGCGGGAAGCCGCCGATCACGCCCGCCAGCGCCTGCTCGCCCTCGAAGCGCTGGCCCGGCAATGCGACGGGCTGGCGGCCATGGATTTTGCGTTCTTGTTCAATGCGGCGCGGGATTTGTTCGCCACCGGCTATAACGTCACCGAACGCCGGTTTGACACCGGGTTTTATGATCTGCTCGCCTCGGAGGCGCGGCTGTGCAGCTATGTGGCCATCGCCCTGGGGCAGGTGCCGCAGGAGCATTGGTTCTCGCTGGGCCGGCTGCTCGTGGGCCTGCACGGCGAGCCGGTGCTGGTTTCCTGGAGCGGCTCGATGTTCGAATATTTGATGCCGTTGTTGGTGATGCCGAACTACGAAAACACGCTGCTGGATCACACGTGTCAGGCGGCGGTGAAACATCAAATCGCCTACGGCCTCCTGCGCGGCGTGCCGTGGGGCATTTCCGAATCCGGCTACAACCGCACGGACGGGCAATTGAATTACCAGTATCGGGCCTTTGGCGTGCCGGGCCTGGGCCTGCAGCGCGGGCTGGCGGAAAATCTGGTGATCGCGCCCTACGCGACCGCGATGGCGCTGATGGTGGCGCCGGTGGCGGCCTGCGAAAATTTGCAGCGGCTCGCCGCCGACGGCCGCACCGGCGCCTACGGTTTTCATGAAGCGGTGGATTACACCCCCGAGCGGCTGCCCCCGGAGGAAGCCAGCGCCACCATCCGCTCCTTCATGGCGCATCACCAGGGCATGAGTCTGCTCGCGCTGGACAATTTATTGCACGACCGCCCGATGCAACGGCGCTTTCTGGCGTGCCCCCAGTTCAAGGCGGCGGATTTGCTCCTGCAGGAACGCGTGCCCAAAGCCGCCGCGAGCCTGGTGCTGGAAGATTTGAAACTGGAAGAAGTGCGCGCCCCGGCCGGCGAAGGCGAAAGTGTCATGCGCGTGTTCACGAATCCCGCCACGCCCGCGCCGGAAGTGCATCTTTTATCCAATGGTCGTTATCATGTCGTGATCACGAGCGCGGGCGGCGGCGGGAGCCGCTGGCGCGACCTGGCGCTGACCCGCTGGCGGGAAGACGCCACGCGGGATTGCTGGGGGCTGTTTGTCTATCTGCGCGACGCCGGCACCGGCGAATTCTGGTCCGCCGCCCTGCAACCCACCCTGACCCCGACCAAAGGCTACGAAGCCATCTTCACGCAGGCGCGGGCCGAGTTCCGCCACCGGCAGGCCGGCCTGGACGTTCACACGGAGATCAGCGTCTCGCCGGAGGACGACGTCGAGTTGCGCCGGCTCACCATCACCAACCGGTCGCCCTTGAGCCGGGCCATTGAATTGACCAGTTACGCGGAAGTCGTGCTCGCCCGGCCGGATGCCGACGCCGCGCACCCGGCGTTCAGCAATCTCTTCGTGCAAACGGAATTTGCCGCCAAATCTTCCGCCCTGCTCTGCACCCGCCGCGCGCGGTCCGAAGCCGAAAAGCCGCCCTGGCTGCTGCACCTGCTGCTGGTTCAAGGCGCGGACCCGGGGGAGGTTTCCTGCGAAACCGACCGCGCCCGTTTTGTGGGCCGCGGCGGCAGCGCGGCCCGCCCGGCGGCGCTGGAATCCCAGGGGCCGTTGTCCAACACGGTGGGCAATGTGCTCGACCCCATCATCGCCCTGCGGCGCACCGTGACGCTGCCACCGTTTGGCACGATCATCGTTGACCTGGTTTTGGGGGTGACCGAAAACCGCGAGGCCGCGCTGGCCCAGATTGAAAAGTATCAAAGCTCCCGCATGACGGACCGCGTGTTTGATCTCGCGTGGACCCACAGCCAGGTGACGTTGCATCAACTCGACGTCACCGAGGCGGAGGCGCAACTCTATGGCCGCCTGGCCGGGGCGTTGATTTACGCCGACCCCGCGCGGCGCGCCGGCGCGGGCGTGCTGCTCGGCAATCGCCGCGGCCAAAACGGGCTGTGGAGCTACGGAATCTCCGGCGATTCCCCGATCGTGCTGTTGCGCATCAGTGACATGGAAAAGATGGAAATCGTCCGGCAACTCATCCGGGCGCATTCCTATTGGCGGATGAAAGGACTGACCGTGGACCTGGTCATCATCAACGAGGATGTTTCGGTTTACCGCCAGTCGTTGCAGGACCAGATCACGACCATGATTTCCTCCGGCATCGAGGCCCAGATGCTCGACAAACCGGGGGGCATTTTCGTGCGGCGGCTTGAACAAATTCCCAATGACGACCGGGTGCTGTTGCAGGCGGCGGCGCGCGTGGTGCTCGACGATGAGAAAGGCAGCCTGGCCGAGCAACTGGAGCACCGGAGCACTTTGGAGGCGTCGGTGCCGCCGTTGCGCACCAGCCGCTCCTGGTCCGCCGATGAAACCGCGCCGCTGCCGCCGCGGGATTTGATTTTTGACAACGGTCTCGGCGGTTTCACCCGCGACGGCCATGAATATGTCATCACGCTTCAGCCCGGCCAGATGACGCCCGCGCCGTGGGTGAACGTGCTGGCCAATCCGTTCTTCGGCACGGTGGTTTCCGAAAGCGGGTCCGCCTACACCTGGGTGGAGAACGCCCATGAATTTCGCCTGACGCCCTGGAGCGACGACCCCGTGGCGGACCCCACGGGCGAAGCGATCTATATTCGCGATGACCAGACGGGGCAGTTTTGGTCGCCCACGCCGCTGCCGGCGCGCGGGGCCACGCCTTATGTCATCCGCCATGGCTTTGGCTACACCGTCTATGAACACACGGAATTCGGCGTCGCCTCGGAGTTGTGGGTCTATGTGGCGATGGACGCCCCGGTGAAATTCTCCATCTTGAAACTGCGCAATGTCTCCGGCCGGCCGCGGCGTTTGTCCGTGACCGGCTACCTGGAGTGGGTGCTGGGCGACCTGCGCCCCAAGAGCCTGCTCCATGTGCAAACGGAAGTGGACCTCAAGACCGGCGCGTTGCTCGCGCGCAATTATTACAACACTGAATTCCCGGACCGCATCGTGTTTCTGGACCTGAACGAGCCCACCCGCACACTCACCGGCGACCGGAAGGAATTCATCGGCCGCAACGGCAGCCTGGCGCAACCGGCGGCCCTCAAGCGCCAGCGGCTTTCCGGCAAAGTCGGCGCGGGATTGGACCCGTGCGGCGCGATGCAAGTCGCGTTTAACCTGGCCGAAGGGGAGGAACGTGAAACGGGTTTCCGCCTCGGGGTCGGGCGCAGCACCGCCGACGTGCAAACGCTCATCCGGCGGTTTCGCCGGGCCGATGCCTGCCGCGCCGCGCTCGAGGGCGTCTGGACCTATTGGAACCGGACGCTCGGCGCCGTGAATGTGGACACGCCCGATCCGGCCGTCAATGTGCTGGCCAACGGGTGGTTGTTGTATCAAACCCTGGGCTGCCGCCTGTGGGGTCGCACGGGGTTTTATCAATCCGGCGGCGCCTTTGGTTTCCGCGATCAGTTGCAGGATGTCATGGCGCTCGTCCATGCCGAACCGGCCCTCACCCGCGAGCATCTGCTCCGCGCCGCCGCGCGCCAGTTTCGCGAAGGCGACGTCCAACATTGGTGGCATCCCCCCTCCGGCCGCGGGGTGCGCACGAATATTTCCGACGATTACCTCTGGCTGCCCCAGGTGGTCTGCCACTATGTTGCGGCGGTGGCGGACACCGGGGTGCTGGACGAAAAAATTCCGTTCCTCGAAGCCCGCCCGGTCAAGCCGGACGAGGAGTCCTATTATGATTTGCCGAACCAGTCGGAAGTGACCGGCACCCTTTACCAGCATTGTGTGCGGGCCATCGAGCGCGGACTCAAATTTGGCGCGCACGGCCTGCCGCTGATGGGCTGCGGGGATTGGAACGACGGCATGAATTTGGTGGGCAAAGACGGCCGCGGTGAAAGCGTCTGGCTCGGTTTCTTTCTGTATGACGTGCTCACCCGTTTTGCCCGGCTGGCCCGCGCGCGCAATGACCCGGCCTTTGCCGACCTTTGCCTCACGCACGCGCAGCAACTGCAATTGAACCTCGAGCGGCACGCCTGGGACGGCGAATGGTATCTCCGCGCCTGGTTCGACAGCGGGGAGCCGCTCGGTTCCGCCACCAATCCCGAATGCCAGATTGATTCGCTGCCCCAAAGCTGGTCCGTCATCAGCGGTGCGGGCGAACCCCGGCGTTCCCGCCAGGCGATGGCGGCCGTGGCCCGGCGTCTCGTCCGGCCCCGGGACGAATTAATCCAGTTGTTCGATCCGCCGTTTGACAAATCAGCCCTTAATCCCGGCTACATCAAGGGTTACATTCCGGGCGTGCGCGAGAACGGCGGCCAATACACCCACGCCGCCATCTGGTCCGTCATGGCGTTTGCGTTGATGGGGGAACACGACCGCGCGTGGGAACTCTTCGGGCTGCTGAACCCCGTTCACCATGGCGGAAGCCCGCAACGCATCGCCACCTATAAAGTCGAGCCCTACGTCGCCGCCGCAGATGTCTATGCCGTCGCGCCGCACATCGGGCGGGGCGGCTGGACCTGGTATAGCGGTTCCGCCGGCTGGATGTATCGGCTGCTGATCGAGACCCTCCTGGGCGTAAACCTGGAAGGGGATCAACTGCGCCTGACGCCCCGCCTGCCCAAAGACTGGACGACGTATAAAATCCATTACCGCTACCGCCAAACCGTCTATCACATCACCATCAGCCAGTCGGCCGCCGACGCCGCCCCGGCCGGCCAACTCATGCTTGATGGCCAGGAACTGTCCGCCAAAACCGTCCCCCTGGCGGATGATCGCCGCGAACATTTCGTCGAGGTAAAAGTTTGCCGCCGCCCGGATTAGGGCATTTTATGTTCAAATCACCCGGCGGCATCCGAGGATGGCCGGCCTGTTTCCTCAGGGCGCTTGAAATCCCCACTGCTGATTTTTGCCGCCGTTGTTGCTCCATTGATCAATCCAGGCGCCATTGGTGGTGGCCCCGCTGATGACGTCCAAAACCTTGCCGCTGTTGACGGACTCCACATAGTAGTAGCCGCTGGTCGCCGGCGTGAGCGTCCACTTCTGGTTGTTGTGGCCGTTGGAAGCCCAGACGTCCACCTCCGTGCCGTTGGTCGTGCCCGCGCCCACCACATCGAGCATCCGGCCGCTCTGCACGCCTTCAATGGAATATTCCCCGCCGCCCAGACTGGTCACGGTCCATTGCTGGTTTTTACCACTGTTGTAAGTCCATTGATCCACCCGCGAGCCGTTCGTGGTGCCCTGGCCGAACACATCCAGGGCCAGCCCGCTGTTGAGGTTGATCAGTTTATACGTGCCGTTGGCGATGGCATTGGTAGTGGTGCTGACGTTTTGGATTTCAAAAGTTTCCACCGAGTTGGCCGCGAACTGCGCGCTAAACGTGCCGCCGGTCAGGGAGGGGCCGGTGCTTTGCACATAATGGGTGCCGTTGGCGGGTGTGGTGGTCCAAGTGGTGACGGGACCGCCGACGGTTGCGAAGTTAGCAAGATTGTAGGTGATCGTTTGGGCGGCGCCACGATTGACGGTGACAATGACCAGTTTTTGCGCGACAGGATCGTAGGCGGCCAGCGAGTTGGTGTCCCCGCTTTCGATGAGGGTCATGCCCTGGCGGATGTGCCGGCTGTATTGCGCCATCACATAGTATTTCGGCTCGACGGCGCCAATGGTCCCGGCGCTGAAGCTGGCGTCAATCAGGCCCCAATTGGCATCCTTGCCATCGCCATCCAGCGCCTGCCAATAAGTCCAGCCGGTGGGATGCAGGTTGGAAATCTGGTAGGTGATCACCGAAGCCATGGTCATGCCGCTGGTGTCGTTGTCGCCGTATTCGGAAGTATACAACGTTTTGCCCGCCGCCGCGGCCGCGCTGTATAGGCCGGCCTGGTTGCCGCCGGTGCCGTAGCCCTCGTAACCATGGGTGTTGATCTGGCCGACCTGCGACTGGGTGGTGGAATTGTAACTGTTCCAACTGCTGAGCGTTTGGTCGAACTGGTTGTCATCGGGGGAGCTGATCGCCATGGTATCGAGTCCGCGATTGTCCAGTTCCGTGCGGAGATCGGCGATGATCGCGGGCTGGCTCGAATTCCCGATGTAGCAGCCTTCCTGCAGGGTGGTGCCATTGGTGGTCCACCAACTGGAAACCGGCTCGTTGAAGGCCTCGACGGTGGTGAAGGTCACCCCCCAATTGGTTTTCGCATAGGCGGCAATGGTGGCCAGTTCGATGGCGAATTCATCGTCATTCGTCGCATTGAGGTTGGCAATGTCCGGCCCGTCCCCATTGCCGGCGGGGCAATCATCAATGCACATCCACCACATGGGGGAATTGGCGAACAGTTCAAACCGGTTGGCCCCGAGCGCCCGGGCATTGAGCAGGAGGGCGCGCTGGTTGGCGTCCACGCTCCAATTCCAACTGGTGGAGCCGGGGTTCGTGCTGTCCGGGTTGATCCAATAGCCATCAATCTGATACTCGGCGATCATGCCGTAAGCCGCCATGCTCCGCCCGTTGACGCTGCCGGAGCCGGTGGCGCCCGTGTTGTAGCGCGCAAAGTTGAAACCCAGGCCGGGCACGCTGGAGCCGCTGAAGGTCATCTGGTTGGTGCCGTAGAGCACCTCCGCCACGGACTCCTGATTGCCGAAGGCCTTGCCCATCCAGGCGAGGGCGGTGCCCCAGGCATCCCACGTTCCCCAAGTGGTGGTGGGAACCGGGGTGGCGGTGTAATCAGCGTGGGCCGCGGGCAAAACGCCCAGCCAGGCGACGGCGAGGCCCAGTGACAAAACCGATTTGACGCGGTTCCCAGCCGGAACCGCCCCGGCCAGATTTGGCTGCTGTGTGTGTTTCATAATTTTATCTGATTAATGTTGCGGGCCATGGTGCTGGCGAGACATTCACGCGATTTGAAATAATCGCCACCCACGGTGGAACGATCGGGGAAACGCCGGGATTATAGACCAAACTAGTTAAGCCAACATCGGGAGTTCTCCCGATGGCAGGGCCGACGCATTTCATTGTGGGCGGGGAAAAGGGACGGGAGCTTGCAGGTGCCGCCCCAGACCCACGCTCAAAAAGACGCGGCCAAAGCCCGCGAGTTCCCGCCGCCATGAGTGGGGTCATTGTGAATGAGCAGTGTATTATTTCTCCGTCCAACCACCGCCCAGGGCGTTGATCAATTGCACACTGGCGGTCATTTGCTCCAATTGTAAATTCAAGGCGGTGCGCTGGTTGCTCAACAGGGTGGTCTGGGCGGTGATGACGTTGAGGTAACTGTCCACGCCGAGCCGGTAGCGGTCAACGGCGAGGTTGAGGTAACGCTGGGAGGAGGCGACGGCGTCATTTTGCTGGCGGAGTTCCTGCGATAAAATGCGCAGGGTGGACAGATTGTCCTCCACGGCCTGAAAGGCGGCGAGGACGGTTTCGCGATAGTTGGCCACGGTGCCGCGATAATTGGCCCGGGCTTGTTCGGTGACGGCCCGGCGCCGGCCGGCGTCAAAAATGGTTTCCGCCAGCGTCCCGCCGACCGACCAGACCAACGCCGGCCCGCTGAACAGATTCGCCGTGCTTTCGCTTTGATAGCCGGCCGAACCGCTCAAGGTGATGGTCGGAAAATAAGCGGCGCGCGCCACGCCGATTTGGGCGTTGGCCCCGGCCACGGCGCGTTCGGCGGCGGCGATGTCGGGCCGGCGTTCGAGCAATTGCGAGGGGACGCCAAAGGGAATCGCCGCGGGTTTGGCGGTCAGGGCATTGGTGGCGAGGGTGAACGCGGAGGCCGGCCGGCCGATGAGCAGGGCGATGGCATGCTCCATTTGGGCGCGCTGGATGCCGAGATCGGTGGCTTGCGCCTCGGTGGTGGTGAGCTGGGTTTCGGCCTGGGCGACGTCCTGGTCGGAATCAATGCCGGTTTTGTTCAGCACGCGGGTGAGGGCCAGGGAATCACGGTAGGCGTTGACGGTGGAGTCCAAAAGCAGCCGCTGTGAATCCAGGGAGCGCAGCGTGAAATAGTCCGCCGCCAATTCGGATTGCACGGTCAGGCGGGTGTTCTCCAAGTCGGCTTGCGAGGCCTGCGCGGCATATTTGCTGACGCGGTATGAATTGCGGATGCTGCCCCAAAAATCCGGCGCCCACGAGGCGTCCACCGGCAGGGAATACTCGGTGAAAGTTTGGTCATTGGCATGCGAGCGGGTGACCGAGGGACCGATACCCGCAGTGGGGTAAAATTCCGAGCGGGTCTGTTTGACGACGGCACGGGCCGCCAGAAAATTTTCCAGCGCCGCGACGACAGTTTGATTGGAAACGGCCACCTGGCTTTCGAGGGCGTTCAGATTGGTGTCGCCAAACATTTCCCACCATTGACCACGCAGGGCGTCGTCGTTGGGCTCGGCGGTTTTCCAGCCTTCGGTGGCCGCGGCCTGGGCGGGGGTCATTTCCCGGAAGGCGGCGGGGGTGGCGACGGTGGGTTTCACGTAATGGGGCGCGAAATTGCAACCGGTGACCAGGCCGGCCAGGCTGAGGAGGGCGGCCAACGCGGCCGGTTGCAGCGCCAGCCGGGCGCGGTTTCGCCTCCGGGGCAGCCGCTCCCACCACAAGCGCAGCCGGTCGAGATACAGATAAACGACGGGCGTGGTGAACAGGGTCAGCACCTGGCTCAGGATCAAGCCGCCGATGATGGTGATACCGAGCGGGCGGCGGAGTTCCGAGCCGGTGGCGTTGCTCAGGATCAGCGGGAGGGCGCCGAAGATGGCGCAGAGGGTGGTCATCATAATGGGGCGAAAGCGCAGGCGGCAGGCTTCATAAATCGCATCGCGCGAACTTTTGCCGCCTTCGCGCTCGGCGGTGATGGCGAAGTCCACCATCAGGATGGCGTTCTTTTTCACGAGGCCGATGAGCAGCAGGATGCCGATGATGGCGATGACGTTCAAATCCTCACGGAAAATCAGCATGGCCAGCACCGCCCCCACGCCGGCGGAAGGCAGGGTGGACAGAATGGTGACGGGATGAATGTAGCTTTCGTAAAGAATGCCGAGCACAATGTAAACGGCCAACAGGGCGGCGAGGATCAGAATGAATTCGTTGGCGAGCGATTGTTGATAGGCTTGGAACGTACCCGCAAAACCACTGTGAACCGTCTCCGGCATTTTAATTTGCTGCTCCATTTGATGAATCTCCCGTTCGGCGTCGCTCAGGGCAAACCCGGGCACGAGGTTGAACGAGATGGTGACGGCGGGGAACTGGCCCTGATGGTTGACGGCGATGGGCGCGGTGGTGGGCCGGTAATGGGCGAGGGTGTTGAGGGGCACGACGGCAGTGGCGTTGGTGGCGCGCAGATATACGGACTCAAGCCCCTGCGGCCCCTGCCAGAATTGCCGGGCCACTTCCATGATGACGGGATATTGATTCATGGCGGTGAACATCAGCGAGACCTGCGCCTGGCCGAAGGCATCGTAAAGGGTGTTGTCAATCGTCTCCGGGGAGATGCCCAGGCGCGCCGCCGTGGGGCGGTCATAGACCAGCGACGCCTGGAGGCCGTCGTTCTGCTGGTCGGTGTTGACTTCGGTGAAGCCGGGCAGTTTTTTGACCTGCGCCAGCAGGGTGGGCCCCCATTTCAGCAGATCGCTGATGTTGTCGCTTTGAATGGTGTATTGATATTGGGCGTTGCTCTGCCGGCCGCCAATGCGCAAATCCTGGCCGGCCTGGAGGAACAACGAGGCGCCGGGCACGGCGTTGAGTTTGGGCCGCAACCGGGCGATGACCGCGTCGGCGCGGAGGCCGCGCTCGGCGAGCGGTTTGAGCGCCACAAAAACAAATCCGCTGTTGGCCGCGCCAAAACCGCCGGTGAACGCGATCGCATTTTGCACCGCCGGATCGGCTTTGACGAGGTTGACAAACCGGGCGGTGGCCGACTGCATGGCGGGGAAGGAAACGTCCTGGGCCCCCTGCACGCCGCCGGCGATGGTGCCGTTGTCCTGCTGCGGAAAAAAGCCCTTGGGCACAATGATGAAGAGAAAAACGTTCACGGCAATCGTCACCAACAGCACCAACATGGTGGCCGCCGGATGCCGCAGCACGACCTGCAAACACCGTTCATAGGTTCCAAGAATCCGCCGGAAGACATTCTCGCCGGCGCGATAAAGCCGGCCGTGATCCTCCGGCGCGTGAGGCCGCAACAACCGCGAGCACATCATCGCCGTGGTGGTGAGGGAAACGACGAGCGAGACAAGGATGGCGGTGGACAGCACGACCGCAAATTCACGGAACAGCCGGCCGACAATCCCGCCCATCAACAACAGCGGCAGGAACACCGCCACCAGCGAAAGACTCATCGAGAGCACGGTGAAACCGACTTCGCGCGAACCCCGCAACGCCGCCTGCATCGGCGTCAGGCCGTTTTCCAAATGGCGCGACACGTTTTCGATGACCACAATCGCATCATCCACCACGAAGCCCGTGGAAATGGTCAGCGCCAGCAGGGAAAGGTTGTCGAGACTGTATCCGCAGAGATACATCACGCCAAAAGTGCCGATGAGGGACACGGGCACGACAATGGCCGGAATCAGCGTGGCGCGGGGACTGCGCAGGAAAATAAACACCACCAAAATCACCAGCGCGATGGAGATCAGCAGCGTGCGTTCGATTTCCCGGACCGAGGCGCGAATCGTGGTGGTGCGGTCCAGCACCAATTCACAGTTGATGCCCGCCGGGATGGAGGCCTGCAGGGAGGGCAGCGCGGCCTTGATGCGGTCCACCGTGTCAATGATGTTGGCGCCCGGGGTGCGCAGGATGATGATGGGGATGCTCGGCTTGCCGTTCAGATAACCCGCCGTCCGCACATTGGCCACGCCATCCTGCACACTGGCCACGTCCGAGAGTTGGACGGCCGCGCCGTTGCGGTAGGCCACGACGAGCGGCTGATAATCTTTGGCCTTGAGCAACTGGTCGTTCGCCAGAATGTCGGCCGTCACATAATCGTCGGCCAACTGCCCCTTGGCCAGATTGGCGTTCTGCTGGCCCAACATGCCGGCCACGTCCGTGAGACTGAGGCCGAAACTGTTCAAGAGGGTGGGATTGACCTCGACGCGCACGGCCGGGAGGGCCCCGCCGCCGATGTTGACGGTGCCGACGCCCTGGATTTGCAACAAGCGCTGCTGCATGATGGTGGAGGCGGCGTCGTATAGCTGGCCGCGGTCGTATATATCCGAGGTCAGGGCGAGAATCAGGATGGGCGAGTCGGCGGGATTGACTTTGCGGTAGGTCGGATTGCTGGGCAGGTTCGCCGGCAGATTGGCGCGGGCGGCGTTAATGGCGGCCTGGACATCGCGCGCCGCGCCGTCAATGTTCCGGTTGAGATCGAATTGCAGGGTGATCGAGGTGGCGCCGAGGGTGCTCGACGAGGTCATTTCGTTCACCCCGGCGATATGGCCCAGTTGCCGTTCCAGCGGGGCGGCCACGGAGGAGGCCATGATTTCCGGACTCGCCCCCGGCAGCGACGCGCCCACGCTGATGGTGGGGAAATCCACCTGCGGGAGGGGCGCCACGGGCAATTGCAAATAAGCCACCGCCCCCGCCAGCGCCACCGCTGCGGTCAACAGCACCGTCCCGACGGGGCGGCGGATGAAGGGCGCGGAAATGTTCATGACGTCGGGGCGGCCGCCACCGCGGCCCCGGAGACGGGGGCGGGGGCGGGTGCTCGGGAAACCCGGGCCGCCAGCCGGCCGAAGAACAGGTAAATCACCGGCGTTGTGTATAGCGTAAGCACCTGGCTGACGATCAAGCCGCCGACAATGGCGATGCCCAGCGGTTGGCGCAGTTCCGAGCCGACGCCCCGGCCGAGCGCCAGCGGCAGGCCGCCGAACAGGGCGGCGAACGTGGTCATCAGAATGGGCCGGAAACGCAGCAGGCAGGCCTGGTAAATCGCCTCCGCCGGCGGCTTGTGCTCGCGGCGCTCGGAATCGAGCGCGAAATCAATCATCATGATGGCGTTCTTCTGCACGATGCCAATCAAGAGGATGATGCCGATGAGGGCCACCACGCCGAGCTCCGTGCCAGTCACGAGCAGGGCGAGAATCGCCCCGGCGCCGGCCGACGGCAGGGTCGAAAGAATGGTGATCGGGTGAATGTAACTTTCGTAAAGGACGCCGAGGATGATATAGACCGTGACAATGGCCGCCAGAATGAGCCAGGGCTCGTTCGCCAGGGAGGCGATGAACGCCTGGGCCGTGCCTTGGAACGAGGCCAGCACGCTCAGGGGCATCCCCAACTCCTGCTGCACTTTTTCAATGGCCGTGGTGGCCTCGCCCAGCGCCGCGCCGGGCGCCAGGTTGAAGGAAATGGTCACGGACGGGAATTGCCCCTGATGATTGATCGCCAGCGGCGCGGTGCCGGATTCAAAATGCGTGAACGCGCCCAGCGGCACGGCGCCGCCCGAGGTGGAGAGCACGTAAATCTCATCCAGCTTCGACGGGTTGCGCTGGAACTCCGGCTCGGTTTCCAAGACGACGTGATACTGGTTCAACTGGGTGAACAGCGTGGAAATCTGCCGCTGTCCGAAGGCGTCATACAGGGCGTTGTCAATGGCCTGCGGCGTGATGCCCAGCCGCGAGGCCGTCACGCGGTCAATCACCAGCCGGGCCTGCATGCCGTGGGTTTGTTGATCGGTCGCCACATCGCGGAGTTCGGGAAGGGTTTGCATCCGGGCCACCAACTTGCCGGTCCATTCGTTCAACTCGTCCGCGTTCGCGTCTTCCAATGTATATTGATACTGCGTCTGGCTCACGCGGTCCTCCACGGTCAAATCCTGCACGGGCTGCATGAACAGCGTGATGCCCTCGACCTGCGCCAGGGCGGGTTGCAGCCGCCGCAGGACGTCGCTGGCGCTGATTTTCCGTTCCGCCAGCGGCTTGAGGTTGATGAGAATCCGCCCGCTGTTCAACGTCGTGTTGATGCCGTCCACCCCGATGAAGGACGTCAGGCTCTCGACGGCGGGATCCTGGAGAATGACGTCGGCGAGCGCCTGTTGCCGGGCGGCCATCGCCGTGAAGGAAATGTTTTCACTCGCTTCGGAAATGCCCTGGATCACGCCGGTGTCCTGCACGGGAAAGAACCCCTTGGGCACGATGAGGTATAGCAGGATCGTGGCCCCGAGCGTGAGGATGGCGACGACCAGCGTGGCGCCCTGGTGTTTGAGCACCCATCCCAGGGTGCGGGCGTAAAAACCAATCAGTCGGTTCCACACGCCTTCCGAGGCGTTGTAAAAGCGCCCCTTCTTTTTCTGGTCGGCTTTCGCCTTGAGCAATCGCGAGCACATCATTGGCGTGAGTGTCAGCGAGACGGCGGCGGAGACCAGAATGGTGACGCTCAAGGTCACGGCAAATTCGCGGAACAGGCGGCCGACGATGTCGCCCATGAACAACAGCGGAATCAGCCCGGCGATGAGCGAGATGGTCAGCGAAATAATCGTGAAACCGATTTGCTCGGCCCCTTTCAACGCGGCCTGGAGCGGGGTTTCGCCCTGCTCGATATACCGGAAAATATTTTCAATCATCACAATCGCGTCGTCCACCACGAAGCCGGTCGAGATGGTGAGCGCCATGAGCGTGAGATTGTTCAGGCTGTAACCGAGCAGATACATCACGCCCAGGGTGCCGACCAGCGAGAGCGGCACGGCGACGCTGGGGATGATCGTGGCGGCGACGTTGCGCAGGAATAGAAAGATCACCATGACCACGAGCGCGACCGTGAGCATCAGCGAAAATTGCACGTCGCGCACGGACGCCCGGATGGTGACGGTGCGGTCGGTGAGAATGGTGACCTTCATGGAGGCCGGCAGGTTGGCCCGGAGCTGCGGCAGCAGCGTTTTCACGCGGTCCACCACCTGGATGATGTTGGCGCCGGGCTGCCGTTGAATGCTCAGGATCACCGCCGGGGTGCGGTTCATCCACGCGGCCAGCTTGTTGTTTTCGACGCTGTCAATGACTTTGGCCACGTCGGAGAGGGCCACCGGCGAGCCGTTGCGATACGCGACGACCACGGATTGGTAATCCTGGCTGGTCAGGAGCTGGTCGTTGGCGTTGATCTCGTAGGCCTGATGCACCCCGTCGAAATTCCCGAGCGCCTGGTTCACGCTCGTCTGTTGCAGCGCGTTGCGCACGTCGTCCAGGTTGATGCCGTAGGCCAGCAGTTGGGTGGGGTTGACCTGCACGCGCACGGCGGGTTTCTGACCGCCGCTGATGGTGACGAGGCCGACGCCGGTCACCTGCGAAATTTTTTGCGCGAGCCGGGTGTCCGTGTAATCCTCGACCTGCGACAGCGGGAAATTGGTGGAGGAGATCGCGAGGGTCAGAATCGGCGCGTCGGCCGGATTGGACTTGCTGTAAATCGGCGGCGAGGGCAGGCCCTGCGGCAGATACGTTTGCGCCGCGTTGATGGCCGCCTGCACCTCCTGTTCGGCCACGTCAATGTTCAGATTCAGGACAAACTGCAGCGTGATGATCGAGCTGCCGCCGGAACTGATCGAGGTCATCTGGTTCAACCCGGGCAGTTCGCCGAATTGCCGTTCGAGCGGCGCGGTGATGGCGGACGAGGTGACATCCGGACTCGCGCCCGGATAAAACGTGACCACTTGAATGGTCGGATAATCCACTTCCGGCAATGCCGAAACCGCGAGCAATTTATAAGCAATGATCCCGGTCAATAAGATGGCGAACATCAGCAGCGACGTCGCCACCGGTCGTAAAATAAATGGACGGGACGGACTCACGGGTCATCGGTCTTTCTCGTTTTATGCGGCCAAGTCCGGCCGGACCCGCCGCCGGCCGAACGAACAACGACCTTGGCGCCATCCGTCAGCTTGTTGAAATTGTCAGAAATGACCACCGTGCCCGGATCAATCCCCTCCACCGCCGAAACCGTCCCATCCGTGGTGCCCACCGTGATGGCCTGCATGTGGGCGGTCTGGTTCGTGCCGGTTTGATCGGGGGCCAAAAGATATACAAACGCGCTGTCGCCGTTGCGCTGGATCGCCTGGTTGGGCAGCAGCGTGGCGTCGGTCAGCGTCTCCACGAGCAGCCGCGCGTTGACAAACTGGTTGGGAAACAGCGATTCATCCTCGTTTGTAAACACGGCGCGGAATTTCACCTTGCCGGTGTTGGGATCCACCTGGTTGTCCAGTGTCGCCAGCGTGCCGGTGGCCAGTTTGGTTTGCAGGGAACGGTCAAACGCCTCCACCACCAAAGTATTCCCCTGCCGCAACTGTTTTTGAATGGCCGGCAGATCATCTTCGGCCACATAAAAAATCACACTGATGGGGTTCAGTTGCGTGACGACGACGAGATTGGAACTGCCGGCCTGAACGAGGTTGCCCGGATCCACCAGGCGCAGGCCGACCCGGCCGGAGATCGGCGAGGTCAGATGGCAGTAGTCGAGTTGCACTTTGGCGCTGTCGAGCAGGCCCTGATCCAGTTGCACCGTGCCTTCGTCCTGATGCACCAGGGCGGTTTGCGTGTCCAATTGTTGCTTGGGAATGGCGTTGCTGGCAAAGGCCTGCTGGTAACGCTCCAAATCCAGCCGGGCGTCTGCGAGCATCGCCGTATCGCGCTGGAGCTGGCCTTGCGCCTGGGTGAGCGTCGCTTGATTCGGCCGGGGATCAATGTCCAACAGGGGGTCGCCCGCCGACACCATCTGCCCCTCCTGAAAATACACTTTCATGATCTGGCCCTGCACCCGGCTGTTGACCGCCACGCTGTTGATGGGCGTCACATAGCCCAGACAATTGACATAAATGCCAATGTCGCCGGTTTGGGCCTTCGCCGTGCTGACCAGCGTGGGGCCGAAAGCGCCCCCGCCCCGTCCCGCGCGGCCGGAGGCACTGGCGGCGGGGGCTGAAGCCAGCCGGTGCCGCAGATAAAAAATCCCCGCCCCCACGAAAATGAGCACCAGTAAAAAAGCCACCCACCCACCCCCATGGGACCGTCCGCCGGGGGTCGTTGCGAACGGGGTGCGGGATTCAGGAGGGTGCGGTGGCGGCGGGATGGAATCAGACATGGCCGGCTCCGGTTGACATTATTTTGCGGATCATAATTGTATAGTCATCGGGCTGCAGGAGAATAACGGTTTTTTAATCCACGTCAACCGAGTTGCCCCCGCCCGTCCCCGGGGCGCGGTCCCGCGCTTTGCGGGACCGCGCTCCGAACGATTTGGCACGCCCGGCCCCGCCCCAGCCGCAGGGGACGAACCCGCACGGGAAAACTGTCCGCCGCAAACGCGGCGACCTGTAAAAACAAGGGCTTTGATAGTTTGTTCCGATTCATAAATTTTTTCCGAGCACCGCGCATGGGTCAACGCGCGTTCACCGGATGAGACACCCCAACCTGCGGGTTGGATTCGGCAATTGTGACCAACCACCCCCCGCCGGGGACGAACCCGGCTAAATACGGGGTGAAAAACCAAGCCGGGACGTGACATGCGCCGCCACCCGCACTAAGTTAAAGGAACCCAGCCGGTGCAAAGCGCCGCCCGGACCTGACATGCCTGAAATTCCACACGCCAACGATGATGCCGGCCGGCCCGGCCCCCTGCGCTTGGGCATCCGCTTCTGGTGGCTCGTGACGGCGTTCTGGCTCTTCATCGCCCTGGCCAGCGCGCTCGAAATGTCCCTGCTCCAATCCGCACGGATGTCCGTGTCGCTGCTGGCGGCCCTGATGCGGTTCATCCCCTGGCTCCTCCTGACCCCGGTCATCATTTGGACCTGCTTTCACTATACGCTCGAACGCTCGAACTGGAAAAAATCCATCTGGATTTACCTGGGGCTGTGCCTGTTGAGTCTGGTGGTGGTGGGGGCGTTTGCCTGGTTCAGCCCGCCGCTCTCCGCTTTGCCGCCCTCCGCCGCGACCCCGGTGACGGCGGCGGCCGGCGAAACCCGCGCCACCCTCTATTTAATCCTCCGGCGGCTCACTTATCAAATCCCCACCTTCTGCGGGCTGGTGGCCATCGCGCACGCGTTGCGGTTTTATGAACGCGACCAGGACCGCGAACGGCGCAGCCTCGAACTCCAGGCCAGTCTCGCCCGGGCGCGGTTGCAGTCCCTGCGGATGCAGATGAACCCGCATTTCCTGTTCAACACCCTCAATTCCATCGCCTCCCTGGTGCAGGCGGACGGCCAGAAGGCGGAGGAAATGATCGAAGCCCTGAGCGACCTCCTGCGCCTGACCCTCCGGGCCACCGACCGCCAGGAAGTCACCGTCCGCGAGGAACTGCAATTTCTCGAACGCTACCTGCAAATCGAACAAACCCGCTTCGGCGACCGCCTCCAAATCGAACGCGACATCACCCCGGACACCCTCGACGGCATGGTGCCCATCCTCATTTTCCAACCCCTGGTCGAAAACGCCGTCAAACACGGCATCGAAACCCAAATCGCCCCCGGCCGCATCCGCGTGGAAATCCGCCGCCAGGCGGACGACCTCGTCTTCAAAGTCACCGACAACGGCCGGACGAACCCCACCCAGATCAACGGCGAACTCAAGGAGGGCATCGGGCTGGGCAACACGCGTTCCCGGTTGAAGGAACTCTATGGCGATCGGGGCGTGATAAAACTCGGCTTCGGCTCGGGCGCGGGTTTTTCGGCGGAAATTCAAATCCCCTGGCGATTGCCGGAGCCGGAAGCCCCCCAACCAACCCCGGCCCAACCATGAACATCAACGCCTTGATTGTGGATGATGAACCCCTCGCCCGGGCGCGCCTCGGCAAGATGCTGGCGCTCGAACCGGGCGTGGAAATCACCGGCGAATGCGGCAACGGAGCCGACGCCATTAATTTCATCCGCCACCAACGGCCCGACCTGGTTTTTCTCGATGTCCAAATGCCCGAGATCAGCGGCTTCGACGTCTTGCGTTCCCTGCCCGTGGCGGACCTGCCCGCCGTCATTTTTGTCACCGCCCACGACCAGCACGCCGTGGCCGCCTTCGAGGTCCAGGCCCTGGACTATCTGCTCAAGCCCTTCACCCAGGCCCGCCTCAAAGCGGCGGTGGAGCGGGTGCGCCTCCATTTGCAGGCCCACGACGTCGCCAGCCTCAACCGCCATCTGGCCGAATGGCTCCACAAAACCCCGCCGGCCGGACCGGTTTATCTCAACCGTTTCGCCGTCAAGAATGGCGGCCAGACCCGCTTCATCAAAGTCGAGGACGTGGATTATATCGAAGCCGCCTCGAATTACGCCGTCCTGCACACCGCCACCGGCAACGAAGTGGTGCGGGAAACCCTGTTGAACCTGGAAACCCGACTCTCGCCGAAACAATTCCGGCGCATCAGCCGCTCCGTGATTGTGAACCTCGAACGCATCCGCGAAATCCAGGCCGGCACCGGCGGGGATCATCTGGTGATCCTGCACACCAACCACCAATTGACCCTCACCCGCAACGTCCACGAAATCCTGAACTGGCTGCAATACCCCGGCGCGCCCGCCGCTTAACCATTGTAAGCAAGACCGGTGACCCAGGGCTGAAAGCCCGCCATGTTAAAGCCCGGGGTGAAGCCCCGGGAACCAACGTCCCAAACATTTCCCACCGCCCTGCAAGGGCGGGACCGGCCCACCCATTGACCTCGGGGGAGACGACGTGCTTGTCGCGCCATAGCTTTGGCGTGGGCGGAAGGAATCTCTGAATGAGGGCTTCACGCCCTTCGATCGCCCCGTCCTTGCCGGTGATACAAAACTCAGTTGTTGCAAATTTTGCAACAACTGCCGACGACGGCAAGACCTGCCAAGTTGATTACTACAACCTCGACGCCATAATTTCCGTCGGTTCCTGGAAGTTGAAATCCTTGCGGCGTCGGATTGGCGACAGCCGCAGCCGTTCGAGCCATTCCTCGATTTCGGAGCGGGATTTCAAGCGGTGCTCTTGCACAAACGGGTTGCTTTTATCGGACGGCTCCGGCGCCTCGGGGATGACGCGCACCGCCCAAAGGCATTCATGCCAGTCGCGCAATGAAATCGTGAAGCGCTTCCCCTCTCCGGGTGGATAACGGGCAGTTCCCGCCGCTCGCGAAGCAGGGCAAAAGTGGGGGTGTTTTTCATGGCGTTTTGATTTCGGGCAACGTCCCGATGATTTTTTGAGTTTCCAGGCTCACGGTGATGACCTGGCCGATGAGGCGGACGATGTATTCCTCATCGTTCATGCGGTTCGGGTCGCTGGTGATGCCGCCCTTTTCGTCGCGGGTGACGCGGTATTGGTCAATCACCCATTCCAGCGCGCTGCGGTTGCCGAGTTTGTAGTCGAATACTTCCGGCGGGATGCCGCTCAGGGTCAGGAAATCGTTGTAAATCAGCGAGTCCTTGTCCTTGCTCAACTTCATCGCCTCCACGCGCCAGTCGAGTTTGACCTCCTGGTTTTCGATGCGCCGCAATTTGAATTCTTTGGCCGATTCATAATTGATGTGGAGGTCGGCGAGTCGCCTGCCCGCATCCACGAATGCGTGGAATAGTTTTGCGCCGGCTTTGGGATTATGGCCCGGCTTTTTATCGCCCTGCATCGTTTCGACGGCGGCCGGCGGGAAGAAACCGGCGGCCTTCTCACCGGCGGCGATGGCGGCGAAAGGGATGCGCGGAAGGTCGCGTTTCAAATTTTCAGCGAACCGGGTGCGGTAGGCGGGGTGATGCAACACGGCATAAACGTAATGAAAAATGTCTGCCGCCGTGATGTCAGCGTCATCGTAGAAAATCCGGAACAAGGTCCGGGCCTTGGGGGTGACATTCTCCTGCTTGTGTTTGCCGTCTTGGGAATAGGTGAACAAGGGAAAGCATTGGGCTGAATCAATCGAAACAAAATTCAGATTGGGAATTCGATTGGTTGAAAAACTCCAGAAAGGACTTCGCCCGCCACCACTGGGACAGAGAACCAGCCGGTTTTCTTTTCCAGCTTTTGGCGTTGGAACGTATTCATTAAATGCACCAGGCCGGTCAATAAAATGTTTGCCATAATCTCAAATGTAGGTCCACCGGCGAGTCGGTCCAAGGTAACCGCATATTATCGCCTTGTTCCCGTCGCGCGCGCCCGTTTCTGTCGGTCGACCGGTTACAGGCGATAGCGGAAAACGGGCCGAACCATGGCCGGGCAAGAGTGGCCATCCGCCTTCGCTAAACCCGAACTCCGAAATTGGGGACCAAGCCCGCCGCGGGCGTTGCGGGCCGCACCCTCGCGGCCGGCCCTTGGACGCACGAGTTCGGGCAGCCGTTTCAACGGCTTTCGGCGGCCCTTCGCCACTCCCATCCGTGCCCATCCGAGCAATCCGTGGTCAAAAACTCCCCGCCCCAAGCCTCGCACCCCGCGCCTTATTCTCTCGCCAATCCGGGGTTCAGCCTGCCCCCCGGCTGGGTCTTGGTTCGCGTGGTTCGCGGTTCATGGCCCGCCCCCCGTTTCCGCCCTGCCCACCAGCTTTGGCTTTCTCTGCGCCCTCCGCGCCTCTGCGCGAAAAAGTTGGCTTCCTCGGCTTTCGCCCGCCCGCCGCCTACCCTGCGCGCAGGCGCCAAAGATTCGGGTTGCATTCCATTTGACTTTTCAAATGTTGCGTCTAACGTGATTGAGGATGCCGCAGCGGGTGCCGTCATCCTCCGAGTGCCGGAAATCGTCGTGGCGGACATCTTTTACACCCTCACCGCCCCCATGATGAAAATTCCCCGGGCGGCCGCCGCCCGCCAACTGGCCGCACTATTGCAGCAGCCCGGCATTGAGGTTGAGAACCGGAGCCGGGTTTTGGACATTCTGGGTCTGTGTGAAACCAAGAACATTGACTACGGCGACGCGGCGCTGATTGTTTTTGCCCAAAGCACGGCGCTTCCCATTCTTTCCTACGACCGGGATTTCGCCAAAGTGCCGGAAATCACCGCCTTTTCGCCCGTTGACTGGCTGCAAAAAGGCCGCCAGTTGCTCAGATAATGTTCGGGCGGCCCCGGCTCAAGCCCGGTTCTGTTCAGGTGTTGGGTGTCGGCAACACGGTCTTCAAATACCGCCCGGTGTGACTCTCGGACGACGCCATGATCCGCTCGGGCGGGCCTTCGGCCACGATGCGCCCCCCGGCCCCGCCGCCCTCGGGGCCGAGATCAATGATCCAATCGGCGGTTTTGATCACGTCCAGGTTGTGCTCGATGACCAGCAGCGTGTTGCCGGTGGCGCGCAGCTTGAACAGCACCTCCAACAGTTTGGCCACGTCGTGAAAATGCAGGCCGGTGGTGGGTTCATCCAATATATACAGGGTGCGGCCCGTGGCTTTGCGGCTGAGTTCGGTGGCCAGTTTCACGCGCTGCGCCTCGCCGCCGCTCAGCGTGGTGGCCTGCTGGCCCAGGTGCAGATAACCCAGCCCGACTTCGGCGAGCGTGGCCACCGGATCGTAAATCTTCGGCACGGCCCGGAAAAACGTCACGGCCTCATCCACGGTCAGGTCCAGCACGTCGGCGATGTTCTTGCCCTTGTAGGTGATGTCCAGGGTCTCGCGGTTGTAACGCTTGCCGTTGCAGGCTTCGCAGGTGACATATACGGGCGGCAGGAAATTCATCTCGATTTTCAACAGGCCGTCGCCCTCGCATTTTTCACAACGACCGCCCTTGACGTTGAAGCTGAACCGGCCCGGTTCGTAACCGCGAATTTTGGCGGCGGGCAGTTTGGCGAACAAGTCGCGGATGTGATTGAACATGCCCGTGTAAGTGGCGGGATTGCTGCGGGGCGTCCGGCCGATGGGCGTCTGGTCAATCACAATGACCTTGTCCAAATCTTCAAAGCCCTTGAGCGCGCGATGCAACCCGGGCTTCTCCTTGGAACCGTAAAATTTGCGGAAGAGCGCGCGGCGTAAAATGTCGTCCACCAGGGTGCTTTTGCCCGAACCACTCACGCCGGTGATGCAGGTGAACGTCCCCAGCGGAATCCGCACATCGAGGTTCCGCAGGTTGTTTTCCTTCGCCCCGAGGACTTCCAGCCATTGTCCGTCCTCGGCGGGCGTGATGCGTTTCTTCGGGATGGGAATGGTGAGGTCGCCGCGCAGGTATTGGGCGGTCAGCGATTTCGGGCTCGCCAAAATTTCCGGCAGCGTGCCGGCCGCCACCAGTTCGCCCCCATGGACGCCCGCGCCCGGGCCCAAGTCCAGAATGTAATCCGCCGCCCGAATGGTGTCGGCATCATGCTCCACCACGAGCACCGTGTTACCGAGGTCGCGCAGACCCTTGAGCGTGGCGAGCAGGCGGTCGTTGTCGCGCTGGTGCAGGCCGATGCTCGGTTCATCCAGCACATACAACACCCCGACGAGCGCCGCGCCGATTTGCGTGGCCAGGCGGATGCGCTGCGCCTCGCCGCCCGAAAGCGTGCTGCTCTCGCGGTCGAGGGTGAGGTAGCCCAGCCCGACGTTTTTCAAAAAGCCCAGCCGCGCCCGGATTTCCTTGATCACTTCGCCGGCAATCTTTTGCTGGAAGTCGGTCAGTTTCAAGCCGGCGAAAAAATCGTCCGCCTTTTCGACCGACAAACCGCAGACGTCCATGATGGACAGCCCGGGGATTTTCAGCTTCGAGGGCTTGAGACCGAACGACGCGCCCACGGATTCATCGCCCAGGGTGACGGCGAGGATTTCCGGCTTGAGCCGGCGGCCCTTGCAGACATCACAGAACTCCGGGCTCATGTATGCCTTGAGCCGGTTGCGGATGAATTCGCTTTCGCTGTCCGTGGCGAGGCGTTCAAGGTTCGGCAGGACGCCCTCGAACGGCCGGGTGATGCTGCTGACCTTGCCGGCGCGCCAGAATTTAAATTCAATGTCCGTTTCGCCCGAACCGAACAGCAGGACTTTCTTAAAATCCGCCGGCAAGTCCTGCCAGGGCGTCTCCAGGCCCACGCCAAAATGCGCGGCGACGGAACGCAGCATGGCCTTGTAATAGATGATCAACCGTTTGCCGGCCCGGCGCCAGGGCTGGATGGCGGCTTCCAGGGCGAGTTCGGGATCCGGCACCACCAGATGTTCATCAAAGATCATTTTCTGGCCGAGCCCGTGACACACCGGACAGGCCCCCGCCGGGGCGTTGAAGGAAAAGTGCTTGGGCGTGGGCGGATCGTAACTTTTGCCCGTGGCCGGGCTGCACATTTTGTTGGAATGCAGGGTTTCGACCCACGCGTCGGATTTCACTCCCGCGCCCTGGTGCAGGGTGAAAATGACCCCCTCCCCCCAGCGCAACGCCGTCTCCACCGAGTCGCTGAGGCGCACGCGGATTTTGTCATCCACCACCAACCGGTCCACGACCGCCTCGATGTGGTGGAACTTTTTCTTATCCAGTTTAATGCGCGGATTCGCGTCGCCCAGTTCCACCAATTCACCGTCCACCCGGGCGCGGACGAAGCCCTCGCGGCCCAGGCGTTCGAGGACGTCGCGAAATTCGCCTTTTTGGCGGCGCACCACCGGCGCGAGCAGCATCAGCCGCGTCTGGGGCGGCAGGGCGAGGATTTTATCCACGATGTCGCTGGTGGATTGCGCCACAATGGGCACGCCGGTTTCGGGACAGTGCGGGCGGCCGATGTGCGCATACAACAGGCGGAGGTAATCGTAAATTTCCGTGGTGGTGGCGATGATCGAGCGCGGGCTGCTCCCGGAGCTGCGCTGCTCAATGGCGATGGCCGGCGACAACCCCTCGATGAAATCCACATCCGGCTTCTGCATCTGGTCCAGAAACTGGCGCGCATAGGCCGACAGCGATTCCACATACTTGCGCTGGCCCTCGGCGTAAATGGTGTCAAAGGCCAGCGAGGATTTCCCGCTGCCGCTCAACCCCGTCACCACCACCAATTGGTCGCGGGGGATCTGGAGCGAGAGGTTTTTCAGGTTGTGCTCGCGCGCGCCGCCGATCCGGATGAATGCCTTGCTCATGGGTGCCAATTTTTCAATGTCATCAATCCATTACCCTATGCCATGACGGCGGCGAATGCCAAGCCGGATGTGGAAAAAATGCGACGCACCGTGGAGGCAGCCTTGTATTTGCTGGAAAGGTGGGAAAAAAGACGGGCGGGTAAACGGGCGGAACTGATTATAACCGACGGAACAAAGTGAAGCGTATTAATTATCTCTTACGGCAAATACTCAGGCTCGCAGTCACCTGTCCGGCATTACCATACTAAAATTCTGAAAGTGTTAATCACACGGCACGCGCCTGAGCCGACCCATCAACCACCCCACCACCTCCTTCATCGCTTCGAATGAAGCTGTCTCACAAACCGGCCGCTCCAGGCGCGTGCACCGTGCAATTTTCCAACAACACACAAGTTGTGCTTCTTCAGAAGTCCCGCCACTCAAACCCCAATCCCCACGATCAAGTTCTGTGTCGCTCAGGACCATCTCTTAAGTCTCACAACGAAACCAAGTGAAGCACATGCCATGCCACCCACCCTGAAAGCAATAAAACATGCTAATATCCCAATAAATGCAGGGTTTGGTCGGAACCAGAATAACCCCAACGACCCAAAAGGCTGGCGTTTTTTATCCATCTTGGCTGAAAATAGGATCACAAAACTGATTTTAGGAATTAATTAATCCAATATGAAATTAACAAACCCGCGCCGGACGCGACGAAGAAGGAGCCTGATGTCTGTTGGAATATTGGGAAACGAACCGGCGGGTAAACGGGCGGAACTGTCAGAACCGGCCGACCAAGTGAAGCGCACTAAAACTCACCACAAACATACAGGCTCGCTGTCACCCGTCCGGCATTGCTGCACTAAATCATAAAAATCAATTTGAATCATTGCACCGCAAGCGCCCCGACCGGCTGGCTTGCCCCACAACCACCTCCCCGTCACTTCTTCCCGCCTGCCTCTCCAGCCAACCAACCGGCCGGGCGCGTGCGTCATGCAATGTTTCCAAGGCAATCTCGTTGCCTTTGTTTTGATGAGTCCCGACCATTCAAACTTGCATCCCCACGATCAAGCTCGCGAACCGTCAGAACCCCTAATCCGTTCAACAACAACAGAAGTAGAATAAGCACACGACATGCCAACCCCGGCAAACGGGGAAATCGCTGAATTTCCCAATAATATCGGGTTTTTAGGAAGAAACGGGCAGCCCACCCCGGGGAACAACTGTTGGTTTTTATCCGGGGTGATAGAAAATCACAGGACAATGACTTATTTTAAACGTTAATCAATGCAATTCATCCGGCGCATCCGACCCGGCCGCCGGCGGCGGTTCCAGCGGATGCTCCTCGTGCTGCCAATGCCGCGACACGCGCCCGTCCCAGCAGGCCGGGTTCAGCGGATACACGTCCGGGTCAAAGATCACATGGTAAAAATGCCACACCACAATGGCCACGCAGGCCAGCACCGCCTCGTAATAGTGAATCGTCAATGCCACATCCACCACCCAACGCGGCAAAAATGCCGTGACGTCCAACTTCATCCAAATGATCAAACCCGTCAGCCCCATGATCATGGTGCCCCAGATCACCGCCCAGTATTCCATTTTTTCGGCATAGCCAAAACGTCCCAGCCGCGGCTTCACCCGGCTCAGCCCCGTCAGGTAAGCCGCGGCGGCCCACACATCCCGCAGATCCTGCCGCACGGGCAGCAAATCGGCCACCAACCGGCGGCCCGCCGGCGTTCGCCAGATATAGATCAGGTGAATACCGCCCACCACCAGGAGCACCACCCCGCTGATGCGGTGCGTCCAGCGGCGAAACGATTCACTTGAACCCAGCACATGGCCGATCCACGAATCAGGAAATTTCAGGGCGAAACCGGTTACCGCCAGGACGATGAAACTGGTCGCCAACAGGGCATGCTGCCAGCGTTGCGTGCGGTCCATGCGCAAAACCGGGCGGTTTCCCGCCCGCAACCGCAGGGCCATTTTCCGACCGAAGACGAGCAGGTTATGCACCAGCATGGCCCCGATGGTCCCAAAGATTAACACCAGGTAGATCTGCCGCACCCAGCCATTGACCCGGCCGCCGATCCCATCGCCGCCATTGGCCGTGGTCCCGTCCACATGAATTTTCCCCAGGGCAAAGTTTTGGTTGGCGCCGGGATGACATTTGCCGCACGTCTCGACCAGGTGAATGGGGTTGATGGTGGAATTGGTGTCGGCCGACGGCAGGATTTTGTGCCAGCCGTGACAACTCGCGCAATCGGCGGCCACGGTGGAACCATACTGCCCCGCCAGCCCGTGGTAACTGTTGAAAAAGGTCGTGACCCGGTCGGCCGGCAGGTTGAACTTGGTGTTGATGCGTTCCGAGGCGTGGCATTTGGCGCACACCTCGCCGGTTGACACGGGCGAACGAAGCTTGAGCGAGCGGATTTGGTGTTCATCGTGGCAGTCGGTGCAAGTGGGGGCGTCACGATACCCGGCGGCGGTCGCCCGGCCATGCACACTGGCGGCCACGTCGGCCGCCTCCTGATCATGACACGCGCCGCAGGTCTCCGCCTGACGTTGGAAATACAAGGGCGAGGCCGGCGAGGAGGGCGGCAGGACATCGTGGGTGCCGTGGCAATCCTGACAGGTGGCGGCCCCGGTCTTCCCCGCTTTGACAGCCAGACCGTGAACGCTCGCGTTGTAACTCACGGCGGCCCGCGCATGGCAGCGCGCGCAATCCACCGCCAGTGCCGGGCGGTTGTCGTCGGGATGCCGGGCCCCCAAATCCGCATGACAACTGAGGCACGAGTTGGTGTGGTGGACGGAAGCCGCCAGCCGGGCGGCATCCACATACAACGAAACGGCCCGACCGGCGGCGTTGGTGATGATCAGCGTCTTATCCGCATGACATTCCAAACAATCCTCATTGGACACCGGTTTGACGGGTGCGGCCCCCACCGGCAGCGCCAAGGTTAATGCCAGCCAAAGCAGCAGCCAGGCAAGCGGTCGGAGGGGGGGACGACGATGGTTGTTCATTAAAAAACCGGGTGGCCCGGCCCAAACCCCGGGCCACCCGGGAACCAACCTCAACCAAGTTATTTCTTGAAGGTCCGCATATAGGCTACCAGCCCCTTGATATCATCGTCGGATAAATCCGAGAATGCCTTCATCTGCACCTTACCATCGGCGTCTTTCAGCCCTTCTTTAAGGGATTTAAACGCGACGTCATCCTTCAAGTCCGCCTGCACTTTGGCATCGGAATAATCCCGGACGCCCAGCTTTTTGCCCATCTTCGTGTCCCCCTTGCCATCGGCGCCGTGGCATTTGGTGCAGGTTTGATCATACAAGTCTTTGGCGTCGCCCGCGCGCACGGAGAAGGTCGCGGCCGCGAGGCCAATGATACCGGCGATGAGTAATTTTTTCATAATCAGTCTTTGGTTGTGGTTTGAACCATTACCCGCCAGGGAGGACGGCTTCAACCGGTCCGACGGCCCTCGACGGCATTGGTTACTTTCAGAAAGAATTTACGCCCCCACCCCGGTGGCGTCCCGTCCGATCTTGTCAATGACTCATCCTTGTTTGCCGCAGGTGAAACAACAAAAGTATGACCGTTAAGGGCGCCTCCGCCGCCACTAAAGTTGCTCAAGCAACCCGCAATGGCGCTTCCGGGCCATGATCAGGGCGGCCGCAAATAAACGATCGTCGCGCCCCAGCCGCCGAATTGCGGATGATCCAGTGTGAAAGCGCGGACGACTTCGATAAAATGAATTTTAGGATTGAATTGAAGTTGAATAAATTGGATTTTTAATGCGTCCCTGGTTTGCTTATGAAAGAGTTTGCCGAAATCAAAGAAATCATCCCCATCCTCATATTTTTGCTGCCGGGGTTTCTGACCGCCAAAATGCTGGATTTATGGGTGGTCACCAAGCCCAAGGATGTCTTTGACAGGATTGTTCAAGCCTTCGTTTTCACCTTCATCAATTTGCTTTGTTTTGCGCTGGTCCGCTGGTCAATTGAATGCAGTTTTGATTTCAAATTTGATCGCGATCAAGTGTTCGCCCCTGAAAATCTCCTCTTGATGATGGGTTGCGCCGTTGGAATTGCCGTTGCCTGCTCATTTGAGATGAATAATGAATGGCTCCTGAAATGGCTGCGGGAACGAAAAATCACCAAGAAAACCTACAAACCCTCCACCTGGGGGGAAACCTTTGAGCATGTTGAAAGGTATGCGGTGGTTCACTTGAACGATGGTCGGCGGATTTATGGCTGGCCCAAATTTTATTCGGACGATCCAAACGAACGCGCCATTTTCCTGGAGAAAGCGTCCTGGCTGGATGAAAATAACAATTTGATAAATGATCCTCCGATTAGTATCTTGGTTGATGGAAACAGCGGGATTCAATTTATTGAATTCCTGCAACCGATTCCATAGGCGAAGGCCAGAGGAAAAGATATGAAAGATTTTGTTGATACTGGACGAAGCATGAAACCCAAGCCTTTTGGTGAGAATGGGCCTCCCCCGCAAAACGGCCCGAAACCGCCGCCCCTGCCGCCCGCGCCAAGATTTCAATACCAGCCACCCCGGCCACAACCCGTTCCCTTCCGCCCTGAACCGAGTCCACAGAAGGGCGCATAGGAGGAATTCATGAGCAGGGATAAATCAGGAAATAGAATCATTTCCGAATCAGCAAACAAAACGTTTGTTGGAAGCATGAAAAGGTCAACGAATCAGGACGCTCCGCCAGCCAAACCTCCGCCCCCGCCTCCACCACCGCCAAAGCAGGCCAAATAACTTCCAAGGGAGCTTCCGGGCATGATTATTGAGTCGCGCGCAACAGGGTGACACGCTCAAAATGAGAAAACCCTTGCAAACATTGATGTGTATTCGACTAAAAGATGTCACCTTATTACGTGAGCCTCAATAGGGCGGTCGCAGATAAACGATCGTCGCGCCCCAGCCGCCGAATTGCGGATGATCCAGTGTGAACGACACCACGTCGGGATGCTTCGCCAACACCGAATGCACCGTGCGGCGGAGCTGGCCCACGCCCTTGCCGTGGATGAGGCGCGCCTGCAAAATCCCCTTCCCCCGGCACGCCGCCAGATACTCCACCACCAAATCCTGCACGTCGCGCGGTTGGAACGTGTGCAGGTCCAGCACTCCGTCAATCGGCAGTTGGATCGGTTCATCCATGCCGCGAATCTACGCCGCGATCAAAAACGTGCCAAGCTTGTTTTCGAGTTCCCGCGCCGCAGCCTTGCAATTCATCCCCCGCCGACTAAAAATGGGGGTCATGAACCCCCGCAAGTCACGGGTTAAAAAAATTAAAGAAACGCCCATGAATCCGCCCCTGTCCCGCCGCGCCGCCCTCCGCAAAACCGCCGCCGCCGCCGTCGTCACCACGTTGCTGCCCCGGCTCGCGCGCGCCGCCGAAACCACCCCCGCCCCGCTCAAAGGCAACATCCACCACAGCGTCTGCCGCTGGTGCTACGATAAAATTTCCCTCGAGGATCTCTGCGCCGCCGGCCGGGACATCGGCCTGACCGGCATTGACCTCCTCCAGCCCGAAGATTTTCCGACCCTTAAGAAATACGGCCTGGTGTGTCCGATGGTTTCGTTTCCCACCCTCGACGGCCTGGGCGGCATCACCCGGGCCTTCAACCGGGTGGAACACCACGACAAACTCGTGCAGGCCTATGAGCCGCAACTCCGCCAGACCGCCGCCGCCGGCTTCGAACGGCTGATTTGTTTCTCCGGCAACCGCGCCGGCTTGGACGATGAGCAGGGTCTGGAAAATTGCACCCTCGGCCTGAAACGCCTCCTGCCGCTCGCGGAAAAGTTAAACGTGACCCTCTGCATGGAACTGCTGAACAGCAAACGCAACCACAAGGATTACCAATGCGATCACGTCGCCTGGGGCGTGACCCTGGTGAAGAAAATCGGGTCCGAACGCTTCAAACTGCTCTACGACATCTACCACATGCAGATCATGGAGGGCGACGTGTGCGACACCATCCGCGAAAACCATCAGTATTTCGATCACTACCACACCGGCGGGGTGCCGGGCCGGAACGAGATTGATGACACGCAGGAACTCAATTATGCCCGTGTCATGAAGGCGATTGTGGCCGGCGGCTTCCAGGGCTTCGTCGCCCAGGAATTTGTGCCGAAACAGAAGGACGCCCTGGCCTCGTTACGGCAGGCGGTGAAGATTTGTGACGTGTAGGCCGGATCGCCTTATTTCCCGTCCTTGAGCGCGTGCTTGATCCGCTCCCGGGCGGCGGCGGGCAGGGTTTGATCCACCGCCTCGTCTTGGTCGCACCGTTGGGCGGCGGCCCGCAGGAATTTGATCTGCTGACCGTAGCGCCGGCACCAGAGGCACAACCCCAGATGAAGCCACAAACCAAACCGCTGCCGCCAGGTCAGCGGGCGGTCGAGCGCTTCGGACTGCAAGCGGATGGCCTCGCGGCAATTGGGCGCCAGCGCGCGCAGGGTCTTAGCAAACCAGGTCATGACTGGGGGTGGGTCGTGGAAGCATTCAATTCCTTACAGAACATTTCACATTTTTCCAAACCAATTCGTTTCGAGACAACGGCGCAGCGCCATGCGGGCCCGGTGGAGCATCACCCACAAGTTGCTGTCGGTAAGCCCCAACCGCGCACAGATCTCCCGGCTGTCCACCCCGTCCATTTCCCGGAGACAGAAAACGGCCCGGACGTTCTTGGGCAGTTTGCCCGCGCATTCGTGGAAGGTTTTCCAGAAAATTTCGTTGTCCAGACTCGCGCCCGGATTGGCCGGCCATTCCGCCGGACCGCATTCGTGGATCCACCCCCCCTGCCCCAGCCCGTCGGCCACAAACCGGTCGCTTTCCTCATCCTGGTAGAAATCCAGATCGGTGAACGTGGTCTCGCGGCTGATTTTGCGGTAATAGTCGAAGATTTTATTTTTTAGGATGCCGACCAACCAGCTTTTCTCCGCCGAACGACCCCGAAAACTCCGGCCGCCCTTGAGCGCGGCCAGAAACGTCTCCTGCACCGCGTCCTCGGCCTTTGCCGGGTCGCGCAACCGCATCAGCGCATACCGGTAAAGGTAGTCGCCGTGCAAATCCACCCACTGCTCGGGATCGGACAGGGCCGGGGCGGGTTGGGTGCCGGAACGCTCCGCTGGATTTTCATTCTCCATCGCCGTGCTGATTCTCGACGAATGCGCGGGCGGGGCAAGCAAAATAGAACCAAAATAATTCCGGCGGCGTGTAAGGAACCGTCGGGCAGGACGACCAAACTTCGCGAAGAAACCTGTGGTAAATGAAATCATATGAATACACCGCCCCCGACCGCCAACCGCCTCCCGCCCATGCCGGCGGAACAGGAGGAATTGATGCAGCAACATCTGCGGGAGGAAAACCTTCCGGAAGCGGTCATGCCCGACGTACCGGCCGCCAAAGTCCTCAAAGGCCAAAAGGCGCTGGTGACCGGCGCCAACTCGGGCATTGGCAAGGCGGTGGTGTTGGCGCTCGCCCGCGCCGGGGCGGACGTGGTGGTGAATTACGTCTCCCGCCCCGACGCCGCTGAAGAAGTGGTCCGGGAAGCCGCGCAATGGGGCGTGAAGGCCGTGGCGCTCCGCGCCAACGTGGCCAAAGAGGACGAAGTCCAGGCGATGTTCCACCAGATGATCCGGGAATTCGGCACGATTGACATCTTGGTCAACAATGCCGGCCTGCAAAAAGACGCGCCGATTGACCAGATGACGCTGGCCGAGTGGCAGTTGGTGCTCGACGTGAATCTCACCGGTCAGTTCCTGTGTGCGCGGGAGGCCATCCGCGAATTCAAGCGGCGCGGCATCCGGAAGGAAATCTCCTGCGCCGCCGGCAAAATCATCTGCATGAGCAGCGTTCACGAGGTCATCCCGTGGGCCGGCCACGTGAACTACGCCGCGAGCAAGGGGGGCGTGATGTTGATGATGAAAAGCCTCGCCCAGGAAGTCGCGCCGCACCGCATCCGCGTCAACTCCGTCTGTCCGGGCGCGATTCGCACCCCCATCAACATGGAGGCCTGGGGCACCCCCGAAGCGTATCGCGAGTTGATGAAACTCATCCCCTACAAGCGCATCGGCGAACCGGACGACATCGGCCGCACCGCCGTCTGGCTGGCCAGCGATGATTCCGATTACATCCACGGCGCCAGTATTTTCGTGGACGGCGGCATGACGCTTTATCCCGGATTTGAGACCGGGGGTTAACCTAGAATCCCATGAACCTTGAAAAAGAACGCCTCGCCGAAGCCCCCGCGGGCCGGGCCCCCTGGTATTTGTTCGGCCCGTATCTCGCCGAACGGCAATGGGGAACGGTCCGCGAGGATTATTCCCCCGGCGGCACCGCCTGGGATTATTTGCCCCACGACCACGCCCGCAGCCGCGCCTATCGCTGGGGCGAGGATGGCATCGCGGGCATCAGTGACGACCAATCCCGCCTGTGCCTCGCGCTGGCCCTGTGGAACGGCCAGGACGCGATATTGAAGGAGCGCATTTTCGGGCTGACCAATTCCGAGGGCAATCACGGCGAGGATGCCAAGGAGCTTTATTATTACCTCGACGCCACGCCGACCCATTCCTACCTGAAAATGCTCTACAAATATCCCCAGCGGGAATTTCCCTACGGGCCGCTGGTGGCGGAAAACGCGCGGCGCAAAGGGGACAGCCGCCTGCCGGAGTTTGAATTGCTGGACACGGGCGTCTTCGATGACGACCGCTACTGGGACGTGTTCGTTGAATATGCAAAAGCCGCGCCGGACGACCTGCTCATGCGGATCACCGCACACAACCGCGGGCCCGAGGCCGCGACGATCCATCTGCTGCCGCAACTCTGGTTTCGCAACACCTGGTCGTGGAAAGCGGGTTCCCCGAAACCGGAAATCTCCCTGACCGACCGGGGCGCGGTTGCGGCGAAACACGCGGAATTGGGCGACTATTATTTATCCGCCGAGGGGGAACCGGAAATCCTCTTTTGCGACAATGATACGAATGGCCGCCGGCTGTATGGCCGGAACGATGCCGCCGGATTTTTCAAGGACGCGTTTCACGAATACGTCGTCAACGGCGATCTATCCGCCGTGAATCCCCAACGCACCGGCACGAAGGCCGGCCTGCGGCACCGGTTGACCGTTCCCGCCGGCGGCTCGGCGGTCCTGCGCCTGCGCCTGGCCCCTTCGACGCCGGCGAAGCCGTTCGCCGATTTCGAGGCGGTTTTTGCGCAACGCATCACCGAAGCGGATGAATTTTACGCGGAGCTGCAACCCGGCATCGCGTCCGCCGACGCGCGCGACGTTCAACGCCAGGCCCTCGCCGGCATGATCTGGTCCAAGCAGTTTTTTTATTACGACGTGCCCGAATGGCTTCAGGGCGACGCCAACCAACCCCCGCCGCCCGCCGGGCGCAGGCACGGGCGCAACCACGAATGGCTGCATCTCAATAACGCCGACGTGATTTCGATGCCCGACAAGTGGGAATATCCGTGGTATGCCGCGTGGGATCTGGCGTTTCACTGCCTTCCCCTCGCGCTCGTGGACGCCGCATTCGCCAAGCATCAGCTCGTCCTGCTCACGCGCGAATGGTATATGCACCCGAACGGCCAGATGCCCGCCTACGAGTGGGCGTTCGGCGACGTGAACCCGCCCGTCCACGCGTGGGCGACGTGGCGCGTGTTCCAGATGGATCGCAAGCAGCGCCGCGCCCATCATCCGGCGGACCCCGGCGACCTCGCCTTTCTCGAACGCGTCTTCCACAAATTGATGTTAAACTTCACCTGGTGGGTGAACCGCAAGGACACGCAGGGCCGCAACATTTTTCAGGGCGGCTTCCTCGGGCTCGACAACATCGGCGTGTTCGACCGCAGCGCGCCGTTGCCGACCGGCGGCTTCATCAACCAGGCCGACGGCACCAGTTGGATGGCCATGTATTCGCTCAACCTCATGCGCATCGCCCTCGAACTGGCGAAGCACAACCGGGTTTATGAGGATATCGCCACGAAATTTTTCGAGCACTTCCTCCACATCGCCGAAGCGATGAACAACCTGGGCGACGAAGGCATCGGCCTGTGGTGCGATCAGGACGAATTTTATTACGATGTGCTCAACTTGCCCGGCGGCCGGAGCCTGCCGATCAAAATCCGTTCGCTGGTTGGGCTCATTCCACTCTTCGCCGTCGAGACGCTCGAACCGGATTTGTTGAAGCAACTGCCGGACTTTGCCGGACGGTTGGAATGGCTGCTCAATCACCGGCCCGACCTCGCCCGCCTGGTTTCGCGTTGGAAAGAATCGGGCGCGGGTGAGCGCCATCTGCTCTCCCTGCTGCGCGGTCACCGCATGAAAGCCCTGCTGCGCCGGATGCTTGATGAGACGGAATTTCTTTCCGCTCACGGCGTGCGCGCGCTGTCCAAGGTCCACGAGCGCGAGCCGTATCGCTTCGACGCCAACGGCCACACGCTGGAGGTGGGCTACTGGCCGGCGGAATCCCTGAGCGGGCTCTTCGGCGGCAATTCCAACTGGCGCGGCCCCGTTTGGATGCCGGTGAACTTTCTGCTCATCGAATCGCTGCAAAAATTCCACCACTATTACGGCGACGATTTCAAAGTCGAATGCCCCACCGGTTCGGGCAAATTCATGACCCTCAACCAAGTGGCCGATGAATTGTCGCGCCGCCTCGCGAAATTATTTTTGAAAGGCGACGACGGCCTGCGGCCCGCCTTGAAATATCATCACAAACTCGCGACCGACCCGCATTTCAAGGACTACGTCTTGTTCCACGAATATTTTCACGGCGATAATGGCCGCGGCGTCGGGGCCTCGCACCAAACCGGCTGGACCGGCCTGATCGCCAAGCTGCTGCAACCGCGCGAACGCTGCCATTAACCAAAATGCTCGCCGCCCTCCGCAACCATTGGCCGGAATATCTCATCGAAGCCTTCTGCCTCGGCGTCTTCATGGTCTTTTGCGGCCATGCCTGCAACCAATAGTCCCGTGTAAGGATTCCCATTTCATTTCGACCAATTCACGCATGGACGAACACTTTGATGTCATCATTATCGGCAGCGGCGCGGGCGGCGGCACCCTGGCGCTCCGGCTGGCGCCTTCCGGCAAGCGTATTTTAATCTTGGAACGCGGCGGTCATCTGGCGCGCGAAAAACCAAATTGGGACCCGGCGGAAGTGTTCGTGAAAAACCGCTACGTCTCGAGGGACACCTGGTATGACCAGGCCGGCCGGCCCTTTCAGCCGGGCGTGCATTATTTTGTCGGCGGCGCGACCAAAATGTATGGCGCGGCGTTGTTTCGTCTGCGCCAGGGCGATTTTACCGCCCATCGCACGCCCGACGGCCAGACGCCGGACTGGCCCATCCGTTATGAAACTTTGGAACCGTATTACACCCGGGCGGAAAAGCTTTATCAGGTCCACGGCCGGCGCGGCGATGATCCCACCGACCCGCCCGCCAGCGCGCCCTATCCGTTTCCACCCGTCAGCCATGAGCCGCGCGTTCAGGAACTGGCCGACGGTCTGAAGCGCGCCGGCTATCATCCGGCTTACGCGCCAACGGGAATCATGCTTAACGAAGCGGACATGCCGAAGAGCGCCTGCATCCGCTGCGACACCTGCGACGGCTTTCCCTGCCTCGTTCACGCCAAGGGCGACGCCGAAGTCATTGCGGTCCGACCGGCCTTGGAATATCCGAACGTCACCTTGTTGACCAACGCGCACGTTCAAAAACTCGCAACCAGCGCGAGCGGACGTGAGATTACGAACGTCGTCGTGGAGCGGAACGGCCAACACGAGGAATACCGCGGCGGCGTCGTGGTCGTTTCCGCCGGCGCGGCCAATTCGGCCCGCTTGCTGCTGATGTCGGCCAATGACAAACATCCGCGCGGCCTGGCGAACGGCTCGGACCAGGTCGGCCGCAATTACATGTTCCACAATGCCATTGCGCTGGTGGCGCTCGCCAAGCGTGAGAATCCGACCGTGTTCCAGAAAACGCTTTCGATCAATGATTTTTACTGGCGCGCGCCCGATTACGAATTTCCGCTGGGCAACATTCAGATGCTCGGCAAGTCCAAAGGCCCGATGTTTCAGGAGGACGCGCCGAAGTTTGCGCCCGGCTTCACGCTCGACCGCATGGCCCGGCACGCCGTGGATTTCTGGCTCACCGGCGAAGATTTGCCGCTGCCACAAAACCGCGTCACCCTCAATTCCAAGGGCGAAATCCAACTGCACTACCAATTCACCAACCTCGAACCGGTCAAACGGCTCCGGCAAAAACTCCAGTGCATGCTGGAGCACTTGGACCTGCACCCGCACCTCATTCCGAATAACGTTTACCTGGGCAAACAAATTCCCATCGCCGGCGTCGGCCACCAATCCGGCACCTGCCGTTTCGGCACCGACCCGAACACCTCCGTGCTGGATGTAAACTGCAAGGCGCACGAACTGGACAACCTTTACGTCGTGGATACGAGCTTCTTTCCCAGCATCGGCGCGGTGAATCCCTCTTTAACGGCTATTGCCAACGCCCTCCGCATCGGCGATCATCTGCTCCAACGGCTGAAATGATGTCCGGCCAGCGCCACCAACCATGTAAACCGCCCTGTCACCCACCACCCTCAACCTTTATGATCGTCATCATCACGGGCACAAATCGCCCGGGCAGCAACACCCGCAAAGTCACCACGCACGTTGAAAAGTCCTACCAGACCCTGGGCATCCCCGTCCAAGTCCTTGACCTCGCGGATTTGCCGCCGGAAATTTTTTCGCCGGCCGCCTACGAAAAGTCACCCGCCTCGTTTAACAAGTTTATCGCCGCCATCCTGGCGGCCGACGGCCTGGTGGTGGTCACGCCCGAATACAACGGCAGCCTCCCCGGCGTGCTGAAATATTTCATCGACATGCTGCCCTTCCCGGAGAGTTTTGACCAGCGTCCCGTTTGTTTTGTCGGCCTGGCCGCCGGGCTGTGGGGGGCGATGCGCCCCACCGAGCAGTTGCAACAGATTTTCGCCTACCGCAACGCCCTGGTCTTTCCCGAGCGCGTTTTCCTGCCCGGCGTCAACAACCTGCTGGATGAAAAGGGCGGGTTGAATCCGGTCTTTGAAAAAAATCTGCACCGGCAGGCGGCCAAGTTCGTGGGCTTCGTGGAAAAAGTGCGCGTAAAAAAATTCCCCCGGCCGCCCGAACCCGCCGGGACGGCTTCCCCCAAACCTTAATCCCCAACCAGCATGATTGTCATTATCAGCGGCACGAACCGCCCCGGGAGCAACACCCGCAAAGTCACCACGCACGTCCGGGCCCACTACCAGTCATTGGGGGTGGAGACCCACCTGCTCGATTTGGCCGAGCTGCCGCCGGAAATCATCTCGCCGGCCGCCTACGCCAGCAAGCCGGAGGCTTTTAAAAAATTCAGCGATGCGATTCTCGCCGCCGACGGCCTGGTCATTGTCACCCCCGAATACAACGGCGGCGCGCCCGGCATCCTGAAATACTTCATTGACATGCTGCCGTTCCCGGAGAGTTTCGAGCACCGCCCCGTGTGTTTCGTCGGCTTGGCGGCGGGCATCTGGGGCGCGCTCCGGCCCGTCGAACAGTTGCAGGCCATCTTTGGCTATCGCAACGCCTACCTTTTTCCCGAACGCGTTTTCCTCCCCGGCATCGGAAAATTACTGGACGAAGCCGGTCAATTTACGAGTCCCGACCTGGAGAAACGCCTGGGCCAGCAGGCCGAGGGCTTCGTCGGCTTTGTGGAAAGCCTGCGCCGGAAAAAACTGCGTTGAAATCAACTTTGACCGCCGGGTGCGGAATTGGCGCTTCCGACCGTTCCGCCACATCGTTGTTTTCGGCGTGAAATTAAAATCGGAGAACGATATTTTGAAAGGGCCATGATGATTGCGGCCGCACTTTTAATTTTGCTCGGGCTTTACTTGGCCGGCGGATTTCTGTTCGCCGTTCCATTCGTTTTGCTCGGCGTCAATAAGATTGATCCGCACGCCGCGCACGGAACCTGGGGATTCCGGCTGCTCATCCTCCCCGGCGCGGCGGTGTTCTGGCCGCTGCTGCTGCGCCGCTGGCTCAAACGCGTGCCGGCGCCGCCGGAAGAACGGTCGCCGCACCGTCACGCCGGGCAACCCCATTCCCCGCCATGATCCGCCCGTTGCGCCAACTGCACCAGCGGACCTTCATGGCCCTCGGCTTTTTTCTGCCGCTGGCGTTGGCCCTGGGCATCCTTGCCCGCCAACCCTTTCCGGTCACCGACCCGCTGGCCGCCCCCCGGCTGCCCGCGCCGCCACCCTTCCCGGTCACGGTCTGGGAGCGCAACGACCTGTTTGGGAGCCTCCCGATTCGGATGACTCTGTTGCGCGAAACCCAAAGCGACGGGGCGTTGGCCGTGGAATTATCCGCCACCAAGGACGATTTCATCCAGCCGGATCTGATGGCCTATTGGGTCCCGGGAAATCCGCCCCTCACCCACCAACTGCCCGACCATGCCCGCCTGCTGGGCGGATTCAATGCCGACGCCCTGCCGCTGCCGCCCGCCGCCGCCACCACCAACGGCGTGCTGGTGCTATACAGCTTGGCGAACAACGCCATCGTGGAGGTCTCCCAGCCGATCCGGTTCAACGAGCCAACCCCGTGACCAAGTAACCACCCCATGGGCGTCGCCTACCAATCTGTTCAATGGAACCGCCAGAAGCGGCGCTATGACCTGGCGCTCGCGGGCGGGGTGGCGGCGTATCTGCTGATTTTCAGTGCGGTGACGGAAGGGCTGTTCCCGCTGGTCACCGAGGAGATTCTGATCATGCGCGCCTTCGGCACGGCGGCGTTTCTATTGCTCCACCTCATCTTGTGTACCGGCCCGCTGTGCCGGTTGAACCCCCGGTTTTTGCCATTGCTGTATAATCGCCGGCACGCGGGCGTCACGTGCTTCTTATTGGGCCTGATTCACGCGGTGATGGTGGTGGCGACGTATCATGCGGGCGGCGGCACCAATCCGATCCTGAGCATTTTTGTCACCAACCGCCTCACCGGCTCGCTGGCGGGGGTGCCGTTTCAACCGTTCGGTTTTTTCGCCCTGGTGATCTTGTTTCTCCTGGCCGCCACGAGTCATGATTTCTGGCTGGCCAATTTGACCGCGCCGGTGTGGAAAACGCTGCACATGCTGGTCTATGCCGCGTATGCGCTGCTCGTGCTGCACGTCACCTTTGGCGCGCTGCAAGGGGAGACCAGCCCGATTTATGGCGTCGCCCTGACTGCGGGGCTGGTCACGGTTCTGGGCCTGCACCTAATCGCCGCGCACCGCGAGGCGGTTGCCGACCGCGCCCCCGCGGGTTTGGCCGTCAACGGCTGGGTGAATGCCTGCGCGGTGGCGGACATCCCGGAAAACCGCGCCCGCATCGTCAACCTCGCCGGCGAGCGGGTGGCGATTTTTAAATATGACGGAAAAATCTCCGCCGTCTCCAATGTCTGTCAGCACCAAAACGGCCCGTTGGGGGAGGGCAAAATCGTGTTCGGCTGCATCACCTGTCCCTGGCACGGCTACCAATACCGGCCGGAGACGGGCGCCGCCCCGCCGCCGTTTGTCGAGCGGGTGCCCACCTTCAACGTCCGCGTGGCCAACGGCCGGGTGTGGCTTGATCCCCAACCCAATCCGGCGGGAACCCGGGTCGAACCGGCCGGCATTGAACCATGAAGGATGAATTCTACATTGGCTGGCAGGACCGCGCCGCGCCGGACCTCGCCCGGTTTATCCGCCAAGTCGTGGTGGGGCTGTTGCTCCTCACCCTCGGTTTCGCGGGCGGGCTGGCGGCCCTCCAACGCACAATTGACGTGAGCGTCTTCGAGTGGGGTGCGGTCAAGCCCTTCTCCGGCCTTTTGCAAGCCCGCCCCTATCCGCGTCTGCTCGTGCCGCGCCCGGGCGCGGATGGCGCGCAGACCCGCTTTTCAACCTACTATCTGGTCGCCCCTTTAAAAAATGGTCTCGATCAAAACCAGCTCGCCCCGCTGGACCAGCGGGCCGTTTCTTTGTCGGGCACCCTGATTTACCGGGGCAACCAGACCATGATCGAGGTGCGTCCTGATTCGATCAAACCGGCCGACCGCGTCATTCCCCCGCCCACCGGCCTGGCGACCGTCAGCCTGGGCCGGCAGACCTTCACCGGCGAGATCGTGGACAGCAAATGCTGCCTCGGCGTGATGAACCCCGGCCAGTTCCTGCCGCACCGCGACTGCGCCATCCTTTGTATCAGCGGCGGCATCCCCCCCGTGCTGTTCGTCCGACCCAAAGCCGGCCCGCCCCTGTATCTGATGCTGGTTTCAACGGCGGACCAACCCGTCAACCAAGCCGTGCTGGACCTCGTCGCCGAACCCGTCCAAATCACCGGGGAAGTGGAACGCCAGGGCGACCTGCTGTTTTTGCGTGCGGATCCTTCCACCTACCGGCGCCTGCCGCGCTGAACCCATCCTGCCTTTGAACCCAAACCCCCTGCCCCGCACGCGCTTTCGACGCCTCCGCCGGCAATTCTGGTTGCTGAGCGGCGCCCTGTTGCTATTGCTCTTCGTGGTCATGCACGCCTTCGCTGATATGTTTTCCAAGTATGACGACCCCGCGCGGCTGGAGGTTCCCGTGCATGTCACCGTGACCAATGGCTTCACCATTCGCTGGGTGGAAAAATCCGCCGGCACGAACGCCCGGCTGAACCTGGTGTTCGTCCACGGCTCGCCCGGCGGCGCGGGCGTTTGGGCGTCGCAATTCCGCGCCCCCTATCCCAACGCCAACCTGTTCGCCTACGATCGCCCCGGCTTTGGCGGATCCCGGCCGGCGTTGCCCCGGCCGCACCTTCAGATGCAGGTGGACGCCCTGATGGCGTGGCTGCCCGCCGCCACCCCGGACCGGGTCCTGCTGGTGGGGCACAGCTATGGCTCGCCCATTGCCCTGCTGGCCGCTTTGGAACATCCGGAAAAAATCGGCGGGGTGCTCCTGATCGGCGGCGATGTGGATCCCGCGCTCGAACGTCCGTGGTATATCCAGTATGTGGTTGGCTGGCGGCTCACCTCCTGGCTCCTGCCCCGCGCCCTGCGCCAGTGCAATCGCGAAATGCTCACTGTACGCGCCGACCTCGTCGCCCTCCAACCGCGCCTGTCCCAACTCGCCGTGCCCGTGGTCATGCTCCACGGCGGCCGCGATCCCCTCGTGCCCGTGGCGAATGTGGCCTGGCTGGGACAACAACTGGCCGCCGCCGGAAAATCCCCGCTCTTCGCCAAAATCATTCACCCGGAATACAATCATTTCATTCCCTGGGAGCATCCGGACGCCGTTGCCACCGCCATCCAACTCCTGGTCCAACAGTCGCAAAACCAGCCTGTTTCCAATCCGTAAACGCGCCCCTCCGGGTCTTCCCCTTTCCCGCTTCACGCTCCCCGCTTCACGCTACGGAGTTTGGAATCCCCACTGCTGATTTTTACCACCGTTGTTGCTCCATTGATCCACCCACGCGCCGTTGGTGGTGGCGCCGCCCACTACATCCAACACGCGACCGCTGTTCACTGAATTCAAGTAGTAATAGCCGGCGGTGGCCGGGGTGAGCGTCCACTTTTGGTTATTGTGGCCGTTGGAAGCCCAGACGTCCACCTCCGTGCCATTGGTCGTGCCCGCGCCCACCACATCCAGCAACCGGCCGCTTTGCACGCCTTCGATGGAATATTCCCCCCCGCCCAGACTGGTCACGGTCCATTGTTGGTTTTTACCACTGTTGTAAGTCCATTGATCCACCCGCGAGCCGTTGGTCGTGCCCTGGCCGAACACATCCAGGGCCAGCCCGCTGTTAAGGTTGATCAGCTTGTAGGTCCCGTTGGCAATGGCATTGGCATTCGTGCTGACGTTTTGGATTTCAAAAGTCTCCACCGAGTTGGCCGCGAACTGTGCGCTAAACGTGCCGCCCGTCAGGGAGGGGCCGGTGCTTGACACATAGTAAGTGCCGGTGGCCGGCGTGGTGGTCCAAGTGGTGATGGGGCCGCCGGCGGTGGCATAATTCGCCAAATTATAGGTGATCATTTGCGGGGAGTCATGATTGGCGGTGACGATGACCAGTTTTTGCGCGACGGGATCATAGGCGGCCACCGAGTTGCTGTCCCCGCTGTCAATCACCGTCATCCCCGGGCGGATATGCCGGCTGTATTGGGCCATGACATAGTATTTTGGTTCAACCGCCCCGATGCTCCCATTGCTGATGGTCGCGGCGATCATCCCCCAATTGGCGGTGTCCAGCGCCTGCCAATAGGTCCAGCCCGTGGGATGCATCACGTTGAAGTTGTAGCTGATCACCCCGGCCATGGTCAGGCCGCTCGTATCGTTATCGCCATATTCCGAGGCATACAACGTTTTACCGGCGGCATGGGCGGCGTTGTAGAGGCCGGCTTGGTTCCCCCCGGTGCCATAGTCCTCGTAACCATGCGTATTGATCTGGCCAACCTGCGATTGCGTCGTGGCGTCATAACTGTCCCAACTGCTGAGCGCCTGATCCACCTGATTGTCATCCGGGGCGCTGATCACCACCGAACTGAGACCGCGGTTGTTCAATTCCGTGCGCAAGTCGCCGATCACCCCGGGTTGGGTGCCATTTGCGAAATGGCAGCCTTCCTGGTCGCCGTTGGTGGACCAATAGCTCGAAACCGGCTCGTTGAAGGCCTCGACCGTCGTGAAGGTCACGCCCCAGTTCGTTTTCGCGTAGGCGGCAATGCTGGCCAGTTCAATCGCAAAGTCATCCGTGTCGGCCGGATTAAGATTGTCGCTGGTGCCACTGTTGGCGCCGGCGGGGTCAAAATTATCGAGCATCCACCACATCGGGGAATTGGCGAACAACTCAAACCGGTTTGCCCCCAGCGCCTGGGCATTCAGCAACATCGCGCGTTGGTTGGCGTCCACACTCCAATCCCAACTGGCCGAGCCGGGGTTCGTGCTCGTGGGATTGAGCCAGTAACCCGGCAGTTGCTTGGAAGCGGGGATGCCCAAAATCACCATGCTCCGCCCATTGACACTGCCGGCACCGCACGCCCCCGCGTTGTAACGCACAAAATTGAGCCCCAGCCCGGGCAGACTCGTGCCGTTGAAGGTCGTCGCGTTCGTGCCAAACAGGACGTCCGCAACGTCCGGCTGATTCCCAAACGCCTTGCCCATCCAGGCCAGCGACGTCCCCCAGGCATCCCAAGCCCCCCACGTGACGGTGGGCACCGGCGTGGCCGTATAATCGGCATGCGCCGCCGGCAAAGCGGCCAGCCAGGCCGCCGCCAGACCGAGGGCCGGCAAAATGCATTTGCCCGCACGTGGGCCTTGCCCCGCCCCCGGCGGATGGGATGGGTTTAGCGGCTGGTGGTATTTCATATTCATTTCGGTTTGGCACGGCCATGGGTTTAAATGAATGCATTTGGGCGGCCAAAACGGGCCGCACAAATCCTCAAGGTGTTTCCGGGATACGCCACGATCTTAAGGCTTGCCGTTATCACCAACCATCGGGAAAGTTCCCGATACGGGGGGTATAATGGCGATTTCTTGCGTGGCCCCGGAGCCGCCGCTTTGCCGGTCGTGGTGCGAACAAAAGTGGACGAGCCCGTGCGAGCAAAAGTGGAATAATGGACTGGACCCCTTGCCAGTTGAAAGTGGGCTGATAATCTCCGTGGTTGCGGCAGCGGAGGCTGGGGCTCGCCGCCTCGACGAGTGTTGGAAGCACCGGCTCGATCAACAGGCCGCGCGCAACGATCCCCTCCCACTGGCTGCCGGAATTTTGGCTCACACCCTTTCCTCGGACGCCAAAGGGCGCATCTCGGCACCGCGCCCCGACTGACTTGCGGTGCGGGGGCAGTCAAGATGCGCCCGACGCCAAACTGTAACATTAACGCGGATTGACAGGAACGTGCAGATTTGTTAACAAATACGCTCAGGTATCATGAATACTGTGCTCAATCAACATGTTCTGGTCCTGAACCGGTTGTGGCAGGCGGTCAACGTTTGCACCGCCCGCCGCGCCCTGACGCTGCTTTTCCAAGGGCACGCCCAAGTGGTGCTGAACGACGAGGACGGCTCCTTTCGCACGTTCAGCTTTGATCAATGGCGGGACCTCTCGGAAAGTTCGCCCCCGGAGGAAACCCTGCGCGCGATCTCGTTTCGCATTCGCGTGCCGCGCATCATTCTGCTCCTGGCGTATGACCGGCAGCCGAAGAAAGAGGTTAAATTCACCCGGCACAACATTTTTGAGCGGGATAAAAACACCTGCCAGTATTGCGGCGGGGTCTTTGACCGGAAGGATTTGAACTTGGATCACGTCATCCCGCGCGACCGCGGCGGCCCGACCACGTGGGAGAACATCGTGTGTTCGTGCATCGAATGCAACACGCACAAGGCCAACCGGACACCTTCGGAAGCGGGGCTCAACCTGATCCGCAAACCCAAGCGGCCCAAGTGGCGGCCGTTTGTGCAAATCACCTTCAGCCTGCACCAGCACGACAGTTGGCGGCATTTCATTGACCTGGCCTACTGGAACGTGGAATTGGGCGAGGATTTGTAACTCATTTTTCACGCGGTGCCCCCCGCCCTGGCGGTGCAAAAAGCGGCGGGCGCGCTTGAATCTGCGTGCGGCCTTGGGCTATCCTGATGGTTTATGAGCAAGCCCGCCTGTCCGATGTGCGAAATGACCGAAGTGTTGGACCACCCCGACATAGGGAAGCCTCATCTGGTTGGAAAGCCAGCCTTTGGCATTTCTAATGGCCGCGCAATTGCCTGGCGGCTCCAGATCCTCCGGCAGGCCGCAAATTCCGCGAAGCGAACGGGCTGCCGCAAGGAACCAAGTCTCATATTCCCTGCATGCCAAAATGACGATGAACACTACATCCGAACGACAAGTCCGGGCTTTTTCCAACAAGCCGGGCCCCAGCTCGCCCGGGCATTGATCTTCACAATCCAAAAGAATCAGCACACAAGCATTGGTCCGGGCCTTGGCTTTTCGTGCCGCCAGCTCCACGTATTTTCTAAAATAATCCCCGTCGTTCACAAATGATCCTGCTTTCACCCGCAACGCCGGGTTTAAATGCAATCGGGCGTCCGGCACCATGTCAGCCGGCAATCGCTGGAGAAGGATGGGGACCGCCTGCACCTCCCCATGACCTTCAACAATGGGAACAATGAAAAATGAGGGGCCCATCAGGCAAATTCAAAAAGCTTGAGTTGCTGCTCATCCTGAATTTCTTTAAAAGACTCGGCGCTGGGCGTCAGTTGATTCTGCCGGAGCAGTTCGCCCGGCGTGAAGCGCTTCTCCTGCAACACAGAACGCCCGGCTTCGTCAACCGGACCAATGACGGTGACCCCGTCTTTGCTTTCCACCGCCAGGATGGATTCATCCGGGATGTTTGGATCATCCAACAAGTCCGGGCTGTGACTGGTCACCAACACCTGCGAAATCGTGCTCGCCTCTCGAAGCGCCCCCAGCAGTACGCCCGCCGCCGCCGGATGCAGGGCGGCCTCCGGTTCTTCCAAACCCACCAGCGGCGGCGCATTGCCATTCCGCCCGCGCCCCTGAAAGAGCGCGAGCAGAATGCCAAAGGCCCGCAAGGTGCCGTCCGACATGCTGGAGGCCAGAAACCGCCAGGGATGTTTTTGTCCCTTGACGCCCTGCCGGAACTCCAAGGTTTCTTGCGACCCCAGCAGCTTGGCTTCCACCCCCGAAACCCCGGAGACAATCCGGCCCAGATAATCGGCGATCTCGTCTTTCGCAGGTTCGGATAATTTGGCAAAAACGCTCGCACTGTTCCACCCCTCCCGGGACAGTAGTTCGCCCGCATCGGGCTTCTGCATCGCTGATATTTCCCGCAGATTGAGATTGTAAAAGCTCATTCGTGAAAGCGCATCATAAACCGCCCGGAATTCCGGCAATCCCGCCGCCGCGACCAGCAGCAACCGGTCGGACACCGGCGGCGGAAGCACCGCCGCAGAACTGGTGATGATTCCGCCTCCGCTGACGTGATAGTGGGCTTCATTCAAAAGCCCGCCGTCTGAGATGATCTGACACTCTTCGTTAAGAACCTCGAAACCACCCGACGGTTTTTCCCCGACCCGAAATGAATAGTGTCCAACCCCGCCAGTTGGCAGGGTGAAATCAATCCTGATGGCGAAACGATTGGGATGTCCTCCACTCCGGCGGCGCACTTCTTTGATGGTTCCCCGGTCCCTAAGCGCATGATCCAGTGAAGTTCTTAAAGCGTCGGAAGTGAACCTCAACCCATCCAAAAAATTGCTTTTGCCTGATCCGTTCGGTCCGACCAAAAAGGTCAAAGCCTGCAAGTCCACGCGACAATTCGCTATGCTCTTGTAGTTGCGAAGCGTGACTTTGGAAATCAACGGCATAAGCGAATCATGGGATTTCCGCCCAAGGCAATCAATTGGTTTTGTGGTTGAGGATGCGTCAATTCACGCCTTCGCGTAAACCTCCGCGCCCTTTTCCACAAACTCCTTCGCCTTCTCCGCCATCCCCCTTTTCAGCGCCTCCTCCTCGGCCAGGCCCTGTTCGGCGGCGTATTTGCGGACGTCCTCGGTGATTTTCATCGAGCAAAAATGCGGGCCGCACATCGAGCAGAAGTGCGAGGTTTTGGCCCCCTCCTGCGGCAGGGTTTCATCGTGAAACGCGCGCGCGGTCACGGGGTCGAGGCTCAGGTTGAACTGATCCTCCCAGCGGAATTCAAACCGCGCCTTGCTCAGGGCGTTGTCGCGGTATTGCGCGCCGGGATGGCCCTTGGCCAGGTCGGCGGCGTGGGCGGCGATCTTATACGCTATGACCCCGTCTTTCACGTCCTTCTTGTCCGGCAAACCCAGATGTTCCTTGGGCGTGACATAGCACAGCATGGCGCAGCCATACCAGCCGATCATCGCCGCGCCGATGCCGCTGGTGATGTGATCGTAACCGGGCGCGATGTCCGTGGTGAGCGGCCCCAGCGTGTAGAACGGCGCTTCGTGGCACCATTCCAATTGCCTGGCCATGTTCTCCTCGATCATGTGCAGCGGCACATGGCCGGGGCCTTCGTTCATCACCTGCACGCCTCTGGCCCAGGCGCGTTCGGTCAGTCCGCCCTGCACTTCCAATTCGCCAAACTGCGCCGCGTCGTTGGCGTCGGCAATCGAGCCGGGCCGCAGGCCGTCGCCGATGGAAAAGCTCACGTCATACGCGGCCATGAGGTCGCAAATGTCGTCCCAATGCGTGTAGAGAAAACTTTCCTGGTGGTGCGCCAGACACCACTTGGCCATGATGCTGCCGCCGCGCGAGACAATGCCGGTCATGCGGTTGGCCGTGAGCGGGATGAAGCGCAGCAGCACCCCGGCGTGAACGGTGAAATAATCCACGCCCTGCTCCGCCTGTTCAATGAGCGTGTCGCGGTAAATTTCCCAGGTGAGATCCTCCGCCCGGCCGCCCACTTTTTCCAGCGCCTGATAAATCGGCACGGTGCCGATGGGCACGGGCGAATTGCGCAAAATCCATTCGCGCGTGGCGTGGATGTTTTTGCCGGTGGACAGGTCCATCACCGTGTCCGCGCCCCACTTGGTGGCCCAGCGCATTTTTTCCACTTCCTCGTCAATGCTCGACGCCACGGCGCTGTTGCCGATGTTGGCGTTGATTTTCACCAGAAAATTGCGCCCGATGATCATCGGTTCCAGTTCCGGATGATTGACGTTGGCCGGGATGATGGCGCGGCCGGCCGCCACTTCGGACCGGACGAATTCCGGGGTGATTTCCCGGGGGATCCGCTGCGGAAACCGGCTGAAAATCGAGGGCGTGTAGGCGCTCTTGGGCAATTGACTGGAACCGGCGTGCTGTTTGTCCAGCTCATTGCGGCGGTGGTCCGCCGCCAGATCGGCGATCCGGGCGCGGCCCATGTTTTCGCGGATGGCGATGAATTCCATCTCCGGCGTGATCACGCCCTGGCGCGCATACCATAATTGCGTGACCGGATGCCCCTGGCTCGCGCGCAACGGCCGACGGCGCCGGCCCTGCAACCCGGGAAATTCCACCAAGCGGTTCTTCTCCGCCACGCTGGCGAATTCCGCGTGTTTGCCCGAGAGATAACCGTTGTCCTGCGGCTTGACTTCGCGTCCGTCATGCTCCGCCACGTCGCCGCGCCGTAAAATCCAGTCGCGCCGCAACGGCGGCAACCCCTCCTCGGCCGTGCCGGTGAACGCCGGATCCCCCCACGGCCCCGAGCAGTCATAAACCCGCACCGGCGCATTCGCCGTCACCGCCCCGGTGTAAGATTGCGTCGGCGACACCTCGATTTCCCGCATGGGCACGCGCAGATCCGGGTGCAGGCTGCCGGGCACATGCACCTTGCGACTCTTCGGCAGTTGTTCACTGCTATGCGGTTCAAAGGATTCTTTAGTGGCGATCATAATCATCATCCGTTGTGCTGAAAGGACAAAACGGCAACGGGCCGGTTGGTTCCTACGCCAGCATTACCTGGATCAGGTTCGCGGGTCGGCGGCGCTCCGGCGTCCGCCCTCTCAGCCGTTCGGCGTGCCTGGCACGCCGGTGGGCTCCCCGATAACCCTGAAACTAGGCCCCGGACGCTGAAACGTCAAGCGCGACGCTCCGGTCGGCACCCCTCCGGCCAAATCCGGCCAAAAAATAATCTACAAAACAGAGCAAAAGCTTGCCTCAAGTCGTCGGCCCGGCAAAATGTTCACCGAATCGTTTCATGTCTTTCGCCGGGCAGCCGATACACTGAAACGATAAAATTTATGTCCGCACCCAACAAATCGAACCCGCCGCGCAATGGTGACATCCTTCGCGATGCCGCCAGCAAGGAAATTGCCGACGTCCTGCCCTTGCTGGACACCACCGCCGCCGGCCTCACGTCCGCCGCCGCTGCGGAGCGGATGGCGCAGTATGGCCCCAACGAAGTCGGCCAGGAAAAAAAGCATGACTGGCTGTGGCGAATCTGGGTGGCCGTGCGCAATCCCCTGGTGGTTTTGCTGACCGTTCTGGCCGTCATCACCTTTGTCACGGCGGAAGATGCCACCGACACGATTGGCGGCTGGGTGATGGTGGCCATGGTGGTGCTGGGCGTTTCGCTGCGGTTCATCCAGGAAACCAAGGCCGACAACGCCGCCGCCAAACTCAAGGCCATGATCAAAGTCACCGCCACCGTCGTCCGTGACGGCCAGGTGATCGAGATTCCCCTCCGGGAACTCGTGCCCGGCGATGTGGTGAAACTCTCCGCCGGCGACATGATCCCCGGCGATGCCCGGCTCCTGGCCGCCAAGGATTTGTTCCTGATTCAGGCCACGCTCACCGGCGAATCGCTGCCGGTGGAAAAAAGCGCCGCCCCCGATCCGCGCCCGAATGTCCAGCCCATCGAACACACCAACCTCTGTTTTCTCGGCACCAGCGTCGAAAGCGGTTCGGCCACCGCCGTCATCCTCGCCACCGGCGGGCAGACGTATTTCGGCAAACTGGCCACCACCCTCGCCGGCCACCAAGTCGAGACCGCGTTTGACAAGGGCATTAAAAAATTCACCTGGCTGATGATCCGGTTCATGGCGGTCATGGTGCCGGTGGTCTTCGTCGTCAACGGTATCATCAATCATGACTGGAAGGAGGCGTTTCTCTTCGCCCTCGCCGTCGCCGTCGGCCTCACCCCGGAAATGCTGCCGATGATCGTCTCCGTGTGCCTCTCCAAGGGCGCCATGACCATGTCCAAGAAAAAGGTCATCGTCAAGCGCCTGAATTCCATCCAGAACTTCGGGGCCATGGATGTGCTGTGCACCGACAAAACCGGCACCCTGACCATTGACCACGTCATCCTCGAACTCCACTGCGACGTCTTCAAAAATGAAAGCGACGCCGTCCTCCGCGACGCCTATCTCATCAGCCATTTCCAAACCGGACTGAAAAACGTCCTCGACCGCGCCGTGCTCAAATACAAGGAACTGCACGGCGAACTGGGCATTGACAAATACCGGATGGTGGATGAAATCCCCTTCGATTTTTCCCGCCGCATGATGTCCGTGGCCATTGAAACCCCCACCGGCGAACGGCAATTGATCACCAAGGGCGCGCCGGAAGCCGTGTTCGCCAAATGCACCCATTTTGAGAGCGATGGCGAAATCATCCCCATGGAACCCATCCTCACCGGCGACCTCATCCAGCAGGTCAATGATTTGAGTGAGGACGGCTTCCGCGTGCTGGCCGTGGCCACCAAAAAACTCGGCGACCAAACCAGCTTCTCCAAATCCGATGAATCCGACCTCGTCCTCGTCGGTTACCTCGCCTTCCTCGACCCGCCCAAGGACACCTCGGCCAAGGCCATCACCGCCTTGCGCCAGCACGGCATCACCGTCAAGGTCATCACCGGCGACAACGACCTCGTCACCCGCAAGGTCTGCACCGAAGTCGGCATCAACGCCGATAAAATCCTCCTCGGCAACCAGGTCGAAACCATGACCGACGCCCAACTCGCCGAGGCCGTCGAGACCATGGACGTGTTTGCCCGGCAGTCGCCCATGCACAAAAAGCGCATCGTGCAGGCCCTCCAGAAAAAGGGCCACGTCGTCGGCTTCATGGGCGACGGCATCAACGACGCCCCCGCCCTCCGCGCCGCCGACGTCGGCATTTCCGTGGACACCGCCGTGGACATCGCCAAGGAATCCGCCGATGTCATTCTGCTGGAAAAAGATTTGATGGTGCTGGAGGAGGGCGTCATCGAGGGCCGCAAGGTGTTCGTCAACATCCTGAAATACATCCGCATGGGCGCCAGTTCCAATTTCGGCAACATGTTCAGCATGTTGGGCGCGGCGGCCCTGTTCAAATTCCAGCCCATGCTGCCCCTGCAAATTTTGACGAACAACCTGCTCTACGATTTCTCCCAGGTGCCCATCCCCACCGACAATGTCGGGGCCAACGTCATCGCCAAGCCGCGCCCGTGGCAGATGGGGGAGATCGCCAAGTTCATGCTGTTGATCGGGCCGATCAGTTCCATCTTCGACTACACCACCTTCGGCATCATGTGGTTTGTCTTCAAATGCAACAACGCGATGGCCGCGGCCCAGATCACCCCGGAGTTGACCGCCAAATTCAAGGACGAGGCCATTTTTCACACCCATGCCGCGCAGATGTTTCACACCGGCTGGTTCGTGGAATCCATCATGACCCAGACCCTCATCATCCACGTCATCCGCACCAATCTGATTCCGTTCATCCAGTCACGGGCGAGTTGGCAGCTTTCCATGACCACGATTTTGATCATGCTCATCGGCGCGGTGCTGCCGTATTCGCCACTGGCCGGGCCGCTCGGATTCGTGCCGCTGCCCTGGCAGTTCTGGGGATTGCTGGCGCTGACGCTGATTTGTTACCTCGCGCTCACCCAGCTCATCAAGGGCTGGATGGTCCGCAAAAACTGGATTTGACCGCCGCCCGTTGCCCGGCGGTCACCCATGGTCGCCGGCCATGACGTCCGTGTCCTTGAGCGCCAGCGCAAAGGGTTCCAGCGGCATCAACCGGTCATGGCTCAAGAACTCCGCGCACACCGCGAAGAAATCCGCGCGCGTGGTCACCCGCCGGATGCGGTGGAGAAACCGGCCGGTGGGCTCCACCCCCAGGCCCACATAGTTCAGATATTTTTTCATCTTCTGCACCTGGGCGGACTCACGGATGCCGGGGGTGCAAACGGCGTCATAGAGGGCGCGGATGTAATCCAGCACCTCCGGGGCGCCGGGCACAAACACTGGTTCCCCGCGCCGGTGCCGGCGGATTTGGTCAAACAACCAGGGATTGCGGATGGCCCCCCGGCCGATCATCAGGCCGGCCGCGCCCGTGCTTTGCAAAATCTCCCCGGCCCGGGCGGCGGAATAAATATTCCCGTTGGCCATCACCGGACACGCCAGGGCGTCCACCGCCCGGGCGATGTAATCGTAATGTACTTCGCTGCGATACATCTCCAGGACCGTGCGGCCATGCACCGTCAACAGGTCCAGATGGTGCCGGGCGAAAATGGGCAGCAGTTCGTCAAAGACGGCGGGGGAATCGAAACCGATGCGCGTCTTGACCGTGAACCTGATGCTCACCGCCTCGCGTAATGCGCCAAGAATGGCGTCCACCCGCTTCGGCTCGCGCAACAGGCCGCCCCCCGCGCATTTGCGATAGACAATGGGCGCGGGGCAACCCAGGTTCAAATCCACCGCCGCAATGGGATATTCCTGGAGTTCGCGCGCCGTCCGCACCAGGGCCGGAATGTCGTTGCCGATCATTTGCGCCACAATGGGCCGGCCGGTGGGATTGTTCGTGATGGAATCGAGAATCCACGGTTCGAGGGTCGAGGTGGCGTGAACGCGGAAATATTCGGTGAAATAGACGTCCGGCCCGCCATAGGCGGCCATCAACTTCATAAACGGCCGGTCCGTCACGTCCTGCATCGGCGCCAGCGCCAGAAACGGCGCGGGCCCGGTCAGCAGCGTGTCGAAGGGTTCGCGGTAATGCACTGATTAAGTTAAGCAGTGCGCCGGCAGAGCGCAAGCGGCGACAGCGGCGACGCGCACCCCACGAATCCATGCCCCTGCCACACCCCGCCCACCCAAAACAGCACCGCTTCAGGAACGCCAGCGGCCCATATTGACCTCGTAGGAGACGACGTAAGGAGGCTCTGAATGGAGGTTTTCACGGCCCTTCGACCAACCACCCCCCCAAATGTCACCGCACGACCCTTGGCAACTTGTTGCCCCATCCGGCCGTTTCAACGGCTTTCAGTTACCCTCCCCTCTCCGCGTTCTCTGCGCCTCTGCGCGAAAAAATCGCTTTTCCCGGCATCCGGCCCCCCGCCCTTGCAGCTTGAAGTTTGGATTTTCCCTGGATTTTGACCTTTGAAATTTGATTGTTCAACCCCGCCACTGCGGATGCGCCTGCAACTTCGCCCACGACTCCTCCGACAGGGGCGCCTGCCGATATACGGCGTCCCACATCGGTTCCGCGCTGTAAGAGACGCGGGCGCGTTCCAGCCACTTGGGCGGCAGCGGCTCGGCGAGCAGCGCCAGCGAATTGGCGGCCAGCGTGGTTTCCTCCTTCTCGCCCGTCGCGTGGCCGACCCCGACATAAAAGCCGGCCAGCAGCAGTGTCACCCGCAGCATCGTGCTGCGCGAATACGTCGGCAGGGCGCAGGGACGCGCCGGATCGAGCAGTTGAAACAAATTCGTGAACAGCCCCGGCGTCCACATGGCCGGATTTTTCGCCGGTGAAAAAGCGTCGAACAGGATGGCGTGCGGCTTGGGCCATTGTGGCGCGGCGGGCTGGGTCAGCAGCGTGGGGAAGTCCGCCAGGTGCAGGTCCCATTCGACCGTCTGCCGGTCGTTTTGAAACCGCACGCTCCGGGCGCGGAGCAATTCATGCAGGTGCGCTTCATGGCCGCCGAAGTAACCCAGGGCGGCGGCATTTTGCAGGGCAAATTCCAACGGCTCCGGCGTGCAGTCAAAACTCACCAACCGGAGGGCGGCGGGCAGATCCCGCGTGGCCTGCAAGACCGTCAGGGCGTTGGCGGCCGCGCCCAGACCCACATCCCAGATGACAAATTCCCCGCCATGATTTTGCAGCCGTTCGCGCAGCCGGAGTTGTTTGACGTATAATGCCTCCGCCTCGGCCACCGGGCCGATGACCGGATGAAACGTTTCGCGGTGCGCCACCGAATGGACGCTGTGCGCGCCGCAGGCCAGCCGCACGAGGCGGTAGTTGGGGGGTGATTGGGTCGGCACGGTGAAGCATGGCCCGAACCGGGCCGGGCGCAAAGCAAAACCGGCGCTCCGTTGCGGCGGAGCGCCGGTTCGCGTTGAATTCAATCGTTCAGAGCTGGGCCACGGCTTTGTCCAGGGCGGCCAGAAGCGGGGCCATGCTGGCGGCGGTTTCGTCGCCCATGTTCGAGATGCGGAAGGTCGTGCCCTTGATCTTGCCGTAACCGCCGTCAATCAGGAAGCCCTGGTCTTTGACGAGCTTCTGGAGCTTCGCCACGTCCACCACGCGTCCGCCGGGACGGGCGCCGTTGCTCACGCAGGTGAGCGTGACCGATTCATAACCCGGTTCCGGGAACAGCACGAAGCCGTGTTTGGCGGCCCAGTCGCGCACCAGTTGATTGGTTTGCCGATGCCGGGCGTAGCGGGCTTCCAAACCTTCCGCGAAAAAATCCTCCAGCTTCGAGGCCAGCGCGAACACATGACCGATGCTCGGCGTGCTCGGCGTCATGCTCTGCTCGGCGTTCTTTTGAAATTCGACAATGTCGAAGTAATAACCGCGGTCCTTGGCCAGCGCGGCCTTGGCCAGCGCGGCGGGGGAAACGGCGAAGACCGCCAGCCCGGGCGGCAGCGCGAAGGCCTTTTGCGTGCCCGCCAGCAGCACGTCAACGCCCAGTTCATCAAACTTGATCGGCAGCGCCGTCAGCGAACTCACCGCGTCCACGATGAAGGTGACGTCCGGATATTTTTTCTTGAGCGCCGCGATTTCCGCCAGCGGACTCATGACCCCGGTCGAGGTTTCGTTGTGAATCAGCGTCAGCGCGTCGAATTCGCCGGTGGCCAGTTTGGCATCCACCAGGTCGGCGCGGATGGGCGAACCCCAGTCCACCTGCAACGCCTCGGCCTGCTTGCCGCAACGCTTCGACACGTCGAACCATTTGTCCGAGAACGCCCCGCACATGCAATTCAGGACTTTTTTCTGAACCAGATTGCGCACGGCCCCCTCCATCACGCCCCAGGCGGAGGAGGTGCTCAAATACACCAACTGCCGGGTATAAAGCAACTGCTGGAGTTGCGGTTGGATTTTGGCGTAAAGGTCTTTGAACCCCTGGCCGCGATGACCGATCATGGGCGAGCAAAACGCTTTGAACGTTTTTTCGCTCACCTCGACCGGTCCCGGAATGTGCAGTTTGACATGTGCCATAGAAGTAAGTGAAACTTTTCACAAGCCGGGCCAAAAGGCAAGCCGTTTTTTGCGTCCGTGTCGCGGGGCCGGAGCTTGACTTCCCCGGGCGGCGTGACTTAATAACCCCATGGCCATGCCCGACCACAACGCACCTCACCAACGCCGCCTTCACCCGGCATTTTTGCTGCCGGGACTCCTCTGCCTGCTCTGGACCAGCGGTTGCAACCACAATCCCCCCAGCGCCTACGAGCAAAACGGAGCCGTCATGTCGCTGCCCAAACTCACGGCCGTGACCACCGGGCCGGTGGCCCAGTTGCTCACCCGGGGACCTGCCTTCGCGTCCGATTTTGCCATGACGTTTGCGCAGCCGCCGCAAGCCCCCCGCAAATGGACCGGGCGACTGTTCGTTCGCGAGGGCCATTTCCGGCTGGATGCCGCCTTTGTCGGGACCAAGAAAAAGATCCCGGGCGCGGATGAATTCAGCGTGATCTGGGATGCCCCCACCCATCAGGGATTTGTCACCAGTGAAACGTTGCAGGGCTATGCCCCCATCGCCACCTCGATTCGCTTCACCAACCAGGTGACCCGCGTGTTGACCGGAGAACCGCAACGCCTGGACGGCCATCCCGTGGAACCGGTCGAAGTGATCGTGATGGATGACCACGCCGACCGCGTGGCCCTGCAGGTGCTGCGCGCACCGGACGCCGGCGGGCTGCCCCTGGAAATTCGCTCGCCGGCCGATGAAACCCAGTCCTTCACCCTGACCCTGTCGAACGTGAAACTGGTTCTCCCCGCCGCCGATGAGTTTCTGCCGCCGGACGGCTTCTCGAAATACGAGAACGAAAACACCCTCATGAACGTATTGGCCGAGCGGATGCAAAGCCTTTACGGCCGGGGCGCGGAGTCGGACAATGCCGACGAAATGCGCCCGGCCGCCGGCCCCCCCCGCTAATTCCAATGCGCGCCGCCCGGCCATGAGTTGCGACCGACTGGAATTTGAACGCGCGTTGTGGCGGCGCGGCCTCGCGCGCGTGGCCGGGGTGGACGAAGCCGGCCGGGGACCGCTGGCCGGACCCGTCCTGGCGGCGGCCGTCATCCTGCCCGCACACTGGGCGCAAACCGGTCTGCCGGCCGAACTCGCGGGGTTGAACGATTCCAAGCAACTCACCGCCACCCGCCGGGAAAAATATTACGCCTTCATCCTCCATTGCCCGGAGATTCAATGGGCCCGGGCGCAGGTGGATGCCGCCCGCATTGATGCCATCAACATTTTGCAGGCCACCCATTGCGCCATGAATGAGGCTCTGGCCGGGCTCGCCTCCCCCCCGGAACACGCCCTGGTGGACGGCCGGCCCGTCCCCTCCCTGCGCGTGCCCCAGACCGCGCTCATCAAGGGCGACGCCCGCAGTTATTCCATCGCCGCCGCCAGCGTCGTGGCCAAAGTGACGCGCGACCACCTCATGCTCGAGTATCACGCCCAATGGCCCCATTACGGATTTGCGGACCACAAAGGTTACGGCACCGCCACCCACCTGGCCGCCATTGCGAAACACGGCCCCTGCCCCATTCACCGCCAGACCTTCGCCCCATTGAAAACCCGCGAGCCGGAATTATGGTGACGCTCTAAACACCACCGCCCCGGCAAAGTCCGGCGGCAGCGGAATCGCTCGCAACCCCCACTGCCGGACAACCGACGGGCCGCCGGGCAAAGCGAGCCAGGCCGGTTCACGTTCCGGGTCCAGGGTGACTTCGATGGCCGGCAGGTCATCCGTCAAGCCTTCGCCCATCGCCTTCAGCCAGGCCTCCTTGCGGGTCCAGCCATTGAAAAAGGCCGCGAGTTGACGCGGCTGGGGGAGGGCGAGCAATTCGACCCGTTCGCGGGGGGAAAAGATCCGCTCGGTCAATGGCAACCAATCCGCCAACGGTTGGATCCGCTCAATATCAACACCCACCTCGCGCCCGCAGGCCATGGCGATGGCCAGCCGCCGACCCGAATGCGAGAGATTGAAGCGCAAGTCCGGGTGCCGGGCGGATGGCATGAGGCAGGGTTTGCCCCGGGACTGGCAGCCCAGTTCAACGGCCGCCGGTTCGATCCCCAAACACGCCCCCAACCATTGCCGCAATATAATCCGGCCAAACACAAACTGGCGGCGCGGCTCCGCCACCGTGAAGCGGGCCGCGCGGGCGCGTTCGTCCGGGCCGAGCAGGTGGGTGAAAGCGGCCAGCCCGGCTTCCTCCGGCGGAATCGTGGCCAGACACACGCGGACTTCGTCCCGACCGGGCGGAGTCTCCAGACGACCGCCCCGCAGGACGTCGTCCCATTCACGAAACGTGACTTCCATGGGCGGATCCACCGGGGGATGGGGACAAGTGTTCCCGGGCCTGCCGGTATTGGAGCACAGCGGTCAACGATTCCGCCAGCGCCGGCCGGTGGTGCGGAGAAAGCAGTATGTCGTTATGCTCCCCCGGCACCCGGTGGAACGAGACCCCGCCCCGCACCAAATGCCGCCAATACCACCGCCAGCCGGGCATGCCATCGTCACTCACAAAAAAATCCACCGTCCCCGGATACGGGCTGAACCGGTAGGCATAGGCGACGGCGTGGTAATAATCAAAGAACCCGGGCACTTCCGGCGGCTGGATGTTTAGCGGCGGCGCGGCCGTCACCGGGGCCGGCTGGGCGACGTTTCCCTGCATCCAATGCCGGATCGCCGCCCAGCGTCCGTGGAGATAGGCCCATTGCCGGGCCAGCGGCAATCGGCACCAACGTTGAAAATGATGCCGAAAACGAACCGGCAGATAAGAGAGCATCGCCAGCCCATAATAGATCCAGGGCGTGGGCCCCACCGGCCCGCTGTCCAACAGGGCCAGCAGGGCGACCCGCCGGCCCTGTTGATGCAGTTGCCGGGCCACTTCATAGGCAATCACTCCGCCCAGTGAAAAACCGGCCAGATAGAGCGCCCCCTCCGGTTGGAAGGAGACAATTTCTTTGACATAGTGGGCCGCCATGGCTTCCACCGTGACATGCCGGGGGGTTTTGCCGTCCAACCCCACCGCCTGAATCCCATAAACCGGTTGATCCGCCCCCAGCAGCCCCGCCAATTCCAGAAAGACATAAACATCCCCGCCCACGCCATGAATGAGGAACAACGGGGGTTTGGAACCCTGCGTTTGCAGCGGCACGAGCGAACTCCAGGGCGGCGCCCAATGTTCATCCGTAAACCGCCGGGCCAGCGCTTCGATGGTGGGCGACTGGAACAACGCCGCGATGGGTAGTTTGTGGGCGAGGAGCTTTTCGAGTTCCGCCACCAATCGCGCCGCCATGAGGGAGTGACCGCCCAGGGCAAAAAAGTTCGCCTGCGTGTCAATATCCTCCCGCTGAAAGAGCCGCCGCCAAAGCCGGACCAATTCAAGTTCCAAAAGATTGCCGGGCGGCCGGGTTTCACCCGGGGCGCCCCCCGTGAGTTCCGGTGCGGGGAGAGCCTTGCGGTCCACCTTGCCGTTGGGGTTCAGCGGCAGTTGGTCCAGCCACACAAACGCAGCCGGCACCATGTATTCCGGCAGTTTTTCCTTCAACCACCGCCGCAATAATTCCTCCAAGGGCCGTTCGGAGAGGCGTCCCACCACATAAGCCACCAGTAACTTATCCCCGCCGCTGCCGCTATTCCGGGCCGCCACCACGCAGGCGGACACAGCCGGATGCCCGCCCAACACCGCCTCAATCTCCCCCAATTCAACCCGGAAACCGCGGATCTTCACCTGTGCATCCAATCGCCCGACGAATTCCAAAAGGCCCCCGGCCCGCCAGCGGACGAGGTCGCCGGTGCGGTAGAGCCGGTCGCCCGGTCGGTCGCTGAAGGGATCCGGAATAAAGCGCTCCGCCGTCAATTCCGGTTGGTTCAGATAGCCGCAGGCCACCCCGTCGCCACCGGCATACAATTCACCGATCACCCCCACCGGCACGGGTTGCAACTGCGCGTCCAAAACATAAACCCGCGTGTTGGCAATCGGCCGCCCGAGCGGCACATTCGGAATCAGATCCCCCTCCTCCACCAGCGTATGACAAGTGGTGAAGGTCGTGTTCTCCGTGGGACCGTAACAGATGATGATCCGGCCGCCGGCGAGGGCGCGGCGGGCCTTGCGCACCCGCTCCGGCAAAAGCACATCGCCGCCGGTCAACAACTGCCGCAGCGGCTGGAGATACTCCAAGCCTTCATCCACCATGAGATGGAACAAGCCCGTCGTCAAAAACACGGTGGTGACGCCCTCCCGGCGGATGGCCCCGCCAATTTCCGCGAGCGTGGGGGGACCGGGCGGCAGCAGCACCAGCCGCCCGCCATTCAATAGCGCCCCCCAGATTTCAAAGGTGGATGCATCAAACGAGAGCGGGGACAGATGCAACAACACCTCCCCGGCGTCGAGGGTAACATAATCCGCCCCTTTCACCAATCGCACCACGGCGCGATGCGGCACCACTACGCCCTTGGGCCGGCCCGTGGAACCGGAGGTGTAGCTCACATAAACCGGTTGACTCGCCTGACTGGCCGCCACCGCGACCACGAATTCCGGCGGCGGTGACGCCAACAAATCCTCAATGGCCACCACCGTGATGGCGTTCACCGGCGAATCCGCCGGGAGGTTGCCCGCCAGACCGGCAAGCGGATCGCGTGACTCCCGCCGAACCAGCAGGACGCGCGGCTGCGCCTCAACCAACATCAGTTGCAGCCGGTCTTCCGGCAGGTTTTCCTCCAGTGCCCAATAAGCCCCGCCCGCCTTGAGGATGCCGAGCAGCGCCACCACCATTTCCAGGGAACGTTCCACCCGCAATCCCACGAGCACCTCCGGCCCTACCCCGAGGGAATTCAAGTGGCGCGCCAGCCGGTTGGCCCGCTCGTTGAGTTCCGCGTATATCAGCGTCCGCCCCTCGAAAACCACTGCCACCGCCCCGGGCGTCCGCGCCACTTGCGCCTCAAATAATTGATGCACGCACTGCTCCCGCGGATAGTCCCGCGCCGTCCGGTTCCATTCCTCCACGATCTGCCGCCGCTCCGCCGCCGGCAGGAAATTCAACCGGCCGATCGGGGTTTGCGGGTTTTCCACCATCGCGCCCAGCAGTTCCGTCAACTGCCCCGCCAGGCCGGCCATGCGCTCCGCCGTGAACAAATCGGTCGCATATTCCAACTGGCCATCCCACGCCTCCTCCAAGGTCTGGATGCTCAGTGTCAGATCACATTTACTCGTTCTCGTTGGCACCACTTCAAACCGCCCGGGGATCGCGCCCAGATGCACATGCGGCAACGCCTCCTCCAGCAGCACAAACATCGCCTGATACAACGCCGGCTGCCCTCCGGCCCGCCCGTTGACCGCCTGTGCCACCATTTGTTCAAAGGGCAGATCGGCCTGGTCAAACGCCGCCAACACCGTTCCGCGCACCCGCCGCACCACCTCCCGGAAACTCATGCCCCCCTCCAACCGCGTCCGGATGGGCAGCGTGTTCAGAAAATAACCGAGCAGCGCCTGCACCTCCGGCCGCTCCCGGTGTGCCACCGGCGTGCCCACGATCACATCCGCCTGCCCCGTGCAACGATAAATCCACACTTGGTAGGCCGCCAGCATTACCGTGAACAACGTCGTTCCCTCCTGCCGCGCCAGTTCCCGCAAACCCGCCCCCACCCGCTGCGGAATCGCAAAACCATGCACCGCCCCCCGCCCACTGGGTTGCCCCGGGCGGACCCGGTCCGCCGGCCATTCCAAGCCCGCCGGCAAGGCCCGCAACTGTTCCCGCCAATACGCCCCTTGTTGCGCCCGCAAGCCCGCTCCCAAGTGCTGCCGCTGCCACACCGCAAAGTCGGCGTATTGCACACTCAACTCCGGCAGCCCCGCCGCCCCGGCCTCCCCGTCCGCCGCATACAATAGCTCCAATTCCCGGCCCAACAACCGCAGCGACCACTCATCCACA
>Ga0302278_10000204_pt1 | contig 75833 bp, 59 predicted proteins | sample III_Bog_N3_2_FD_194543 | JGI IMG/M metagenome (GOLD analysis project Ga0302278, IMG submission 194543) | Peat permafrost microbial communities from Stordalen Mire near Abisko, Sweden - III_Bog_N3_2 | ecosystem: Environmental > Terrestrial > Soil > Wetlands > Peat | place: Sweden: Abisko...
ACGCCGTGGCGTGCGGACTCCTTTTCACCGCGCGAGAGCAGCATATAGATGCGATAGAGGTTGGCCTCGGTGGATGTGGGATCGAGCTTGAGCGCCTCATCGAAGGCGCGACGCGCATGCATCACGTGGATCTGTCCGCCGAAGCCGTGGCGCACATATTGCAGCTCGGCGATGCCGAGGCCGCACCAGCCGGCGGCATACTCAGGGTCTTTGGCAGTGACCCCCGTGAAGAGCGCGTGAGCACGATCGAGATCGAGGCGCGAGCCGGTGCGCACCATGAAAGAACTGAGCACGGCGCGAGCCTGAAGGTAGTCCTCGCTGACCGGGCCGGGAAGCGAGGCATCGCGCGGCGCGGCGCGAGGAGCGTCCATCTGTTCCCCGGCAGGCAGGCCGTGCAGGGAGGCAAAAACTTCATTGGATATCTCGGACTGTACGGCGATGAGATCGAGCGAAGCAACGCGAATGGCGCCGCCGGAGCGAACGCTTCTGGTGCCGACATCGAGCAACTGCCAGTTGAGATCGAAGCCTTCGTCGGAACGAAGAAAGCTGCCCGCGAGCACATACGAGACAAGCAGTTTTTGTCCAACCTGCAACGGGTCCATCTGGTTGATGGGGAGTTGCATGAGCGTGCTGGATGGCCGGATGACGATGCCGGGAATTCGCGCCAGGCGCGCGGCGATGGCATCGGCGAGCGCGAAGCCGTAGAGCGGCGCAGCCTCAGTGGGGCCGAGGTTAGTGAACGGCAGCACCATTAAAGAGTTGTGCGCGTTGCGATCGACCGCGGGCTCGCGGAAGCGCTCCGCCAACATTGAAAGAAAGCCGGTATTGCGCATCTCCTGTTCGGCGGCCGAGACAGGAAGGTTGGCCGCGGCGTCCCCGGGAATGACGCCGGTTTCGATCTGCAACGCCTTCATGATGGTCTTGAGCGCTTCGCGGACTTCGGCTGCGGAGGTGTAGCGCGAGGCGGGAGTCTTTTCAAGGCAGGTGGCAATTACGCTCTTGAGCTCAGGCGAGATGTCGCGCACGATCTGAGAGATGTCAAACGGCTCAGAGAATTGAATGGCGCGAATGATGTTGAAGTCCTCGGCCTCAGGGCGGGCAAAGGGATGACGGCCGCTGGCAAGCTCGTAGAGGATGACTCCGAGAGCCCAAACATCGGACTGGACGCTGGAGTGGCCGGTAACAAACTGCTCGGGGGCCATGTAGCGGATGGTGCCGCCGCGCGCGGTGTAGGTGGCGGCGATGGACGCGTCGCGGGCCAGGCCGGGCTTGGAAGGATCGAAGCTCGTGTCTTCAGGATGGAGCCGGCGGGCAAGGCCGAAGTCGAGAATCTTTACCAGGCCGCCATCGGTGAGCATCACGTTCTGCGGCTTGAGGTCGCGATGAAAGATGCCCAGCGTGTGCGCAGCCTGGAGTCCGTCGGCGATTTGGATGCCGATGGAGAGCACAAGCTGGAGCACGGCGGGACCGCGCGCGATGAGACGGTCGAGCGACTGGCCCGGCACGTACTGCATGACGATGTAGCCTTCGTCGCCGGTCTCGCCAACTTCGTAGATGGCGCAGACATTGGGGTGTTCGATGGCGGAGGCCAGACGCGCTTCGCGCAGGATGGTGGTGCGAAGCTGCTCAGCCGAAAGCGTGCCGGTGCGCAGGATCTTGAGCACCACCGGGCGCTGCAACAGGCTGTCGTTGGCAAGGTACACAACGCCGCTGCCGCCGGCTCCCAGCTTGCGAATAATCTCGTATTGTTCGATCGTCTTGCGTGCCATAACTACCACAAGTGTAGCTGGGAGGTTGTTAAGAACGTCTCAAGAGCGCGGCGGGAGTTGAAAATCGCCGAAGGCGGAATGTCTCGACATGGGAAGCGGTGCGGGATACTATTCTTTCGTAAAGCCGCCAACCTTCAGGTTTCATCGCAGTGAGCCGGTCCTGACCAACCCACCGACGAATGGGGACTCCGCATGTCCACGCCTGCTACCGTTAGTCCTGCGTTTCAAACCCGCGACCGGGTCTTTGTGAGCTACAGCCACCTGGATAAAGAGTGGCTGGACAAGCTGCGCGAGGTTCTCCTTCCCGACATCCGCAATGGCCGCATCGATTATCGGGACGATCGCAACCTTGCACCGGGCGACGACTGGTACCAGGAGATTGTCCAGTACGTTGCGCGGGCGCGCGTCGCCGTGTTGCTGGTGTCCGCTAACTTTCTGGCGTCGCGCTTCATCATGGATCAGGAGTTGCCTCTCATCCTCGAAGCCGAGGGGCATGGACTAACCATTCTTTGGGCTCCATTGAGCGGGAAATACTATGGTCAGGACGCCCTTCCCGGCGCCGAGCGCGTGACCCGGTACCAGGCGGTGTGGGACGCGAACCAGCCACTGGATACCGCGCCGGAACCGAGCAGGGAGCAGCATCTGCTCGACTTGTGCAAGCTGATCGCCAGGCTCGTGGGCGCGGCGCGTCCACCAAATAATCTCCCTTTCACGCCATTGGGCGACCTTCTGAAAGGCCGCGAAGACGACCTGGTGCGACTCGACGAGCAACTCCGATTGCACGGAGCGTCGGCCATCGTTCAGCCGCAAGCGGTCAGCGGTCCGGGGGGGATCGGCAAGACGCGGCTGGCAGTAGAGTACGCGCGGCGGCATGAGGGCGACTTTTCGGCTTTGCTGTTCGTTTCCGCCGGGTCGCCGCCGGATCTCGACGCAAACATGGCGCGGCTCTGCGCGGCTGACGGAGCGCTGGACCTGACCGAGTACAAATCGGCCTCCCAGGACGATCAGTACGCAGCCGTCATCCGCTGGCTCCAACAAAACAAGGGCTGGCTCCTCATCCTCGACAACGTGGACACCCGGGCAGCGGCCGACGCGGTGAAAAAGCTGGTGGCCAAGCTCACCGGCGGACATGTGTTGATCACCTCGCGCATCACCATGTGGAGCGGAGGAATTCCCAGATTCCCGCTCGACGTGCTCTCGCCCGATGCCGCGGTGGCACTTCTGATCGACAAGGCAAACAGCCTGCCGCGCACACCGCGCCCCGACGATGCGCGGCAGGCAGGCCTGCTGGCCGAGCAGTTGGGTTACCTGCCACTGGCTCTGACTCACGCGGCGGCCTATATCGGCGAATCGGACCTGGCTTTCGAGGATTATCTGAAGGAGTTCGACCATGCTCTTCAAAGCGACGAAGAGGATCTGATCGAATACGACTCCAACCCGGAAAACGCGAAGATCCTCAAAACGGTTGCCACCACCTACTTCCTTTCCATCGATCGCCTTGGACCGATGGAGAAAGCAATCCTGCGGGCCGCTTGCTTTCTTGCTCCCGCACCAATTCCCATCGCCATGTTTGCCGACTGCCCCGATGAGATGAAGGCGCTGGTCGACCTTTGGTGCGAGGAAACAGGCGAGCCGGGCGATACAAAGTCCGTGCGCGACGCAGTCAAGGAACTGGTCCGCTACTCACTGATCGACAGGAGCGCAGAGACGTTCACGATTCACCGCATGGAGCGGCTGGTGCTGGCGCACCGAGCCCACAAGGATCACCAAGACCGTGTGCCCAGGTGGATTGAGGCTACACGAGCGGCCATGATCTGCTACGCTCCCGACGACACAGCTGAGGACCCGAAGACCTGGCCGGTGTGGGATGTGTTGCGTCCTCACGCAGAGGCACTTGTTCAATACTCCCTCCGCGACCGGCTGATCGAGTCGGATCTGGCGCTATTGAATGCGCTCGGGCAGTTCTACTACGGCAAGGCGAAGTTCGAAGAATCCCTGGCAATGGATGAGGAGGCGCTTCAAGCGGCCAAGAAGCTAACCCCGCGCGACGATGGACAAATTGCCCATCGATACCTTTCGTTGGGCGAATCGCTGCGTCAAGTCGGAAGGCTGAAGGAAGCGGAGGCTGCGTTCCGGGAGTCGCTCGATATTCGACTTCGCTCGGGCGGCCCAAAGAGCATCAAAGTCGCGGTTGATCTGAATTATCTGGCCAGCGTCATCCATGAGCAAGGCCGGTCGGATGAATCCGAATCGCTCCATCGGCAAGCGATCGAGATTCTTGAAACACACGAGAACGAAGAGTGCGAGGGAGACTTTGCCAAGAGCCTGAATAATCTTGGTGGAATGTTGCATGCAAAGGGTAACCTCGATGAGGCAGAGATCCTCTTTCGAAGAGCGATCCCGTATGCGGAGGCTGGCTTCGGGTCCGACAACCCCAAGACGCTGGTGTGCATCACGAACCTGGCAAGATTGCTTGCGGACAAAGGAGACCACGGAGCCGCGAAGGAGTACTTTCTGAGGGCCGTGCAAGGCTGCGAGAAGGCCCTGGGGCTGGAACACCCAATTACGGCGTCTGTGCGGGCTTATTATGGAGCCTTCCTGCTCGAAATGGGGTCGACAAATGAGGCCGTGGAGCTGCTGAAGGAGTCCTACGAAAACCTTTGCCGCAAACGGGTGGAAGGAAATGTTGGCCGCCTGAACGCGGGAGATAATCTGGCTGCGGCCTTCAGACGATTGGGCCAGGCGGCAGAAGCCGAACAGGTGGACCGTCAGGTAGTGGCGGGAACAGAAGGGGCACTGGGCAAGGATCACCCGCGCACCCGGCATCGGCGAAACAATCTAATCGCAGACCTTCTTCTGTTGGAAAAGATCGCCGAGGCAAAGGCGGTTCTCGAGCAGAACCAGCGGGCCGAGGCCATGCGCTTCGCCAACATCACCCCGCGTGTAGCGTTCTTCGCCTATCTTCTTGCCGTGGTCGAAGGTCGCGACGCGGGCCAGCCCCTCGGCAGGTTAAAGACACTTCTCACGGGTCCGGAATTTCCCATCGCTTCGGGCGTACGCGCTGGCTGGCGGATCGATTCTGTCATCGATCGCCTGCGCCCTCGGCTGCCATCGGCAGAGCCCGAATTCCTTGCTGCCGTTGCCGAGGCCATCAACGACCGTGCCAATCTGACCGCCCTCGATAGCTTCCCCGCGTGGCACGACCAGCCGCCTGTCCCACTCGATGTGCCCTGGCCGGATGAGGCTGATGGTGCGCCAACCCCACCGTCGCCGGAGAACGCATCCTAGTTTTGTTTGCACGGCAAGCTCGATTTAGCGGGACGCCAGAGGCCTAGCCGCGCATCGGCTGGAATCTGATACTTTCGTACTGAGAATGAGTAGCGAAGACAGAGCGACCGTCTTGCCAATTTCGGGCAAACGTTTGGGAATGCGCAGGCGCTGTGTTGGCGCACTCGTGTCCTGCTTTGTTGCCTCTTGCTTTATTGCATGGGGCGCGGCGCAAGTGTTTGCGCAAGGCGCGCTCTCTCCGAGGCCGCCTGCTCAGGACCCGGCAAAGCCCGAGACGAAGCAAACTCCAGCGGATGGGCAGCAGGAGGGCGCGCAGGTGCACACCGGCGTAACCAGTGGATTGGATACCGAGGCGCGGTTGCAGAACCTGCTGGCGGATCACGAGTTTCTGCGCATCGAGGCGCAACTGGATCGGATGCCGGCTGATGAGGCGCAGTTCTATCGCGGAATACTTGCGAATAGGAAGAACGATTTGAAGGCTTCGGCGGCATTGCTGGAGCCGCTGGCGGACAAGATTGCGGCGACGGGAGCGCCGGGACCAGAAAAGCTGGGGCAGGAAAAGCTTTTGAGAAAGGCGCTGGCCGAGGACTACCTGCGGCTGGGCGATTGGGCGAAGGCGGCCAAGGCTTACAAGACGCTGGAGACGCGCGTGGGCAGCCAACTGACTGCCGATGAGCAGGACGAGCTGGAGCTGCCGGTGAAGCTGCTGCCGCTGGCTGCGAAGAATGATCCGATGACGGTAGACCCCTACGATCCCTTCGGGCTACCGGTGAATCGGAACCTTTTGGGGCTGCTGGATATCCCTGTGTTTGTGGATGCGCGGCCGCATAGCTGGATGCTGGAGCCGACAGCACCTTTCAACTTGATTGCTCGTTCGCTGGCGCAGGAGGCGGGACTTACGGTTTCAGACGCCGCGGTGACGATTCACACGCTGACGGGCCGCCCGATGCAGGTGCACATGACGGTGATTCCGCGGTTCACCATCGGTGGGGCGATCACGTTTCACGACATGACTGCATTTGTGTTTGAGGATTCGGACTACGCGTTCAAGCAGACGCACTACCAGGTGCAGGGTGTGCTTGGATATCCGGCGGTGGCGGCGCTGGGCAGCCTGACGATTACCGACAACGCGATGATCGAAGTGCGGCCACCGGCTACTGGCGCAAAAGACGAGGCGAACTTTCACAGCGATCCGGGAGCGCAGTTCTTCTTCGACGGCGACCAAATGGTTGTTGCGATGAACAACGCGCCTGCGGCGGGAGTGGTGGCCGCTGGTGACGCGACTTCAGGGGGCGGAGCGGCTGCCGAGAAGGCTGCGAAGGCGGGCGAGGCCGCTAGCACGGGCGACGTCCGGATGTTTGTTCTGGATGCGAGCGGGCAGCAGACTTATCTGACGTCGCGATACTACGAGGAACACGCGAGCGATTTTACGGGACAGAAGATGGAGATGTTCACGTTGCCTGCTTCGCCCAATACGCCCGCGCAGCCTGCGTATACCGCGGAGACCGTGAACCTGGCGTTCGGGCCGACAGTGGTTGCGGTGCATTACATCCCTGTGCTGACACAACCGGTGGGCGATGCCGCGCTGGACGATGTGTATGGGGTGCTGGGGCTGGATGCGCTGGATCAGCTTGCGTCCTACACATTCGACTTCAAGGCGATGACGCTGAGCGTGCGGAATCGGGAGTAGTCAACAAGAACATTCCTCGGCGGCTAAAGCCGCGCTCCTATTGCTGGTCTTGCTGGCACGACTGAAGTCGTGCCCTTTCAAAACCAATTCAAACCAAATGAAGAATCACGTTACTTTACGCCAGGTGTGCGGGCGATGACTTCGCAATTATTGTTGCCGGCTTTCTTGCAGCGGTCTTTGGCTGACCCTTCGGCGAGGGCCTGATCGAAACCGGCAGCGCCAATGAAGAGCTTGCCGGATTGGTCGCGAACGAGTGCTTTGTAGGGAGCCGCGAGCAGGAATCGCCTCCACATATCTTCGTCTTTGGCTTCGAGACCGGCGGGCATGGGGATGTTGGGGGCTTGCGGCGCGGGCAGCACAGTATCGCCGAGGGGCAGAAGCGCGTGGGCCTTGAGAAATGCCTCGACCGTATCGGACCAGGCTGCAACGTGACCGTAGAGATGGTGGCCGTCGTCGCCGTCGGGCGGAGCCGAGACAAACTGATTGGTTGCGCCGCTCTTTGTGTAGGCTTCCTCGAACTGATCGGCCATGGCGGGTGGGAACCAGTGATCGTTTTGCGAGTAGATCCAGAGCATGGGCAGGTCGCCATGCTTGTGAGCTGATTTTCCATAGGACCTGAATGCGCCGACCAGGCCCCCCAGGTCGCAGTTGTGCTCTTTGCCATCGCCGCCGCGGCCGCCGGCGAAGCTGATGGCGGCTTTGACTCCCTGCGGAGGGTCAGCCGAGAGAGCTACCTGTGCGAAGCCGCCGGTGGAGACGCCTGCGCTGACGATCGTGGTCGGATCGACCTCGGGCAGGGTTTGAGCGAAACGCATAACAGCGCCCAGATCGGCAGCGCTGGCTTCTCCCGCTTCTTCAAAGCTGCCGTTACGCGTGCCGCAGCCGCCGTGCGTACCGTCCTGCTTGCCGCCGGACTTGCCGTAGCCGGACCGGACCACGACCAAAGCCACATACCCGCGCCGCGCGAACCATTGCGCCTGCGCCTGCTGGGCCCAGGGAGTTACGTGGAAGCGCTGTAACTGGTCGTCGGAGGTTCCGTGGGTGAGGACGGCCAGCGGATGCTTTCCGGGCAGGTTGAAGTAGACCTCGAGGACATCGAGGCCCGGCGGGTTCGCGCCGGGTGCGGGGACGTACATCTCTTTTTCAATCAGGTGAGGGGCTGGCTGCGGGGGCTGAGGTGGGGCGGCAGGATGAGGGGTGTCGGGCTCCTGCGCGGAGGCGAAGATCAGAGAAAAGGCGAGAAGTATGGCGGTGATGGAGGAATTGCGCATGCGTCGTGTCTAATTGCGGTGCCATGACGAGATGGCATCGGCAATCATCTGTTTCTTGTTGCGAGCGATGTCAGATCCACTGGATGAGCCGAGATTGAAGATGGCCTCGACGCTTGTTTTGTCCTTCGTGGGCTTCAAATCCTTTTTAATCAGCTTCGCGGCGTATTCGGCAAAGGAGAGGCCGGATTCGCGGGCGCGCTCGGTCGCCCGGCGTTTCCGGTCGCTGTCGATTGTGAATTGCACCCGAACCTTCATGATGGCTCAATCGTAGCATCGTTCGAGGTGCGAAAGGCGAACTCTGCAGAGGGGTCGCAAGTCTAAGGTTCGTCGGATAGCTGACGAAAGACAGCCGCAGATCCTTCGACTGCGTTTGGCGCAAAGAACGCGCCAAACTCCGCTCAGGATGACAGCTCTATTTTGATGCGGACTTCTTGCTCACCCGACCGGAAGATACCGGATCGCCGGGAAGCTTGAAATCAATTAGGTCAGTGGCCGAGCCGCGAGCGGGTTTCGTCGACTGGGTCGGGGGGGAGGCTGGCGGCGCGCTTTTGTCCGCGGCGGCCGAGGATGTACATGGTGATACCGAAGATGAGCAGGACAAGGCCCCACCACTTGTTTACGTTGATGCCGAGGCTGGCGTTGTAGATGACCGAGTTGTTTGTCGCGAGGCCGAAGCCGCCGAGGATGATACCAAGCAGCGAAAACATCAATCCCATGGGGATGCGTAGATCGAGACTCATAAGTCGCTTTGCTCCAGTTCGCAGTTGGTAGTTCGTAGTTCGCAGTTCGTAGTTCGTAGTTCGCAGTTCGGGTCAGTAAAAGAAGATGTTCAAGGCGACTGCGCCGAGAAACACGGCAACGGCCAGTGCTTCAGGGCGACGCCACCAGGTTAGATGCGCGGCTTCGGGCTTGGGGGTGAGCGAGTGGACGAGACCGACAAGCTCCGACTCGGGCTTGGGCTTGGTCATGAGGCTGACGACGATGGTGACGATGAAGTTGGCGCTGAAGGCGAAGATTGCGCCCCAGAAGTTTTGCGCCATGTCGCTGGGGTAGTGGTGGACCACGGTGATCCAGCCGCCGTGAATGCCGGGGTTCGCTTCTATGGGCAGGGTGAGGCCGTGGTGCAGCATGGCCGCGGCGGTTCCGGTGATGAGGCCGGCGAATGCACCGTGGCCGGTGGCGCGCTTCCAGAACATGCCGAGCAGGAAGGTGGCGAAGAGCGGCGCATTGACGAAGCTGAAGACAAGCTGGAGCGTGTCCATGATGTTGTTGAAGCTGATGGCCGCATACGCCGTACAGATGGAGAGGGCGATGCCGCCGACTGTAGCCCATCGGCCGACGGCCATGTAGTGCTTGTCGGTGCCACCGGGGTGAATGTAGCTCTGGTAGAGGTCGTAGGTGAAGACGGTGTTGAAGGCGGTGACGTTTCCGGCCATGCCGCTCATGAAGCTGGCCAGCAGCGCTGTGAGGCCGAGGCCGAGGATGCCGGTGGGGAAGAAGTGGAGCAGCATGTTGGGCGTGGCCATGTCGTAGTCGAGCAGCGGCTGACCGCTTGCGGTGAGCATGGGCTTGCCGGTGACCGGGTTGATCTTTGCGGGAACCAGTCCCCTGCCCTGCTCGGCCTGCGGCGAGACGACGTTGGTCTCGTGATAGATGACACCGTTGACTTCTCTGACGGTGGTGGTGGTATGGGGCGTGGGCAGGCCGATCGCGAGCAGGCCGGGCAGAATCACCAGGAACGGGAAGACCATTTTGGGGACGGCGGCGATGAGAGGCACGCGGCGCGCGGCAGCCATGTTCTTTGAGGCCATGGCGGTTTGGATGACGAGGAAGTCGGTGCACCAGTAGCCGGAGCCAAGCACGAAACCGAGACCCATGCCGAGGCCGATGATCTCAATGCCCATGGGGTTGGTTGAGGCGTGGGCCACGCCCTTCCACTCGTGCATGTAGGCGACGGGGACTGAGGCCTTGAGGCCGGCCCAGCCGCCGATATTGCGCAGGCCGAGGAGAACGAGCGGCAGGAAGCCGGCAATGATGAGGAAGAACTGCAGGACCTCGTTATAGATGGCGCTGGTGAGGCCGCCGAGGAAGATGTAGGCGAGGACGATGACGGCAGACAAAATGATGGAGAAGGTGAAGATGCCTTCTGGCGCCCAGCCGAGCATGTGGAAGAGGCCGTCGAAGACATGCAGCGCCTGAATGAGGCGGGCCATGGCATACATGGAGATGCCGGACGAGAAGACGGTCATGACGGCGAAGGAGCAGGCGTTGAGCGCGCGGGTCTTCTCGTCGAAGCGCATACGAAGAAACTCAGGCACGCTGCGGGCCTTGGAGCCGTAATAGAACGGCATCATGAAGATGCCCACGAAGATCATGGCGGGGATGGCGCCGATACCGTAGAAGTGGGCGGTTTCAAGGCCGTACTTTGCGCCGGAGGCACCCATGCCGATGACTTCCTGCGCGCCGAGGTTGGCGGAGATGAAGGCGAGTCCGCAGATCCATGCGGGCAGTGCGCGACCCGCCTGGAAGAAGTCCTTGCTCGTCTTCATGTAGCGCTTGAGGGCAAAGCCGATGCCGAGCACAAAGACGAAGTACAGAAGCATGATCAGCCAGTCGACGGCGGTGAGATTCAGCACGAGCGGCTCCTTAAAGCAACAGTGGCGGAAACAGAGGCAAAGTGGTTGGGCTGTGATGTAACCAGACAACTCTACTGAGGGGGGCGGAGTTCCGTCCAGCAAAAAATGAAAAGGTTTACAAGACACCGTCACCTTTTTCGGCGCTGCCCGTTTTCCTAAATTGAAGAGCGCCTGATCACAGCCTGCGATTGCCGATGAAAAATATACGATGCCATCGCATATTTTGCATCGCATTCATTTCACGTCGCTTGGACTGAGGTTTTGCCCGAGTGCCGCGCGTGCCGCCGCCCAATTACACTAAGAGAGCATGATTCCTACACTGAATTGGACACCCGAAGGCGTCAGGTTTATTGACCAGACCAAGCTCCCCCTCGAGGAGAGCTATGTGCTTGCCACCGATTATGAACAGGTGGCGGAGATTATTGTCACCATGGTGGTGCGGGGTGCGCCGGCGATTGGCGTCTCCGCGGCCTATGGCGTGGCGCTGGGCGCGCTGAAGACGAAGGCGAAGACGACGGCTGAGTTTGAGCCGGAGTTCGAGCGGATTTGTGCGCGGCTGGCTGGGACGCGGCCGACCGCGGTGAACCTGTTCTGGGCGATCGACCGCATGAAGAAGCTGTTTGCGGCATCTGTGGACGCGGGCGATTCACTTGTCCAAATCCAAGAGAAGGTTCTCGCTGAAGCGCACGCGATGTACGACGAAGACATTGCGGCGTGCAAGGCAATGGGCGCGTTTGGCGGAGCGCTGCTGCCGGATGAAGGCGGCGTGCTGACGCACTGCAATGCGGGCGCGCTGGCGACCTGCGGATATGGGACGGCGCTGGGCGTTATTCGCTCGGCGGTGGAGCAGGGCAAGCATATCCATGTGTACGCCGACGAAACGCGGCCGTTTCTTCAAGGGGCGCGGCTGACGGCGTGGGAACTGATGGCCGACGGCATTCTGACGACGGTGATCTGCGACAACATGGCGGCGAGCCTGATGCGCGCGGGCAAGATCAAGGCCGTGGTGGTGGGCGCGGACCGCATTGCGGCGAATGGCGATTTTGCGAACAAGATCGGAACGTACAACGTGGCGATCCTGGCCAAGGAGCATGGCATTCCGTTTTATTGCGCGGCTCCGTGGTCGACCATCGACATGGCGACGGCGACAGGCGATGCGATTCCGATTGAAGAGCGGCCGGCTGTTGAGGTGACGCATCATGGCGGTAAGCAGCTTACGCCGCATGGGGTGGGGATCTGCAATCCGGCGTTTGATGTGACCCCGGCCAAGTACACGACGGCGATCATTACGGAGCGCGGGGTGCTGCGCGCGCCGTATTCCGAGTCGCTTCGTGAGATGGAGTTGGTGAGCTGAAGGGCATTTGAGGCCCGGGCCTGAAGGCCGAGGCTTTTTGGGCGTCGGGATTCAGGGGCATAAATGCCCCTGCTCCCTCCGGCAAAGGAATGCGCGCTAGAGTGAAGCAGTGGGGTTGCTCTCTTCCATCTTCCGGCCGCGCGAAAAGTCGCTGATACGCGGCGTCGGGATTTGCCTGTGCTCGCTGGTGGCAAGTCTGCTGCTGGCCGGATTTCCAAAGATCGAGAATCTGCACGGTTCGGCCTGGCAGCTCGCGCTGATCCCTGTCGTGTGCTGGGGAATGGTGGATACCTTCCGCTGCATTGGGAAGAAGTGGAGCATGTATCACGCGGGGGTGCTCATCCTTCTTTATTCGGAACTCATGATTTTGGCGGCAGTGGTGAGTTTGTGGATTTATCCTTAGTGAGCATTAGGGCCCCGCACAAATATCACAGCGATTTTGCCGCAAAACTGGTGGCCGAATTGCTCTGCCCCCATATAGGATGGTCAAGGTCGTCGCCTGAATTCCCCTTGGATGAAATCGGGCTGCGACCTCAGGCTCTTCCCCCGGGCTCTTAACTCAAAACGCACGATTGGAGAAAGACATGTTCAAAGGATTTCGTGATTTCATCTTCCGCGGCAACGTGCTTGACCTGGCAGTCGCGGTAATCATCGGTGGCGCATTCGGCAAGATTGTTAACTCGCTCGTTGGGGATGTACTGACGCCGCTGATCGCAGCGGTTGTGGGCAAGCCCGACTTCAGCGCGATTGTCCTGAATGTTGGATCGGGGCACATCAAGATCGGAAACTTCTTCAACGAAGTTATCGCATTTTTGATGGTCGCCGCGACCGTCTACTTTGTGATCATTGTGCCGGCCAACGCAATCATGGCCAGGTTCAAGAAGCCAGTGCCCGACGAGCCACCCGCGACCAAGACTTGCCCTGAGTGCTTGAGCGATATTCCCGCAGCCGCCAAGCGCTGTTCGCACTGCGCACAGCCGGTAGCGTAAGCAACAGATCGGCGGGCCGCGCGGCGCGGGCGCCCAGAAATCGAATTCGGCTGAAATCCCTGAGGGCCAGGAGGCCCTCAGGACGGCCGGTCTGGAGACCGGCGCTACGACTTTCGATCAGTCGAGATCGCGCAGCGGCTTTGAGAAGGCGTAGAACCCCAGAAACACAATCATGCAAACACCCGACATGGCCGCGAGGGCGTGTGTGGTGGGGATGTGCCGTGAGAGCTCTCCGGCGAGCAGCGCGCCAACGGGCGGCAGGCCAAGAAACGATGTGCCGTAGATGCTCATGACGCGGCCGCGCATCTCGTCGCTGGAGAGATGCTGCATGGCCACGTTGACCGAGGAGATGGTGAGGATCATCCCGTATCCCTCGATGAGCATGAGGAACTCAGAGAGCAGAAAGCTGCGCGAGTAGCAGAACGCGACCACCGCCGCCATAACCGCCGCGCCTGCGAACGCGATGACCGCGCCGCGATGGCGAATCTGGCCCTGCCAGGCAACGGTGAAGGCTCCCAGCACCGCGCCTGCGCCGGAGCAGGCAAGCAGCAGGCCGAGGCCGCTCTCGCCCACCTGCAATACCGAGCGCGCGAAGTAGGGGATGAAGGTGAGGATGGGGATGGCGAGCAGACTGGCCACGCCGATCATCCACACCAGCACAAACATCTGCGGCTGGCCGCGCACGTAGCCGAGGCCGGCGCGAAAGCTGGTGAACATGGTCTCGCGGCGCGTCTTGTTCTCCTCGGGGTAGCGGATGCGGACCAGGGCAAAGAGCACGGCAAGAAAGCTGATGCCGTTGAGCAGGAAGTTGCCGGCCACGCCAAAGGCCGCCATAGCGTAGCCGCCCAGGGTCGGCCCGAGGATGCGCGACATGTTGAACTGCGCGGAGTTGAGGGCGATGGCGTTGGTGAGGTCTTCGCGCGGGACGAGCCTGGGAACAAGGGCCTGGTAGCTGGGCGCGTTCATGGCCATGGCGGTGCCGTTGAGGAAGGCAATGACGGCAACCTCCCACACGGTGACGACGTTGAGCCAGGCGAGGGCTGCAAGCAGAAACGCGAGCAGCATCATGGCTGTCTGCGTGACGAGCAGCAGGCGGCGCTTGTTGACGCGATCGGCGATGACGCCGCCGAAGAGTGTGAAGAGCAGAAACGGAATGGCCCCGCAAAAGCCCACAACGCCGAGCCAGAAAGCGGAATTGTTGGTAAGCGTGAGGACGAGCCAGCCCTGGGCCACGTTCTGCATCCAGGTGCCGATGTTGGAGAGGAAGTTGCCGCTCCAGAAGAGTCGGAAGTTGGGATTGCGGAGGGCGCGCGCGATCTGCGGAAGGCGGCGGTCATCCTGGTCGGGAAATGCGGGCGTGGATGCGGAGGCCTCTTCGACGGCGAGGCTGCGCGGCATTGGGTTGCGGTTGTCGTCGGCCTCCGAGATGCGCGCCTCCTGGTCAACGTGATATATTATCACATTGAGATGGTCGACCGACTGAGCAAGACGGATGCGCTCAAAGTTCTTCGCCAATGTCTGCAATCGGGCATTGTCGAATACCATCCGCATTTTGAGGTTCGATGCCGGGAGCGCGGAGTCGATCCGCAGGATGCCCAGTACGTGCTGCGAAAGGGCATCATCTATGACGAACCAGAGCTTGATGTTCGATTTCAGGAATGGCGCTACAAGGTCGAAGGAAAGCCGCCGGACAGCGACAAATTGAAGGTCGTCATTGCGTTCCTGAAAAGAGATGAAGTGCTGGTGATTACGGTGATGCTCGAAAGGCGATAGATGGGCGGGAGGGGAAAGGTCATGAAGGAACAACGAAGGGTATGCCGAGAGTGCGGAAGCAATGCCAAGATCGTACGCAAGGACCATCACTTTACCGAGAGTGGGCTGAACAATGTCTTTCTCAAGGGCATTGAGGTGGTGAAGTGCGCGAAGTGCAAGAGCGAGTCGCCGAGGATACCGAACCACGACGATCTGATGCGAACGATTGCGGTGGCCCTGATTGACAAACCATCAGAATTGGCCGGGGACGAGGTTCGATTCTTAAGAAAATATCTGGGCGAAGGAGGCGCGGCCTTTGCGCAGATGCTCGGAATCGACCGTTCTCATCTTTCAAGAGTGGAGAATGGAGCAATGGCAATCAGCCGACAAACGGACCGCTTGGTCAGGACTCTCGCCCTTGTCCATGAGCCCTCCCTTCTTGAGAAGCTCAAGCGGCTGGGACGTTATGAAGACATGTTGCAGCGCTTGAGCGCAATCGACCCCAACACGAGCCCGATCCGCTTTCAGCTGGACCACGCGGCGAGCGGCTACACGTACGATTTGAAGACGGCAGCTTAGATGCTGGAGTGACACCGGACACGTGCGGACCATGTTCGCTGGCCTGCTGGTGTAAGCTGTGGGTTTATTACGGCATGGGACGAATGAGGCGGCAGGAGGCGGTGTGCGGCGATGGTGGAGCTGACGGAGATCACGACCATTTCCGCGCCGATAGAGCGATGCTTCGACCTGGCGCGGAGCGTGGAGGTTCACCTGGCCGGCAACGTGCACTTTGGCGAGAGCGCGGTTGCGGTGGGGGGAGTGACGACGGGGTTGGTTGAGCTGGGACAGAGAGTGACGTGGCGGGCCAAACATCTGGGTGTTTGGCAGAACCTGACCAGCGAGATCACGCGCATGGACCGGCCCATGTATTTCCGCGACGAGATGATTCAGGGCGCATTCAAGCGGATGGAGCACGATCATTTCTTTGAAGCGAAGTCGGCGCATCAAACAGTGATGACGGACGTTTTTCGCTTTGCCGCGCCGTTGCCGATTCTCGGGAGGATTACCGAGGTGATTGTGCTGCGGCGCTACATGACCAATCTGCTGCGGGAGAGAAACGAAGTCATCAAGAAGATTGCCGAATCGGAAGAGTGGCGATGCTATTTGAACAACGCAACCTGCTTCTGAACCGACAACTGGCTAATCTAAATCTGCTGCATCTGGAGATACGGGGACAACTGCATGAATCTGTTTCAGAAGACCGCGGCCGGCGTTGCGCTGGCATGCGCAGCAACCGCACTGCATGGGCAATCAACGGTTGGGCCAGTCTTTGGCTACTCCGACTTCACAGCTGAGTCGAAGATCGAGAGTGAGTTCCTCGCGATTCCCGATGCGAAGCTGGGCGGCCAGCACCTGAAGACGCTGACCGCGCAACCGCATCTTTCCGCAACACCGGAAGACAAAGCGACGGCCGACTATGTGGCGCAGAAGTTTCGCGCGGCGGGGCTGGAGACGGAGATTGTTCCCTACCGCGTGCTGCTGAATCGGCCGATTGAGCAGCACGTGGAGGCATACGATGCAGCGGGCAAGCTGCTGATGAGCGGGCCGACCAAAGAGCACGTCGAGGGGGACCGGTTCCAGGACAATCCGCGCGTGACCATGCCGTTTCATGGGTCGTCGGCCTCGGGCGACGTGACAGGCGAAGCGGTGTACGCGAACTACGGGCGCATCGAGGACTTCGATCAATTGGCTGCGCAGCACATCGATCTGCACGGCAAGATTGTGGTGGTGCGTTATGGGCAGAATTTTCGCGGCATCAAGGTGTACCTGGCAGAGCAGCGCGGCGCGGTGGGAGTGCTGATCTACAGTGACCCGCAGGACGACGGCTACTACAAGGGTGACGCGTGGCCGCTGGGCCCGTGGCGTCCTGAAACCGGCGTGCAGTACGGATCGGTGCAGAACCTGTCGCGCTACGCAGGCGATCCGGAGACGCCGGGCGTGGCCTCGACGCTGGACCTGCCCGACTCTGCGCGGCTGCCCGCAGACAAGACCGGCAACCAGCCAACCATTCCGTCGATTCCGCTGAGCTACCACGATGCGGCCCCGATATTGAAGGCGCTCACAGGCCCTGGTGTGCCTCAGGGATGGCAGGGAGCGCTGCCGTTTCGCTACCACGTGGGCGGCGCCGGCGTGCGGGTTCACATCGTGTCAAAGCAGGACTACGCGCTGCGCACGATCTGGGATGTGATTGGCAAAGTGAAGGGCACGGAGTACCCAGACGAGTGGGTGGTGGCGGGCAACCACAGGGACGCGTGGGTCTATGGGGCAGTTGACCCATCAAGCGGCACGGCGGCGATGCTGGAGGCTGTGCATGGCGTTGGAGGCCTGCTGAGCCAGGGCTGGCGACCAAAGCGGACGATGCTGTTTTGTAGTTGGGATGCCGAGGAACAGGGGCTGATTGGATCGACGGAGTGGGTGGAGCAGCACGCGCAGGCCCTGGAGCATGCGGTGGCCTACTTCAACGTGGACGTCGCGGTGAGCGGGCCAGAGTTTTCTGCTTCGGCGGTTCCGTCGCTGAGGGAGTTTGTGCGCGAGGTGACGCGAGCCGTGCCGAGCCCGCTGGGGGCCACCGTCTACGACCAGTGGAAGATCGCGCCGAAGGAGGGCAACCGGAACCGGGCTTCGGACTCACCGGACAAGCAGAGCGATGTGCGGCTCGGCGACCTTGGCTCGGGATCGGACTTTACGCCGTTCTTCCAGCACGTAGGGGTTCCGTCGACCGATATCGGTTCGGAAGGGCCGTATGGGGTGTATCACTCGGTCTTCGACAACTACGACTGGTTCGTCAAGAACGCCGATCCGCATTTTGTCTACCTTGAGCAGATGGCGCGGGTGCTGGGGCTGGAGGCGGTGCGGATGGCGGACTCGGACGTGCTGCCTTACGACTTTGTCACCTACGCGGACTCGATTGCAATGTATGCGGGTGCGGCAAAGCGGAAGGCGCAGGAGGCCGGGATGAGCGGCCTGGACTTTGGCTCGCTGGAGGCAGCAAACCTGCGGTTCCTCGCGGCTGCGCAGCGGATCCATGCCCGGCAACTGACGCCGGCCGGGGACATGGCGAAGATGAACGTGGCCCTCAGAGAGACGGAGGGGGCTTTTATCTCGCAAGAAGGCCTGCCCAATCGGCCCTGGTACAAGCACGTTGTGTTTGCTCCGGGCGAGTTCACGGGCTACGCGGCGGTGGTGATTCCGGGGGTGAGCGAGGCGATCGACAGCCGGAATGCGCAGCTCGCCAAGGAGCAGCTCGAAGTGCTCACACGTGCTGTGGACGGGGCTGCGGATACGCTGAACGCAGTGCAATAGGCGGGCCGCAGGGGCGGAACGCGAATGTTACCACAGTAACCCTTCTCTGAATTCAGGGCGCTTATCGCCGAAGGTAACACCTTTGGGGGATGCGGCCTGACCTCTTTTATGCAGAAGGATTGTCCCGTAAACAGGCACTTTTCCTTAGATATGTCGCAGATTTGGCGTAGATTGGTAATACTGTTGAACGTTACCCACGAGGGTGATTCTCTCGGTTACCTGATCTGAGCGCCCATTCCGGCTGAAGAGATCGCGGTCCCAGAGGTAGCCTCCGCAAAGGAACCTCAGATGGTTGTGGTTTGCATCGCAATCGCGTTTGTTCTGCTTGTCGCCAGCCCTGCTTTGGTCGCCTTGTTTCCTGAGAGGAAGCTCGAGGATGAGGCTCGCCCGTCGGGCAAACTGAGCAAAGCTCTCGCGTCCTCGCCCATGCAGCGGGGCTAAGCGGCGGGCTGCAAGCTCCGGTGCTTGACCGCCCGGCGGCTGTGGCCTCGCAAGAAATGCTGTTCGCACTGTGTACATGCGGAGCGCTGGTGCGCTCAAAAGTAAACCCCCGTTTACAGCCGTGAACGCTTGCCTTTTCCGGATTCTCCCCCTAAATATTTGATTCCAATGGCCAAGGCGTTTCTGCGCCAGATTGGCACACTGTTTGCTTCTCAGACAGTGTTCAACCCGTAGAGACACGAGGCGACTTCTGGGGAGAACGGAGGAGTTTTCGCATGACCGTGATCCTGATCGCTTCCGCATTCATCGCTTTGGTAGCTAGCCCAGCAATTGTGGCGATCTGGCCACAGAGGGAACGTGTTGACGCGGCCGCACCCCGCACTGCCGGCCAATTGAGCAGCTTTTCCGCCCCCACACCCATAAACCGCGGATAAGCTCGACAAACTCAACCCACTTATCGTCTATGCGTTCCCTTAGGGCCGGGATAGCACGCCCTCTACTGCACCTGCGCAACTTCGATCTGCCCAGTAGGCCGCCTCCTGAGAGGCCAGCGAAGATGTGCGGCCGCCGGATGCCTCCGGTGCGTATAGATGGTCTTGTCATCATTGGAAAGCTGAATAGGAAGCGAGGCGAGGCTTCCGATGGTCGCACCAATCAAACCCCCGATGGCTGCGGCCTTGAACCCTGAGCCTACGTCGGTCGTTAGAGGTGACACGCCGCCAAGAACAGCCCCTGTGCCTGTACAAGTGAGCGCGACAATGTCGCTTTTGTGTGCGGCGTCGTCGGTACGCACCCGCTCGACATCGTCGCGCGCGATCTCACGGTGGTGGATGCCGAACAGCCGAATGCCCTGGTCGCACAGCAACGAATGATCCGTTGTTCCGCGAAAGACGCAGTGGATCGGGAGGCCCGAGCCGACACTCACGGCAATTCTCTGGCCGTTATACAGGTCACCCACGCGATACCAGCCGGTCATGTCTGGCGGGGTGGGTGGTGTTTGAGGCGCGCTGGGCGGCGCTTGGCCGACGGCTTCCACCGCGATGGTTGCGCCGACGCAGACGACCAGCGCCCACTGCAAGACTCTCTGATACATAGTCCCTGTCTCCTTTTGATATTTGCGTTGCGCCCCCTCAAACGTGCAGCTAAATCGTGCTTCGCACGGCGAGCACTAAGAGTGCGACGACTATAACCCCTGCAACGATGAAAGCGACCTTTAGAACGTGCATCAGGACATCGAACATTCCTTCCTCCTTTCCTGATTGGGTTGTGACATGGACCCTGCTAACGGACTGTTAATTCATGGTCTTGACGACGACTACCAGGAGCACGAGCAGGATGATGCCGACGACCAGAAAGAAATGATCCAACCACCGCATCGTTTGCCTCCTTTCCAGGTTCGTTGGAGGCAATCGTAGGCAGTTCACAGGTTGAGATGTGAGGGGTTGTTACAGTTTCTCGAGTGTCACAGTGGTGGAGAAATCCCGCGCGAAATCCTCTGAGGGCGGGGACGCCCCCAGGACAGCCGGTCTAGAGACCGGCGCTACTAATTCCGATCGGCCGCCGCGTGGCTGGCGGCTTCCATGGCGCGCAGGTGGGACATGCCGTCGGCATCGAGGAGCGTGAATCGCATGGGGTGGACGCCCGCGGGCAACTCGCGTTCGGTGACCGAATCGACCACCACGCCGACGGTTTCTTCGAGGCCGCGGTCCCAGCCCGGCTCGTTGGCGTCGCGGACAAGCAGTGTGTCAGCGGGCAGCCCGGCGGCCACCAGCATGACCTGGGCAAAGCGCTGGAACTCGCTCCAGTGGGAGGCGATGCCCACCAGCGAGCCCTGCTTCTGGGGCATATAGCGCTTGAGGTAGTTCTGCAGCTCGGGCGCGATGGGGTGGACGCGGAGCGTGGTGAGCGGCGTGCCGGGCGGCAGCAGCGCGCGGACCCACGCGGCCTTGCTGGGCAGCACGATGGGCATGGCCCCGGACAGCACGGCTGGGTCGGCGCACTCCTCGGGGGTGCATCCGACAATGGGCAGGCTGAGGGCGGTGGAAAGCTCGGTGAGGACGATCTCGCACAGGGCGGCGTCCGGCTCAATCAATAGCCAGCGGGCGGGCGGGGCAAGATCTAGCCAACGGGCGATGCGCGCGCGCAGGAGTTTCTCATCGGCGCCGAGTTTGCGCGCACGGGCCACCAGGGTGCCGATCAGCTCGTCGATGGCCATCTCAGGGGAGAGCGGAGTTGACGGCCGGGTGGCACGCACATAGACGCCGCTGCCGTGGCGGACCTCAAGCCAGCCCTGGTCTTCGAGTTCCTGATAGGTGGCGCTGGCGGTGTTGGGATGGATGCCGTGGCGCTGCGCCAGCTCTCGCGTGCTGGGCAGCCGCTCGCCGGGGGCAAGCTCGTTGCACAGGATGCCCAGGACGATCTGGGTGCTGAGCTGTTCGCGCAGGTTCACATCGCTGTTGCGGTTTAGCCAGAGGCGCATCGTTCTCTCTTGGACGCAGGTGCCGCGTGACCGGTCAACTCTGACCGGCGGATGGTCCGGGCTCCTTGACAAGATCGTACTTCCCCCGCCTTCCCACACTGCGGAAAAGAAATGGCGCGCCAGAGCGAGCAATCCCCGTCTTGCCCCGTTTTCTGGACCACCGCAGATGGCGGGAGGGGGCGATCTGAGGTGATTTAGATCACATGAAACCCGGCCCCAACCCCTGCACAATGATCTCAAGACGAAACACGGGCTCAAGGTAAAAGATGCATACAACTGGTTTAATTGAAAGCCTGATTGGAATTGAGCTGGCCGCAGCCAGAGGAGACTATGCGGCGGTGCAGAAGTTGGTGATTGAGGCGCAGAACTCTGCGCTTGAACTGGAGCGGAGTCTGGTGGACGCTCTGCATGAGAATGAGCGTCGTCAGTCGAGGAAGCCCCTTTACGGGGTGGCATAGGAAGATCGAATTCCGGGGATTCCCCTGGGGATCCGCCTTAGGAAAACGGGAATAGCAGGCTGAGATGCGGCTGTTTCTTTCCACTCGGCGGTTGACCCTGCTGTCCGGCACTCGTATCGTAAGAGGTTGAGATGAAGATTCCTGCAAACACAATGCGCATTGGCTTGGCCTGCGTAATTATCGTGGGTACCGTCGGCTGGCTGGCTTTTTCAGGGTATGGCGCCAACAAGAGCTATTACGTAACGATTGCGGAGCTGGGCGGCATGGGCGACAAGGCCTTTCACAGCCAGTTGCGCGTTGAGGGCTTTGTGGTTCCCGGCTCGATTGAGACCAACGGCCCCCACGTAACCTTTATGCTGAACGAGTTTGAGAGCCACTCGCCAAAGGCGCCGACTGGCCGGCTGCTGAAGGTGACCTACGCCGGCTCAGAGCCGCCACCGGACACGTTCAAGGACGACTCGATGGCTCTGGCCGAGGGCTCATACGGCCGGGATGGTGTGTTCCACGCGAACGGGTTGCAGGCCAAGTGTGCCAGCAAATATGCGCCCGCTACGCCGCTGCATCCGGGCGACGCGAAGCCTGGCGCGTCGCCGGCGAAGTCGAACGTTTCAAGCGCGGCACAGCCTGGCGTTCCGGCAAGCTAGGGAACCTCTGGGCGAGAATGGCGTTTCCGTTGAGCCAGGAATTGCAGGGGCTAAAGCCGAATCATTCTGTTGGCCTGATCGGCACGACTAAAGTCGTGCCCTGATACAAAGCCAATTGTGCAGAGGTTTCCTAGAGATGATGGTGCCTCCCACCGAAGCGCCGATGACGCAGGCGCCGGCAACCACTAGCGCCCGCTTCAGCGCGCGGCTCGATGGCGTGTCCAAATTATTTGGATCGTTTGCCGCCTTGCGGCAGGTGACGGTCGATCTTGAGCCGGGCCGCTGCTACGTGCTGATCGGCGAGAACGGCGCGGGCAAGTCGACGCTGCTGCGCATTCTGGCTGGACTGCTGCGGCCGAGCTTTGGCACGGTGAAAGTGTTTGACGAGCTGGAGCCGCACCAGGACGAGGCGCGGGGACGGATTGGCTACATGAGCCATGCTCCCATGCTCTACGACGAGCTGACCGGGGAAGAAAACCTGCGCTACTTTTCCAAACTTTACAAGGGCAGGCCGAGCCTGTCTCCCGCCGAGGCGCTGCGCCAGGTGGGGCTCGATCCTGAGCTGAAGCGGCCGCTGGGGCAGTATTCGCAGGGGATGCGGCAGCGGACTTCGCTGGCGCGTGTGCTGCTGCCTGCGCCGGAGTTGCTGCTGCTGGATGAGCCCTTCTCCAATATGGATGTGGAGAGCGTCGATCAGATGGTCAAGTTGCTGGCAAAGTTCAGGCACGGCAACCGGACGATCGTGATTACCACGCACCAGAGGGAGCACGCCGCGCCGATTGCCGACTGGGTGCTGGCGCTGAAGGGCGGGCGCGTTGCTTCGTTCGACCAGGGGAGCCCGACGCTATGAAGACCAACGGCGCACGGTTCCTGGAGTCGCTTGGCATTCCGTTTGAGTTGCGCGAGTACGAAGTTGATCCGGAAGATCTGTCTGCCATCACCGTGGCGAAAAAAATTGGCATGCCCGCGGAGCAGGTGTTCAAGACGCTGCTGGTCACCGGTGGGCCGGGGGAGTATCGCTTTGCGGTGATCCCTGGCGATGCCGAGCTGGACTTCAAAAAGCTGGCCAGGGCCGCAGGGTTGCGCAAGGCAGAGATGGCGCCGCTGAAAGACGTGCAACCGCTGACGGGATACATTCGCGGGGGCGTTACGCTGTTTGGCGCGCGGAAGCCCTATCCGGTTTACATCGACGAGACGGCGGTTCTGTTTGACCGCATCAGTGTTTCCGCGGGAGCGCGCGGGACGCAGCTCATCCTGAGCCCGGAGGATTATCTTCGCGCGGCACAGGCGCTGGAAGTGGAAGTGCAGACGGCGGACCTGACGAAGGATGCAACGCGGCATCAACCGCATGGTGGGCAGGAGGCGGGGACGCGATGATCGATACCCTGCTGACTCACCTGGTGAAGGATCTGCGCATTGAGTGGCGCTCGAAAGAGGCCATCAATTCCATGCTGTTCTTCTCGCTGTTGGTGGTGGTGCTATTTTCGATTTCGTTTGACCCGCGCGGCGCCTTCTCGCGAGATATAGCGGGCGGCGTGCTGTGCGTGGCCACCATGTTCGCGTCGGTGAGCGCGCTGAACCAGGCGTGGGCGCGGGAGATTCGCCATCAAGTACTCGACGCCCAGCGGATGGCGCCGACCGGGGGCGCGCAACTCTATCTGGCCAAGGTGCTGGCCAATTTCCTCTTCGTTTCAGTGGTGCAGATTCTGCTGGCGCCGGTCTTCCTGGTCTTCTATAACCTGCATATTCTCGGGAATGCCTGGCTGCTGCTTTTAGTGCTGCCACTCGGCACCTGGGCGCTGGTGTCCAACGGAATCTTTTTCGCGGCTCTCTCCATCAACAGCCGCAACCGAGAGCTACTGCTGCCGCTCATTCTGTTTCCCATCTTCACGCCGGCGCTCATGGCCATGGTGAACGCGACTACCGGCATCTTTACCGGAGAGTTCGATCCCACCATCTGGATCAAGCTTTTGGCTGCTTACGACATCATTTACACGACCGTATCGCTGTTGTTATTTGAGACTGTTTTGCGCTCAGAGTAGCCGGTTTGGCTCGCTCTGCGCGTTGTAAACTGAGATGGTCACACTGGGGCTTCGATGAAAAAGATTCTTTTCGGTGTCTATGCCGCCATCTGCATCGCACTGCTGGTGTGGGCGTTCGAACTGGCTGTCAACGCGCCCGCGGAGATGATGCAGGGAGACGCCTACCGCATCATCTTCTACCATGTGCCTTCGGCAACGGTGGCATTTACATTCTTTGCCATCTCGATGGCGGGCTCGATCGGGTATCTCGTGCTTCGCGAAAAGAACGCGGCCAAGGCGCTCGCATGGGATGCGTGGGCGGTTTCCGGCGCGGAAGTGGGCATCGTGTTCTGCACTGTCGTGCTCGTCACGGGACCCCTGTGGGGCTATCGCGCATGGGGCATCTGGTGGGCCTGGGACGCGCGTCTCACAACGACGCTGCTGCTCTGGCTTATCTACGTCAGCTACCTGCTTATGCGCAGATTTGCCTCCGGCGCGCAGATGCGTACATCTTCCGCCGTGCTTGGCATCTTCGGGGGCATTGGAGTCCCCATCGTTTACATAGCCAACCGCATCCCCGGCCAGCATCCTGGTCCGGTCTTCGGGGGAGACAGGGCGTCGGGCATGGCCCCTGAGATACTGCGCCCGTTCCTCTGGAACATGGCAGCGTGGCTGTTTTGGGGAATCCTGGTGCTGATCCTGCGCCATCGGTTCGAACTGAAGCAACAGGCAATTGCCGCTGCTGAAGCCGAGCAATCGCTCAATGCCTAATTAAGATATAGAGGACTCCATTGAAAAAGGCCGTTGCACAAATCGCCGCACTCGTACCGATCGCTCTTCTTGTCTTCGCCTTATACAGCCTCTACGCAGCGCCCGCGGAGCCACCGAGGGACTGGCGGCTGCACATGACGCAGGAGCAGCACGACCTGATGGTCGCTCCCATCGACCATGCCTTCCGCGTCGCGGCCTACTCTGTGACCTGGGCGATTCAACTCGGGTACCTCGCATGGCTGGGGCTGAAGTGGAGCGGGCTGAAGCGCGTTGCGGGCCGGGCGTCGAATCAGAATTAGGGCAACTTCACTCTCACCCAATATTGATGGCTTGTTTCGAGTGGCAGGTGGAGATTGTCGATCTCCCACCCCTGGCACGAGAGACAAAGGCGCGCCCGGGGATGGGGCGCCCAGCGCTGATGGTCCATCCAACCCCAAGCCGCAAAAACAAGAACGCGGCGAGGGTGGGGCTCCCAGTTCATCGGCTCAAACCACAGTTTCCGGCCCAGCCGCACGATGGTTCCATTTTGGAGTTACGAAGAGGTAGTGGGCCGATCCCCCCGAGGTTGGGCCGCACGGGCCTAAGTTGCATTCCTGTCTTGCCTAATTCCGCCGATCATTATCTAGAGATTCATTCTTTATAGGCGGCTTACGACATGATGCATGACCTTATGATCTTTCTGGCGTTCATTGGAATTCTGCTTGCACCGGCAATTGTGGCGACGAACTCCAACGACTTCTCTGATAAAGAGCGCTGATTTTGCGCCGCTCTGGCGCGATCGAGGCGTTGGATTGCGATCCAAATGTGCACGTGCGTTGGGTGTTCACAAGGGACGAACAAGCGGTGGCGGCCAGGGTCGCTCTCCGTTTTCCGTTGAACAACCTTGCAAGCCACGGTGCTTGCGCGGGTGTATTCAGCCCTTTTGGCTCCTAAGCTGTCTGTGGATGACAACCGCCTGAATAATGCATGCCACGCCGAACATTGCGATAAATACGTGGACAATTGGATTCCAAGTCGCGATGTTCGCTCGCCAGAAATTCGGGTTGAAGGATTCCGCCAGGAAAAACACTCCCATTGCATAGGCGACAATTAGACGTAGAAGTGGTTGGCTCATCATCGAAATATCTTCGCACGAGATAGAAGGAAAATGTAAGGGCGTAAATTTAGACTCAACCACTGCCACTTTCTATATCCATTGCCCTTCGTGCTGTTAACCCTTTAGACTTGTTGGCTGAGGGGCCGTTTATGTTGGTAGTGATGAAGGCGCATGCGACGCCTGAACAGATTCAGGCTGTTTGCGCGGCAATTGAACAGATGGGCTTCCGCGCACATCCCATCCCCGGTGCACAGAGAACGGCAATCGGCATCACTGGAAACAACGGCGCAGTTGAGCAGGAGAGATTTGAGATGCTTTCCGGGGTCTCCGAGGTCATTCGTGTGTCAAAGGCGTACAAGCTGGCGAGCCGGGACGTGAAGCAAGAGGACACGGTCATCCACTTCCCCCGCACGGGCAGTTGCCCTGAGGCAACCATTGGTGGCCGCGACCTGGCGATCATTGCCGGCCCGTGTTCGATTGAAAGCCGCGAGCAGGCATTCGCGATTGCGGAGCAGGTGGCAACCAACGGAGCGCTGTTCTTTCGCGGGGGAGCCTACAAGCCCCGGACCTCGCCGTATTCCTTCCAGGGATTGGGAGTGGAAGGCCTGCGCATCATGGCCGAGATTCGCGATCGGTTTGGGCTGCGCATTGTGACCGAGGCGCTGGACAACGAATCGCTCGACCACGTGAACGAGTGGGCCGACGTGATCCAGATTGGCGCGCGGAACATGCAGAACTTTTCGCTGCTCAAGCGCGCGGGCAAGCTGCGCAAGCCGGTGCTGCTGAAGCGGGGCTTGAGCGCGACGCTGGAAGAGTTCCTGATGAGTGCCGAGTATGTGATGAGCGAGGGCAACTACGAAGTCATTTTATGCGAGCGCGGTGTGCGCACCTTTGCCGACCATACGCGGAATACGCTCGACCTGAGCATCATTCCTTCAGTGCAGGCGTTAAGCCATCTGCCCATCCTGGTGGACCCGAGCCACGGAACGGGCAAGCGCGACGCGATTTTGCCGATGTCGCGCGCCGGAGTGGCTGCGGGCGCGGACGGGCTGCTGGTGGAAGTGCACCATCAACCCGACAAGGCGCTCTCTGACGGGCCGCAGGCGATTTATCCGGAACAGTTTGCGCGTTTGATGTACGAGATCGGGCAGATCGCTCCCATCGTAGGACGAACGCTGGCCCGCGGGATTCACGTTGCAGAGCCCACGGTTTAGACGCATGAACGCTCAGCGCACGAATGGCAGGCGCATAAAGGCACGCTCATCCAAGGCGCCGGCGCTCGCCATTGGGTTGGCCGGGTTCATTTCGTTTCTCACCGGCTGCCAGCCGCACGACTTTCCGCAGTACCCGGCCAACTACCGCGAATATGTCTACGTAACCAATGGGCAGGGCGGAACGCTGACCATTCTTGACGCTGTGAATCTGCGCCTTGACCGTGAGATTCGCGTGGGCCAGAATCCACTGGCTGTGGCGGCCAACCCGGCAAAGAACGAAGTCTACGTGTTGAATGCCGGAGCGGAGACGGGGCAGGGCTCGGTCTCGGTTGTCAACGCCGAGAACAACTCAGTGGTGGCGACGATCCCCGTGCTTCGCGCGCCGGTATCCATCGCGGTAAATCCGAACGGAAACCTGGCGTGGGTTGCGAATTCAGGATCCAACGCAATCTCAGTGCTCGACCTCGCGAGCCGGCGTGAGATTGCACGCATCGGAACCGGCAAGGAGCCGGTAGAGGTGCGCCTCTCGCCCGATGGCAAGACGCTTGTGGTTGCGAACCGCGGCGACGGGTCTGTTTCAATATTCGATGCGCCTGCGGGCGGGCTGCGCGCCGTATTCGAGAACTGCCCCGGAGCCGACGATGTCGTGATTCTGCCAGATTCTTCGAAAGCGTTTGTCGCATGTTCGGCAGGCCACCAGGTGATGTCGATTGCTATGGCGCGGACAGCAACGAGCGGGACGCAGGCTGGTACCCAGGCCGGCACTACTCAACCTGACCGCCTGGTCGCCCTCATGGATGTGGGCCATGCGCCGGTACAACTGGCGCTGAAGCCGGATGGCGGCGAAGTGTTTGTGTCGAACTCCGCCTCGAATACCATCTCAGAGATCTATACGAATACGGACGACGTGGCAGGAGCCTACCTGATGGGCGAAGATCCCATCCAGGGCTTGGTTTCCGGCGACAATCTGGTGCTGTATGAAGCGAACTTTCAATCGCAGTATGTGACGATCTACTCGATCGCCGATGGCAAGCGAATGAACTCGGTGCACGTCGGCGACGGACCCTCGGCGATGGCCTTCTCGACGGCCGGCAACCTGCTGTTTGTGGTGGACAATCGCTCGTCGGATGTGGCCGTGATTCGCACGCGCACGGAGAAGGCGGAGCTCTTCACGCTGCTGCCCACGGGGCGCGGGCCAAACGCGATCGCGGTGAAGTCGTTCAGCGTGAAGTAGGGGCGATATCTTCGGCCGCCTAGGCCCAACCTGTCGAAGAGGATAAGTGATCTAAATCACGCCTACCGCAATTCAGGGCCAAGGTGAGATAAAAGGCTATGATCTAGGTCATTGGACATACGAACTGTAGATTGGGCAGGCCAGACAAGGCGACCTGACAGTAACTCCAGAGTCTCGAATACAAGATTCCTGCGCTGTCAACCAACCAATACACAAAACAAGTTACCATTTCTAATTAAATAAGTAACACGGATTTTACTTGACAGTTAGGCCAGAATGTTCCATAGTCTTTGCAACTATTCTTATAGCTCAGGGCCTCCTGGGTGGGAGCTACCACCTATCAGCTCTAACGACCCCGAAGAAGAACTTGCGACGTTGCCGCCGAGCACTGGGGGCACCTTGAAACATGCCTTAAGTCTTATTTTCAAACACCTCGACCGGGCCGCGAACCTCGCGATCATCGTTGGAGTGGCAGTCTTCATCGTAATTGCCGCGCGCGGTGGCATCTTTCATAAATCCGCCGCGCCCAAGTTGCCCGGCCCAACATCGCTGGTGGGAACCACGGTTAGCCTGTCTGGAGTGCAATTCCCACAAAACCAGGACACACTGCTGATAGTTGTCTCGACACAGTGTCACTTCTGCCAGGACAGCCTTCCGTTTTACCAGAAGCCGATTCCCGAGATTAAGAACAAGGTGAACGTCATTGCCGTCTTGCCGCAGTCTAGGCACGAGGCGGAGGAGTGGTTGGATAAATCGGGAATCACCGGAACGCAGACCGCTTCGGCGAACCCCGGTTCGATGGGTGTGTCGGGAACTCCGACTCTTCTTCAGGTCGACAGCTCGGGCAGGGTGAAAGCGGCTTGGCCCGGGAGACTTGACGAATCCGCGCAGCAGCAAGTCGCGAAGACGCTGCTGCAATAGCCTCATTTCAACTCAATCTTTGAAAGGAAATGTATGAAGCCACTTTTGAAGCTCGCGTTTGTTGCGCTGCTCATTGGTATGGCGCTGGAAATGCCAACGAGGGTGAAGGCCGCTGATGGTTGGTACTACTGCGACTCTGTTGGAATTAACCAGTGCATGGCAAGTGCCCAGCAAACGATGTCCCAATGCTCTTGGAACTGTGCACAGGAGGGCGGCGGAGGCGGCCAGACCCAATTGTGTTACTCCACTCAATATTGGACGGTTTTGAGTTGCGGCTACGTCGGCGGCACCTTGATGTGCACAGTATCGACGACACCCGAACAGGAGTGTTTTGATGCGCCGTAGCAGGAAGCGCCATGCGAGACCAATTGTGCAAATACGATGAGCAGTTCAGTTGCGAGTTGCTGGTCCGAGTGGTGCACATCAGACTAATGCTCAGAGCGAGAGCGGACCGCCCGAAGGCTCCCCGGCCTTTGGCATCGTGGAGCTGTCGGGCGAGGCTTTGTTCGCAATCCGACTCGGTTGTTGAGTGGCCTGAAGGCTTGAGCAGCCTTTACTGGACCAAAGACGTTCGACGGCAAGTTGGGTGGAGAATGCTGAAGGTTTTCGTCTTTTCGCTGTTTTGTTTGACGGTATTGCCGGTGCCGGCCCAGCAGAGTGGGAGGGGGGCAAAGACCGACCCCAAGGATGCGCTGGGGTGGCTCGAGGGGGCAAGCGAGCGGATGAATCTGCGATCGCTGGGATCTGCACCCTTCCATCTGAAAGTGGCGTTTCATGCGTTTCCCGGCATGGAACTGTTGCCAAAAGATAAGTCGGAAATCATTTCGGGAGACGGAGTGTACGAGGAGACGTGGGTATCCCCGAACCAGTGACGAAGGGAAGTCACCTTGGCGAACTTTCACGCAATCGAGACGCACAGCGAAAGGGGCAGGAAGATGGATGCCAGCTCCGACTACGAACCAAGCCGCGTGCTCATGCTGATGGAAGCGCTGCTCAACCCTATCCCGCGCTATTCACTGTCGCCGGAGATGCAAGAACCCCGTATCCACTGGAAGATAGATCGCGCGTCCGTTCAAGGTCATTCCTTTGTGCGCATCTCGACGAGCTCCGATGTCTCAAGTCGCATCACCGGCGGAACCGCGTATGTTTTCCTCCCCGAAGGAATGCTTCTGCAATCCAACGAAAGCGACATAGTAACTACCTGGGAGGACGACGTGCTGTTCGCGGGTAAGGCGGTCCCAAGGCGCATCTCAATCCAGGCGGGCGCGGCTCGCGACCTATTGACTGCGGAGGTTGAGGTAGAAGCGCCGGGAAACCTCGATCCATCCGCATTCGACCTTCCTGGGGAAGCGGCGACCCCTGGGATGACTCTCCGGCCGCTGCATCGGTACGAAGCCAAGGCGCCGGAGTTAATCAGTGGGAATTTGGGTGGGGCCGCCTATCCGAATATGATCAGCCGTTGGATTATCGACCGGCACGGCACCGTAAGGGAATTTGAGATCGTCTATGCTATGTATTCACCAGGAAATGCCGGGTCGGACCCTGAGGACGCCGCGCGGCGCTTAGCCGTCGCGACAAGGATGACTAGATTTCGTCCGGCTGAGATCGACGGAAGCCCCTGCGAAACTGCTACGGGCGTCTACTTCATCACTCTTCCACCACAACAGACCCATTGATGAGCGGTTTGTCCAGCCCGTTCCGACCCGAATAGGAGGATATGCTTAGGGTCATCTGTTTGAGCCTGTCTTGGCTTATCGCTTTGTCAGCGATCGCGCAACCGAACCCAGCCAACCAAAAGCACGACCCAAAAGACGCGCTCGGCTGGTTTGAGCGAGCGAGCGAACAGTTGAATCTGCGTGCGTTGGGGTCCGCCCCGTTTCACATGAAAGTCAGTTTTCATGCGTTCCCTGGAGTGGAGTTGCTCCCCGCGAAAGAGAAATCCGAATTTGCAATCGGGGATGGAATTTACGAGGAGACCTGGTTGTCTCCACAGCAATGGCGGAGAGAAGTAACACTGGGGAGCTACCACGCTGTCGAGACGCATTCCGACCGGGTCAGGAAGATGCAGGCCAGTTCGGAATATGAGCCAAGCCGCGTGATCATGCTCATCGAAGCTTTGCTCAACCCAATCGCACACTATGTGCTTTCTCCGGATTTGCGAGTGCGACACTTCAACTGGAAGATGGATCGCTCGACGGTCGGAGACCATACTTTGATGCGCATCTCGGCAAGCAAAGGGATTTCAAGCCACATCAACGAGGGCAGCGCCTATGTCTTTCTTTCAGGGGGCCTGCTCGTTCAATCGAACGAAAATGACATCGTAACCACTTTTCAGGACGACGTGGTATTTGCGGGGAGGGTCGTTCCGAGGCACATATCAATCCAGGCAGGTGCGGTTCGTGACTTGTTGACTGCCGATGTTGTGGTGGAGAGGGCGGGTGATGTCGATCCCTCTGTGTTCGAACTCCCCGGCGAGCCTGCGGAGGCCGGAATGACACTTCGACCGCTCACCTGGTACGCGGACAAGTTCCCCGAGATCATCAAAGCATCTGGAATTATCAGCCAGCAAGAGACCTACCCGGACATGATCATGCATGGCATTGTGGACCGGCATGGCGCTATGAGAGAGTTTGAAGTTATATATATGCAAGGGATCGTCGGCGCAACTGCAATGGACACTCCGGGCCGTCTGGTTGAAGCAGCGAGACAATACAAATTTCACCCCGCTGAGATTGACGGGAGCCCGTGCGAATCGACGTATGGGGTCTTCCAGACGCGCCATTAGTCAGTGACGAGCTGATTTTGGCCCGTCTACTTCTTATCCCCCCAACGCGAGACGCTGAACTGCGCGCCCGCGAATAGGATGAGCCCTGACGCATAAGCCCAGAAGAGCAGACCGACTGAGACATAGAAGGGCCCGTAGAGGGCCTTGAGATCCATGTGCGGAAGAATGGCGACGAAAGCATACTTGGCTGCGAGCCAGACGAGTCCTGTCCAGATGGACGTGCGCAGGACCGGACGCCATGGGACCTTGCGGTTGGGCAGCAGCCAGTAGATGAGGAACAAAAACACAATGCACGCCGCGCCGGTGGAGATGGCGAGCCACGCATAGTTGACCCAGCCGTAGATAAACCAGTCAGTGTGCTGCAAGAGGATGAACGCGACTACGGTCTTCTCAATGGTGTTGAGCAGGATGCTGAGCAGCGCAAGGCCGACCATGGCGATGGCCAGGCCGAAGGCGACCAACTGGTTGAGAAGGTAGTTGCGGCTCTTGGCGATGCCCCATGCCTGGTTGAGCGCTACTTCGAGCGGGAGAAAGATTCCCGTGCAACTGATAAGAATCATGACCATGCTGAGGGCCTGGACGCCGTGGCGCGGGACGGCGGCCACAAGGCCCTTCTCGACAAAGTCCTGGTTGGAGGGCATGAAGAGGTTGACGATGTCGTTGACCACGCCGGCCATCTCTCTGGAGTGGAAGACCGACAGCGACAGCGTGTAGAGCAGCACGATGAAGGGAATGAAGGATAGGATCGCGTTGGCGGCCACAGAGAAGGCAAAGGTGTGGACTTCGCTATCAAGTAAATAGGAGATGAGCGCCTTTCCATCCTTGCGCCAGCGATACCACTTGGAGAGTTTGGTGGCGGCAACCTGGCCGACGACTCCTGCTACTTCAACGTTGACTACACCTTTGGTACTGGAATCAGAAACCTCAGCCACGTACTACTCCTTCATAACCAACAGATCAATACACAACTCTTACGGGGAACGAGGCGTGCCGGTTCCTGCGGGGCAGGAGGCGCCGTTCTGCGCATGGAAAGTGCGTCCTCTACTAGGATAGCGGTTCTGGCGCTGCGGCGTTAACGGTGAAGCGGAGCGAATCGAAAATCGACTTTATCGATTCTCACGGATTCCCTCTTGCATCCTCAGCAGTTTCCTGACATAAAAAAGGAAAGCCGCATTCGATTGCATGACGAATCTGTCGTGGCAATCGGTGTGTGCAGACCGTGCGCTTTTTGCGGGTTGCGCCGGAACAAGAAGCAAGGAGAGTGTGCGTGAGGGAGCAAGGCGTTGTGAAGTGGTTCAACGGGGCGAAGGGTTACGGATTCATTCAACGGCAGAGCGGCGAGGACGTGTTTGTGCATTTCTCCGCGATCAAGGGGGAGGGGTACAAGACACTCACCGAAGGTGCGGCTGTGGAGTTTGAATGTCAGCAAGGCCCCAAGGGGCTGAATGCGGTGGACGTGATGCCGGTCGGCTGAGGCGGATCTGTCAACCGGGCTCTGTACCTGGGCGGCACTGTAGCCACGCGACTCTCGCAGGGGCTAAAGCCCAGTCGTTTTGGAGGCATTGTCGGCACGACTAAAGTCGTGCCCTGTTACAGAGCAATTGATGCTGAGCTTCCCTGCTGGTGAATTCATGCGGTGCGGCTAAGGCGGCGCAGCGCCCATTGCGCGGCGGTGCGCAGGCCTTCTTCTGTTGAGTCACTCCAAATCTTGAGCACAGGAACGAAGCGCTCGAGGCCGCTGTTGCCCATGGCGATGGCGATGTTGCGGCGCAGGCCGTCGAAGCCAGCGCGGCGCACGGGCGAGCCATTGAAGCGCGCTTCGAACTCGGCCTGATCCATGTCGGCGAGCCAGTCGAGTAGCGGGTTCACGAGTTCGGGGCGCGGCTCAAGCTGTGGGTCGGCAGCGATGGGCGCCTTGCGATTCCAAGGGCAAACATCCTGGCAGATGTCGCAGCCGAAGACCTGTCGTCCCATGCCGGCCATGAGGCCTTCATCCATGGGGCCTTTGTGCTCGATGGTCAGGTAAGAGATGCAGCGCGACGCATTCATTTGATAGGGCGCGTCGAGCGCGTTGGTGGGGCAGGCCTCGATGCAACGCGTGCAGGTGCCGCAGCGGTCGGCGTGGGGCAGGGTCGCGGACGATTCGCGGGCGACCGGCAAAGATGTGAGCAGCACGGCGAGAAATCCAAACGAGCCGAGGCGTGGATGGATGAGGCAGGTATTCTTTCCGGTCCAGCCGAGGCCAGCGGCTGTTGCAAGCGCGCGCTCGACTACGGGGCCGGTGTCAACGTAGCAGCGGGTTTCAATTTCGGCTTGCGTGCTGGGTGAAAGTGCGTCCGTGGCAGAGTTGGCATGGCTTGAAGCGACCTCTTTGCGCAGGCGCGCTTCGAGCGCGTGCAGGCGCTTGAGCAGAACTTTGTGATAGTCGGAGGGGCGGCGAGTTCCCTGCTCGTCGATTCGGCTGCTCCATGCATAACGGGCGATCCAGGCAGTCGCGGAGTCAGGGTGGCGGGCAGCATGGAGGCCGCTCTGTGGGGCTTGCGTTTCGGTTGAGAGTGGCGCATCGCAGTGATAGCTAGCAAAACAGACGATCGCCGAGCGCGCCCAGGGAAACGGAATCGCCAGTCGCTCACGAACGAGTTGACCCTTGTCGTCGCGGCGCTCGAGATAGCGCATCGTGCCCGCACGGCCAGCGTCGATCCAACTGGCAAAGCGGGCAGCATCGCGAGCCTCTTCTGCGTGTGGGAGGGAGACCACGCCAGCCTCGGTAAAGCCCGCCTCCAGCGCGAGGACACGGGCTCGCTCAACAATCAATGCGTTCTGCCGCCTTTCGCCCTCGCCGGGTTCTTGATGAGTTTTCTCTGCCAACCGCGCCCCTTGCCCAATTGGCCTCAATTCAGGAGACCGGACACAAGAAGGCTACCTCATTGTTCGAGACTGGAGTTATGCTAGGCTGTCTTCATTTTTCAGTTTGGATTTGCAGTGAAGGTGCAGGTTTCTGATCTCATTGCGCTTTCGGCATTCCACGCAGGAGAGTTTTGTGAGCAAGAACGGCTCGTGGCATTCATTCTCATTCGCAATTCTGCTTGGATTCACCGCAATTCCAGTTTCCGCGACGGCGCAATCAACCGCGCCCAACCAGTGGGCATGGATGAACGGAAGCAGCACGGATCTCGGTCAGGGCGTTTATGGAACACTGGGCTCGCCCGCCCCCGGGAACACTCCAGGTAGCCGCACTGGGGCGGCCGCATGGACCGACAGCAAGGGCCATTTGTGGCTTTTTGGGGGAGAAGAGGGGATAGCTGGGTCTGGTGTCGGGGAGCTAAATGACCTGTGGGAGTTTGATCCCGCCACGAACCAATGGGCATGGATCAGCGGCAGCAAGACGACAAGCGCCATAGGGATCTATACCGCACCGGGTGCTGTTCCAGGGAGCCGGGATAGCGCGTTTTCATGGGTCGACAGCAGCGGGAATCTGTGGCTCTTCGGCGGTCTAGGTTTTGACGAATCTGGGCGATACGGTTACCTAGGCGACCTTTGGAAATTCAATCCATCCACGGCCGTTTGGACCTACGTGAGCGGCAGCGAAGATTTGTGCGCGACAAGTGGCGACTATGGAACCGAGGGAAAGCCATCGCCCATGAATAACCCAGGATGCCGGTCCTCCGGGGTAAGTTGGATCGATCAGAGCGGCAATCTCTGGCTGTTCGGAGGGCAAATCGGAGAGGGATTCCTCACGTCCTATCTCAACGATCTGTGGGAATACAACAAAACCAGCGGCGAATGGGCCTGGATGAACGGCAGCAATAACTCGGGCCCATTTGGGAATGGCCCAATGGGGGTGTATGGAACGCTGGGGGTACCGAATGCAGCGAACACGCCCGGAGCCAGGATAGAAGCCACGGCCTGGACCGACAAGAGCGGCCGCTTCTGGCTATTCGGCGGGGTTGGAAACGGGTCGGTGGCTTTTAACTCCGGCTATCTCAACGACCTTTGGGAGTATAACCCCTCGACCAACGAATGGGCATGGATGAGCGGCAGCAATCTGATTGGCAGCAACGGCGTGGTGCCTGGGGTGTACGGGACGTTGGGAGTCCTGACGGCGGGCAATGTTCCTCCGAGCCGCGCCAGTGCCTCAAGCTGGGTGGACGGGGAGGGCAATTTCTGGGTCTTTGGCGGGAATGGAGATTTGCTGGGCTACCTGAATGATCTCTGGGTGTTCAATCCCAAAACAAATGAATGGGGATGGATGAACGGAAGTAACGGTTCAGCAGAGCTTTTCAGGGGAGACTATGGAGTGCTCGGTTCACCTGCCGAAGGAAATGTTCCCGGTCAACGCGAGAGTGCGTCGAGCTGGACTGACGCCAAAGGGAACCTCTGGCTTTTTGGGGGAAGCGGGGCGGATAGCACGGGCAGTTTTAACCAACTGAACGATTTATGGGAGTTGGAGCCCTCGACGAGCGCTACCTATGAGAGCGTCCCAGCTCCGACGTTTAGTCCTGCACCGGGAAACTACTCCGCTGGTTTGCCTATTACGCTCAGCGACGCAGTCAGCGGTGCGACGATTTACTACACAACGGATGGGACCACGCCTACAACATCTCCGACTCTCTTCTACCCGCCGAATTATCAATTCTGGGTTGGTGGCTCACCCACAACGGTGAGAGCGATCGCGGTTGACATCAACTATTTTCCAAGCGCAGAAGCGGACGCGACCTACAACATAACCCTAGGCGACAAGGCCACGATTGCAGTGACTCCTGCCAGTTCGAGCGTTAGTCAATCGGCGGCGCTTTCGGTGGCGATTGCGGTGAGCGGGGCGAGCGGCAATCCGACTCCAACAGGAACCGTGACAATCACGAGCGGCAGCTATGCCTCCGCTGCGACAGCGCTCCTCAATGGCAATGCAACCGTCAGTATTCCCGCCAACTCCCTGGCTCTGGGGAGTGACACGCTCACTGCCAACTACTCCGGAGACGGCTACTACGACAGCGGCTCGGGCACCGCGGCGCTTGCGGTGACCACTCCTCCCAGCTTTACGTTGAGTGGTCCAGCGGTCACGATTGCGCCGGGAGCAACCACGGGGAACAGCTCGACGATCACCGTGACGCCTGAGGGCGGGTTCACCGGCAACGTTGCGCTGACAGCGGCGGTTACATCCAGTCCGAGTGGCGCGCAATATGCACCCACCTTGAGCTTTGGCACAACGACTCCTGTCGTGGTGAACGGAGTGGCTGCTGCAACAGCAACGCTCACGATCTCAACGACGGCGGCAACCACCAGTGCAGCGGTGATTCCAAGGCGTCCCGGCAATCCGTGGTATGCGGCGGGGAGTGCGGCGTTGGCATTCCTTCTGTTCTTCGGGAGTTTGAGGAAGCGCTCGGGCTGGCGAACGTTGACGGGAATGCTTGTGCTGCTGGCAATGCTGACCGGTGGCGTTCTGGCCTGCGGCAGCGGCGGCAGCAACTCGGGCGGAGGTGGTGGCGGAGGTGGTAGTGGAATCGCAGGGACCACTGCTGGAAGTTACACCGTGACTGTTACGGGTACTGCCGGCGCGATCACGTCAAGCGGCACTGTCACGCTCACCGTGCAGTAGGTGCCGAATCCCCGCCATGAAATGCGGACTCCATTGAGGGACTGATGCCGCGGCCTGCCTCGATCCAATCGGCAAAGCGGCTTGCATTGCGGGCGTCTTTGGGTTGCGGCAGCGCGACTACGCCGGCCTCGTGGAAGCCCGCGTCCTGAGCCCATTGACGAACGTCTATTGCAATGAGTGACGGTTTAACTGCGAGCCCCTTTTCAATGCGCAGTTTTTCTCCGTCGCTGCTGCCGTTGCCGGAACCGTGACTGGGCAAGATATTTTTCACGGAACCGCGGGCACTCCCGTTTGCGTAATAGGAAACATGTCGCCGAGATCAATCGGTGTTCGGTCTCGAACAACTGAAACAAAATCGAACACCCGAATTGAGAGCATCAACCTTTGGGGATCTTCGGGCACGCCGATATCTCTTGTGATTGCAGCATAATCTTTCCGAACATGTTTGGCCTTTCGGATGCATTGATTCAATAACAGAAAGCCTGAGCATCTTGCCTCGGACATCGAGAGTGGAGCATCAGGCGTTCGCAAAGGAGGTTTGTTATGACTATGACCAATTCAAATCGCAATGATGCTCAGATCTTCCCCGTGACGAGCACTCCCAGGCTCCACGAACTTGTACTTGGCTATGAAAGGGATCTGGTTGCGCGCGTGGCGCCGCTGGTGCGCGGACAGTCGATCGCGCTGGACCTGGCGCCGATCGAGCGCGTGGATGCCGCTGGCATCGCGGCACTGGTTGAGTTGTATTCGATTGCGTGCGAATCGGGCCACGAATTCTGCATCCTGAATGCAGCGCCGCATGTGGCTGAAGTTCTTCGGGTGTGTGGCCTGGACCGCATTCTGATGTCTCACAATGTGGTGCGGAATTCGTATTCCGGACAGCAGATCCAGCTCACGGCTGCCTGATGCCGACGGGATTCCTGCGAATCGCAGCACTGGCTCGGGGTTTCGTCTCATAGTGCGGCAACACATTGAGCACACCGGCGAACCTCGAGTCAAGGCGCGCAATCGTCTGTGACGAGTGGCACATGCAACGGTATACTTACAGCGCTAATTGTTATTGCGACGAAAGCATCCTCTAATTCAAGTTCCCTGAAGCTTTGAACGTTGTGCAGCCCGCAAAGTCGGGCTTCCATCACACAAGCAGTACAGGCAATGAGACGTGGGGGCTGCTCGACGAACGCCGCGACGCGCTGCCTGATGCCTGGGAGACCCGCACGCGCTCAACTCTTGAGAGTTTTGGGAATCAAGTCTGAGCCTCCGTCCCGTCTCCTGTTTATCGGCGCCGCAGATACGGAATCTTGATACACGGAGGCAATACCCCATGACGCAGGGCGTTTTGGAGCAAGCGCCTGCCAAACAGGCAGGAACGACGTCAACCCCCATTCAATATGTCTACTTTTTCGGAGACGGCAGGGCAGACGGCAACGGCAAAATGAAGGACGTGCTGGGCGGTAAAGGCGCCGGCCTCGCAGAGATGACGAATGCGGGCCTTCCTGTTCCCCCGGGATTCACCATCCAGACCGAAGCCTGTCGCGAGTACATGCGCGGCAAGCTGAGCCCGCAGATTGAATCGGAGATGCTGGCGGCCCTGGCGAAGCTTGAAAATCTCCAGGGACAAAAGCTGGGTGGCGCGGAAAATCCGTTGCTGGTTTCCGTCCGTTCGGGCGCAAAGTTCTCGATGCCCGGCATGATGGATACGATTCTGAACCTGGGCCTGAACGATAAGGCCGTTGAGGGCCTGGCCAAGCGCAGCAACAACCCGCGCTTTGCTTATGACTCGTATCGGCGCCTGATTCAAATGTTCGGCAGCGTGGTGCAGGAGATTCCGAAGAAGCACTTCGAGCACATCTTCGACGGCGTCAAGCACAAGCAGAAGGTGAAGTTTGACCATGAGATCTCTGCTGAAGGCCTGAAGGAGATCATCGTCGAGTACAAGAAGCTGGTGAAGAAAGAGACCGGCAAGGACTTCCCGCAGGAGCCGATCGATCAGTTGACTCAGGCGAGGGATGCCGTGTTCCGTTCATGGCTGAATGACCGCGCCAAGACGTATCGCCGCATCAACCACATCGATGACTCCATCGGCACAGCCGTCAACGTGCAGGCCATGGTGTTCGGCAACCTGGGCGAGAACTCAGGCACCGGCGTAGGGTTTACGCGCAATCCGGCAACCGGCGAGCACGTCTTCTTTGGCGAATACCTGATGAACGCGCAGGGCGAAGATGTCGTCAGCGGCATTCGCACGCCGCTGCCCATCAGCGAACTGGAAAAGACGATGCCGCATGCTTACCAGCATCTGCGTGAAGTTACGCACAAGATGGAAAAGCACTATCGCGACATCCAGGACTTTGAGTTCACCATCCAGGATGGCAAGCTGTACATGCTGCAGACGCGCAACGGCAAGAGGACCGGTCTGGCCGCGGTTCGCATCGCGATCGATATGGTTCGCGAAGGCCTGATCACGCAGGAAGAGGCAGTCTTCCGCGTTGAGCCGAACCAGTTGTATGACTTCCTGGTTCCGCGCCTGGTTGAAAAGGGCGAGAAGATCGTGGTTCTGGCTACTGGTTTGCCGGCTTCACCCGGCGCGGCCGTTGGACAGATCGTGTTTACCGCAGAAGAAGCAGTGAAGAAGCACCAGAGCGGCGCGTACAAGACGATCGTGCTGGTCCGTGGCGAAACTACGCCGGAAGATATCGCCGGCATGGAAGTTGCAGCGGGCATTCTGACCTCGCGCGGCGGCATGACGTCGCACGCTGCGGTGGTTACACGCGGCATGGGCAAGTGCTGCGTGGCGGGCGCCGGCGACCTGAAGGTGGACGAAGCCAGGAAGGAACTGAAGGTCCAGGGCAAGACGTTTCGCGAGGGCGATTGGATTTCGCTCGACGGCACGACGGGCCGCGTGATCGAGGGCAAGCTGAAGACTCTTGACGCGACGCCGGACGATCCCGATCTGGTGAAGTTCATGAGCTGGGTTGACCCGGTTCGCAGGCTGAAGATTCGCGCCAACGCCGACATTCCTCGCGATGCGAAGATGGCAATTCAATTCGGCGCCGAAGGCATCGGCCTGTGCCGCACCGAGCACATGTTCTTTGCGGAAGATCGCATTGAGCACATGCGGACCATGATTCTGGCCGACAACGAGAAGGCCCGCCGCGCAGCGCTCAAGAAGCTGTTGCCGATGCAGCGCGCGGACTTTGTGGGCTTGTTCAAGGCCATGGGATCTCTGCCGGTAACCATTCGTCTGATCGATCCGCCACTGCACGAGTTCCTGCCCAAGCGCGAGGATCTGCTGGTGCAAATCGCCCGGCTCGAAGAGACCAAACCGCGCTCGCCCAAACTGAAGGAACTTCGTCCGCTGCTGGCGCGCGTCGAAGAGCTTCACGAGCAGAACCCGATGCTCGGGTTGCGCGGATGCCGTCTTGGCATCGCGTTCCCCGAGATCACCGAGATGCAGGTGCGCGCCATCATCGAGGCTGCGGTTGCGGTCAAGATCAAGGGCGGCGATCCGCATCCCGAAATCATGATCCCGCTGATCTGTACGGTTGAGGAGATGCGCAACCAGGCAGCGATCGTTCGCCGCGTGGCCGACGAAGTTTTCAAGGAAAAGGGCTCAACCGTGGATTACATGGTGGGTACCATGATCGAGCTTCCGCGCGCGGCCCTCACCGCCGACCAGATTGCAGAAGAGGCCGAGTTCTTCAGCTTCGGGACAAACGACCTGACGCAGACGACCTTCGGCATCTCGCGCGACGACATCAACAACTTCCTGCCTGCTTACCTGAAGTACGGCATCTTCAAGCACGACCCGTTTTCCACGCTGGACCAGGCGGGCGTGGGACAACTGGTGAAGATGGCCACGGCCAAGGGCCGCAATACCCGCGCCAACCTCAAGGTGGGCATCTGCGGCGAGCACGGCGGCGATCCCGAGTCGGTGAAGTTCTGCCACAAGATCGGGCTCAACTATGTGTCTTGTTCACCGTTCCGGCTACTGACCGCGCGTCTTGCGGCAGCGCAGGCGGCATTGGAAGAGAAATCAGCTACGTCGTACAGCATGAAGTAAATGAAGCTCCAACCGTAGAAACCGATGGGCGTCCGCGATTGCGGGCGCCCATTGTGCCTTTCGAACCCAAGCAAATCGAGATTAACCAAATATGTTTATTTAACTAGTTTTGAGTTAATTGAATTAATTACGCTATAATCTGGCTTATGAACAGGCGTACCAACCCCTTTGCCCCTGGTGCAGGGCTACAACCGCCCGATCTTGCGGGGCGCGAGAAGGTGCTTGAGCATGCAGCCATTGACATGGACCGCGTTCTCGACGGGCGTCCCACCAAGGGCATGATGTTATTGGGTTTACGCGGCGTCGGGAAGACCGTACTGCTCAACCGGCTGCACTCGACGGCGGAGGAAAAGGGCTTCCATACGGCCAAGGTCGAGGCTCCCGAGGGAGGGATGCTCCCTCAGCTCCTGGCTCCAGAGCTCCGCCAGGTCCTCTACAGTCTCGACATCAGGTTGGGAACGGGGCACAAGGTCCGGCGAGCTGCTTCGGTTCTAAGGAACTTCGTTTCAGCCTTCAAGGTAAAGGTCGGCGACATCGAAATCGGAATCGATCCCGCCAGGGGCCAGGCAGACAGCGGCAACCTTGAGCAGGACCTTCCCGACCTGCTGATTGCTGTTTGCGAAGCGGCGAAGGAACGCAACGCCGCCCTGGGGCTGTTTCTCGACGAGGTCCAGTATCTCTCTTCAGAAGAACTGGCCTCGCTCATCGTCGCCTGCCACCAGGTTGCGCAGCGCAATCTTCCTCTGTTCTTTGTTGGCGCCGGTTTGCCGCAGATGGCGGCGCTGGCCGGAAACGCCAAATCCTATTCCGAGCGGCTCTTCGACTATCCCGTTATCGGGCCTCTCGACCCGGAGGCCGGGCGGGAGGCCCTCGCCAACCCCGCAAAGAAGGAAGGGGTTTATTTCGACGACGACGCCATCGAAGAAATTCTGCGCGTCACCGAATGCTACCCATATTTCATCCAGGAGTGGGGCTTTCACGTTTGGAACCACGCGCCGTCAACGACCATCCTGCGCCAGGACGTTCTCGACGCTACCCCTGGAGTAATCACTCACCTTGACGCGAATTTCTTTCGGGTTCGCTTCGATCGCCTGACCCACCTGCAACAGAAGTACCTCCGCGCCATGGCCGAGCTTGGCCCAGCGCCGCTGCTCACAGGCGACATCGCGGCCGCGCTCGGTGTCGAGGCTGGCTCGGTGGCCACCGTTCGCCAGCAGTTGATCAACAAGGGCATGGTTTGGAGCCGTCGTCACGGCGAAACTGCATTTACAGTTCCCCTCTTCGGCGACTTCATGAAGCGGCAGATGCCAGAGCTTGAGAAGCATGAGCCGAAACGCCGCGGCAGCTAAGCCACAAAGGGCAAAGTGAGTCGTTGAGTTGGAGATCTGGGCCGGGCGCCACCCGCAGAGTTCTAAGCCACAAGCAACGGAACCATTTCTGCCGCGCACCTCAACCGTGAGATGATGACACCTACCGCAGATTCGCCCTCGTCACAGTAAAAGCCCAACCCTACCTAGTGCGGAATCAAAGTGGAATTATCCAGAAGCCGCAGCGTTCAAGCTGCCGCTCGATGTTCAAAAGAGCACATTGACTCTGGTCCCGCTCCAGTAGCTTAAAGAAAAGAGGGGCCAAGATGCTGATCCGTCTCGCATACGATATTCAATTCGACATTCCTGCTCCGGTTGCGATGGTGACGCTGCTCCACGTCCATCCATCGCGGGTGCAAGATCTGCTGGAGCCAGATGAGTTGCATACCGACCCGCAGCTCCCGCTTACCAGCTACATCGACAGCTTCGGCAACCGCTGCACCCGATTTGTGGCTCCGCCGGGCCTGCTGCGCCTGAGCAGCAGCACGCTCGTTCGCGACTCCGGTAACCCCGACATCATCAACATTTCCGCCCGCGAGACGCCCGTCGGCGAGCTGCCCAACGAGGTCCTCAGTTACCTGCTCAATAGCCGCTACTGCGAGGTGGACCGCTTCAGCAGCATTGCTTACGAACATTTCGGGCAACTGAACCCCGGCTGGAGCCGGGTGCAGTACATCTGCAACTGGGTCCACAGCCACGTCGCATTCAACTATCAACACGCTCGGCCAACGAAGACCGCTCTCGACGTTTATACCGAGCGCGTGGGCGTCTGCCGCGACTTCCAGCACCTCGCCATCACGTTCTGCCGCGCACTCAACATCCCCGCCCGCTACGCAACCGGCTATCTTGGCGATATCGGCGTGCCGGTGGTGATGCCGATGGACTTCAGCGCGTGGTTCGAGGCCTGGCTCGATGGCCGTTGGTGGACATTTGACGCCCGCAACAACCAGCCTCGGATTGGCCGCATCCTGATGGCGACGGGCCGGGATGCCTCCGATGTGGCGATGACCACGTCATTCGGGGGCGCTCATCTGCGATCCTTCTTCGTGGTTGCTGAAGAAGAGACCGCTGGCGCGACTGCGCGGCCAGTGGCTGAACCGATGCCGGCCCCGGAGTAGCGGCAACCTCGAAGCGCCGCCGGGTGCGAGAGCGGATGCTCTCCGCTGGCGAAGAAACACAGGGCATAGATCCAGTTCAAGTAAGATGGCCCAATGGGATTGAACGTCTGGTTTCGCGCCAAAGCACGGGCCGCGGTGGATGGATTGTTTTGCTCGTCCTCGCCGGAAGTGAGACGATTTGGCGATCAGGCAACGGGCTGGGTGATTCACACGCGTCCCATGCCGCAGGTGTGCTATTGCGCGGGCGTCGGCCACGCCATGACCTTCGAATTGGAGCTGGCCAAGGTGACCGAGCGGCCAGTGCTGGTGTTTGACCCGTCGCCCACCGGTGTCGGGACTGTGGAACGAACCGAAGGCGGCAACCTGCGCTTCTTTCCGGTAGGCATAGCGGCAGAAACCGGCACGGTGGAGTTCTCTCCGCCCGACGACAGCCGCGAAGGCTCCTACTCGGTTGCCCGTGAAGGCAAGCAGAAGATTTCCTTCGAGTGCTGGAGCCTGGCTGACATCCTGCGCAAGAACGGCGACTCGTCTATTGACTTGCTCAAGATGGACATTGAGGGATTCGAGTGCGACATTGTAGACGGGCCCCTGATGGACAGCATTCCGGTGCGACCGCGTTGCGTGGAGTTTGAACCCTGGCTCACGCAGGGCCGCAGGCTCAAGACCATCGCCCGGCTTCAACGCGCGGGAGCAAGCGCAAATTCCCCGACAGGAATGGAGCAATGAAGAGACGCGGGCTGCTTCGATTCCTGACAATTTGTCTGCTGTTGCTTGTGGCTCTGCTTGGGATCACAGAGGGGGTTCTGCGTTTTGTGTTCGGGTTGGGCAATCCGGTTCTGATCACCCAGGACGCCGCGTGCGAATACATTCTCAAGCCCGACCAACGGGTCCACCGCTTCTTCGTAAACACGGTGACCAACCACTATGGCATGCGGTCTGGGGAAGTTCCATCGACGAGTGACCCGGGCCGGTTGCGGATCCTGTTTGTTGGCGATTCTCTAACCTATGGCACAAGCCGCGTCGACCAGAACCAGATATTTACCGAGATTCTCCACCGTGAGCTGCCTTTGATCGTCCACAAGCCGGTGGACGTCTTGAATGCCTCGGCAGGAGCCTGGGCTCCGGACAACGAAGTGTCCTACATTCGATCCCGCGGAATCTTTCAGTCGAATCTTGTGTTTTTTGTTCTCAACGATGGCGACGTGACACAGCCTCGAGCGACGATGGCCGATGTGGGCGATGGACTGCCGTCGAGGCGTCCTGCAAGCGCCATTGGCGAACTCTGGACGCGCTATCTTAAGCCGCGATTTTTTCATGGGATCCCGAAGAGTGACGCTGGCACTTCGATTGCGGCCAACGCGGACCAGGTGGTGCAGGCCAACCTCCGTGACCTGGACGAAGCAGATGCGCTGGTGACCGCGCAAGGAGCCCGGATGGCGATTGTTTTTCTTCCGTTCAGGCTTGATATTCCAGACAAAAGTGCCGAGGCACAATCAACTCTCAAGAAATGGTGTTCCGCGCACAATGTTCCGATGCTGGACCTCACCGCGACGGAGTTGCCGTACTCGATCAGCGATCTCGATGAGGACAACGGCTACCACTTTAACGCCCGGGGGAATGCTATTGTGGCGGACGGGATTCTCAAGCTCTGGCCACAAACTGTTGGTCAACCCTAGAATGCCGATGCCGAGGCCCATGAAGGTCATTCGGTTCTTTGTGGTTGATGGATGTTGGGCGGGATACAAGATCTTTCACGAGCCGCAGTGCCTTCTGGGCGCGGAAAATATACCCGCGGCGACAACGGCGCAGTGAGCGGCTATTTGTTGTCTCCTCCGGGTGCGTAGTAGCCCTCGCGGGTGACCACCTGCAGGTCGCCGTTGCTGGCCTTGAGTGCAACCTTGTGGAAACCTCCATCGTTGTCGACCTGGTCGGGGGTGTAGGTGAGCAGGTACTGGCCGCGTAGCTCCTCAGCGATCTGGGCGTAGATCTCGTCGAGGTTGTCTTTCTTCTTGGCCTCAAAAAAGCGGCCGCCGGTGCGTTCGGCAATCTTCTCCATGATCTTCTTGCCATCGACGCCGGCCTCGCTCTTTGTGTCAGGACGGCGCTGGCCGCCACCACCACCGGGGTAGCCACCGCCGCCGCCAGGATAGCCTCCGCCCCCACCCGGCCAGCCGCCGCCCATGCCGCCGCGATGCCCGCCGCCGCCTTGATTGCCGTTGCCAAGGCCGCGGTTCTCTTCTTCGCCCTTGAAGTAGATGGTGTAAACAGCCACTCCCGCGCGATCGGCGGCATCCACTGCGTCGTTCAGGGTCTCCTTGCTGCCGCGATCCGCGCCGTCGGAAAAGACCACGAGGGCCTTGCGCCCGTCCTTCGGCTTCATAAGCTCATCGGATGCAAGGAAGATAGCGTCGTAGAGCTGCGTACCACCTCGATGGCCGCTCGATCGCGAGCCGCGGTCGTCGTCCCTGGTTTCAGGGCCCTGGGTGTCATTCTGCGCGGAACGGGATGGGCCCATTTCCTCAAGCTCCTTGTGCAACTTGTCGCGCGTGTTGGTGAAGTCCTGCAGCAGCTCCACTTCATGGTCGAAGTGGAGGAGAAAGGCCTGGTCGCCGGCCTTGACGTTTTTGGGATCGGCGGGAAGCATCAGATCGACAAACTTGCCGGCCGCCTTGCGTTCCGACTCCATGGCGCCGGAGACGCTGCGGCTGGTGTCCACCACCAGGCCCAGCAGGAACGGCAGATTGGTCTCCCGGCTGAAGCTCTTGATGGTCTGCGGACGGCCGTCCTCGGTGAGCGTGAAGTCGGATTTCTGCAAGCTGCTGACGAGGGCCCCGTGCTTGTCGCGGATAGTTACGGGCAGCACCACCTCACGCGCCTGAATCTTCAAGGTGGCCGCGGGTTGGTCTGTCGATGAGGACTGCGCCATGGCCAAAGGGGTGGCCAAAGCGGTAGTCCAGGTCAGAATCAGCCCGCCGCAAAGGGCCGTGGCGGAGATAGTTCGAAAGGAAGATGTTCTTGGCATCGTCATCAAGTTGTACACACTTTCATCCCTTTAGACGAGCGAGGCGGCGGAGTGTTGACTGGCAGGGGCGAGGTTCCGGGGAAGACCGGCCCCGGGAAGGGAGCGAACTGGCGCGGACGATCACCGCTCACTGCGCTGCAACGGCCCTCCGGTTGAGCCAGCGGCGCGTCTTCTTCCACCGTGTATAGAAGAAGAGTCCGACCCACCAAATCCATCCGATAGCCACGAAAAGCATGGGGAAGACGGCAATCCGAATGACCCCGTCGGAGATATTCGTGGCGAGGTCGGAATCGATGTGAGAGATGGACCAACCGATACCAAGCAGCAGAACGGCCAGGAGCGTACTCAGGGTCATGAAGAGGCCAGGCTCGGTGTACCAGCGACGGTGTCGGCGGCGGATCATGGGAAAACCACCGACGACGAACCACAGCACCAGCGCCAGAATCGCGATAACCCTGCCGGTGACCGACTCGGACTCCTGCGTAAACCCGTACCAGACCTGAATTTGCCTGTCGAGCCGGGACGGAGGGGAGCAAGGCAGATGCCAACCGGTGATCAGGGCGATCGGAAGGTTGTCGATTTCCAGGATCCTCTCCTGCGAAGAAGTCGGACGGTCTGAAACGTCTGCAGCCTGGCAGGGATTCTGGGGAGGCCTGTCCTGATAGTCCGAATCCGCTGCTGTGTCTCCTTCGTTGACGCCAAGCTGCGCCGTAATGTCGTGCGGGGCCGTTCTTTGGGCGGTGGGAACAATCGGGATGTAATCCCAGAAGGGCGCTTCCTGCCAATAGACAAGCCCCACCGTAATCGCCATGTGAATGGCGGCGAAGAGCAGACCTCGACGGAGCCTCATGCGAACAAGCTTACCTTGCCGCGAACGCTGGAATCAAAGAGATTCGCTGCAAGCCGGGTGGCTGGATGAGATCGGCGCATCAGCCAAGGGTGGCCTTCGGAAGGATAGCGACGATAACTTGCAATTCCGGGCAAACCTGCCCATCACTGGGCCGCCGCCCGCATCTGCCTTCCATCCTTGACCATGGCAATAAATCTGCGGGCCAGCTCGTGGATGCGATGATCCTGATGACGCCGAACGGCCTCTGCCGGTAGAAGTTCTGAGCCGACTCCCACAGCCGTTGCACCGGCGAGAATATAGTTGGTTGCCGTCTGCTGGTTCACGCCTCCGGTGGCGATGATCGGTACCTTCGGAAGCGGAAGATGGAGCGATCGAATATAGGCTTCCCCTCCCAATGCAGCAGTTGGGTAGACCTTTACGTAGTCTCCACCGGCCTTCCACGCCGTGATCACCTCAGTGGGCGTGAGGGCGCCTGGAACCATGACGACGCCACGCTTGAGAACAGTCTCAATCACCTCTGGAATCAGGCCGGTGCTGGTGATAAAGCGAGCTCCGGCATCCAGGCAACGATCTGCCGTTTCTTTGTCCAGCACGGTTCCTGCCCCCACCACCATGTCTGGATATCTCAGAACAAGGTCGCGGATTACGTCATTCGCTCCGGGAATCGTCATGGTGATTTCAGCAACACGAATGCCGGCAGCGTAAAGAGTTTCAGCGCAATACCGCGCAAACTCCGCAGACTCGACGCGAATGCCGGGGAGAATCCCAATTCCTTCAATGCCCGCTTTTGCCTGATCCCGTGTCATATTGAAGATCCTATCCTCAGTTTGATTTCCCTGGGTAACCCTTCCGGCAGATGAATCGGCATTTCCATGCAGGTCGTTTGCAGCAGACAGCCTATTGAATCGCCTCGCCCCCGACTGCAAGATTCAACTGTGCGGCAGCGGTAAGATACGCGCCGATGAGTTGTGCGTAGGCCAGTTGAACCTGGCGGTAATCGCTTTGCGCGTTGAGAAAGTCCATCAGCGAAGCACCGCCGCGCTGATAGGCAAATGTCACGGTATCCCGCACCCGCAACGCCTGATCGTTGTACTTCGCTTTGTACGGCTTGAGCAGCGTAATATTGCTTCGCACCAGCTCATAGGCCGTGTCCACATCGCTGAACACCTGCGCCTTGGTAGCTTCACTTGCCTGCTGGCTGCGATCGATGTCGATAAGCGTGCGCTGCTTTTCGCCCTGGTTGCGGTCGAAAACACGCAAAGGGATGGTCACGCTGAGCCCCAGGGTCTGAGTGCCATTGGGGTTATTGTTCGAGGAGTTGTAGGTATACCAGGTGCCAAAGGTTGGATCGGTTGAGCCGTTGGCGATCGCCAGCTTGTGATTCGTCTCTGATTGCTGGATTGTCTGCAACGCGGCTTGCAGGTCGGGGCGGGAAGCAAGCGCCAACTGGCGGAAATCATCAAGGGGCTTGAGCGTGTCGGAAAAATCGAACGTTCCATCCACATCGAATTGATCGATCGGCGTGCGATCGTTGAGCATCTGCAAAAGCTGAATCTTGGCTGTGCGCAAATTCACCGTGGCGGTTTCCATCTCCGACTCATACTGCACGCGCAGCAACTCGATACGGTCCAGGTCGATCTGGGCAAGGTCGCCGGCGTTGAAGCGGTCGCGGCTGATCTGAATGATGTGGTCGTAGTATTCGAGATCTGTCTTAGCGAGGCCAAGCACGTACTTGGCCTGCAGCGTTTGAACAAACGCGGTGCGCAAGGCAAACAGCATGTTCCGTTTCAGGTCTTCATGCTCTGACTGCGTAATGCGCGTCCCTTCTTTGGCGCTCTGCTGGCGAAGTTCACGCTTGTGGTCCCGCTCATGCAGATAGCTGAAGTTTGGCACGACACTTGTGCCCTTCAAGGGCTGCCAGGCGCCGTCATGCGACGCAATCTGCGTTCCATCCGTCGACAAGCTGAACTGCGGGTTGGGGCGAAGAAAGGCGGTAATCTCCGCAGCCTTCATCTCATCCACGTTGTCGGCATCGGCCTTGAGAGCGGGATTTGAGACCTCAAACTTCGCTTTCACCTGATCCCAGCTCAGCGCCTGCACCTGCTGAGCATGTGCACCCGGCAGCGCAAACAGAGCCGCAGAAAGAGCGCAGAGCGCCAGGCGCAATGGGTTCCGCAAATTGCAGCGAAGAGCCGAAGGAAGAACAAAGTGTTTAGTGATCAAAAGACACCCCCGGTTCCGGCTCCGGCAGCTTGTCTTCTTCACTTGCCATCCATACATACAGGGTTGGCAGCAGGAAGATACCCATGACCAGGTTTGCCAGAAGGCCACCGACAATCACAATTGCAAAGGGCCGTTGCGAATCTGAACCGATGGCGTGAGAAAGTGCGGCCGGCAACAGGCCCAGGGTAGCCACCAGCATGGTCATCATGATGGGCCTGAGCCGCAGCACCGCCCCCTCCACCGCCGCATCCCCGATTGTGTAGCCCCGAGCTCGCAGTTGATTGATGAACTCGATCATGATGACGCCGGTTTGGACTGAAACTCCGAAAAGCGCCAGGAAGCCGACCGCCGATGAGACAGAGAAGTTGGTGTGCGTTAGAAACAGCGCGAGCGGGCCACCAATAGATGCCATGATCACCGAGATCAAAATGAGTGCGGCCCATTTGTAGGAGCGGAACATGGCGTAAAGGATAAGGAAGATGGCCAGGACCGTAACCGGCACAACGATGGCCATGCGCGCGTTTGCGCGTTTCTGGCTCTCATACTCGCCGGCCCACTCCAGATGGTATCCGGTGGGCAGTTTCACGTTTTGATTGACTTTCCTGATCGCTTCTTCCACGGTCGAACCAAGATCGCGTCCACGCACAGAGTATTTGATGGCGACGTAGCGCTGGCCTGCCTCGCGATTGATCTGCTCGGCGCCGTCGTCTGTCGAGACCTTCGTAACCTGCGCCAGGGATACTCGTTCCCCGGATGGGGTGAGCAGGCGGATGTTCTCAATAGCCTCGCGTGTATCGCGATACTGCTGCTGATAGCGCAAGGTCACGTCAAAACGCGCCTCGCCTTGCTGCACCTGGGTAAGCGCATTGGCCCCTACCGCGGTCTGGATCGCATCCTGCACGTCGGATACGTTGATGCCATAGCGCCTGGCTGCGTCTCTATCGATCTGGAACGTGAGATTGGGCTGGCCAACAATGCGGAAGATGCCCAGATCCTCGATGCCCGCGACGGATTGCATCTGCGCCTGAATCGCGTCTGCTGTCTTCTCCAGCGTGCGAAGATCGTCGCCATAGAGCTTGACTGCCAGTTCTCCCTTTACGCCGGAAACTGCTTCTTCCATGTTGTCTGAGATGGGCTGAGAGTAGTTCCAGATGACGCCGGGGAACTTTGAGAGTTCCTTATCGATGGCGGCGATGAGCGCTTCCTTGTTCTGATGAAAGACGGGACGCCAGTCTTCCTTGCGCTTGAGATCGACAAAGTACTCCGTGTTGAAAAAGCCGGCGGTGTCGGTGCCGTCGTCAGGCCGGCCTGTCTGGCTTACCACCTGAGTCACCTCAGGGAACGATGCCATCACCAGGCGCGCCTTGTTGGTGAAGTCGATGCTTGCCGTCGGACCTTCGCTGGGGGGAAGCGTGCCGCGCACCCAGATGGAACCTTCGTCGAGATGGGGAAGGAACTCCGAACCAATGGGGCCGCCTACCGCCAGGTAGACGGCAGCCGCGAAGAGAACAGTTGCAATCGCGAACGTGATGCCGCGGTTGTCAATGGCTGCGCGCACGCCGCTGCGGTAGTGGCGCGTGAGAAAGGTCATCACCGGGTTATGCCACTCCCTGGCGCCGTTTCGAAACAGGATGCTGGCCATTACAGGAGCAATCACCAGCGCGAATACCAGAGCGCCAAGCAGGGCAAAGGTGACGGTCCAGGCCATCGGCTTGAAGAGCCTGCCCTCAACCGCCTGCAAGGTAAAGATTGGCAGGTAGGAGGTGATGATGATGCCGCGAGCGAAGAAGACAGGCCGGATGACCTCATGGGTTGCGAGCCGAATCAGGTCTGCGGGCGACTTGAAGCTCAGGGTCGGGTTGTCCGGGTCTGGGGCGCCGTTCACGCGCGAGAGATGGCGGATCATGTTTTCGATCATGACCACCGATCCATCGACCAGCATGCCGAAATCGAGTGCGCCGAGCGAGAGCAGGTTGGCGGGAATATGCGACTGCTTGAGGCAGATGGAAGCAAACATGAGCGCAAACGGTATCGTGAGCGTGACAATGATGGCGCCGCGGACATTCCCAAGGAAAAGGAACAGGATGATCGATACCAGAATCATGCCCGCCGTAAGGTTGTGCTCAACCGTCTCCACCGTAAAAGCCACAAGATTTGAGCGATCGAGAAAGGGCACCACTTTTACGCCCTTGGGAAGCAGGCCATTGTTCAGCTTGTCAACTTCCTCGTGGATGCCCTGCAGAACAGGATCGGAATCAGTTCCCTTCTGCAGCAGAACGATTCCCTCAACAGTGTCGGGATTGTCAACGATGGAACCATCGGCGCGATGAGTTGCCTTTCCTATCTGGCCGAGACGGATCTTCGGCCCTTGACTAACTGTCGCGATGTCTTTGACTGTGATGGCCGCGCCGTTCTGCGTCTTTACAACAGTGTCCTCAATGTCCTGAACACTGGTGTAGAGACCGGCTGCCTGCACGTTGATCTGCTGGGCGCCCTGCTCAATAAAGCTGCCGCCGGCATTGGCGTTGTTATTCGCAATCTGTTGTTCAACCTGGCTGATGGACAGGCCGTAAGAGACAAGCTTTTCGGGGTCCAGCTTTATCTGGTATTCCTTGGTCGGGCCGCCGAAACTCGATACATCCACCACACCCTTTACGCCCTTGAAGGACTTTTCAAGAAACCAGTCTTCGAGCGCCTTGTCCTCCATCACGTCGTACGCGGGATTGCTGCTCTCGATGGTGTACCAGAAGATTTGGCCAACCGGGCTCCAGTCGGTGCCCATCTGCGGAACCAGATTGGCCGGCAGGTTCACCTCGCTGAGCCGCTCGAGAACGTGCTCACGATTCACGTCGCTGCTGGAGTCGTCATCGAAGATCAGATTCAGGCTTGAGAGCCCGGCGAGGGTAGTAGAACGGAGATGAACCAGGTGGGGCATGCCGGCCATCTGGATTTCGACGGGAACCGTTACCTGGCGCTCGATCTCCTCTGCGCTGCGCCCCGGCCACTGCGTGATGATCTGCACGTAGTTGTTGGCAACGTCGGGATAGGCCTCAATGGGGAGGGCACGGAACGAAATCACGCCCCAGACAGTGAGAACAAGCGCACCGGCGAGCATCATGGCACGGTTCTTGAGTGCGAAATCAACGAGACCGCTGATCATCTACTGGCTCCCCGCGGTTTCGAGAAGCAGCGCATTCGACACAACCTTTTGACCAGGCGCAATCCCAGAGAGTACGAGTTGCCTGTTGTCTGGCAACGTCTTGCCCCCGGTCACTTCGATGCGCTTGAACTGCTTGTCTCCAGCAGGCACAAAGACCCATTCGCGGTCATGCAGGTGAAGAATCGCATCCGCGGGGACTACAGGATAGGTGTTCTTTGTCCGGCTCTCGAATGTAGCCGTGACGAACATGCCGAGCTTGAGTATCCCCGGATTACCAAGCTCAATGCGGACCTTCGCGGTGCGGATGGAGGGGTCGAGCACGGGGCCGATATCGCTGATGTGTCCCGTGAGAACCCGGTCAGGATAGGCATTCAACTTGATCTTTGCTTCCTGGCCTAACGAAAGCTTCGCAATATCGCTCTCGTAGACATCGCAAATGGCCCACACCGTGGACAGATCGGCAATGGTGAATGCGGTGGCCGAACCGGAAAGCGAAACGCCCGCCGCAGCCGCGTTCGTCACATTCTGCGCAACAACCACTCCGGTAATCGGAGCGTAGACATCCACGATCGGCCGCGGATGGTCCTTGTCCACACCGTAGATCTTCAGTTGCTCATCGGCTGCCGTCAGATCCGACTTGGCGTTTTTCTCCGAATCCTCAGCCTGCTCAAGCATCGCCTTTGAGATGGCGCCATGATCGAACAGTTCCTGGGCACGCGCGTAAGCTCGGTTGTTCATCTGCTCATCGTTCGCCGCCTTCAAATACAGATTGAAGGCGTTGCTGATGTCGGGGCTTTCAATACTGAAGAGAAACTGGCCCTTCTTCACGTTGTCATCTAGACGCGTCTTCAGGTTCACGACCCGGCCGTTGGCCAGGGTGATCACGGGGACCTCCCGGGAGATGTCGGGGAAGATCGAGCCCGTCACATGCAACTCCGACGGGGCATCCATGGAGTCCACCGCAACCAGAGGAAACTGCTCGGGATGATCCACCGACACCAGGCTCATATCGCCGGTTGTAACCACGGTGGTGGCCGGAGGTGCGGTGTCAGCCGATGAGGACTCTTTTTTGCAAGCCGTCACGATCGATAAGAAGGCCAGGCACGAAAAGAGCAGGAAGATTGACTTGCGCGACATTGATTAACCTCAAACCCTGGGTCGAACACTCTTTTGAGCAGTCGCCTCAGTGCCTATCTAACAGAAAGGCTGGAAGATGCACAAAGGTTAGGATATGACTTTTTGGCGGAAAGACCAGCAAGGCAGCGTAAATTCCCACCTTTGCCAGTGCACTTTCTGGCAGGTGCGCGGTGCAAATCGAATCGGGCGGGGGATTGTGGGAGGAGGATCCGACCATAAGGTTGCTTTAGCACTTGTTCCGAATCGATTTCACAAAGATATTGGGCGGACGCAAAATAACGCGGCCATGCTGCTGGAGTTGACTGGGATAAAGGGCAGTCGTCTTTTTGATTTAGACGATTTCCGATGGTATTCGGTTGACTGGCATGGCAGAGGCATTTTTCTGCAGGAAAAGAAGCTCCGATTGCATCGCCCTCCGGCCAATCCGCGGCTCTTTCACGGGTTGGGCCGTGCTGCTGCCGGAGATGGAACCTACGGGAACCCCAGCGACTACGGATCGGGAGGCAACACCTTCAATGGAAAAGCCCGCTGATTTGGCGGGCTTTAGCGGATGCTGATTGGTAGCGCTAACGACTACCGAATGGACCGCTTATGTTATTGATTCAACAAACACATATAATTTGGTTGGCAGGAAAATTGCCCCCATTGTTGCCCCCAACTCGAAAAAAATCGCGCTTGGCTTTCCCCGCGTACCCGCTTGGATCCTTCAGCACAACTTCAGACGCTTGAGGTTCCTTTCAGTTGCTTTGACTACTTGCGTAGCCTCGGCGTGCGATTGACCTTCTTCCCAACGTCTTCGACTGATGGCCTCACCGGATTCTCGCGCACCAGCTCGAACTCGGGCGCTACTATTCAGCGTCGCTTCCGGCGACGGTCGAATAAAGCCTAACCGGGTTTGAATGGAGCACCGCAGGGATCACACGTAACGGAGATGGCATCATTGCTATCCAGGCTGGAGCACTGAACGATGACAGTCTTGCCGTTTGAGGTTTTTCTACGACTTGCAAACCCGTGGGGGAGCGCCTAAAACCACCCAAGTCGTCTAAGACCTCGCATTTTGTGGATCGGATTGTGGATCGGAATTGGTTCGACGAACGTGCCTCGCCTTCCCTCCGCTCACGGTGCGTCTTGCTTTTGGAAATGACGACCGGCAACAGCGCGTTAGGACTTGATAGGAACTCCACGAGCCTGCCTTGTCGATACAACGGCCGCCAGTGAAACACCTGATGCGACTTCGCGCCTTTGGCCTGGGCCACACGCGCTACACTCTAACCCAGCTGAAGCGTCAAAGCCACAATGCGCCGCTCCTCCGCAATCGTCCGATATACCCGCACCCCGTCTGCCATGGCATCATCGTCAGTGGCCACACCCAGTCGAAGATAGTGGAGAGCTCAGAAAGCTCGCTCCGCAACAAAGAAATCAATCTTCCATTCCAAAAGGGGTCTGAAAGCCCCTCATATAAACCCAACAAAATCAATGGCCGGATCTCTGCATCCGGTCATTCCATAAGGCAAGGGCTGTGACACTGACGGGATTGGTGGATCGACAACTATCGGACGCAGGCTGGGCGCTGATTTTCGGTGCTTTGTCTTTACAGGCAATATCGGGGTTGGGCGTGCGGAGCTGCCTGCGGTCCATTGTGCATTTGGAGCCTGAGAAAGTCTCGTTAATTGTCGGAGGTTTGGGGTGAAGCAAGTCAGCCCAAAGCGGCATTGTTGTGTGTTGAGACGACCTGCAGTGTCTGAGCCTGCGAGCTTCGATCTCGCTCTACACACGAACAGGAATTGCGTTGCACCGACGCGGCCATCTCGCAGCTTATGGCTCAGAGTGCCTGCTTTTTGGCTTGGGCCGTGCCCGTGGAGGGCTGCTCATGTGCGCCAAGTCTGTCTTGACACCTGACCTCACGGACTTTAGGCTACAGAGAGTCGGTCGCGCTGAAGTTTGATGTTCGACTGGCAAAGGATTGTATGGCCCATTTGACCATGCCCGTAACGTGTCTGTGCTGCTGCTGTCTGAGCTGCGCCGCGCGGGCGTGTTCGCTGGGCTAGATTCCCAAACGAGAATCTCGCATCCCAACGACCCACTCGCCATACGGCCGGTGGGTTTTTCCTTTTGGTTCCGATTTTGAATGAAGTCTTGAGAGGGACCAGTGATCGATCGATGTAGGTTGAGAATTGGCGCTGATTTGGATTTGACTCCGGACTTGTCCGGGTAAACACAAAGACTCAAACAGTTCGAAGCCCTGAGGAGGGGCCAGCATGACAAGTTTGTCTCGCAAAATCACTGCCTCGCTTTTCCTGGCTATCGTGACGATCGTTGGCGCCAGCGCTCTGAGCGCGCAGACGCATTTACTGAACGTCTCCTACGATCCGACGCGCGAATTCTATGAGGAGTACAACAAGCTCTTTGCGCAGCACTGGAAGGCGACGACTGGAGAGGATGTAGTGATCAACCAATCGCACGGCGGGTCTGGCAAGCAGGCGAGCGCTGTGATCGATGGCCTTGAGGCGGATGTGGTTACGCTTGCCCTGGCTTACGATATCGATGCCATCGCACAAAACGGCGGATTGCTGGACAAGGATTGGCAAACGAAGCTTCCGTATAACAGCACACCCTACACCTCGACGATTGTTCTGTTGGTGCGCAAGGGGAATCCCCAGCATATTCACGACTGGGACGATCTAATCCGCCCCGGCGTGAAGGTAATTACCCCGAATCCGAAGACTTCGGGAGGGGCTCGCTGGAATTACCTGGCCGCCTGGGGCTATGCGCTGCACAAATCGGGAAATAACGAACAAGGCGCGCGGGATTTTATGAAGAAGCTCTTCAATAATGTGCCGGTGCTCGACTCCGGCGCTCGCGGAGCGACCACAACATTTGTACAGCGGGGTGTGGGCGATGTACTGATTGCCTGGGAGAATGAAGCATTGCTGGCGCTCAAGGAGTTTGGCTCCGACAAGTTTGAGATTGTGATTCCATCCGAAACGATTCTTGCCGAGCCTCCAGTCGCGGTTGTCGACAAAGTAGCCCAGCGGCACGGTACCGAGAAGGTTGCACGCGCTTACCTTGAGTATCTCTATTCGCCGGAAGCACAGGACCTGGAGGCAAGGTACTTCTATCGCCCGCGCCTGAAGCAGGCGGCGGAGAAGTACGCGAGCCAGTTTCCAAAGGTAAATACCTTCACCGTCATGGAGGGATGCGGCGGATGGCAGAAAGCGCAGGCGAAACACTTCAGCGATGGCGGAACCTTTGACCAGATCTATGGGAAATAGGGCCACGACATGGCAATAGTGCAAGGCAATCAAATTCGGAAGCCTGGCCGGCGCTGGAGCTTCGTAACGAAGAGTTCGCCGTTGCCCGGGTTCCGGCTGAGTCTCGGATTCACGATGGTGTACCTGACAGTCATCGTCCTGATCCCGCTGGTGGCGACACTTCTTCATGCGGCGCGAGGAGGCTTCGGCGTCTTTCTGCATACGGTCACGGCACCACGCGTATTGGCATCGTATCGGGTTACGCTTGGCTCGTCGGCCGCGGCGGCGTTGCTCTCGGCGATCTTCGGAATGCTGCTGGCGTGGGTCCTGGCGCGGTACACGTTCCCCGGCAAGCGAATCCTGGACGCCCTGGTCGATCTCCCGTTTGCACTTCCCACCGCGGTTGCGGGAATCTCGCTGACCGCGCTCTATGCGGAGCATGGCTGGATCGGGCGCTATCTTGAGCCGCACGGAATCCACGTGGCATTTACGCCGCTCGGCATCGTGTTGGCCATGTCGTTTGTGGGCTTTCCCTTTGTTGTGCGCAGCGTGCAGCCGGTGCTGGAAGATCTTGACCCGGCAATGGAAGAGGCGGCGGCAAGCCTGGGCGCCAATGCATGGCAGCGCACGACGCGCATCATTCTGCCAGTTGCGTTCCCTGCCCTCTTGACGGGCTCAGCGCTGGCGTTTGCACGCGCCGCCGGGGAATATGGCTCGGTAATCTTCATCGCCGGAAACATGCCGATGAAGACCGAAATTACCGCGCTGTTGATCGTGACCAAGCTGGAGGAGTACGACTACGCGGGCGCAGCTGCGATTGCTGGAGCCATGCTGGCCTTGTCGTTCACCATCATGTTGGTGGTGAATCTGTTGCAGTGGTGGATTCAGCGCAGAGAAGGAAGGCGCGTATGAGCGGACGCAGCAACGTTCCTTCCTCCGCGATCCTTCAGCCGACGGTTCCGCAGCGAATGGGGCGGGTTGCCCTCATTCTTCTGGCATTGCTATTTCTTGGCGGATTCCTGATCCTGCCCGTGGTGGCTGTCTTCGCGCAGGCGCTGTCGCAGGGGTGGAAGCTGTACTTTGAGTCGATTCGCCAGGAAGATGTGCTCTCGGCCCTCCGACTAACTGCCCTGGTTGCCAGCATCGCGGTGCCGCTGAATGTAGTGTTCGGTATTGCCGCGAGCTGGGCCATCACTCGCTTCGATTTTCATGGCAAGAGCCTTCTGATTACCTTGATCGATATTCCTCTGTCGGTTTCACCCGTGGTCGCCGGCATGATGTATGTGGAGGTGTTCGGTTTGCATGGGTGGCTCGGCCCATGGCTCCAGGAGCATAACCTGCACGTCATCTTCGCGGTTCCAGGAATTGTTCTGGCAACGGTCTTTGTCACCTTCCCATTTGTAGCCAGGGAACTGATCCCATTCATGCAGGCGCAGGGCAGCGACGAAGAGACTGCCGCAGTGGTGCTTGGCGCGAATGGGTGGAGCGTCTTCTGGCGGGTCACACTGCCAAACATCAAGTGGGCCTTGCTCTATGGAACAATCCTGGCTGCTTCGCGCTCCATTGGAGAGTTCGGCGCGGTTTCGGTGGTCTCCGGGCACATTCGCGGCCAGACCACCACGCTGCCGCTTGAGGTGGAGATGCTCTACAACGAATACAGCTTCACGGCGGCGTTTGCCGCGGCTTCGCTGCTGACACTGGCCGCCATCGTAACCCTGGTCATCAAGAAGATGATTGAAGTAACCTCCGGAGTTCATCCTGTGCCGGAGGAGGAAGAAGTCGAATCGTGAGCATTCAGATTAAAAACATATCAAAGCAGTTCGGCTCATTTACCGCACTGTCAGACGTCAGCATGACCATCGAAGCAGGGGAGCTGGTGGCACTCCTGGGTCCGTCTGGATCGGGCAAGACAACTCTGCTGCGCATTATTGCGGGCCTGGAGGCGCCAGATGGCGGTTCGATCTTGCTTCATGGCGAACAGGCTACACGGCAGAGCGCATCGAGACGCGGGATCGGCTTCGTCTTTCAGCATTACGCGCTTTTCCGCCACATGACCATCTTTGAGAACGTCGCATTCGGGCTGCGCGTGCAGGCAGCGGCAAACAAGCCGTCCCGCGCGGAGATTCGCGAGCGGGTGCAGGAGTTACTCAAACTGGTGCAGTTGGACTCGTTCGCGAAGATGTATCCCGAACAGCTCTCCGGGGGACAAAGGCAGCGTGTGGCATTGGCGCGTGCGTTGGCCGTCCGGCCCAAGGTGCTGCTCCTCGATGAACCTTTCAGCGCACTGGACGCCAAGGTGCGCAAGGAACTGCGCGACTGGCTGCGCCGCATTCACGATGAGTTGCATGTGACCACTGTGCTGGTGACGCATGACCAGGAAGAAGCACTGGAGGTTGCGGACACGGTGGCAATCCTCGATCACGGCAAGGTGGAACAGATTGGCACTCCGCAAGCCGTATACGACCATCCAGCCTCTCCGTTTGTCTACGACTTTCTGGGAGACGTGAATCTCTTTCACGGGCGTCTTCTGGCAGAGCTTTCGCTCGACAAGCGGGGTAACAACATTGCGGAGCGTGTAGAGAGTGTGATCGGATTTGTGCGACCACATGAGCTGGAGCTTTCGCGCGATCTGCCAGAAGGACAAAAGGCGGTTTTAGCGAGCGTAGTTCGCATTCATGCCGCCGGGCCGCATGTTCGTCTTGAGCTGAGGATTACCGGGAATGGGCGACCGGTGGCCGCGGAGCTTAATCGGCGGCGATATGAGCAACTCGCGCTGACTCCTGGCGAATTTGTTTTTGTGTGGCCGCAATCGATTCGCCTGTTTGACAATGCGGGAGCATCGTCTCTGCTGATTGATCAGGGTGGCGGCATTTGATGACTTTGCGACAAAAGGGATGAATCCGGGCATCAAGAATGAGAGATGGAATCTGTGTTTTCAGCTCGAAATGCTTGTCCCGGCGCAGATAATCCAATTCTACCGGCGTGAACGAGCGCCCCACGAATTCTCTGTCGAACAACGCGGCAAGTCTCAATAGGTGGACCGCCCAGAGTAAAGCGGCTTCCCGGTCATGCATGGAAAGCCGTCTTGAATATACAAAATCACGAGGCTCCGGCCGCTGGGCTTGAACCGGCGACTTTTGGGGTATTGAGACCAACGACTTGAAGATTTTCAATTAGGAGGCCGGTCTTCAGGAGGTGTTGGTGTTGCGGCAGCACTTGCTGAAGATTCGCAACACCATCCTCACCCCTTGGTTCAACTGCGGCGTTGGTTAGTGCTTTCCGTTGTCTTTGAAGTTCAGCGCAATGTAGTAGGTCTTGTACGAGTGGCTGGTAGTCACATTCGTGAGGAAGTCGCCGCCGCCGAAATAGCCGATGCCGCCGCCCACGTTGAAGTGCTTATTGAGTTCATACCAGGTGTAGCCATCGATCTCAGCTCCCACATGGCGGCCGTGGTCGGTCTTGTTGTTCACGATCGCGCTGCCCGAGGTGTTGTAGATCGAGTCCAGCGCATCAGCCGCCCAAAAATCCAGCCCTTGCGCCGTTAACGTGAGCCGCCTGTGCGGCTCAATGGTGATTCCCGCCCGTACCGACTCAATGTTCTGCCAGCCGAACAGGTCGGTGATGCCGAAGCGGTCGTGGGCCGTCGGGTAGATCGTGTCGAAGGTGGTGTGCGATCCGTTCTTCGCCGGATTGCTGTTGCCCGTGGAGTAGTCGTACTGGGAAAAGATGCGCGGCTTGGCCGCCACACCGAGGAACTGGTAGGACGCGCCTGCCTGTGCTGCGAAGGCACGAATCGGCTGCGCTCCCACCGTGCCGGTTTCAAGGATCGCCTCGCCTGAGTAATCGAACGCCGTGTGGGCCTGCCCCTTTAAGCGCACCCCATAAGCCTTCTCGTCTTCTTTGCCTGTGGTCTTGCCCGCGGCCGGTTCCACGACTTCTTTCGGCTGAACGCGCCACAGGAAGAACGGCTCAATGTTCGAGTGCGGCCCAAGAAAATCATCGAGACGGCCGTAGGCTCCGTAGATATTATTGCCTTCCTGATGCGGGCTCACGCCATATGCTTGCGGCACAACAGCCGAGGCGGCAAAGATGCCCAGGTGTTCGCGTTTTGCGTTCAGGTTCAGCACCGCCGCATCGTACGACCGTGCCTGGTTGCGCCACTCCGAGTTGGCGATGATCGTATTGTTGTAGCTGATGAGCTGCCGCCCCACACGCAGACTAAACCAGTGTTTCTCCGGGTCGCCAACCTCTACATAAGCCAGCTTCAAATCCCAGCGAACCGTGTTCGGCGGCCCGATTGGCGGGTTTTGGAAGCCCGAACGAGCATCCTGCACCTGCGCCGTAACCCGCAGCCAACTGGATGCATGCAGATCTACCTGGAACCGGAAGCGGTTCAAAATGTATGAGTCATCAGCCTTCGCTTTCAAGTTGTTATTGTCGTACGCCTCATACCGGAAACGCTCTTCGGCCTGCAGGTCGATCCATTTGGGCAGCTTGTCGTCGAGGTAGGTGAACGGCGCAAAGTCGTGAAAGTCGTAAGGCGCCGGGTTGCCGGTAGTTCGAAAAGCCGCGCCGTTCAGGAAGCTCAATGGGTTCGACGACGGCCCAGTGATGTATGCGCCGTTGTACCCGGAGGTTGCGTTATGCGTGGTGATGTCGTCCTGCGCAGCGAGAGGCAGGGTCGCCCCAATGGAAATTAGAGAGAACAGAGCGATCGATAGCGGCAGCCGGCGAAGAGAAGCAGGAATAACAGAGTAAAGAGCTTTTGGCACTTTTGGGTTCTCCTGTTGGATTTTGGGTGCATTGATGTGTTGGGGCCCGAATTCAATGAACTCGAGTTAAATGTGTATGGAAGTCAGCGGTCTGGAGAGCTGAATTGCAACGTCAAAACGCGGGACGGCCAGCGGGCGCTAGCGGCAACAACAACACGCGAATTGGTTCAAAATGGTCTGCATGGGGGCAATGACTTCGCCTAGAGTAAGCGAGGACGCGGTGAAAGTCAACTCGACCTTGAGCCGACCTTGAGCCGAACTGCATAAATCCGAAGATGCGAATCGATTCTGTTTGAACCGAACCGCGCCGGTTGCCACATGCCATCCGTATCTGGCCCATGGTACCTCAAGGACCACAATTCCGATCTATGTCCTGAATAGAGGACTGACACCGGTTCAGGTTACCTGATCGCGCAGCAAGCCAATGCAGGCGAGAGTGGGGCGTGAAAATCCCCCGACTGAACCCTCCAAATCAATGGCCGGACCTAGGCGATTCAGCCATTCCATAAAAGTAAGCGCTTTGATATTGATGGGATAATTCGAACGCCAACTATCGGATGCTGCTTTGACTTTGATCGCGATGCCTTGTCTTGGCAGGCAATATCGGCGTTGGGCGCTCGATGTTCCCTCAGATACCACCAAAGCTACTGGTTCTCAGCAGCTTTGGTGACATCCTTAACAGCCTCAGCGAACGGCTTGGAGCCCGGGGTGCGGTGGATTCGCCCGTTCAGCACATCGTCCCATGTGATGTAAGGGTAGAGATGGTGCGACTGTGCCTGCTCCTCAAATTCGGCCTTCAGCGCAGTCAGTTTCTTCGGGTACTTCGCGGCCAGGTCGATTCGCTCTGTCGGGTCCTCATTCAAGTTGTAGAGCTCCCATGCGTTTTCATCAAAGGACTGTGAGGCGTCCAGGCGTCCTTTGGTGAATCCGGTAGGAAAAGCCAACTCTGCTTTCCAACCGTTGTCATAAATCGATCGGGAGCCAAAGATGTAGTAGTACTGCACCGCGTGACGGGTTGGCGCCTTAGCATCGTCAATGGAGTATGCCAATGAAGTCCCCTCGATCGGATCCTGCTTGATTCCCCTGATCTGTTCGGGCGCCTTGATGCCCACCAGATCGAGTGTCGTAGGAAGCAGGTCAATCACATGACTGTACTGGGTACGAATTCCGCCCTTCTCCTTGATGCCCTTCGGCCAATAGACGATGAGCGGATTGTGGGTACCGCCTTCACTGTTTGCGTCCTGCTTCCAGAACTTGTAGGGCGTGTTTGCAGCCTGGGCCCAGCCGAGCGGGTAATTCCCCTCTGTGGCGGCGGACGTACCGATCTCGCCAATCTTTTTCAGGTTGTAGTCAATGTTGTCCTGCTCGCTTAATGGCTTGCCAAACAATGGACGGTCAATATCCCCATTCAGGGTGCCTTCCTTGCTTGCACCGTTGTCACCGATTGAAATGAACACAAGCGTATTGTCCAATTGGCCAATCTCTTTAAGGTGATTGATCAGACGGCCCACTTCAAAGTCGGTGTATGTCAAATAGCCGGCATACACTTCCATGAATCGCGCATAAAGCTTCTGCTCTTCCGGCGTCAGCTTGTCCCAGGCCTTGATGTCGGGATTGCGATCAGGAAGCACTGCATTCGCAGGGATCACGCCGAGCTCTTTTTGCCGCTCGAAAACCTCTTCACGAAATACATCCCAGCCTTTGTCGAATTTGCCCTTGTATTGATCGCTCCAGTATCTGTCCACCTGGTGCGGAGCATGGGTGGCGCCAGGCGCGTAGTAGAGGAAGAATGGCTTATCCGGCGCGGCCTTCTTCTGGCGATCGATATAGAAGATCGCCTTATCGGTGATCTGATCGCTGAGGTGGCGACCATCGGGACGAACGTGAGACTGGTCTTCCACCAGGTCTGGCTTGTATTGGTCGGTCTGCGAGCCAAGGAAGCCGAAGAAGTGGTCGAAGCCCTTTCCGGTTGGCCAGCGATCGAATGGACCTGCATCCGTCGCGTCTTCATCTGGCGTCACACCATACTTGCCAACCGCGAATGTGTTGTATCCGTTGTCGCGGAGGATCTCGGCAATGGTTCCATCCGTTGACGGAATTCTGCCGTCCCAGCCGGGAAATCCTGCGGACATTATGGTGTGTGAAAACCCAGAAACGTGCACGGTTGCACTGTTACGGCCAGTCAGCAGCGCGGCGCGGGTTGGAGCGCAGATTGCGCAAGTATGGAAGTTTGTATAGCGCAGGCCATTCTTGGCCAGACTGTCGAACGTTGGAGTATCGATGAGCCCACCGAATGTGCCAGCGGCGCCAAAGCCCACATCATCCAGCAGAATCCAAACCACGTTCGGGGCCCCTGCGGGCGCTTTCACAGGTTCCGGCCACCATTCTTTTGAGTCGGCCAGGGTTCTGCCGACGACGCCTTGATACGGCTGTGCCGATTGAGCATGCAGTGAGAGCCTCGCGCTCACCGCAAGTATGAGCGTCGATGTCAACGCCTTCAATATACTTTTCTCGTTCATAGAGCTCCTGTTGGTTCGAGTAATTCAGCGATTTCACGGCAAGACTACCTGCTGTTGCTGAGCGTTCCCTGCGGTAGAGGCTGCCTGGGCAGGTAGGTATGCTTGATGCGACCTGCGTACAGGTCGTCAAAGGTGATGTACGGATACAGATGATGCGCTTTGGCCTGTTCTTCGAATTCGGCCTTTAACTGCGCTAACTTTTCCGGATACTTCTTTGCCAGATCGATGCGTTCCGTCGGATCGTCGTTCAGGTTGTAGAGCTCCCACGCGTTTTCATCGAGAGGAGGATTACTGGTAACGTGCTTGGTAACGACATCGTTGGGGTACGCCAACTCTGCCTTCCATCCGTTGTCGTAAATCGATCGCGAGCCAAAGATGTAGTAGTACTGCAGCGTGTGGCGGGTGGGCGCACTGGCATCCTCAATCGAGTAGGCCAGAGACGTTCCTTCAATTGGCTGCTGCTTGATTCCGCGAATCTCCTCCGGCGCCTTGATGCCAACCAGATCGAGCGTCGTCGGAAGTAGGTCAATCACATGGCTGTACTGGGTGCGAATGCCGCCCTTGTCCTTGATGCCCTTCGGCCAGTAGACGATGAGAGGATTGTGCGTTCCGCCTTCGCTGTTGGCATCTTGTTTCCAGTAGCGGAACGGCGTATTGGCGGCTTGCGCCCAGCCAAGTGGATAGTTACCCTGGTGAGCATCGGGCGTGCCGATCTTATCGATCTTGGCAAGGTTGTAGGCGACGTTTTCCTCTTCAGTCACTGGCTTTCCGCGAATGGAACGGTCGATGCTGCCTTCGAGCGAACCTTCCTTGCTGGCTCCGTTATCACCGATGGAGAGAAAGATGACCGTGTTGTCGAGTTGTCCAATCTCCTTCAGGTGATTGACCAGACGGCCGACCTCAAAGTCCGTGTAGGCAAGGTAGCCCGCATACACTTCCATGAAGCGCGCATAGAGCTTCTGCTCATCCGGCGTCAACTGGTCCCATGCTTTGATATCTGCGTTGCGGTCGGGTAGCACGGCATTGGCGGGAATGACACCAAGTTTCTTCTGCCGCTCGAAAACTTCTTCGCGAAACGCGTCCCAGCCCTTGTCGAACTTGCCTTTGTACTGATCGCTCCAATATCTGTCGACCATGTGTGGGGCGTGCGTTGCGGCAGGTGCGTAGTAAAGGAAGAACGGCTTATCTTGAGCAGCCTTCTTCTGGCGATCGATATAGAAGATCGCCTTGTCGGTGATCTGGTCGCTGAGGTGACGGCCATCGGGAGTCACGTGCGCCTGATCTTCAACGAGGTCCGGCTTGTATTGGTCGGTTGCGGATCCAAGAAACCCGAAGAAGTGATCGAAGCCTTTGCCGCTCGGCCAATGATCGAACGGGCCTGCGTCAGTCGCCTCTTCGTCCGGCGTGATGCCGTACTTTCCAACAGCAAAGGTGTTGTAGCCGTTATCGCGCAGGATCTCAGCGATCGTGCCGGCGGTGGCAGGGACGCGGCCATCCCAGCCGGGGAAGCCGGCGGACATCTGAATGTGCGAAAAGCCCGATTCATGCACCGATGCGCTGTTGCGCCCAGTCAGGAGAGCCGAGCGGGTGGGCGCGCAGATGGCGCAAGTGTGAAAGTTTGTGTAGCGTAAACCGCCCTGGGCCAAACTGTCGAAAGTGGGAGTTTGGATGAGTCCGCCAAACGTGCCGGCAGCGCCATAACCTACGTCGTCCAGCAGGATCCAGACGACGTTTGGAGCTCCGGCTGGGGCTTTCACTGGCTCCGGCCACCATTCTTTTGAGTCGGCCAGGGTTCTGCCCACGACGCCCTGATAGGGCTGCGCCGTCTGCGCATGCAGCGAGAGCCTGGCACCCACCGCAAAGATCAGCGTTGATGTCAACGCTCTAAGTACGCTTTTCTCGTTCATAACACTCCTGGTCATCTAGATCATTCAGTGATGACTCGGTTAAAGGGTCAATTGCTCATCGAACAAAGTGGATTCCTAACCATCCGGCGCTGACGGTCTGGCCATGGAATGGCTACTTCAACTCGATGGTGACGGTGTCGATTTTGCCCGTGAAGCGATAGGGAGACTTGTATTCGAGGCTCACAGGCGAGCCCAGATCGCTGCCAACGTCAAGTGTTTCGCCGGAAGCGTAGACGCTTGAGAAGCGCGACTCGCCGGCGGATGCGCCGTTGATCGACAATTTCACCTCTCCCGAGACGGGGCCACGCGCAGTGAAGCCCGGCGGACCGGGAGCGGGGGGCTTGGCAAGCGCCTCTGGATCGGGCGTGACGCTCAACTGAATGTGCTGCAGGCCCGGACGGAGCGTCCGGCTGGCGATCAACTGGTCAGAGTGATCGTTGGCGACATTTACCTCGTAATAAACGCGATTGTCCTTCACATACAGGCTGAGCCCGCTCAGTTCGCCGCCCTCGGCAACAATCACGCCCTCTGCCCCATCCGGAGGCACGACGACATCGGCGTTAATGGTGTAAGAGTGGCCGTAAAAGCCGGGCGCATAGCGGAGAGGAAGACGCTCAACACCGGCACGGTAGGTGAATAGGGTTTTGTTCTTCAGCCTTGTGTCGAGGGGCGAGGAGCGAGCCGGCAGAATCGGATAGGCATGGTTGCGCGTCGCCTCTTCATCGAAGACCTTAAGCAGTTCCTTCAGCTTCTCCGGATTTTTGTCCGCGAGGTTGTGCGCCTGGCTGTAGTCGTCGTTCAGGTTGTAGAGCTCCCACGGATGGGCGTCGATGTCCTTGTCGGTGGCTGCAACATAAAAGTTGGGCTCCCAGGTGGCATGGAAGCGGTTGCCCGCCCACCAGCCATCTTTGTAAATAGCGCGATTGCCGCTCGTGGTGAAGTACTGCAACGTGTGGCGCGTCGGCGCGTTGACTTGATCGAAGCTGTATACGAGACTCTTGCCTTCGAGCGGGATCTGCTTGACCCCATCGACTTCGTCGGGAAGCTTGATGCCGATGATGTCGTAAATCGTCGGCGCAATGTCGTTGACGTGCGAGAACTGGCCACGGACACCGCTCTTGACGTGACCAGGCCAGTAGACTACCAGCGGATCGGTGGTGCCGCCCAGGTGGCCGGCGTCCTGCTTGGTCCCCTGGAAGGGCGAGTTGAGCGCCCACGCCCATGAAGCCGCGTAATGATTCATGTAGAGCTCGCTGCCCAGCAACTCCGCTACGTCGGAGCGCGCTTCGATGGTCTTGTTCTTCCCATCCACATCGCGCGCATCGTGGCCTTCCAGACCACCTTCTGCACTTGCGCCGTTGTCGCCAAATATCCAGAAGACGATTGTGTTGTTCTCCTGCCCTTCCTCGCGAATTGCATCGAGCAGCCGGCCAACCTCGAAGTCGGTCTGCTCCGTGAAACCGGCATAGACCTCGGCTTGATGCGCGAGCAGTTTCTTCTGCTCGGCGGTCAGCGAGTCCCACGCGGGCAAGCCATCGGGGCGTGGCGTCAACTCAGCATTTTCTGGAATGACCCCCTGCTTCTTCTGTTGATCGAATGCCTCCTGGCGAATCACATCCCAACCGCGGTCAAATCGGCCTCGGTAGTGGTCGACCCATTGCTTGGGAACCTGATGCGGTTCATGCGTCGCGCCGGTGGCGAAGTAAATGAAGAACGGCTTGTCGTGCGCCACTGCATCGTGCTGATGCAGCCAGCCGATAGCATTGTCGGCAATGTCGGTTGTAAAGTGATAGCCATCCTTGGGCGACTTGGAAGGCTCAACCGGAGTGATGTCGTTATAGATGCGGGTATAGTACTGGTTGTCCGCTGCCTGGTTGAAGCCATAGAAGTGTTCGAAGCCGAGCCCGGTAGGCCAGCGATCGAAGGGGCCGGCAGCGCTTACCTGCCACATCGGCGTGTTGTGCCATTTGCCATACGCAGATGTGCTGTACCCGCTCTCCTTCAGCACTTCGGCGACGGTGGCCGCGCTCTTGGGCAGCACCGTGTTGTAGCCCGGATAAGGCGCCGACCATTCGGCGATGGAGCCGAAGCCGACCTGATGATTGTTACGCCCAGTCAGGAGCGCAGCGCGCGTTGGTGAGCAAAGCGCGTTCATATGGAAACTGTTGTAGCGCAGGCCCGCGTTTGCCAGCCGCTCGAAGTTGGGCGTGGAGATGGGGCCACCGAATGCGCTCGTCGCCCCGAAGCCAACGTCATCAATGAGAATGAGCACCACGTTGGGCGCGCCCGCCGGAGCTTTGGGCGGCTCAGGCCACGACTGCGGCGGAGCCTCACGCACTGGAATCGTTGGCGATGAGGGTTTGGTGTCGTTATCCTTTGCCCACGCCGGCGTCCACGAGCTGAATGCCATGGTTCCGCTGAGCAGCAATCCGATTTGTTGCGTGGCCTTCATAGAGCATTCTCCGAATGAATTGGTTAGTAAAGATAAAAAGGCAAAGACGGCGACTGGAAGTTCCGCAGCGAACTGCCGCGAAGCTCCAGGGCGTACTCGCAATGCGATTTGACTGGAAATCAACAACAGCGACGGCTAGGCGAGAGCGGGTGCATGGGCACTCCTTTTCGTTGCGGCGTGTGCGTGAACCGGCCCGCTGCTGCGCGCCCACTCCATCACCCGTGCCGGTGCGCCATTCTGGCGCAATTCATTCGCCATGAACTTCATGTAGGGGTCAATGTGGTGAAAGAAGTGCTTATACCCTGCGCAGAGATAGTTGAGGCCGTATTCTCCCGATGCGGTCGTGTTGAAGCGGTGCTTGGGGCACTCGCCATTGCACGCAAATCGAACATCGCACTTCTGGCAGTCTGAGGGCAATGCGCTCAACTTCGCATTTCCGAAGCGTGTCTGCTGCGGTAAGTTCACCAAACCAGACATCGCCTTTTCCATGATGTTGCCAAGCTTGTTTTCGGGATAGACAAAGTGGTCGCACGAATAGAGGTCGCCGTTGTGCTCCACTGCTAACGCCTTGCCGCATTGTGGCGCGAAGACGCAGAGACTCTGTGGAAGCCCCGCCCAGGACTCAAGCGCCACGTCAAAGACCTGCACAAAAACACGGCCCACGTCACTCAGTACCCACTCGTCGAAGACACCACTGAGGAACTTGCCGAATTGCAGCGGTTCGACAGACCACTCCGAGACCGATGTCTCCTGCCGAGCATAGGGCTTGAGAAGGACGAGGCCATTCGGGTCTGGCTGCGCGGCCATCTGCTCGACAACTGGAATGAACTGCAGATACTTGCTGCCGATCCCCTTGAGGAAGCGGTAGACCTCGCGCGGGCTATACGAGTTCAAGCGATTGATGACGGTTAACGTGTTGAACTCGACGCCGTGCTTCTTGAGAACGTCCAGGCCGCGCATCACGCGGGCGAACGTCGGCTGACCACCCTTGTCAACTCGGTACGCGTCATGAATCTCTACAGGGCCATCGACAGAGAGCCCGATGAGGAACTTATTCCGCGCCAGGAACTCGCCCCATGCATCGTCCAGTAGCGTGCCATTGGTCTGGAAGGCATTGTCGATAGTCTTGTCGCCGGCGTACTTCTTCTGCAGCTCAAGTACTCGCTCGAAGAATGGGATACCCAACAGCGTTGGCTCGCCGCCCTGCCAGGCAAAGCTCACATGCTCCGCCGGCTGCGCCTGAATGTACTGGCGGATGTACGACTCCAGCACGCTGTCGCTCATGCGATAGTCGCGCCCTTTGGCTGCGTAGAGGTTTTCCTTTTCGAGGTAATAGCAGTACGTGCAGTTGAGATTGCAGATTGGCCCATGCGGCTTGGCCATGATATGAAACGGATCCATCGATGGTCTCTTTCATCCCTGTTTTGTGTGCGAGCGCTAGCGCACATTAAAAAACCCACGAGCAAAATCTCGTGGGCGGGGATGGTGAGCCGGATGAAGCTCGATCCAGATCAGAAATGCATCAGGACCGATTCAAGCCCGCTATCGCACGAGGTTGCTCGACTGCCAGAGATCCGACAGGACAACAACAGCGGCGGCTTGTGATGCGATTCATCATCGATTTCTTTCGATAATGCACGGAGTCAAAAATCCTGTCAAGCGATCTTGCTAAATTGCACTCTGGATGAAAAGTTCATAAACCTCGCTTGACATCCAACTCGCTTCATGGCTGAATAGAGGCAATGCAGGCGACAAAACACATCTCGTTGCTCACGAACGCCGGGTCGGCTCCCAGCCGCTCCTGTTGTTGATCCTGCCTGCGTATTAATCCCATCCTCAATCATCTTGCATAATGTTTCCCCGGCTTCCGCCGCCATGTAAACCCGCATGCGCAGGTAACTGCCGCACTTCACCAGCTACATTGGCGGGTTTTGGCAAAACTCTCGCAAGACCACACTGAAAGGAAGATGTCCATGAATTCCCAGGCATCAATTTCCGCCACAGCACTCTGTTGTCCCACACCATACATCTCCCTTCGAGATGCATTGTGCGTCGTGGACAAGTGCATCGTTCCCATCTGACAGCGGTGTGTTCAACGCACTGCGATGGCCCACGACAAAGCGTCGTGGGCCATTTTTTCTTGCGATCCAGATGGATCGCGTCTTCGGAGGCTTCAATGTCTGTTGTACGATTTTCAATTCGAGTTCTTACAAAGTTAAGTCTGCCCCGCCTGTTTGCGGTCCTGCTTTTCATCCTGGCCGCATCTGCGCTTCAGGGACAGATCGTGGAGACCGGGACAATTACCGGCGTGGTGAGGGACAACGCTGGCGCGTTGATCCCGAAGGCCCATGTCAATGTGCAGAATGCCGGCACTGGATTGACCAGCGCTACTGAAACCGATTCGCAGGGCATTTTTGTTACTCCTCCATTACACCCCGGCGACTACAACGTCGTAGTCGAAGCTCCTGGGTTCAAGAGCACTGTCGAACACGTCCGGTTGGAAGTTGGGCAGCGCCTGGCAGTCAACGCGAATCTCGCTGTTGGCTCAAATACCGAGACCGTCGAGGTGCAATCCTCGGGGGAAATACTGGAAACGGAGAGTTCCAGCGTCGGTAACCTGCGCACCGAAGAAGCCGTGCAGAACCTGCCCCTGAACGGCCGCAACTTCAATGAGCTGTTCAGCCTGGGCGCGGGCGCCATACCGACGACAACCCAGTCCGTCAGCATTCCCTATACGCAGCAGCGCGGCCCCTCGTACTTCGCCATCAACGGCTCTCGCCCTCAGGAAAACCGTACGCTTTTGGATGGCATTGGCGACCAGGAGAACCATAACAGCATGACGGCGGTCTTCCCGCCCATCGACGCCATTCAGGAGTTCTCTGAAGAGACCAACGACGCCGATGCCCGCTACGGCCGCGGCAACGGCGGCACGATCAACGCGGTCATCAAGTCGGGCACGGATCACTTTCACGGGGAAGTTTTTGAGTTTCTGCGCAACACCGCTCTGGACGCCAGAAACTATTTCAATATTCCGGTGGCAGGACCGGTAGGACAGAAAGCCCCTCTGCGGCAAAACGAGTTTGGCGCAACCTTCGGCGGCCCGGTCTTTTGGAAGCAAGCCAACCCCAAGACCTTTTTCTTTGCCGACTATGCCGGAAAGCGCTTCGCTCAGGGTCAGACGGATGTGGAGAGCGTGCCGGTTGTAAATGTCACCTCCACGGGCTATGACTTCTCCGCCTATTCGGCTGCCGTCAAGAACCCCTCAACTCATGTCGCTTACGCCAAGAACTTCGTTCCAATCAACGATCCATTGATTGATCAAACCGGCGCGAATATTCTGAACTTTTATCAGAAATATGCAAAGCCGAACTATGGAACTGCGGGTGCAACTGCTAACAACTTCTTCTATGGCCCGTTGTTGATCATCAACGAAGACGACTTTGACGTGAAGGTCGACCGCAAGTTTACCGAGAAAGACAGCGCCTTCCTTCGCTATAGCCAGGGCCATGACATTTTCTCCCAGCCCGGCGTCCTGCCAACGCCGCTTGTGGGCGACGTCATCTGCGGGCCGGCAACGGACCCCGCACATCAGGCTGTGCTCAGCGAAACGCACGTCTTTTCACCGAGCATCGTCAACACGGCGCGCTACGGCTGGACTCGCTTCTTTGTCTACGCCAAAAACTGGGATGCGGGACTGAACCTCGCCTCCCCCGCCAACCTCAACATTCCCGGCGTAATCAATCCGAACAATCCCCTCTCTGACGGACTGCCGGTGATGACCTTCACGGGCTACACGCCAATCGGCGACGCGGGAAACAGCCCCACGAACATCGGAACGAACAACAATCAGTGGGACGACGACCTGAACGTGGTGCATGGAAAGCACTCGTTGGATTTTGGCTTCGAGCTGATACGTCTCGAATACAACATGTTCCAGACCAGCCTTGAACACGGGTCAGAAGGTTTCAGCACACGCTACACCGGGCTGGCCTGGAGCGATCTGCTCTTCGGCGCTCCGGCGAGCGGCAGCTTCTCGTTCCCCTCTGAGGTCGGATTGCGAGAAAGTGATCTGTCCTTCTATGCGCAGGACAACTACAAGGTCAGCAACCGGCTCACGCTGAACCTGGGCGTGCACTATGAGAACTTCCTTGGCTGGCCCTGGACTGAAGCTCACAACAAAGAGTATGCCTTCATTCCCTCCATCTCGACGACAGCGCTGGAGCAGGTGGGAACCAATGGCATCCCCGCGAGCGGATTGAGCGGAAACAACCTGAACTTTGCGCCGCGCGTTGGTCTGGCCTACAAAGTCACCAACAAGACGGTCTTCCACGCCGGCTATGGAATCTACTACGCGGCGCCTAACGTCAGCAATTCAGCCTCCTTGTCGGCCAATGTTCCAGTGGATGATTATTGGGCGTTCAATAATCCGGCCGCTTATGTAACCGGGGCTAAGAGCAGCACAGCGTTCAACTATGCGCGGAACGGATATGTTCACACTCCTGTCACGTCCGGCAGCGCGTTGCAACCTAACACACCCGCCTATGCTGTGGACCCGAATGCCAAAACTCCATACACTGAGCAGTGGCACGCGGCTATCGAGCAGCAGATCCCCTTCTCCACCGTTCTCAAGTTTGCGTATGTGGGAACCAAGGGCACACACCTGGATAACTTCCGGGACATCAATACCGACCCTTTGTTAGCGGGAACAAACAGTGTTACTTATAATCGCCCCTACGGAATTCCTGGAGTCGGCGGCGCTGTCTTTGCCCAGATCAACGAGTTGGAGACCCGGCAGGTATCCAGCTACAACGCGCTGCAGGTTACGGCTGAGCGTCGCGCGCACGGACTGGGCTTTCTCGCCTCCTACACCTACAGTCACGCTCTGGACGAAGGCTCGGCTGAATCGGCCACCGTCACAAATCCCTATAACCTCCGCTACGACTACGGAAATGCGGATTACAACGTCCCGAATCGCTTTGTAGCCAGCGCGAACTACCAATTGCCCTTCAAGGGCAGCGGGTTCCTGGGATCGCTTGAGCGTGGATGGCAGGTGAACGCCATTGCGCAGTTCTTCGACGGCTTGCCGTTCTCAGTAGCTTCGGGCACTGCATTGGGCGATGGGCTGACGACCCGCGCACAGCTGGCGCCGGGTGTCGGCAACGGATCTCTGCCCAAAGGACAGCGTACGCTCAGCCAGTGGTTCAACACCCAGGCATTCTCGGTTCCCGCTGCGGGGACCTATGGAAACTCGGGCCGCAATATTCTCGAAGGTCCGGGCACCAAGGCTGTGGACTTTTCACTCTTCAAGGACACTCACCTGACCGAATCGAAGGTGCTTCAACTGCGCGCGGAGGCGTTCAACCTGGCGAACACGCCGCAATTTAACAATCCGGCCGCAACTGTGGGAACCTACAACGCGACAACTGGAAAGTGGAGCAATGGCTTTGGAACCATCTCCTCGGCGGCTTCTGAATCAACATTTCAACGGACTGAGCGCCAGATTCAGTTTGCCGCCAAGATCACCTTCTAACCAGCGGCGCTCTCCGGCAGTTATCGATTCTTCTGCGCAGGAGAGCGCCCTCACTTTTTGAGGGATACGTATGGAAATTACGACACACAGTCTATGGACTCTCATTCATGGCATGGGATTTGGCGCGCTATACCTGCTGGCGGGCTCATTGGCTCTGTTTACCGTTTATCAACGTCTCCAGCCGGCGCCCCTTGGCTTGTCATCGCTAGAGAACAATCGTTTCCTCGGCGCATATTTATCGCTCATGACTGCGCTTGCCTGGCTCGCCGTCTTGAGCGGGACCTACATCATCTATCCCTGGTACAGATTTCCCGCGCCTTTGGGTACAGCTAATCTCCAACCCTACCCGCGCGCTTTGCTGCTGGCACATCCTGCCACGAGCGCCTGGCACTCGGTTGGAATGGAATGGAAGGAGCACGTGGCATGGCTGGTGCCGATTGCGATCACGGCGACGGCGTTCGTCGTGCTGCGCTATGGTCGCGAACTCTCCAGGCATCCTCAACTGCGGACCGTCCTTTTGGTGTTCGTGAGCAGTTCTCTTATTGCCGCGGGGATCGCAGCATTCTTTGGTGCGATGCTCGACAAGAACGCTCCCGTGGACGGCGGCCAGACAATTCATATCGCTGGAGGGGAAAGGCAATGACATTGCCCAAGGAATTAATACAGCAAGATCCACCTTTGCACCCAAACGGA
>Ga0302278_10000214_pt1 | contig 74658 bp, 70 predicted proteins | sample III_Bog_N3_2_FD_194543 | JGI IMG/M metagenome (GOLD analysis project Ga0302278, IMG submission 194543) | Peat permafrost microbial communities from Stordalen Mire near Abisko, Sweden - III_Bog_N3_2 | ecosystem: Environmental > Terrestrial > Soil > Wetlands > Peat | place: Sweden: Abisko...
CCAAACCCAACCGGGCGGGGAAGACGAATATATGAGACGCCGCCGAAAACACGATCACTCGCGGCTTTGCTTATGCAATTCGCTATCCAAAGCTAAATTCATTTCGGACCTTTTAGATCCAAATACTTGGAACCGAGTAATCCTCAGGCAAACAGTCCCAATATGCAAGACTTTGCATATACAATGAGCATTCGGCTTCTCTCTGCCGGCAGAGCACAAGTCAAAATACCAGGGTTTCTCTCCTCACCAGAACATCCTCTTCCCGGCGCGAAAGACCGAGGCGCTGCGACCGGAGAGACTGACGGGTTGCGAGAGGCGATTGGCGGCCTTCAGTGCGCGCGAGATCAAAACGGACTTTCGACACCGATGCATTCACCATCGGTATGGCGCGCAGTGCACAAGAAGGATTGAGAAGTCTCTGATTGAATCAAAGGCTGGAAAGACCCGCCGAGTCTCTCAAGGTGAACTATAAATATGGTAGGCACGACTGGATTCGAACCAGCGACCTCTTCCGTGTCAAGGAAGCGCTCTAACCAACTGAGCTACGCGCCTATTCGCGACATCAGTTAGTTTAGCAGGGCTGTGGCGGCGAGGAAAGATCCGTCCTTTGCAGCCCTAAGACCCGGTTCGGGAGAGTGCAAATCCAAATTGAACCGTCCGCTTGCGGCCCCGCGGTGCGCAAGCGGCCACTTGCCAGCGCGCAGTTAGTGTTACAAATCTGTTAAAATAAGCCTTCAAGGAGCACGGCAAGTCCTCAAGTCCCCGCCGCATCGATCCCCATGATCCTCTATCTCATGCGCCATGCGAATGCCGGAACCATTCGCGAAAATCCCGTTCTTGACGCCAAGCGAGGCCTGATCAAGGAGGGCAAAGAGCAGTGCATGCTGATGGCGCGCGTGTTGGGCGCCCTCAAAGCGCCCATTGACGTGATCGTCGCGAGCCCATTGAAGCGCGCCATGCAGACCGCGCAACTGGTGGGCACGGAACTGGGGTACGAAGCCAAGGTTGAGATCAGTCCGGCGCTCGGATTGAACGAAAGTTACGCGGATTTCCAAAAGCTTTTGGCGAAATATGCCGACCGCGAGGGCATTCTCGTGGTGGGGCACAATCCGAGCCTCTTTCAGTTTCTCGGGCGCCTCATTACCGGCAACGGTGGGGCCGCGATCCGCATGAGAAAGGCGTCTATCGCCCGCGTGGATATGAACCATCACCCGCCGCGACTGCAGTTGTTGATGGATCCGCGCTCGGCCCGCGGCCTTTACGCCAGCGTGACGAAGAACTCGCGGCCGAAGACCTCGCGAAAGTAGCCGGCCTCCTTGCGCAGCGACCAGAGCTCAAGCTCCGCGCCGGTGCGCCCCGCACGCAACTCCAGATTGTTTCCGGACGCCACGCCTCCGCGTCAGTCCTTCAGTACAGGCTGCAGTTCGTTCAACGCGCCGGCAGCACCCTGCTCGTCGCCCTTTTGCAAACTAAGGAAGAGCTTGTCCCATTCGTCGCTTCCTGCCTGGAAATGATTTGATGTCTGTAAATAGTAGCGGGTGCCGTCGAAATCCCATACTCCTGCCGACATCCGATTCACCCGGCCGGTAAGCGAGACAACAGTCGCGCGCGCAGCCGTTTTGTTGCCGCTTGCATACTGGCATGCAAGAAGGAGCGCATCGCGAACGATGATCTGGGATGGAATCAGTTCGGAATCCTTCGTGTTTGTGGCCTGCGCCTGGCATACATCGAATCGATCCGCTGTCAGTGCGGCTTCTTCCAGGTCCAGCCGATAGCCCGGCGTCGGGTCCTGTGCAACCAGTTGCTGATCGAGTTCGAACGCCCGCGCGAAATCGAAGCTAACTTCGTGAGAAACGTGCGCCAGGTCGTGAAGCTGCGCGGGGTCGTGTGCCTTGCCGTTCGCGTCAAGGCACACCGAATTGGTGCGAACGAAGTTCTGATCGTAGCCCCAGAGCCAGCCGAAGCAGCCTTCGGGATATTGAGTGCCGATGGAACGCTTGTCTGCGACCGGTTTGCCGTCGCGATCGAAATACAGGTTTCCGACTGTGCGCTCCGAAGAGTCATATTGAAACGCGACCCTTTGATACCCGGCGTCGCCATAATTCAACGGCGCTCCCTGCGCATCCAGGCAGCCCTTCATGGTGCCGTTGCCGCTTTGATCGCGCTCATAGAAGTAGGCGTAGCAGCCCGTGCCCTTCTGGGCGATGGGCTTTCCATCCGGACCGAAGAAGCGCTCCTCCTTCAAAGAGCCGTGATCGTCCAACGTAAATTCGTCTCTTTGGAAACCTCCTGCTTCCCAGAAGGCGGGCTTGTTTGCAGCGTCAAAATAACTCTCTTCGATTTGATTCCCCCACTTGTCGAGTTGCCAGCGAACCATCGGAGGGACTGCGTCAGGAGACGGCACCGGCTTGCCGCTGGCATCTTCGAATGTCGTCTGGATCAACTCGCCCCGCGCATCGCGGATATAGGTCTTGCCGACGAAGCCGCCGTTTGCCGGAACGGGGTCTCCGTTACTGTCCAGGAACCGCTGTTCTGTCACCCCCAGCTTCGAATTCGCTTGATCGATGACGGTGGCGCCAATGGTCATCCGCGTCCCGCCTCCGGAAAGAAACTGAATTTCGCTGATGTAGCCCTGCGAATCGTAGTGAATGTCGCCGCTCGAAAGGGCCGTTCCGTCCGCTCCGACCACAAAGAACAGGCGGGTGTTGCGTACATTGCCTACCTTCTTCAAGGCCCCGGCCTGCGCCGGCGCATAGTTGAGGGCAAACACGATGCGCCCCTGCATGTCGCGCGCAATCTCATAGACGGCCTGGCCCTTTTCGTCGTAGCTGAACTCCAGCCGGCAGAATTGCCCGCTCATGCCGTTGGTGGGAAAGAAGAGCGAGCTGTCGAGCTGCGAATCCATGATGAGATGCCCGTAGCCGTTGATCGCTTCAACAGCCTGCAACTCTCCGCGGAAGCCTTTCCGCGTGACTCTAAGCGACTCAGCGCGACGGCCGATCTCTTCCGTGGATAAGCGCCCGATCATTTCATAGGAGCCGTTTCGCCGCATGAACGCCGCATAGTAGGAGGTACTTGGATGTATGTAGGCAAGCCAGTAGACCACCGTGCCTGCAATCCCGGCGAGCGCCACCGTTGCCCAAATAGCCGCCCTGAGCCTCAATTGCCGGAGCTTGCGCTGAAGCTGCGCCTGCTCGCGCAGTTGCCGGCTCTTCAGCACCAGGCCGGTGAGCAAATCGTGCGCCAGCTCCACGTGCCGCGTACCGAGGCGGTCTTCGAAGCGCAGCAGGCGCCGGTCCACAAGCTTCTGTAGATCGGCATCGGAGATGTGCTCGCGCCGCGCTTCCTCGACGGGCAGGGTGGCCCGGAATCCCGCCGGCGTAACCAGATGCTGTTCAAGGAAAACCCGTACCGAGTCGTCGAGTCCGCTCAGACTGCGCTCGTAGAGCGACTCCAGGATGCCACCCTTCTCGACGGCTACCAGCTCGCGAGTGATCTGCGATTGCCCCGTGGCCACCATGCGCTCGAACAGCTCATTGCACATCACGTTGAGATAGGCCGGCTCGACCTCTTCCGCGGCGTTGCCCAGGCCGTCGCCCTGGCGGCTGCTGATCACGCCCTCGATGATGTCTTGTGCAACTTCATCGGTGACCCACTGTTTACCGGCGTTGCGGACGATCTCGAGACCGCGCGCGGCATCGAGCGGACCCAGCCCGAAGCGGTTGCGCAGAATGGCAGGCAGGATGGGCCGCAGCGAATCTAGCCGCCACACGAAATCTTCGCGCAGAGAGAGCACGATCTTGTAATTGGGAGTTCCAGCCTCGACCGACTGCCGTTCGCCGGATGCCTCCGCCCTTTGCCGCACGGCCTCGGGAATGCGATTCTCCGCCAGGTCCGCCAACTGCTTGAGGATCTCCGTATCCTCCGGCCGCTTGTTGCCGAGGGTGAAGATCTCTTCAAACTGGTCGAAGACCAGCACCGGGGTCAGCCGGTCGTTGCGCGGGCCCCAGAAATGCACGATGTGGAAGTACTCCCACAGCGTCTCTCGCGCCGAGGCATCCTGCGCGCTTTCGATATCGACTCCGCTGGCGCGCGCTGCCGCTTCTGTGAGCGCCTTCACCTGTTCCACTGGACTGCCGGCTTGCGGCGAGTAATTGAGCCTCAGAACCACGGGGAAATACCCCTCCTGCCGCAGCCGGGGAAACACGCCCGCCCGTAGCAGCGATGTCTTGCCCAGTCCCGAGCGCCCAAACAGAACGGTCAGGGTCTCGCGCTGGATGAGCCGAAGCAGTTCCTGCGTCTCTTCCCCGCGCCCGAAGAACAGGTGCGCCTGTTCTTCCGTGTACCAGAACAGTCCCGGCCAGGGGTTCTGTGCCTGCGACGGAGGGGGCGCCGTCGCGCCGATCGTACTCGTCGCACTCATCTGGGCCTCCGGTAGTTGCGGATTCCGCGGCTCAGGGTCTCGATCAGTTCCGGCGGGACCTTGCCATCGCGCAGTCGCGCCCACTGCAAGTCGCGATAAGGAGACTCCACGAACTGAGCCCCCGACGGCGTATCGTCAATCACCAGCGGCTGAAGGTAGCGATCTTCTTTGCGCCGCTCCATAGATGCGTCCTCGGCCATCCGCCATTCTCTCCACACAAAGCGAGGGCCCGGTCCCGAGCGGTCTAATGCTCGGGAGATGATGGGCACAAAAAATGCCGCCTTGCGAATGTTCTCGCGAATAGTCAGCAGGTAATCGTTTCCGGGATCGGCGGGAAGCTCCCGCTCGTCCAGCCAGGTGTCGATGTTGTTGGCTTCCAACTGGTCGCGGATGGCGCGCACCTTGGCACGATCCTCACTTGCGTAGCTGAGAAAGACGGCTCCCGGCTTGAACTCGCCCGCCGGGCCTCCGGGACCTGCTGCCGCGCTAGCCGTTTTGCTCTGGCTGCGCGCTTGCCACCGCGTGTAGAGCTGCTCGGCGAAATCAATCGGCGAAATATTGGTTACGACCTTAGCCCGCCGCCGATTCAGGTACTCTGCCAAGCCGGGTTCGCAAGTCAGGCTCACATAATACATGTTGATGTTTTCCTGATTGCGCCGCCCGTTGATGGCGTGAATGAAGAATCGGCCCAGCCAGTCGGGCAGGTTGCAGCCGAGAAGAAGAACGGTTTTCTTTTGCAGAAAGTCGTACAGGTTTTCCGGCGCGTATTGCTGGTCGAGCAGCGACCAGCTGTACTCGATCAGGTCGTCTTCGGTTTTGGCGAAGGTTCCATCGGTGGGGCTGGTGGCTCCGAACAGGTGATACACACCGGGGGTGCGGTCGTAAAGATAGTGGTTGGGCAGATCGACCGCGCTCTTGACCCCGCGCGGAGTGAACTTGATCTGCTCCACTTCGGCATCCGGGCGCGCCTCGTTCATAGCCTGAAACATCAGATGGTCGACCGTGGTCGTAATGTAGAGCGATAAATCCTGGATCTTGGCGAGACTCAGGAGGGCGGCGGGAATGGGCCAGGGGCGTCTGCGCACCACGTCGTCGATGTCGTAGGCAACCTCGCCGGCGTTCTCTCGCTGGCTGAGCAAATTGGCAACGTCGTAGATCGTCCAGCGCCGTGCGCCTTCAGGGCGGGCAATCTGGGTTTGCGCCGCCAGCGCGCTGCCCCACATATCGTAAAGGCGCGTGGCCTCACCGTTTTCAGGTACCACCAGCAGTTCCGGCCCCAGCACCGGAATGACGCAGCCTTCCAGAACCAGGTTGACCAGCTTGTCCCATTCCCGTTCCGTCATCTCCATCGAGCCAGAAGCGGTGGGCTGGACAGGGAGCGATGCACTCATGACGGTCCCTCATTCTTGAGAGTTCGCCGCCGCGCGAGAGGAAGAAGCACCTGGATTACGACTTTTCCGCCAGGGGAACAGTCTCTTCGTGTCGATCTCCAAATGGTTCCAAGTAATAGGGTTTTCTGCGCGTTGCGGGCTCGTTCCCCACTTTATCACGAACCCCGAGTTCCACGCTGAGTTTCGTTGGCCCTTGCCGCAAGGCCACGCCTCCGCAACAAAGGCGGTGCGAAAGCGCCGCGCAACTGTCCGCAACGCCAGTTTTTTTCCCGAGAAAGCCAAGGACCGCTCCTGGAACCCCTTCACGCCGCGAGGGCATTCACGATTCGCACTCTGCTGCCGATTGATGTCTAAGACACCGACAGGTTTCTCGTACCTGCGAAGCCCGTGCAAGGCCAACCAACCGGGGTGTAGTTGCGAGCAAAGCCACAAGGAGGAATCCCATGTCCCGTAATCGCATCTCATGTCTTCGTATCGCGCCTATCCTGGCCGCAGCTCTGGCGCTGCCGGCCGCAGTCCACGCCACCGAAAACGCCGGCAGCGTCTATCCCATAGGCGCGGAAACCGTCATGCCGGGAGTCACTCCTCCCGGACACGGCACCATGCTCGTCGAGTTCTCGCTCTTTTACGAGGCCAACGAGTTGATGAACTCCGCGGGGGACAGCGCAGCTCCCGAGTTCAAGGTGCGCGTAGTGGCCAACGCGGTCAAAATTGTGCACAATTGGGACTTCCCCGTTTTTGGTGGCAGGTTAAACTCCAACATCGCGGTGCCGACGATCTACGAGAAGCTCCACGTTTCTCCCGGCGACTACAGCAAGACCGGGATCGGGAACGTGATTCTCGGATTGTTCCAGGTCGGCTACCAGAAGAATTCTCTGCATTGGTATTACGAGGGCGATGTCTATCTTCCCGGCGCTCCGTACACAAAAGGCGACGTTGTGAATACCGGACAGCACAACTACGCCGCGGCGCCGGTGGCCGCCTTCACTTATCTGCCGCACGGCGGAGAGTGGGAGGTCAGTTCCAAGTACCAGTACATTGTGAACTTCAACGATACGGTCACGAACTATCGCAGCGGCAACGAATTCACATGGGAGTACGTGGCCATGAAAGAGGTGTCGCGCAACGTGGCCATCGGCGCGAATGGCTACCTGTACCAGCAGACCACGAATGACGAGCTGAATGGAGCGATCTCCGGCGGCGGCAACCGCGGCCGCGATCTCACCGTCGGCCCCGAGGTGCGGGTTAATCTAGCCGGGCATTGCCTCGTGATCTTCAAGTATTTCCGCGACACGCTGGTCGAAAACAAGCCGGAAGGCAATGCTTTCTGGTTCGAGATGGGCGTGCCCCTGCATCTCGGCAGAACCGTTCCCGCCGTAGCAAGGAGCGCACATCAAGGCAATTCCAAAGGAGACTGAACGAAACTACGGAGGAGCGCGCCGCTGAAATCAGAGCCCGCTTGAAACCGCGGCATCCCGGTGTTCGCTATGGGGCGGGCTCCCGGCGGCAACGCTCCGCCAGGTTACGGCTTGAGGATGGTCGCAATCAGCGCCGACAGGCCGTTCCACGCGATCTGGATGCCGATGCAGAGCAGAATGAAGGCGACCACGCGCAGAATTCCGTGGGCCGTGGAGGGCGGAATGGCCTTGGTGATCCTGGGGGCGTAGGCGTAGCAGAAAAAACACAGCACGCTGAGAACAACGATGGCAAGAAATACCGCAACGTGCGCCAGAATGTTGTGGGTGAGATTCTTATCCGAGATGTGCGCGGTGACCGTCAGCAGTGCGACCAGTGTCCCAGGCCCCGATGTAATGGGAAAAGTGAGCGGGTAGAAGGCGCGGTCTTCGAATTGCCGCGTATCGGGTTCGCTGGTTGCGCCGGTCTCCTCCTCCTTGTGGCGGGTATCGGTCCCGGCGCTTCTCTCGTTTAAGACTTTCCATCCCATGATCGCGACCACCATGCCACCAGAGAGTTGGACGATGGGCAAAGAGAGGCCGAAGAAATTGAGGATGGCCGCGCCCAGTACCTCGAAAACCGCAAGGAAGATGATGTTGTTGATGGCGATGCGGCGCGCCAGCGAGCGAAGGACCTTGGGCGGCGCGTCGCCGACCAGCCCCAGAAAGACCAGCGCAGACCCGAGAGGGTTGATGATCGGCAGGAGCACGCTGAACGTAATGAGAAAGACCTTCCAAAAATGCAAGCGAGTTCTTCCCCCTGATTGAATCTTAATGCTTCATTGAACAAGGGAGACCCCGGACTTTCGAGCCGGGGCTTGCACGGCGCCCGCATTGCCCTGTGATACGCGCCAGAAACGAGACTGATATTCTGGTCTTGATGACAAAATCGCGATGAAAGCAGATATGAATACAATCGATAGCCCGCGGCAGGCGCCCACAGTGCGCATGGTGTGGCTGCTTTTTGCAGCCATTTTTGTCACGGTGTATTTTGCCTCGCTGTTTTCGCCGCCGCTGCTGGACGACGTGGACGCGGCGCATGCCCAGGTGGGCCAGCACATGGCCGAGACTGGCGACCTGATCACGGGCAAGACCAACGGCATCCGCTACATTGAAAAGCCGCCGCTGCCCTACTGGCTGGTAGCAGGCATGTTCAAGATCTTCGGCCAGAACACCTTTGCCACGCACCTGCCCAACGCACTGGCCATGCTGGGGCTGACTTGGCTCGCGTGGCTGTGGGCGCGGCGGGCGTGGGGCGATCGCGCGGGCTTCTACGCGGGGCTGGGCGTGCTCACTTCGGTGGGCTGCTTTCTGTTTACGCGCTTCATTATTCCCGAGGCCATCCTGGCGTTTTTCCTGCTTGTTGCGCTCTACGCCCTGATTGCCAGCCTGGAAGACGGCCGGCCGGCGCTCATCTACTGGGCGTATGCGGGCGTGGCGCTGGCGCTGTTAACCAAGGGCCTGATTGCGCCGGTGTTCTTTCTGGGCGCGGCCATTCCCTATCTGCTGCTCACCGGGCAGTGGCGGCGCTGGAAGGCGCTGCGGCCAGTGACGGGACTGCTGTTATTTCTCCTGATCGCGGCGCCGTGGCACATCGCGTGCGGCATCGCCAATCACGATTACGGACACCCCTTCGGCAATCACCCCACAGTTGGAAACGTGCACGGTTTCTTCTATCAATATTTCATCAACGAGCATGTGCTGCGCTTCTTCAACCAGCGCTATCCGCACGACTACAACAAGATGCCGGGCATCTGGTACTGGCTGGCGCACCTGGTGTGGATCTTCCCCTGGAGCTTGTTTCTGCCCGCTGCAGTGGCCGTGGCATGGAAGACGCGGCACAGTTGGCTCAAGCATCTTCGCCATGACGCGGGCGACACGGTGGACTTCTACCTGGATCACGCCATGCGCGAAGACGTGGCCACGCATGTGCTGCGCGTGAAGTTCCGCACGCGCACCATCTGGCTGCTGAGCCTGTTCACGGCGTGGACTTTGCTGTTCTTTTCGATCTCGACGAACCAGGAGTACTACACGTTTCCGGTGTGGCCGCCGCTGGTAATGCTGATCCTGGGCGTGGTGGCGGAGATCGAGATGCGCCGCGGCGCCAATGGCAGGTCCCCGCTTTCAACTGCGTGGCTGACGGGCGCGCAAGCCGTGTTTGCCGCGATCGGCGTGGTCTCCGCCGCGGTGCTGGGCTGGGGTTTGTGGACCTCGCGCAACCTGCCCTACGTTCCCGACATCGGCACGCTGCTGGCGCATCGCGCCGTGGGCGATTACACACTTTCGATGTCGCACCTGTTCGATTTAACCGGCGAATCGTTTGCGGCGCTGCGGCTGCCGGCGGCACTGGCAGCCATCACACTGCTGATTGGACCGCTGGCGGGATGGCTGCTGCGCATCAAGGGAAAACATCTTGCGGCCACGGTGAGCATAGCGCTGACCATGACGGTTTTCTTCGTCGCCGCGCACATCGCTTTCGCGCGCTTTGAGCCCATGCTGAGCTCGAAGCAGATGGCCGATACGATCATGGCCAAAGGCTCGCCCAGCGACACGGTCATCGTTTATGGAGAGCAATCGTCGGGTTCATCGCTGATCTTTTACACGAACGACTTCTTCAACAGACGGCCGGCATTGCTGGTGATCCCGCGTTGCGGGCAGCACGGCGAGGGATCGACGCTACTGTGGGGCTCGTGCTACCCCGATGCCCCGGACATTTATTTGAGCGAGCACACGCTCGCAGGCATCTGGGGCGCCGGTGAACGCAAGTGGATCTTCGCCGAAGATCCGGACCGCGACAAGGTGGAACACACCCTGGCCGCGACCGGACATCTGTACGCAGTGCAAACCCTCGCCGACAAAGCTCTGTGGACTGACCGTCCGCTGCCATAACGATGTAGCGCCGGCCTCCTGGCCGGCTGTAGCGTGGGTCTCCTGACCCACGCTCTTTCTCCAATTCCCTAATTACTGACCACGGCTTCCCTCGGCTGCCGGACATACACATAAAGATAGAAGCCGCAGAGCGCGAGCAGGATGAGCGGAGCGGGAATCACGCCGAAGGCCAGCGATGGGCCGGAGTAATGCGTGATTTGAAAGAGCACGATCCAGAAAATGTCCCCGGTGAGGATGATGGCGGCGAGCGTGAGCGCGAGTGCCCACCACGCGAGCCTTCCGCCTCTTCGCCAAAGCATGGCGCAGGCAGGAACGGAGAGTAGCAGCAGCCGCGCATCGTAACTGCGGTGATAGACGACCAGAATAGTCAGGGGTACGACCGCGGCAATCGCGAACCATGCTAGCTGAGGCGAGAATCTGGACTGGAGTGTCTTTCGCAGCCAGATGAGCAGGAGCGCCCCGCATATGAAATAGACGACCGGGTTGTAGAAATGCGGATTGTCCCAGAACCGACTCACAATCGTTTGCAGGCAAAGAGTCATGTTGACACCGAAGCTGCCGCCGCTATGGGGTCCGGGATCATTCAAAGCCCCGCGCTGCATCAGCGCCGATTGGTTTGCCTGCATTTCCACGAGCCAGTGCGGCGCGATCTGCGCGGTCCATAGCAATGCGGGCACAACCAACGCAGCAACCGGTATAAGCGTTTGGAGCGCCCGCTTGCGGGCAAGGCCGCCGGCGAGAAGAAAATATAGCCAGATCAAGCCCACGTCATGAGGTTTCATGACCAGCGCAATCGCCATACAAATGGTGCCGGCAAGCGTGGAGCGATTCTGAAGAAAACACCAAACCGCGATGACGGAAAGGCCCACCACAAGGCCCACAGTGTTCCCCAGGGCCAGGAGCATTTCGCTGTTTACGAGAAAGAGGAAAACCAGTCCCGCGGCGATGCGCGGCGAAAATTCAGCACTGGCCTTCCAAATTGCGAATGCAGCGAGAACAAAAGCTGCCGCGCTGAGAATGAACCAAATCGCATCGGCGACCTTGATGGGCAGAAGCGCAAGGGGAGCGACGAGTACGAAGGTCGTTGGGAAATTGGGGCTACGATGGCCATGCGTCGCGATAAGTACGGAGCCAAGAGCGGATGGCAGCTCCCCTGCCTCTCTCTTGTACAGTTCCCATAACTGGCTTTCCTGGTAAGGGTCGCGATGCTCGATGAGACATTTACCGGATAAATAGAACTCTTTGAAATCGATCATTCCCAGTGCATTGGAATGCGCGATCGCCGCACCGGCCAATACCAGTAAAACACTGCCGAGCGACAGCAAAAGCAGACTGTCCTGGCGTTCTTTGAGCATGGATCGAGATCTCCGCAGCAGTGATGGGTCAGTGCTCATTATGCATTGCCTGCGAGGCTGCGCAACATACTACGAACATGGGAAGCTACGGGGTACACGGGAACAACTGGCAAGGGACGACGGCGAGCGATTCATTGTGAAGCCCTCATTTTGCCGCCGGGCAGGAGCTCCAGAACACGGCCGCGCCACAGAATGCGCCGGCCCGCATAGCTCGCCGCCCAAAAGCAAAAGCCCATGAAATCGCGGATGGGGTAGAGCACCAGCAGGCCAAACCAGCTTTTGTCGCGCACCACAAAGCGTCCGACGGCGATCGAAAGCGCGAGACGCGTGGCAACTGCGAAGGCGAGGAGCGCGAGGCCCCACCTCGGTGCCCCGAGACCTGCGCACGCGGCGAGTGCCAGCAGTCCGAAGGGCAGGCTGAAGGTGAGCGCGGTGCCGAAGTGGCCCTTGGGACGCGAGAAACGCGTGGATTTCATCCAGCGGACCTGGTGCTTGAGCGAACCGATGAGCCCCGAGTGCAGAACCATGTGATCGATGGCGTGATGGCTGAGGACCACACGCTGGCCCTGCTTCCAGGTCTCGTTGCCAAGGATGAAATCGTCGGCGCAATAGTCGGCCGTGACCTTGAAGCCGCCCATGCGGCGAATCGTGTCTCGCCGGAAGGCCATGGTGGGGCCGAGCGTGAATTGCATGCCCTCCATGGCGCGCGCGGCGAGCACGCCGGCCGACATTTCAACTGACATGCCGACAGCTTCAAGCCGCGCCCATAATCCGCCTTCCGCAGCAACGCCGCGATAAAGGCAACACATGCCACCGACGCGCTCGTCCGCAAAAGGGAGGGCCACAGAGCGGAGATAGTCGGGCGTAACGCGAACATCGCTGTCGCTGATGACGAGGATGTCGTGCGCGGCGTGGGCTTCCATCCGCTCCATGGAAGCAACTTTGGCATTGATGAAGTCGGGCTGGCCACCGGTGGAGAGGAACTGGGCTGGAATGTGCGGATGACGCGCGGCCACGCGGCGCGCAGTTTCGAGACCCTCGTCATTCGCGGTGCGCGCGCAGAAGAGGATTTCGTATGCCGGGTAATCCTGAATGAAAAAGGTCTCGAGATAGGACTCGAGGCCGGGGTCCGCTCCATGCAATGGCTTGAGGAGGGTGAGCGCAGGTGTGAAGCCGGGCCGCGCAGCGAGTTGTGCTAGCGCGCGACGGCGCTCGCGGAGGTAGCCCGGAACGGCCCACAGCACAATGCCGGCGAAGACCGCGGAAGTGACGAGGCCGAAGGCGGCGAGACCGAGAAGGGCGTACGGCATGCTTGTTTAAGGATAAGGGAGCGAGGTCAGCTGTTAGCTACTGGCTACGAGCTCGACGACGCTACGATTTGCGATTCGGCGCGGAACGCGGCGGGGCGACAGGCTTGATCGCCGGCGTCTTGCGGATGGGCACAATCGCCCCTGCCGAACCCGGCGCGGCAGCTTGAAAGCGGGCCAGCATTTCACTGCGCACATATTCGACGAAGTTCTGCATCTGGCGATTCATCTCTTCCATGCGCTCGCGCATTTGCAGGATGATGGCGATGCCGGCGATGTTGACGCCGAGGTCGCGCGCCAGGTTGAGGATGAATTCGAGGCGTTCCAGGTCCTCGTCGGTGTAGAGGCGCGTGTTACCCTCGGTGCGCGACGGCTTCAGCAGCCCTTCGCGCTCGTAGAGGCGCAGGGTCTGCGGATGAATTTCATACATCTCGGCGACCGCCGAAATCATGTACGCGCCTTTGGACTTGCGTTTTGTGGCCATCGGTTCTTTCCCAAATCAGCATCTTTCCTGCGTCTTACAGCTTGTCGAACAGCTCCTGGCGCGGGTCGTTGGGGTTGAGGCGGCCCAGCTCGCGCATGATCTCGCGGCTGCGCTCGTCGTTCAGGTGCGGAACCACGACGGTCACGGTGACGATCTCATCGCCGCGCTGGCCGGACTGCTGCGCGCTCTCCACGCCTCTCTCCCGCATGCGCAGCTTTTGCCCGCTCTGCGTGCCGGGCGGAATCTTCAACTGCGCGCGACCGTCAATGGTGGGCACCTCTACCTTGGCGCCCAGCGAGGCTTCGGCCACGGTGACGGGAACGGTGAGCAGAATATCGTCGCCCTGGCGCGTGAAGACCGGGTTCGGGCCAGTGCGGACGATGAGAAACAAGTCGCCCGCCGGGCCGCCGTTTGCGCCGGCATTGCCCTTGCCTTGCAAGCGAATGCGCTGGCCGTCACGCGTGCCCGGCTTGATGCGGAACTCCACCGTCTCCGAGCGCGAAACCGTGCCCTCGCCGTGGCAGTTGGCGCAGTCGTTGGAAGTTTTCCCCGTTCCGTTGCAGCTCGGGCAGGTAATGTTGAACTTCATGCGGCCGCCCATCTGCGTCACCTGGCCGGTGCCGTGGCACTCACTGCAAGTCATCGATCCGCCGGTGTGCGCCTGCCCGTGACAGGTGGGGCACACTTCCTGGCGATTGATTTGGATGCGCGCCTGGCCGCCGCGAATCGCCGTCCAGAAATCGACCGTGGCCTGGTATTCGATATCCGTGCCAGGCTGCGGACCGCGCGGCTGCGGGTGCTGCGCGCCCGTGAAGATGCCGGAGAAGATGTCTTTGAAGCTGCCAAAGCCCCCGCCGCCCTCGCCCTGGCCCCCCTGCTGACCTGGGAAACCGCCCGAGAAGCCGTTGAAGTCGAAGCCTTCAAAGTCGACCGGCGGCCGGCTGCTGCCCGCGCGCTGCTGGCGCGCGTAAGCTTCGGCTGTCGCGGGATCGATCTGGTCGGAGTAGAAGCCGACCTGGTCGTAAATCTTGCGCTTCTTCTCGTCGCTCAGAATGTCGTTGGCCTCGGAGATCTCCTTGAACTTCTCCTCGGCCTTCTTGTTGCCGGGGTTCAAGTCGGGATGGTATTTGCGCGCAGCTTTCCTGAAAGCCTTGCGGATCTCATCCTGCGTGGCCGTCTTCTTGACGCCGAGCATTGCGTAATAGTCTTTGTTGGTGGTAGTGGCCATGTGTGTTTTCTTATCTCAGTTCTGCTGGAGAATTCGCTCCTTACTCGATGCACGACCGATGCCAGAGTCTCAAGCCATGATTCTGCAACGGTTCACGCGATGCGCAGTGCCTTCTGAACTGCTTTGGGTTCGCGAGCGATGACCATAAGGTAGGCGCGCGTGGGGCCCTCGGGTACGCGCCTCCCCTGCTCCCAATGGCGCACCGTGTTGACGCTGAACCCAAAACTGACCGCGAATTCCAGTTGCGTCATTCCCAGGCGTCCGCGAATCGCTTTCACGTCGATCTCCGGCGGAATGTGGACGACGAAAGTGCCCTTTTTCGCCCTGCCCTCGGCAAAGGCCAGCACCTGCTCGAGCCCGCGAATCATGCGGTCAGCCACTTCTTTGCTCATTTCCCTGGCCCTCCTCGCTTGTGAGCTTCGACAATCTGTTTCGTCGCGAAGTACAACCGATTGCGCTCCGCTTTGCTTAAATCCGTCTTCTCGTTCTTCGCGTAGGCGTCAAAGAGATAGAGCGGCATGTCCATATTGTGGAAGAAATAAATCACGCGCGCACCGCCCCGCTTCCCGCGCCCTTCTAGCCCCCATCGCAGCTTGCGAACGCCTCCAGGTCCAGGAACGACCACCCCTGCCGTCGGGTGAAATGAAAGGTAATTGACAAGCCCTGCCCGTTCCTCATCGTCCATCAGTTTCCGCGTAGCGGCGAGGAACTCGTCCATCTCGACGACCGTAATGGGGCGCATTTCTTGCAAGAATTATTGTAGTGCAATGCACTAGTTGGTGCAATGGCTATCTCGGCTCCACATTCTCAGCAGAAATCGCTTGAAGACGCTCGTAAAACTTTGCGCCTTCTGGGAGTAAAATGTGGGGCTCAAGTCCAAACCCATAGTTCACCGAAAAATCTGTCCTCATCAAAAACCCTACCGCAGCCATTCGACAAAGGGAACTTCGATACTGGAGATGGAGCTGAGGGTTTAGCTTATTAATAAATTCGCTCCAGATACTCTCGAAGTTGTGTTTCCAAAAAGAAGGAGCTTTCCGACGGCTCTGGTGGACCATCTCTTCGACTTGGGAGTCGTAGATCTGCCCAAGAAAGGCAATATCCGATTCCTTCAACTCAACCGCAGCCCGCATCATGTCGTCGAGGCTTTCAGCTTCAAGATCGTCGTCTTTCACGCCGTTAACGACGATGCGCGCAAGCCGCTTAAGTCGGGCCTTTACGGATGTGTGCATGGCACGAAGGGCAACGGCTGAAAGCGCTTCAGCAAACTTTGGAGCGGTAGGAAGAGAATCAATTCGACCGCGAAGATTTTCATACCGCGCGTAAAGCGTGGTCAAATCGTTCCGCACGGCCGTGATGGCATAAATCAGGTTGCTCGCATAGCTCGCGCCGGCCAGCTTGCGTATCTTTTGCAAAAGGTTTGAGGCGCCTCCTGCGACAGCCCAAAGACCTCCGGTCCCAATCAGCATCAGCAGATCGCCGATGACTTCGGCAAATTCTCCGCCGGGAGTCTCTGACAAAGATTCGTAATTGAGTTGCGCGAGTGCAGCGCCGGTTTCCGAATCGAACTGTCCCATTCGACCTCATTTCTTCGCTCGCGAGAAAGGCAACCGCAGATCCTTCGACTCCCTCCGCTGCGCTCCGGTCGCTCAGGATGACAGCGCCTGAAGGCAGGTACAAGCCGGGGTGGGCGATCCGAAGATCGCCCACCCCGAAGTCTGCCTAGCTCCGCCAGTACCACTAACCGCGCCAGCGCCGCTTACTTCTTGTCGTCCACGTCCACGTACTCGGCGTCGATGACTTCGCCTTCCTTCTTGGCTTCGCCGGCGGGGGCTGCTCCCGCAGTGCTGCCGTCCGAGGGGCTGTCGGCCGCAGGCCCCTGCGCCGCAGTCGCCTTGTACATCGCCTCCGCCAGCTTGTGACTAGCTGAAGTCAGCTTTTCGTTCGCCGACTTCAGATCCGAAGTAGACGGCGAGCCTTCGAGTGTCTTCTTGGCATCGGCCAGCGCCGCTTCCACGTCGGTCTTATCGGCCGCAGCTACCTTTTCGCCGCTCTCCTTCAACATCTTCTCGATGTTGTAGACCAGCGAGTCCAGAGCGTTGCGGGCCTCGATCTGCTCGCGCTGCTCCTTATCCTCGGCCGCGTGGGCATCGGCTTCCTTGGCCATCTTCTCGACCTCTTCCTTGCTGAGGCCCGAGCTCGACGTAATCGTGATGCGCGTGTCCTTGCCGGTGGCGTTGTCTTTCGCCGTCACGTTGAGGATGCCGTTGGCGTCGATATCGAATGTGACCTCGATTTGCGGCACGCCGCGCGGAGCCGGCATGATTCCGCCGAGCTTGAACTTGCCCAGGGTGCGATTTTGCGCCGCCATGGGCCGCTCGCCTTGCAGCACGTGGACTTCGACTTCGGTCTGACTGTCGGCCGCCGTCGAGAAGGTCTCCGTCTTCTTGGTCGGGATGGTCGTGTTGCGCGGAATCATGGTCGTGGCTACGCCGCCCAGCGTTTCAATGGACAGGGTAAGTGGCGTCACGTCGAGCAACAGCAGATCCTTCACGTCGCCCGAAAGCACGCCCGCTTGCACGGCAGCGCCAATAGCGACCACTTCATCGGGATTCACACCGTGATTCGGCTCCTTGCCGAAGAGCTTCTTGACCAGCTCCTGAATCTTGGGCATGCGCGTCTGTCCGCCCACCAGGACCACTTCGTCGATCTGGCTCAAGGAAACGCCGGCATCGGCAATCGCCTTCTTGCAGGGCTCGACCGAGCGCTCGATCAGGTCTTCAACCAACTGCTCCAGCTTGGAGCGGGTCAGCTTGCGTACCAAGTGCTTGGGGCCCGAAGCGTCGGCGGTAATAAACGGCAAATTGATCTCGGTTTCGACGGTGGTCGAAAGCTCGATCTTGGCCTTTTCCGCGGCGTCTTTCAGGCGCTGCAAGGCCATTTCGTTGCCCTTCGAGGTCAGGTCGAGGCCGTGCTCCTGCTTGAACTCGGCAACGAGCCAATCCACGATGCGCTGGTCGAGGTTGTCGCCGCCCAGGTGGGTGTCGCCGTTGGTCGACTTGACTTCGATCACGCCCTCGCCAACTTCGAGAATCGAAATGTCAAAAGTTCCGCCGCCAAAGTCATAAACGGCGATGGTCTCGTCCTTCTTTTTATCGAGTCCATAGGCCAGCGCAGCCGCTGTGGGCTCGTTCACGATGCGCTTCACATCGAGGCCGGCGATCTTGCCCGCATCCTTCGTGGCCTGGCGCTGCGCGTCGTTGAAGTAAGCCGGAACGGTGATCACGGCTTCCGTGACCGTCTCGCCCAGATAGGCCTCGGCTGACTTCTTCAGCTTTTGCAGGATCATGGCGGACACTTCGGGCGGGGTGTACTCCTTGCCTTGGGCGATGACCCCCACGTGGTCGCCCTGCTGGATGACCTTGAAGGGGACCATCTTCATCTCGTCCGACACTTCGTTGTAGCGGCGGCCCATGAAACGCTTGATGGAGAAGACGGTGTTCTCGGGGTTGGTGATGGCCTGGCGTTTGGCCACCTGGCCCACCAGCCTTTCCCCGCTCTTGGTGAATGCGACGATCGAGGGGGTAGTACGCGCACCCTCCTCATTTGGAATGACTTTTGGTTCGCCGCCTTCCATAACGGCGACGCACGAATTGGTAGTTCCGAGATCGATTCCGATGATTTTAGCCATGTTGTTCCTGCCTTTAGAGAAGATCCTGACAAGGCAGGATCTCAGATTGAGTGTCTTACTGTCAACTAATATGATGCTAATTTCCTCATCTGGATTCGGGTTTTGGCGCTTTTTTCAGCCCTTATCGCCCTACCCCCGAATAGGCAAAACCCGGCTTTTCGCTGAGCCTGGGAAGCTGCGAAAGAAGCGGTTCAAAGACAGAGGGCAGCGCGCGCGGAAAGCCATAATGTGTCCTCGAAAGCGCGCCGACTGGGTCGTCGCCCCACCCTGCTCTTTCCTATCATGTAACACTCCTTTAATATGGACGGATTGTCAGGAGACAGTTCATGGGCAGTCTGAATGGCGCTCTGGCCGTGCCCGGATGTGGCTTAGTCCGTCGATCTCGATGGAGTCAACGCATCCGCCGGGCCGCGGACAAGATTCGCATTCGCCTGTGGCTTCGTTATCCCGTTTTTCTGCTCTTCATGGAAGGGCTCTCTCGAATTCTGAGCCGCCGCAGTGGTTTATCCCCCCTTCATGCCCAGCTCCAATTTGAGGCACCCTTGCTGCTTGCGCTGTACTGGGCCTTCGGCTTCGCGCTCCGCCGGGGAAAACTCTCCGCCATTGTCGCTGCCCTGCCTTTGGCGATGTCCTATATCGCCTGCGATCTCTACTTCATCGCCTACGGAGACGTTCTGCGCGTCATCGACATCAGGAACCTGCCTGAGCTTTTCAAAGTGCTGCATTTCGAGGGGACAGCGGCGTTGTTGTTCGCCCTCGCGTTGCCGGCTGTCCTGCTGCTCGCTTTCGTCGACTATCGCCGCTACGGTCGCGCCCTCACCGTGGCAGGACTGCTGATGCTGGGAGCTGCGGCAGTGGAGTTTCTCCCGCATGCAGTCGTCAAGGGGCTTGTCCTGGTGGGAGTGGAACAGATGGACTTCTCCGATGCGGGGTGCCTCGACGATAACGGCCGTATGACGGTGATTGTCTATTTCGAGGCGGCGCGGAGGGTAGCCATCGCGCAGACCGTCGCGTATCGCAAGCGCGCAGTCAATGACGAACGAATTCCCGCCACTGCCGACTTCATCCGCAGCAACGGAAATCGCCACAACGTGTACCTGGTTGTGCTCGAAAGCTGGTTGGATCCCACCCTCTTTCGCGGCGTCACCTTCTCCAGGGACCCGCGGCATCCCGATTTTGCCGCGTTGGCCGGCGACAACCAAGGGTTTTCCATCTCCCCCGTCTTCGGCGGCCAAACCGCCCAGGCGGAGTTCGAGGCGCTCTGCGGCGTGCCCGCTTTGTCGCAAATCTCCTTTATTGAATTCAATAGTTTTACCGGGCATCCGGCGGGTTGCATGCCTGCCATCCTGCGCCAGGCGGGTTACGCTACGTACGCCACCAACGCTTATATGCCCAACTACTTCAACACCGTCAAGGCCTATACCGGAATCGGGTTCGATAAGATCTACTTCGCGCGTGAATTAGCGCCCAATCGCGAGACCTACCTGACGGCGCAGAACATATCGGAGGACGAGGATTTCTTGTTCGACGGGGATCTGTTCGATCAGAATCTTGCCTTTATCGCACGTACGCTCCAGCAGCATCCGGGGCAGCCGATCCTCAACTATGTGCTGACCATCTACGGCCATGAGCCCCACGATATCGACACCGATCGGCGGCCCCTGGTGCTCTCGATGAATGCGCCGCACGACGACCAGCAGTTATTGCGGGCCGCCAACCAGTATTGGTACCGCACCCAGGCCATTGCCGCGTATATTCGCGGCCTGACCAAGCTCGATCCCAACAGCCTGATCATCCTGGTGTCCGACCATGTGCCGCCGCTCGACCAGGGAATCGACAGTTATAAGAATTTCCGTTATCTCGATAACATCGGCGACAGCATCCACATGAACCGCATCCTCGTCGTCGAAAACGGCAAGGTGGTCCGCCACCAGACCATTCACCACTACCAGGTGCCCTCGCTCATCTACGACTACCTGACCGGGGAAAAATTCTGCGCCCAGCACAATTGCGATCCCTCGGCCGACGCGCGCAAGGACCAGTACATGCTGCTGATGTCACGCGCCGCCACTCCCATGTAGATCGCGCGACTACTTGCCCACTGCGGTCAACGCGGCTGCCAGAATCTCTTCCGGCTCGGGCCGCACCCGGAAATCGGCGTGAGCCTGTGCGTGCACGACGCGTCCCGCGGAGTTGAGAACGTAGGTGCCCGGTAGAATGAGCCGCCATGAATCGTCGCCATTGACGAAGGGAATGTTGACGAGGATGGACCTGTAATAGTCGCGGTGGTAGGCGGGGATGGTGTACGCCAGGCCGAATTGTGCCGCGACAACGCAGCCGGGGTCCGAGAGCACTGGAAACGGCAGCCCGTGCTGACCCACCATGAAGTCACTCTGGCGCTGGGTTTGCGGGCCGATGGCGGCTAGCAGCACGCCAGCCTCGCGCAGCCGGGGATGGAGGCCGCGCCAGGCCTCGATTTCCGTGATGCAGTAGGGGCACCAGCGCCCGCGGAAGAAGTTGAGAATCAGCGGCCCCAGGGCCAGCAAGTCAGCCGAGCGGACGGGCCGGCCGGAGGCGTCGTTGAGCGTGAACTCCGGAGCCATGGCCCCGACGGGCAGAATCTTCTCCTCGATGCCGGACTCGAAGAGCTCGCGAACGGCGCGCTCGTTGATGGCCATGCGCTCGGCCGGCACCAGCTTGCGCGTGTTGGCGGTGATCTCGTCGAGTTGGTCCTGGAGCGGGGTCACTCCTCCTATTCTTGCAGATGGGAATCGTCGGCCTTGCCCAAGCGCCGGGTTGACTCATGCGTGCGAGCAGTTGTAGCTCAGTTGGGCTACAATGGGTTCATGGCCACTAATGCTGTTGTCCGCTCCAGAATCGATGCCGGCGTGAAGGACCGGGCTGCCGCCGTGCTTGGCGGCATGGGCCTCACAGTGTCGGACGCGATCCGCATCGTCCTGACCCGAGTGGCAAACGAGAACGAGCTCCCCTTCGACCTGAAGCCAAACAAGCTGACGCGCCAGACCATGCGCAAGACGGCAAAGGGCCGCGAAGTTCACCGCGCCAAAAACGCCACCGACCTCTTCCGCAAGCTGGGAATCTGATGCGCACGCCGAGCTACTCGACGCAGTTCCAGCGCGATCTGAAGCGGCTCCAGAAACGCGGCAAGAACCTCGACAAATTGAAACGGCTGATCGAGCTCCTGCTCGCGGCAGATCCATTGCCGCCCCAATACAAGGATCATCCGCTCAAGCACGGCTGGGCAGGCTATAGAGATGCGCACGTAGAACCCGATTGGGTGCTGGTCTATTCCGCTACGGACAAGACAGTGCATCTGGAGCGAACCGGAACCCACGAAGAGCTATTCGAAACCTGAGAGCGCTCGTCTTACCGCCCGAACCGCTGCTTGCCGCCCATCCCCGCCATCCCTCCGCGCATCATGCTCTTCGCCATTCCCATCCTGCCCACCTGCTTGAACATCTTGGCCATCTGCGCGTACTGGCGCAGGAGCTGGTTCACGTCCTGAACGCTGGTCCCGCTGCCGGCGGCAATGCGCTTGCGGCGCGTGCCGGAAATAATCTCGTGATTGCGGCGCTCTTTCGGCGTCATGGAGTCGATGATGGCCTCGAGCCGCACGAACTGCTTCTCGTCGACCTGCCCCGCAGCCTCCTTCATGCCCGCGAAGGGGCCCACCGAAGGCATCATCTTCAAGATGCTCTCCATCGACCCGAGCTTTTTGATCTGGCGCAACTGATCGCGGAAGTCCTCGAGCGAAAAGCCGTCGCCGAGCAGCGCCTTCTTAGCCAGCTCCTCGGATTTTTTCCGGTCCAGCGTGGACTCGGCTTTTTCGATGAGCGAGAGCATGTCGCCCATGCCAAGAATCCTGCCAACAATTCGATCGGGATGGAACGGCTCGAAGGCGTCCGGCTTTTCGCCCACGCCGATGAACTTGATGGGCTGGCCGGTGACGTGGCGAATCGACAGCGCCGCGCCGCCGCGCGCATCGCCGTCCATTTTGGTCAGGACCACTCCCGTCAATCCAAGACGCGCATGAAAATCCTGCGCGGAGTTGACCGCGTCCTGGCCGGTCATGGCGTCGGCAATGAACAGAATCTCCTGCGGCGCGAGAAGCTTTTTCAAACTCTCCATCTCGGCCATGAGCTCCTGATCAACGTGCAGGCGGCCCGCGGTGTCGACGATCAAAGTGTCGCAGCCCATGATGACGGCCTCGCGGCGGGCCTCCTTCGCGAGGCGCTCCACAAGCGGTGTTCCCGCGGCCTCGCCCTTCAGATCTCCCTCGTACAACCTGGCTTCAACAGACTTGGCGACGACCTTGAGCTGCTCGCGCGCGGCGGGGCGGTAGACGTCAACCGACACCAGCATGGGGCGATGACCGCCCTTCTTGAGCCACGCGGCCAATTTCCCCGATGTCGTGGTTTTGCCGGAGCCCTGCAACCCGGCCATCAAAATGACGGTGGGCGGCTTGGAGGCGAAGTTGAATCGCGCGGTGTCTTTGCCGAGCAGCGCCACCAGTTCGTCGCGGACGATCTTGACCACCTGCTCGGAGGGCGAGAGCGCAGTGAGTACTTCGCTGCCTACAGCCTTCTCGCGGATGTGCTCGATGAGGTCGGTCACTACCTTGAGGTTGACGTCGGCCTCGAGCAGAGCGACGCGGATTTCGCGCAGAGCTTCGGCGATGTTTTCTTCAGTGAGCGTGCCCTGGCCGCGAAGGCTCTTGAAGACACGCTGGAGTTTGTCGGATAGGTTCTCAAACATAGTCTGCTTCTAGTTTATCGGACGAGCTGCGGTGGGGCGGCGCCTGCTGTGCGGCAGCCGGCGCTTGCGCGCCATCCGCTCGAGGTTACAGACTGAAGGGTAGGAGCGGATTATGGCCGACGGACGCGAGGAGCGCGAGGAAGAGAAAAAGCGGCGGGAAGAGGAAGAGCGCAAGGATCAGGAAGACCGGCTCGACCGGGGAAGGCGCGAGGATTACGAGCCGGAACGGGGCGGGTCGTAGCCCGGCTCTTCCAATCACGCCGACCCTGGCGGCGTAGACGCCGCCAGTACAGCCGGTCGGGAGGCCGGCGCTACTCCTTGCAGATCCACTCGATGATCGGGCCCCAGTAGGAGATATGCGGCTTGTGGAAGGGCTGGTTGTGGGTGGTTTTGGGGACGAGAACGACCTCTGCGCGCGGCTCGCACCAGCCGGCCAGCTCGTGCGCCATCGCAATGGGAAAAAGCCGGTCTTTCTCTCCATGGACGATGAGTACCGGCAGCTTGCATTCCGCGAGCCGTTGCTGCGCATGCCAGATGGGCGGGACGAGACCGGCAAGCGGGCGAGGGATCCCGATTGACGCGGCGGCGTGACGAAAACTGGTGAAGGCTTCGCAGAGAATGAGGCGCTGGGCGGTGAGCCGATGAATGGTTGCCGTGGCCACGCCGCTGCCGAGCGAGAAACCAAGCACCGACAGCGGCAGCTCCGGCATCCTCTGTTTGAGCGCATCGAAAGCCGCCACCGCATCCAGTTCAAACTGCTCCCAATGAAGCCGGCCTTTGCTTTTGCCGTATCCGGAGTAGTCGAAAACGAGCGAGGCAACGCCGCTGACGGCAAGAAGCTGCTGCACGCCAAACCACTGCTCTACGGTTTCGCCGATGCCGTGACAAAGGAGCACCGCAGCCTGCGCGGGAACGCGGGCCGGCTCGACAAATACCGCGTCAAGATGGCGCCCCGCTCCGCGAAGGTTGTGGTGCGAAGTACGCTCATGGATTCCCGCGGGAATGCGGCCGCGTTTTGTCCATCCCAGAGCGTGGTCGCGGAGAATCAGGACCCGGCTGGTGAAAGCAACAGAAACCGGAAACGCAAAGCGGTGCCAGTGGTTAGGTGAACCGCCCGGCGGGCCTCCCCCGGCAGCCGTCGTTTTGCCGGTGCGCATGGGTTTCTCCCTCTCTTGTCACTGCGCCCCTCTTGTCACTGAGTTGGCGCAATGAGGTATTGCTCGAGCTTGCCGTCTGGATAGGTATAGGTGGTGAGCTCCAGGCGGCGTCCGGGATAGACAATCTCGAACTCGCGAAAGGTCATGCCGCCGCGAAGTTCGCTGCTGGTTTGGCGAAGACTGAGCGGTTCGCCGAGCGGAGCGAGACTCGATTGGAAGTCGGCGACAGCTTCGGGCGTGAAGTAGTCGCTCAAGTTGGGCGCCACGAGCGAGCGGTCGATGCGGCCCTGCTCGAGGCCATGATAAATGTCAAGCGCCTGCTGCTCGGGGGCGCTGAGCGGATAGCCGGCCACGAGCGGCGCTGTGAGCTGCGCAATTTCGCTTGCGGCGTTGACTGCCATTTGATTGGTGAGCACAACCACGGCTGCTCCGTCATCGATCAAAACTTCGTTGTCCGAAACGAAACCGGAGACCTCGCCGGAATGCTCAATGCTGCGATGGCCGTTGCGCTGGCGCACCTCGACGCCGAGACCGTATTTCGTTCCCTCGCCGTTCTTCAGCTTGACCTCAGTAAACATTTCTTTGTAGCTTTCGGGTTTCAGGATCGACTGGGAAAGCAAGCTTTCGTCCCAGAGAGCCAGATCGTGCGGCGTCATGGCCAGCTCGCCGGCTGCAAACATCCAGCCAATCCCCTCCTTGGGCGCGACGCGCAAGGGGCCGAGCGCGTTGCGGACATACGGCGTGGCATCCACCTCGGTGAGCTTGATCGCGTCGGAATTCCACACCGACTTCATGCCCAGAGGGCAAAAGATGTGTTCGCTCAGGAAGTCCCAGTAGGGTTCGCCGGAGACCACTTCTACGATGCGGCCGGCGATGACGAAATTCGTGTTGGAGTACTGCCACTGCGTGCCGGGCTCGAAGTCGAGCGGCTTTTTGCCCCAGATATCGATGATCTGCTGCGCGGTTTCGGGACCTTTCATCGTGGTCATCACGTAATCTTCGGGCCAGTAGTCCTGGTAGCCGGAGGTGTGCGAAAGAATCTCGCGGATGGTCACCTCGTTGCCGCGCGTAAGACCGGGAATGTATTTGCCGACGGGATCGTCGATGCTCAACTTGCCCTGTTCCTGGAGAAGCAAAATGGCCGTCGCCGTGAACTGCTTGGAGATGGAGCCGATGGAATATCGCATCTCAGGAGTGGCCGGAACGGCGGGAGACGCTGCACTAGCCGCGCGCGCATTGCCGTAAGCGTGGGCGTAGACGAGCTTGCCATGCTGGACGACAGCGACTGAGGCCGAAGGCACGCCCGTGGCTTCGAGCACTTGCGCGGCGATGCGGTCCACCTGGCTGCGCAACGCGGGATCAACGGTGTCGACCGTCTGGGACGGGGCGTGGCTGGCGGCAGCCGCGAGTAACAACGAGAAAATCGCAGGCCGCACGTACGAATGATGGCGTTGCACAGGGGTGATTCTCCTCTCCAACAGCATAGCCGCGCGGGCCGCGCCCACGCGATGGACCCCGACGGCATGCGATAGGCTGGATGAAGATGCAAAGGCTTATTGAAGGACACAAACGGTTTCTCGACGAGGTTTTTCCGGCGAAGAAGAGCCATTTTCACCTGCTGTCTGAGGGCCAGACGCCGGCGTGGCTGTTCATTACCTGCGCCGATTCGCGCGTAGTGCCCGATCTGATTCTGAGCACCGAGCCAGGGGATCTGTTCATTGCCCGCAGCATTGGCAACGTGGTGCCCATCACCAGCCAGGATGTGGACGGAGTAACGGCGACCATCGAGTATTCGGTGGATGTGCTGAAGGTGCGGCATGCGATCGTGTGCGGCCACTCGGATTGCGGAGCCATGAAGGCGGCGCTCGATCGCAGGAGCCTCGCCAACCTGCCCAAGGCGCGGCGTTGGCTCGATCATGTGCAGGCGGCCTTTGCCTACCGGCAGCCGTTGAATCCGGCCGATGGCGAGAGCGCGGAATTGGCGTCACTCATCCGCGGCAACGTGGTGGCGCAACTGATGAACCTGCACGCGCAGCCGCCCGTGGTGCGCGCCGAGGCCGAGGGCCGGCTCACGGTGCACGGCTGGTACTACGACATCCTGACGGGGCGGATTGAAGAGTACGACGAGGAGCTGAAGAAGTTTGTGCCGCTGGCGTAAAACGATGTCAAAGATGGTGCACTCATCTCGAATGAGATGAGGCAACCGCTGGTCCTTCGACTTCGTTTACCGCAAAGACGCGCAGCAAACTCCGCTCAGGATGACAAGTTTGTTTTGATGCGGACTACTAACTTAGTTCGTTACGCGCTCGCGGCCACGCGCGTCAGTGTTAACACCGTGATGTCGTCGTCCTGGCCGAAATTCACGGCGGCTTCGGCGGCCTGCTCGGCAGTGGGGCGGCTGGCGAACAGCGTCTTGAGCCGGGCGAAGCTGTAGAGATCGCCGTTCTGGCTGCGCGCTTCAAGAAGCCCGTCGGTGTAAAGCGCGAGTTGGTCGCGTTCGCCCATCTGGAACTGGGACTCTTCAAAGGTAGCCCTGGGCAAAACGCCCAGCGGAAGCGTGCCCGGGAAGATGAGTTCCTCGTCGTTGACGTAAGGCGCGGGATGGCCGGCGCAGGAGATGGTGCAGGTGCCGTCGCTATCCAGGCGCAGCGCCACCGCAGTGGCAAAGCCCCCCTGCAAGCGACCGTAGAGGCGGCGATTGAGGCCGGCCAGAATCTCCGCGGGCCGCGACGTCGTCTCGACCAATGTGCGCACCGCTCCCACAATCATGGAAACCGCCATGGCGGCCTTCAGGCCTTTGCCGCTCACATCGCCCAGCACAATCAGCGTGGAACCTTCTTCCACGGGAATGATCTGGAAAAAGTCTCCGCCAACTTCCTGCGCCGGACGGTAGGCGCTGGTCAGGTCGAAGCCTGCCAGAGCGGGCAGATTTTCCGGCACCAGGACCTGCTGGAGCTCGCGCGCGTTTTGGAACTCACGCTCCATGGCGTGCTGGCGGCGGCGGTTGTCGATGGTGTAACGAATGACCGCGTACACGATGGAGAGAAAGAGCAGCGTGCGCAGAATCGTCGGCAGGCTGAAGTTATTGCCAACCACCGTGAAGAGCGGCGCTTCGATCTTGTCGCCCAGCGTCCAGTGGGTGTAGCGAACGCCCTGCACGGAGATGTTCTCAACTGCGTAGACCGTGGAATTCAGAAAGGCAAGGATGGCGACCAGCCAGCGGGTTGAGTCCAAACGCCTCCGTTTGAAAATGGCATAGGCAACCAAAGCCACCGGGATGCACTCGAATGTCACCGCAGGAAACGTGGTGATGGCATCGGCGATCTGCATTTGCATCACAGAAATGAAATCCGGATAGAGAAAGGACAAAGATCCGTCGATGGTGGCGGAGGCAATCCCGATGATCGCGGCAAGCTTTGTGTAGTGCACCAGCCGGGGGTGCTGGTGCAGTTGCAGCAGCCAGATGAGCAGGAACCACCCTGAGGTTTCGCGAATGGCGATGGCCATCTGGGCCTGGAGTTGTCCGATCTCAAAGGGATAGGAAAGACGCATGCCGATCAGCAACACGTCCATGGTGAGCATCAGGGCGTAGAGACTCATCCAGAACAGAAGCCTCTGGTTGCGGTCGCGCAGCCACGCCACAAAGCTGAGCAGAGCCACGAGCGCATAAAGCGAGGTGAGCCCGAAACGAAACTGCTGGCTCTGGAGCCACTTGTAGTCGCGGTTCCCCCTCTCGGCGGCGATGGCGCTGGGACTGCCGATGAGCGGCATTCGCTCAAAGCCGCCCAGGTTGTCAGGGTCGTTCGAGGCCAGCGCGAATTTCCACACGCGCACGGCAAGTACGCCCGAGCGGATCGGTCCCAGGCCAAAAGTCTGGTTGGGTATGCCCTCGTAAACGATCGGGTACGGCGGCAGTTTTCCATATTGCCCCACCTTGACGCCATTCCAGTAGAGCTCGTAGGCGTCATCGATGATGGGAATGAGCAGGGCAACGTCTGGGTCGGCGCCCGGCGCGGGCGTGATGTTGATAGTCCGGCGATACCAGGCAAAGCCGGTGTAACTGGGATGGCCCTGCGCGCCCCAGGTCTTGTCGGCGGTGAGCTGCTCCCAGTGCGAGTCGTCATAGCCGGGTGCGGCCCACGCGGGGTCGTCGCCCAGGTGGAATTGCCATGGGCCGGCGAGCGGAGCCACGCCCTTGCCGAGGCCGTCAATAACGAGCGTATGCGCGCTGGCGGCAGCGGGAGCTTGCGCCGGTGCCGCAAGGTTCAGGCAGCAGGCAGCAAACACAAGAACGGAAAGCTTCAGCCCGGGGAAGAGCGAAGATCGTGCAGGCATGCCGCCAATATACCGTGCCTGAGGCGGATTGAGACAGCATGATTTTGAGGGGCGGATGCGGGGAGGCCACTCAGTGCGTCGCCGCCGGCGGCTTCAAGTGATTTGTCGGCTTCTTGAACAGCCACGTGGCGCAGGCGCAGATCACGGCTAGTACCGCGGTCCAACGAAAGACATCGATATAGGCGAGCATGGCGGCTTGCTGCTCCATGAGGCCGTAGATGAGGCCGAAGGAACCAGGGCGCGCGTTCGCCGGGCCCACGTGGTGGCCGAGATATTGGGCGATCAGGGCGGACCTCTGCTGCAGCACCGCGCTCGATTGCGGCAGGTTGGCGCCGAGCTCGGTCTGGTGGAGATCGGCGCGGCGTATGACCGCAGTGGTGGCCATGGCGATGCCGACAGACCCACCGATATTGCGCAGCATATTCCCCAGGCCAGTGGCCGCGCCCATGTTCTTGTTGGTGATGGTAGCCATCATCATCGTCGACAGGGGAACGAAGACGAAACTGAGGGCAAATCCCGTAACCATAATCGGAAGCAGCAGGGTGTAAGGGCCGATGTCGAGATCGACCGTGCCGAAGATGAACGAGCAGACCGCAAAACCGAGAAAGCCGGCGCAGAGCAGCTTGCGGTTGTCAATGCGCGAGCCGAGGATGCCGATGATGGGCGAGCCGATAAAGGAACCGATGCCGCGCGGGCCCACCACCAGGCCGGCGGTGAATGCAGTGTAGCCGAGGATCTCCTGGTAATAGAGCGGCAGGATGGCGATAGTGATGTAAATACACATGCCGAGCATGGTGATCATCAGACACCCGGTGCGGAAGTTGCGGTCCTTGAGCACATGCAGGTCGACGAGGCTTCTGGGATTGGTCCAGGAATGCCAGATCCAAACGAGGAGCGAAACCACCAGCGCGGCCACGGCCCAGCGCACCCAGATGGCGCTGAACCAGTCGTCCTCCTGGCCCTTGTCGAGAACGATCTGAAGGCAGCCGGTCCACACCACGAGCAGGCCGAAGCCGATGTTGTCGAAGGCGCCCACCTTGGCGTTCTTGATGTAAGGCGGATCGTGGACGAAGCGGCTGATCATGATCACGGCCAGGATGCCGATGGGGATGTTGATGTAAAAGGCGTAGCGCCAACTCCAGGTATCGGTGAGCCAGCCGCCGAGCGTGGGGCCGAGCACGGGCGCGAGCACGATGCCGAGCCCGTAGGCGGCCATGGACATGGAGCGCTTCTCGATCGGGAAACTCTCCAGCAGGATGGATTGCGAAAGTGGCTGCAATGCGCCGCCGCCCGCGCCTTGCAGGATGCGCGCCACTAAAATCACAGCCAGCGACGGCGCCGCACCGCAGAAGAACGACGCGATGGTGAAGAGGATGACGCAAGTCAGCAGGAAGCGCTTGCGGCCAAAACGCCGCGCGAACCAGTTCGACGCGGGAAGGATTACGGCGTTCGCGACCAGGTAGCTGGTGAGCACCCAGGTGGCCTCGGAGTTGGATGCCGAAAGCGAACCGGCGATGTAGGGCAGCGCCACGGAGGCGATGGCGGTGTCGAGCACCTCCATGAAGGTGGGCAGCATGACCGAAAGGACGACCAGCCACGGGTTGACACCCTGGGTGAGCGGATAGCGGGCTTGCGCGGCGGCGGTCGTCATGCGAAAAGGTTCAATAGAGGGTAAACGATGGAAGGCAGCGGCCCGTGTGACTTACGCCACTGTGGAAAGACGGGGAGCAAGGGAGCGGGGGAGCAAGCGGCCTGAGCTTCGCGTGCTACGGGTCACACTGCCAGCATGAGATTTGGTCTATCCTTTTGCGTCGTCACCGAATCAATTGAAGGGGAAGATAAGCCATGGGAGACTCATTCATGAATCTCATCGTTTGGCAGCGAGCCGTCGAGTTGAGCACAGACGTCTATCGCTTGACTGCTGCATTTCCAAAATCTGAACAATTCGGGTTGGTCAATCAGATGCGGCGTGCCTCGGTGTCGATCGCCAGCAACATTGCCGAAGGGTATGGCAAGCGAACGAGGGGTGAGTACCTGCAGTCCCTCGGTCACGCCAGGGGTTCAAAATGCGAATTGCAGACGCAAATCGTCATAGCAAAGTCCCTTGGCTTCGGCGCTCGGAACCCATATGACCGCACAGAGCATTTGTGCGCCGACGTCAGCCGGCTGCTGATCGCCTTGATGAAAAAGCTGGAGGGCTGAGGTTTTCTCGCTCCCTTGCTCCCTTGCTCCCTGCTTACTTGACACAACGACCCATTCCCTTGATCCTTAACAGTTCCGCTTCTTTCAGCTTCCTGCCCAGGAGGGCTTCAGGTTTTGCAGGTTCGCGTCTTCTATCACGACAAATGTTTTGACGGAGCTTGTTCAGCCTCGCTCTTTACGCGATTTCACCGTGAATGCGTCGCACACGATGCCAGCTACGACTATCACGGGCTGGTGCATCGCGCCGGCGCGTTGTTCGATGATAGCGAATTCACGGGCGACGAAAACGCCATCGTCGATTTCAAATACTCCGCCTCGCCGCGCATCACGTGGTGGTTCGATCATCACCAGTCGGCATTTTTGACGCCGCAGGATCACGAGAACTTCCTGGCCTGCCAGCGCGACCCGGTTTGCGCGGCGCACAAGTTTTTCGATCCCACATACATGTCCTGCACGAGTTTTATTGCCCACATTGCCTCCACGCGCTTCGACTTCAACACCGCGCCGGTTGCTGACCTGATTCATTGGGCCGACATTGTGGACGGCGCGAAGTATGAAAGTCCTGAATCGGCGGTGGAAATGGCGGCCCCGGCCATGAAGCTGACCCTCATCATCGAGTCGTCGCAGGACCCCGAGTTCATCCCGCGGTTAATTCCGCTGCTGACAGAGATGCCGCTCGAGAAAGTTCTCGAGCAATCCTTCGTTGCACCGCTGCTTCAGCCACTGCTCCAGCGCCACCAGCAGGCCCTGGAACTGATCCGCAGCCGTGCTGAAGAACGCGACGGGACGATCTTCTTCGATATCACCGACCATCCGCTGGAGGGTTTCAACAAGTTCATCCCGTACTACCTGTTTCCTCATGCCATCTATTCGATCGGCCTGTCGAAATCGAGCTTTCGCACCAAGGTGGCCGTGGGATCGAACCCCTGGACCAAAGTCGACCCGGCAACGATGGTGAACCTGGCGGAAATCTGCGAGCGCTATGGTGGGGGCGGGCATGCGCGAGTGGGCGCCATCAGCTTCCCGCCCGACCAGGAGGCCGCGGCGCGCGTGGCAGCCGCAGAGATTGTGGCGGAATTGCGATCGAAAAATCCCCTTTAATTGCAGCAGGAGTCTTTATTTCCTATGAGCGAATATCTCTTTGCCTATGGGACATTGCAACCCGGCTTTGCGCCAGAGGAAGTGGCGGAAGTGGCGGCAAAGCTGCGGCCCGTGAGCCAGGGATTCGTCTATGGCGAGATTTATGAGCTCGACGGCTACCCCGGTGTCGTACCCAATCCCAAATCGAAGAACAGGATCAGGGGTACGGTTCTGGAGTTGCCGGAGGACACGGCCGTCCTGCGCCAGATCGACGAATACGAAGGCTATGATCCTGACGATCCGGAAAGCAGTGAATTCGTCCGTGTGCGGCAGGCCGTGGAGCTGAGCGGGGGCGGCACGCAGCAGTGCTGGATCTATCGCTACAACCGCGAGCCTGCACACTAACTCCGCCAGCACCGCCAGCGCCGCTGCTTTCTTCAGTTCGCCATGATCTGGGTGAGCGACCCAGTGACCAGCCCGATATAAAGCACAGCGAGGGCGTGAAGGCAGGTGACTTGGCCGCACACGCTCCACACGGCGGGGCGAGGCCTCAGCAGCCTGCGCGCCAGCCAGCCATCCAGAGGGAGCTGGACGTAGAGCATCACCGCGGAGAGCGCCTGCGCCATGCCCAGGCTCAAATGGACTTCGCGTTGTTGCACCACGACTGAGAGGGGGAAAAGGAGCGTCGCGGCCCAGGGCGCGTAGCCCGCAGCCAGGTCGTGCAGCACAGGCGCGTAAGCGCTCAACACCACACCCAGAGCCACTGGCCAGAAGCTGGCACAATACCGGTACAAGCGCTCCCGCCGTTCCCTGCGTATCTCTTTCTTGACAGCCGCTACGCGCTGCACCACTTGCAACCGGTGCAGCACTGTGGCGATATAAACAGGTGAAAGTGAGCCCATGGGAAAATCCGCACACATCTCCGCGGAACTTGTGTTCTCAAGTACGAAAAAAGACATTATGTTCACGCCCTATGAAAGATTGGATTCAGTGTCTATGCGAGTTGGGCTTTTGACAACAGAGATGGGGCTTTTTCCACGGCCGATTGCATTACCGATTCGGGTTACTCGGAGGCCGTCGATGTTACTTCGAACGGCTTCGGTCTTTGTGCGGGAAGGGCGAGTGAGTCCTCTCGAAAAAGTAATAACTAATTATTTTTGAGAGCGTTAGAATTCGCGTGCGAGCACTGCGTCCGCTTGCAAGATGGGCAAATTCTGGCGTTTTTGGTCACCAGAAAGTAACTACAGCCCCAGATCTCCCGCGCGTTTCCTCATGGCCGCAATGCAAAAGCCAATGTGCGCGTCCAGGTCGACGCCCAGCTCCGCGGCTCCCTGCACAATATCCTCGCGATGCACACCCCGCGCGAAGGCTTTGTCTTTCATCTTCTTATTCACGCTGGCCGTTTCCACGTCGGCGATGGCCTTGGTGGGCTTGACGAGGGCGCAGGCGGTGAGAAAGCCGGCCAGCTCGTCGCAGGCGAAGAGCGCTTTGGCCAAATGCGAGGTGCGGGGGACGCCGGAGTACTGGGCGTGGCCCAGAATTGCGGTGCGCATCTCCTCCGGCCAGCCCAGCCGCTCCAGTTCGCGCACGCCGACAAAGGGATGCTCTTCGGCTGTGGGGTGGCGCTCGTAGTCGAAGTCGTGCAGCAGGGCGGTGGTGGAGTAAAGCTCGATAAGCGCGGCGCGAGCGTCGCCTGTCAGCCCCAGCCGATCGGCTTCGCGTTCGCCGCAAGCCACCACACAGACCTCAACGGCCAGCGCGTGCTTGCGCAGGCTTTCGCTCTGCGTCCACTCGGTCAGCAGGGCCCATGCCTGCTCGCGACCGTACGCCGAATTGCTGGTTATGCTCAATTCTGCCACTGGATATAGTCCAATCCTGCTAGCGAATATAGTCCCTTGCTGCCACCTGTTTCACAAGAATCCTGCCATCGGAGGTCCGAAAGAAAAGGCGACATCCTCCACGCCCCAGGCGTGCGGGAGTGTTTATCAAGCGGTCATTTCCGTATAGCCGGTTATGGAAGCAGCAGTAGGGCGTACCGCGGAGCGCAGCGGCGTGGCACCTGTTTCCGCTGGGCATGATATGACGACATTCAGAGTGCATTCTGGCACCTACCCCCCTCTCCCTCCACTATTTCTGTAAGCAAATACTCTGTTTTCAATGCCTTACGCGATGGGTTGCCGCGTAAATATCTGAAAAGACATATAGTTGCTCGCAGAAATTAGACAACAAAGGGGTTAGAGGCAGGCGACCGGTTTCGGGGATCAGGGTCCGTCGAACGGCGCTCCCTGCCTCACTGAAGGCTTATGGGAATAGTGTGCGCCGGGAGGGGGAAATTATCTGCAAAACGGCGGCGGGAAATTTTTGGGGGCGCGAGAGGGGTGGATGGGCGTTTGTCGGACTGATCCCGATGGCTCGTGGTCCGGCACCCTCCCGCTCATCGCGATAAGACTGCGAGGAACGGGGCACATCCTTTACGGCACAAGTAGATTCTGATGGCTACGCCACCTGCCGTGCGGGAGTGTTTACCAAGTAGTTATTTCCGTATAGGCGGTAATACACACGGATACTTGTACTCTCTCTCTGCAACCCTGGAAGAACGCAAAGAGCAGAAGTGTGGCAGAGCTGGTTTACAATGGCGAAGAAAACTAGAAACATGGACTCCCTAGATTGGGGACGCCGAGCAGAATGATTCCAAGGAAGATAAACCCGCAGCCCCAACCTGAGCTTCTCTCGGTAGCGCTGGCTTTGCTGGGACGTGAATCTGCCCTATCGCCGGACGAAGCGGCTGTAGTTGCTGGGATCAAGCCATGTACTGACAAACAACTAGTCGAGCGATTTCGAATCGCCATCGCTAAGGGTAACGACCCTCTCGGTGACAGTTTCTGCAAATTGCGGAACGCTATTGATCGGCGACGGCATGGCCAGACCTTTACGCCGAAAGGGATCGTAAGTACGATGATCCGGAAGGCGCAAGTTGAGGTCGAAAAAGGCGGCGCATTTGCCCAGGTGGTAGATTGCGGTGCTGGTACGGGACGCTTTGCGCTCGCAGCTGGTCGTGTTTTTCCGAAGGCTAAAATAGTAGCGGTCGAGTCGGATCCAGTGTGTGCAGTCCTGCTGCGAGCCAATTTAGCTGTGGCAGGCGTGACAGATCGAGTTACCGTTCTAGTCGGCGACTTCCGCGAAGTGAAACTCCCTTTCAGAGGTCGTCGGCTTTTCATCGGCAACCCTCCCTATGTGAGACACCACGATATTGGAGAAGATTGGAAGAAGTGGTACTCAGCCACTATGCGAACACTTGGGGCAGACAAAGCCAGCAAGCTGGCTGGCCTGCATCTGCATTTTTTTGCGAGAGTAGGCGAAATCGCGAAGCCTGGCGACGTTGGGGTCTTCGTAACGGCCGCTGAATGGATCGACACTAACTATGGCGCGGCGCTGCGTTCTTCCCTTTGTGCGCGATTGGGCGGTGTTTCCGTGCATGTAGTGGATGCCAAGGCAGAACCCTTCCCCGGCGTAATGACTACCGCCGCGATCACGGTTTTCCATCCACATCAAATTCCTACTGTAATCAAGCTCCAAGCAGTTGCGAATGTTAGCGATCTGGGCACACTGGCAGGAGGGGTGGTCCGGTCTGCGACCGACCTTGCTTCCGCAAAGAAATGGTATCCTCGCTTCTTCTCCCCAGCCTCGGTCCATGTTTTGAATGCACCGCAGAGCGGTACGCGTGTGGGATCTCTGTTCCGTGTTTCAAGAGGTCAAGTTACAGGGGCTAATCACATTTGGATCGCAGGCGAGAAAGCTGTGAACCTGCCAGCCCGCGTTCTCCTGCCATGTGTGACAGGGGCCAACGAGTTGTTTGCGGCAAGTGAAGATGGAGGGCAACTTAAGCACGTCGATCATCTGAAGCGAGTTGTGAACCTTCCTCGCGACCTGGATACTTTTGGCCGCTGGGAACGTTCGGCAGTCGATGCCTTCCTCAAATGGGCAGAACAAGAAGGCGGCAACAGCGGCTACATTGCCACGCATCGCAGTCCGTGGTGGGCAGTTCGTCTTTTACCTGCCGCGCCGATCATCTGTACCTATATGGCGCGCCGGCCGCCCGTGTTCATCCGCAACGTTGCCGGAGCCAGATTGCTGAATATCGCCCACGGATTGTACCCTCGCGTACCAATGTCCGAGGCCGACCTGGATGAAGCGTGTCTAGCTCTCAATAGAGCATCGAGTCTGAATGACGGCCGGGTTTACGCAGGTGGGCTCACTAAGTTCGAACCCAGTGCTGTTGAGGGAATACTCATTGACTGGGCTTCCTTTACCTGGCTTGAGGCCGCTGTATGAGTAGAGGCTGGCCGAAAGGGGCCCGGTACTGGGAGGCGCACGAAATTGTTGCGGATGCCCAAGCCGCTCGCGAGCAGTTTCGTCAACGGCGCTTTGGCGAGCCCATGGAGAAGTATCTCGCGGCATTTGCCGAGCTTGAGAGCGCAAACCAGCAGGTAATTGGAAGTTTGAATGCATTGGTGGGCGATCCAGTCAATCCTCAGCTAATTGCAAGTTTTGTCAAGGATCAGAACCTATGCACGGCACTTCGATACTTGGGTGCGCCGCCAATCTCTGCCGATGACCTGGAGACTCTTACAGGCGCGACACTTGCGTGGACATTGATCGAGAAAGATGTAGAGAGAGCCAGCGCCATCCGGGACGTGATCCGCCAAATTCTCGATCCGAGGCGTTTTCCCTGGATATATGAGAATCGCGCACCTACTTCGACAGAGCGAAAAGCGGCCATCCTGGCCTCGACCGTTGCAGCAAGCTCGCAACGCCTGCAGACCGGTCGACGCACGGATGATGGCAAGGCTACGGAGGAGGCCGTACGCGGAATTCTGATCGGGATGGGAATGACACCCGTTCCGCTTCGCCGCATGGCAAATCCCATGGTTGACGTCCTGAATATTGGCCACTTTTCTGCCGGTCCATGCGTGCTTGGGGAGGACGAGGCAGATGTGGTCATTCGCCTATACGACGGGCGCATTATGGCGCTTGAATGCAAGGCGTCGAATTCGGAGATCAACAGCCGAAAGCGGATCAACAAAGAGATTTGCCAAAATGCTCAAAACTGGGTGGGGCGGTTTGGAGCAGACTTGATCGTCCCTGCGGGCGCGATTCAGGGAGTGTTCAAGGCAAGCTACATTCAGGCCGCACAAGAAATCCCGGTGGTATTTTATTGGGGACATCGCATGAGCGATCTCAGGGATTTTATTACTTCCACCAAGCATATCTAGGCCGCATCCGAAACAATACTGTTGCGCCTCCGCATTTTGCGTTGGCGTTGCTCGCGGAAGAGGTGGCTTTAGAAACAATAAGGCTATTGCATCTGGTGTCCATGTGATCCATGGCAGACACCCGCCTTCCGTGGATCCTGAGCGGTTTGTCGGCCACCCGTCGGTAACACATCGGTAAACATGCTGGATCGGCGGGGTCCAATCCGACCGGCCGCGCTCCCTCAGTCCCTTAGTCCCTCTAGCCCCTATCTTCTCGCTCCCTGTTTACTCTTATGGTTCGCCTATCGTCGGGGTTCCTTGGGTCTACCCGGAGTTTCCTCGGTTTGTGCCTAAGTTTCTACTTGACAATTATGGTTCACTTCGTTGAAAGTAGCACCAATCGCAGTGCAACAGTACTGCGCGGGACGCTCGCTCTGGCGCTCCGCACATGGCCAATGGCTACATCCTTAATCTGCGTGGAAACACGCGAAGTGGTGCGGTGTGAATGCTGCCGGCTGATGCAGTATAGAACCAGCAACTCCCTTTGCAGGCGCTGCCACAAACCTCTCGATTTCGAGGAACCCGTTCAATTAGCTCCACAACTGGTGACGAGCCAGCCTGTGCCCAACAGCGGCGACGCCGGATCGCAGGTGGCAGCACAGGTGCGGGATTTGCGCCGCGCGCGCCATCTGAGCCAGCGCCAACTTGCGGGACGGATGCAGGTGCCGCGCACCTACATTTCGAAGATCGAGAACGGGAAGGCGATTCCGACACTTGGTTCGCTTGAGCGGCTCGCCCTGGCCCTGGGGGTGGAAGTGCGGAACCTGGTGCGCGACGCCCGCAGCCGCCGCGACGAAGAGGTAGCGGCGATCCTGAGCGATCCTTTCCTGGCCGAGATTGCCCCGCTGCTGTCGCAACTGGACTCGCTGCACCGGACGCTGTTTTTCGGGGCGCTGCGTGACGCCGCGACGGGACGCCGGCGCACGGCGTAGAAGCGTTAGGATCGGGCCGCGGAAACTCTCCGTGCCCCATCCATTTCCGCGTCTTTTGCGGAAATGGGTGGGAAACCACGATGCCCTTCCGTCGCTCCCATTGGCTGCGGCCACCCTTCTTTGCAGCGTGTCAGCGCTTGTGCTACGGTCAAGATTGTGGCTCCTTGGACCCGGCCGAACGTAACCGTCCCGGCCGCAGATTCGCTCATGCGGTGGCCAGACGCATCTAAACTTCCGGTGTGAACTCCATCGGCGCCACTTCAAGACGCAATTCGGCGCCCCCGTTAGAAGCCAGAGGCAAGTCCTTGCACCCATCTCCCGCGACAAACGCCCCCATGACGCGCCCCGTGACTCGTATTGACGAATTGACCCCCGAAGAACGCGCAGTGTATGCGACGCTGAAGCCGGAGCGCCTGCCCGAGCACGTAGCCATCATCATGGACGGCAACGGCCGCTGGGCCGGCCGCCGCTCGCTCAAGCGCTTTCTGGGCCACCAGCAGGGCGCCAAGACCGTGCAGTTCGTCACCGAAACGGCGGCCCGCATTGGCTTGCCCTGGTTGACGCTCTACGCTTTCTCGCTCGAGAACAGCCTGCGCCGGCCGCGCGCCGAGGTCAGCTTCCTGATGCGCCTGCTGAAGACCTACCTCGACGACAATGTCGAGCGCATGGTGAAGAACAATATCCGCCTGAACTACATCGGACGCACGCACGATTTGCCCGACGACGTGCAGGAACGCATGCGCGCCGCGGAAGAGGCCACCTCGCGCAACACCGGCACCACGCTCACGCTGGCACTGAACTATGGCGCGCGCTCGGAGCTTGTTGATGCCTTCCGCCGCCTCGCGGAAGAAGTGAAGCACAAGCATCTCGACCCGGAGCGCATCACCGAAGAGGACATCCACCGCCATCTCTACACGGCGCACATGCCCGATCCCGATCTGCTCATCCGCACCTCCGGCGAATTGCGCGTTTCAAATTTTCTGTTGTGGCAGATTGCCTACACCGAAATCTTTGTCACCGAGCGCTTCTGGCCCGACTTCCGCGGCATTCACCTGCTCGAGGCCATCGCCGATTTTCAGCGCCGCGAGCGCCGCTATGGCGGCATCGGCGAATCCTGCGGCGAAGTGGAAGAAGATCCCGAACAGATGAAGATTGCGGTGAGTTAGCGCATCGCGTCCCAGGCACGCCGCCCGTTCCAAACCCTCGCTCTCCGGTATTTGCCCCGCTCCGGCGGTGTATTCTCGACTCTGCCGATGAAACGCGTCCTTACAGCTCTCATACTCATTCCGCTCGTTCTGGTTCTCATTTTCCTCCCGGCACAGTGGGGATGGTTGTTTTCGCTCTTCGTTGCCGGGGTGGCGGCGCTGGCCGGATGGGAGTATCTGAGCCTCACCAAACGCTGCGGAGCCAATCCGCCCCGGATTGCCACGCTGCTCGCGCTCCTGGCGCTGTTTGCCTCGAACTTCCAGTGGCCTGACTCCGATCATCTCCTGGCCATCTTCGGCATTCTGGGCCTTGGCCTGCTGGTCTATTGCACCTTCTTTAAGCCGGTGGGCGAGGTCATTGCCGACGCTTCCGCCTCCATCTTCTGCCTGCTCTATACCGGCCTTACGTTAATTGCCCTGCCGGCGCTGCGCGAGCCGCCTTACGGTTCTTCGTCGGTGCTGCTGTTTCTGCTTTTCGTGGTGTGGGCCGGCGACACTTCGGCCTACTACGTGGGCCGCGCCTGGGGCCGGCACAAGCTGGCGCCCAAGCTGAGCCCGGGCAAAAGCTGGGAGGGCGCAGTGGCTTCAGTGGCCGGAAGCATGCTGATCGCGGCGGCGCTGGTGGGGTTGGCAACCGTGCAACAGAAGCCAGCGGACACAGTCCTCTTCAGCTGGCTGGAGCGGGCCTGCCCGGCGGCCATTCTCACTTATCCTGAAGAGCTTTGGTACTGGCTCGTGCTGGCCGCGGTGGTGAATGTGGCCGGGCAGGTGGGCGATCTGGCCGAGTCGGCGCTCAAACGCTCCGCAGGCGTCAAAGATTCCGGCACCCTGCTGCCGGGCCATGGAGGCGTGCTCGACCGCATCGATGCTCTGCTCATCGCCGCCCCGGTGCTGTGGTACGCGCAGGTGCTGCACCAGAGGTTCTAAGACGGCTTCCAGCTTCTAGCTCCTGGCTTCTGGCGCGGCCACCAAAACCTCCGCTAATTGACGGTCCTCCAGTGCCGCACGCGATGAATAATGGAGGTAGATGCTTTTCGAATCCACAAATGCTCTCCGCCGCGAGGAAGAGCTAGAAGCTAGTAGCTAGAAGCCAGGAGCTGTTTTGAAACATCTCGCCATTCTCGGTTCCACAGGTTCCATCGGACAGAGCACCCTCTCCATTGTTGAGCAGTTTCCTGAGCGCTACTCCGTCGCTGCGCTGGCGGCCGGCCGCAATGTCGACGAGGCCTTTCAGCAGGCCTTGCGCTGGCGGCCGCAGATGATTTCGCTGGCCACCGAAGAACTGGCCGCGCAACTGGCCGCGCGGCTGCACCAGGCCGGCATCACCAACATCGAGGTCGTCCACGGCACCGAAGGCACGATTGCCTGTTCGACCCTGCCCGAAGCCGACTTTGTGGTGTCGGCCATTGTGGGCGTGGCGGGGCTTGAGGCCACGCATGCGGCCATCCTCGCGGGCAAGCCGGTGGGCCTGGCCAACAAGGAGTGCATGGTGGCCGCGGGCGAAATCCTTACCGCTGCGGCGCGTGAGCGCAACGTCCCCATTCTGCCCATCGACAGCGAACACAATGCGGTTCATCAATGTCTTCGCGTCGGCGCGCACAACGAGGTCAAGTACATCTGGCTCACGGCTTCGGGCGGCCCGTTCCGTCAGCTTCCGCTGGACCAATTCGCGAGCATTACGCCCGAGCAGGCGCTGAAGCATCCTACATGGGTCATGGGCCGCCGCATCACCATCGATTCGGCCACCATGCTGAACAAGGGGCTGGAGGTCATCGAGGCCTGCCGGCTTTTTGACGTTCCGCCCAGCCAGGTGCGGGTCACCATTCATCCGCAGTCCACGGTGCACTCGCTGGTGGAGTTTGTCGATGGCTCGATCCTTGCGCAAATCTCCGTAACCGATATGCGGTTGCCCATCCTCTACGCCCTCGCGTATCCCGAGCGCCCCGCATCCAACCTCACCTTCGACCTGGCCGCCCTGAAGCATCTGGACTTCGAGCAGCCCGATTTCGACCGCTTCCCTTGCCTGCGCCTGGCCTTTGAGGCTGCGGAAAAAGGGGGAACGCACTGCATTGCCCTGAATGCGGCTGATGAAATAGCGGTTGCGGCGTTCCTCGAACGACGTATTCCTTTTACCGGCATCCCGCGTACAATTGAAAGGGTGCTCGCAGCTACCCCGGAGGCGCATCCCAGGACCATCGCGGAAGTGCTTGCTGCGGACAGGGAAGCGCGGGAACGAGCCCGGGCGAACCTCACGTAACCTCATTGAACGCAGGCCGTCAGGCCGCGCATTGCCGAAGGAATTACCGTCCACCTATGCAACAGTTTCTAATCTCTGCCGCCGCCTTCATCGTCCTTGTCGGCTTGATCGTGATTCTCCACGAGCTTGGCCACTTCATCATGGCCAAGCTTTTCGGAGTGCGCGTTGAAGCCTTCTCCTTCGGCTTCGGACCGCGCCTGTTCGGCTTCAAATACGGCGACACCGACTACAAAGTCTGCCTGCTCCCGCTGGGTGGATTTGTGAAGATGACGGGCGAGAATCTCACCGAGGAATCGGCTGACGAAATTGCCTCCGATCCCGCGGCCTTTACCGCGAAACCCCGCTGGCAGCGCATGCTCATCGGCCTCGCCGGTCCGGTGGTGAACTTTCTGCTGGCCCTGGTGCTGATGTTCTTTTATTACGTCCTCTTCAACGAGGTGCCATCGGTCACGGTGAAGGACACGGTGGTGGAGTGGGTCACTCCCGGATCGCCCGCGGCCGAGGCAGGCATCCAGACCGGCGACATCGTCCGCGGTTTCGGCGACGTGAGCAATCCCTCCTGGAGGCCGCAGATCTACGAGCAGATCAAGCTCGATCCGGGCCAGTATGTTCCAGTAGTTGTGGACCGCGGCGGTCAAACGCTCACACTATCGCTCCATGTGCCTTCGGTCGCAAAAACAGAAGAGTTCGACATCGGCGATACCGGCATGCAGCCGCAGTACCTGCCGGGCCCCATCCAGGTGGCGCAGGTGCAGTCGGGCTACCCGGCACAACAAGCAGGCCTGCGCGTCGGAGATCAGATTGAAGCCGTCGACGGGCATCACTTTCATTCGATCGATACGTTGCTTGCCTACATGCAATGGGAGCAGGGCAAGCCCATGACGCTTACGTTGATGCGCAACGGCGCCCCCGCGCAGATTACGGCCACGCCCAAGAGCGTGGATGGCGTATGGAAATTGGGCTTTGGCTATGTGCCGCCTCCCATGCGGAATGACCCACTGCCGTTTGTCGCAGCCTGGAAGAAGTCCGGCGCCTTCTTCAGCGACAATTCCATGATCGTGGCCAAAGTGCTGCACGGGCTGTTTACCCACCGCCTTTCCATCAGCCAGCTTATGGGACCGGTAGGCATCGCGCAGGTGGCAGGCGAAGCCGCTCAGACCAAAGACTGGATGTCAAAATTCGGACTGGCCAGCATGATCAGCCTCCAGCTCGGCATCCTCAATCTCATGCCCTTCCCGATTCTCGACGGCGGCATGATTCTGCTGCTTTTGATTGAGAGCGTGATGCACCGTGACATCAGCCTGATCATCAAGGAGCGCATCTACACCGCGGCGTTTGTGGTGCTGATGGCCTTTTTTGCCTTCGTCCTCTTCAACGATGTGAGCCGGCTGGGAGTGTTCACGCACATCAAGCCGTGAAAGACAGTGGCTAGTGGTTAGTGGTTAGTGGTTAGAAAAACCTCTCGCCTGGCTTGGGCGACGAACTGCTCATCACTAACCACTAATCACTAACCATTCATCACTAATCACTGCCATGGCCGTCACCACTCAAGTCCGCGTGCGCTACGCTGAAACCGATCAGATGGGCATTGTGTACTATGCCAACTACCTGATCTGGTTTGAGCTGGGCCGCGTGGAATTGCTGCGCTCGCTGGGGCTCGCGTATAGCAAGCTTGAGGCCGATCACGGCTGCATTCTGCCGGTGATCGAGGCGCATTGCCGCTACCGCTCGCCGGCGCGCTACGACGATGAAATCCTCATTGAGACGCGGCCTGCGATGATGCGCGGCACGGTTCTCAAATTCGCCTATCGCATTCTGCGCAAGGGGCACGAGGGCGACGAGAATACGCTCCTCGCCGAGGGCGAAACCACGCACGTGGTCTGCGACGATCAGTTGCGGCGCAAACCGCTGCCCGAGCATTACGCCGAGGCGCTGCGCCAACTGATGGCGCAAGAGTAGCGCGCCGCAACAACTGTGCAGACGGGCAATTGCCGGTTCGGCTATCCTATTGTCTATGGAACTTATCTTCGAGGTTCGCGAGGCGGAGGAGGGCGGCTACGTAGCGCGTGCGCTGGGCCACTCGATCTTTACCGAGGCCGAGACTTGGGAAGAGCTGCGGGGCAATGTTTTGGAAGCGGCAAGCCTGCATTTCGAAGATGCAAGCGAGCGCCCCAAGTTCGTGCAGTTGCATTTCGTCAAAGACGAATTGATTGCCGTTGAGGCGGCTTGAAGCTTCCGCGCGGGGTTTCTGGCCAGCGCCTGATCCGCGCCCTTGAACGCCTCGGTTACTCCGTAATCCGCCAGAAAGGGAGCCACGTCAGGCTCCTTCATCACGGCCCTCCCGTCCACTCTATTTCCGTTCCATTGCACAATCCAATAAAGACAGGAACTTTTCACGGAATTCTCGGTGACGTTGCTCGGGCGCGGTCTGTTTCTGTGCAGAGCATTTTAGAGATGCTTTAGCCGATCTCGATTCCGGAAGATGGGAATTTGAGTTGCTGGTCGCTGGACTGGCGCTCCGCGCGATAAATCCGGCAGGCTTCGATCTCTTCAGGAATGAGAACCCGGTAGAGCGTGCCATCGCGGTTGGGCTCGTCTTCCTTGCGAATGGCGCCGATGGTCTCGAGGGCGCGCAGCGTGTCCTGCACCTTGCCTAGCGAAACCGGATTCTCTTCAGCCTGAGAGTAGGAAGACTTCACAACCGCCGTGCGCAAGTTGCGCGTGCTGACGCGAAGATGCGGGTCGCCGTCTTTGGCGATGGAGTGGCGGAAGAGGAACCAGTAGAACGCGGCATCGTAGGGCGTGAGAAGCGGCTGGAGATCGTCGACGATCTGCTGGATGATGGCGCAGAGTTCGACCGCGGAGAAGTCGCGCCCGCCGGATGCAAGCGCGCTGGGTTCCGCTTCAAGTTCGTTGAGGAGTTGGCGTATCTTCTCAATGCGCTGATTCATGTTGCAGAGAATTCTACGCCGAAATTGGGGGCATGGTCGCGAATTTGCGGCGCTCTAGCGCAGCACCACGGCCATGGCGAAGCCGTCGAGGCCTTTGACGCCGACGGTTTGCAGGGCTACGGCGCTCAGGCGCGGATGCGCGGCCATCACCTCAAGACACCGGCGCGTGCCGCGGATGTCTGGCTCGGTGCTTTTGGCTTCAATCACCGTGCCGTGGCGAGCCACGTTATCGACGACAATCACGGTGCCGCGGCGGGAGAGCTTGAGCGCCCATTCAAGATACTGCGGATTGTTTTCCTTGTCGGCGTCGATAAAAATCAGGCCGAACGGACCAGCGCCTTCGGCTTTGAGTTGAGGCAGGCTTTCGAGAGCGGGGTCAACGCGGATCTGGACACGCCGGAGCAGCCCGGCACATCGCAGATTGGCGCGGGCGACCTCTGCGTGTTTTCGACTAAATTCGAGCGAAACGATGCGGCCGCCTTTAGGCAGGGCGCGGGCCATCCAGATGGTGGAGTAGCCGCCGAGGGTGCCAATCTCGAGCACGCGTTTGGCCTGCGTCATCTGCACCAGCACGTTGAGAAATTTGCCCTGGAGCGGCGAGACATCAATGGCAGGAAGGCGGGCCGCGCGATTGGCCTTGACCGCGGCCTGGAGAGGCTCGTCATGCGCGGCAAAAAGATCGCCGAAGTAGCGATCGACGGCGGTCCATTGTGTTGGAGAGTTTTTTCTCATGTGTGTAACCGGCCGGTAGCTTGTAGCCCGTAGCTGCGATCTTCCGATGTCTGCTGTTCGCCCACCGGCTACGAGCTACGGACTTATTTTTCCCGCGCAACTACAAAATCAGGGACCCAGAGCAGGGCGCGCTTGTATTCGGACTCGGGGAGGGGGGCCAGGGCCTGGCGCGATTGCTCGGCGTAGCGATCGGCGGCGGCCATGGCGTATTCGACAGAGCCGTTGCGGACCAGGATCTCGCGAATCTGCTGGCGGCTGACGTTTTCAAAACTACGGTCGTCGAGCACGCGGCGAATGGCCTTGCGGTCAGCGGCGGTGCCGTGGTCGGCGGCGTGAATTACGGCAAGCGTAGCTTTGCCTTCGCGCAGATCGCTGGCCACGGGCTTGCCCAGCACCTCTTCCGTGGCCGTGAGGTCGAGGACGTCGTCGACGATCTGGAAGGCGAGGCCGACGGCGCGGCCGAATGTGGCCAGACTCGTCTCTGTCGCCTCTGTGGCGCCGGCCAGCACCGCGCCCAGGCGCATGGAAACCGAAAACAGGCAGGCGGTCTTGCGAAAGATGAGGTCGTAGTACTCGGCTTCGGAGACGGATTTGCCGAGTTTCTGAATCTGGAGAAGCTCGCCCTCGACCATCTGCTGCGTGAGGCCGATGAGCAGGTCTAGGACGCGCAGGTTACGCTCTTCCAGCGCCACCTTGAAGGCCTGCATGTAGAGCCAGTCGCCGGCCAGCACGCATTTTTCGTTGCCCCAGGTGGTGTTGGCGGAGGGTCGGCCGCGGCGCGTGTCGGCGCCGTCGATGATGTCGTCGTGGACCAGCGTGGCGGTGTGCAGCATTTCAACCACCGCGCCGAGGCGGATGGCGCCATGGCCCGAGTAACCGAGCTGATGCGCCGCAAGCAGCAGCAGCGACGGGCGAATGCGTTTGCCGCCGCCCTCGCGCAGGTATTCGGCGATCTCCGTGATGGTGCTAACGCTGGACGCCGCGTCGCGGCCCAGCTCCTGCTCTACCGCGACCAGGTCTTCGCGCAGAAGCTCGAAGACTTCTCTAGCGGCGGCTATGGTTAGTGTGCTCAAAGCTCTCCGATTCTAGAACATTCGTCGGGGGAAAGGCGATTTCGTGTCGCCGGTGTGAGTCAAGTGGCTTCAGGCAATGGCCTCAATGCCGCGGACAGCAACGAGCGTAAGTAACTTTGCTGCGGGGCCGCTCGGCTCCTTTTCGCCGCGCTCCCATTTGCTGACAATGCCTGTTGTGACATTCAAGTGCGCCGCAAAGACAGCCTGGCTGACCTCGGCCTTGGCGCGGATTCTTCGAATGGCGGCAGGGGTGAGCTTGATAAGCGGAGTCAGGCAGGAACGATCGAACTTTTGCATCGTCTTTTTGTCGATCACGCCAGCATGGTAGAGATCGCTGACATTCTCGTGCAGCGCGGCGAGGGACTTGCTCCTGTATGTCTTCGTCATCGTGCCCTCCTCATCGGTGTTGCACAATCTCAACCACGACTTTCTTCCTGGCCAGCTCATCCATTTGCAACTCAGTAAAGCCAAGATAAATCTTCGCGAGGTCCCGGTACTCCTTGAGTTCGTCGGGTTTGATGTTTTCCATGTCCTTCTTCTCCCAGGCAAACATCAGGACCGCCCGCTCACCGGCTCTCAAGGCGATCAACACTCGGCCGCCGCCGCTCGTGCCTTCACCCGGCCGCGCAATGCGATATTTGTAAAGGCCCCCGCCCAAGTCGGCATCATAAGGCGCACGGACAACTTTCCAAACGGTTTCATCCGAGATACGAAGCCGGCGCGCGAATCGGACAAATGCCTTGAAAGCAAAAACACGAAGCCGCTCTTGGTGCAAATCCGGCGCTGAATGAAGTGTAGCACTCGGGACCATAGGCGTAAAGGCCCTTGTTGAATCCGCTCCCCCTCTGCATTCAGGCGCGGCTAGTTCGTACGGTAATTCGTGAATTGCAACTCCAGGCCCAGATCCTTGCCGCGCAGCAGGGCGATGATGGCCTGCAACTCGTCACGATCCTTACTGGAGATTCGCACCGAGTCGCCCTGGATGCTGGCTTGCGCCTTCTTTTTCGAGTCTTTTACAAGGCGCACGATCTCCTTGGCTTTTTCCACGGGAATGCCCTGCTGAAGGCTGATCTTCTGGCGCACGCTTTGACCGGTGGCCGGCTCGACCTTGCCGTAGGTCAGGTTCTTGAGCGAGACGCCGCGCTTGACCAGCTTTTGCGAAAGAATGTCCTTCACCGCTTCCAGCTTGTATTCGTTGGCGGAGGCGAGCTGAATGTCGTTGCCTTCGAGTGTGACCTCGGAGTGCGAGTCTTTGAGGTCGAAGCGCTGGCGAATCTCCTTGATGGCCTGATCGATGGCGTTGCGAGCCTCCTGAATGTCCACTTTGCTGACGATGTCGAATGAGTTTTCCTGAGCCACGACTCTTACTCCTCGCTGAAACTTGGAGCTCTCGCGGTTCTGCAGCCCGCTCTAACTCCGCTAGCCCCGCTAACGCCGCTAGCTCCGCTCGTCCTACTAGTTTCCCACGTCTGGGTGAAGCTGAAAAAGCCGATTGAAGCTTTTCGTAGTGGCGGCGGCGATTTCGGCCTCGGAGACGTTGAGCAGGCCGGCCAGAATGCGGGCCGTTTGCACAACAAAAGCGGGTTCGTTGCGCTGGCCGCGTTGCGGGGCGGGCGCGAGCCAGGGCGCGTCGGTTTCGACGAGTATTCCGTCCAGCGGCATGCGCGCGGCCACGTCGCGCAGCGGCTGCGCCTTGGGGTAGGTAAGATTGCCGGCGAAGGAAACGAGAAATCCCATGTCGAGCGAGCGGCGCGCCTGCTCCCAGCCGGCGCCGAAACAGTGCATGATGCCGCCGAGCCCGGTTCTCGCCCAATGCTCGTCCAACACGAGAAAAAGATCGTCCCAGGCGTCGGTGGATTCGTTGGTACCGCGGCAGTGGATGAGGATGGGGCGCTTGAGCGCGGCGGCGATCTCAAGCTGGCGGATGAGGATTTTTTGTTGGATTTGGTGGGAGGCACCGTCGTGATAAAAGTCGAGGCCGATCTCGCCGCAGGCGATGACTTCAGGCTCGGCGAGAAGCGCGGCGAGTTTGGCGAGGGCCTCGTCGTCGGCTGCGGTGGTGCTGTGGGGATAGATGCCGGCGCTGGCGTAAAGGCGCGGAAGATTGGCCCCATTCTCTCGTCGCCCGTTGAACTGGCGGCAGAGATCGAGCGCCTGGTGCATCTCCGCCGGGCCCTCGCCGATGCCGATAGAGAGGACCGCGCCCACACCGGCTTCCCACGTGCGGGTGAGCATGGCTTCGCGATCGTCCGCGTAGCGGGGACTGTCAAGGTGGGCGTGGGAATCGATCAGCAAACGGGCCTCGCGGTGGGTATGAGAAATGAGTGCGGCATCTGGATTCAGTTTAACGGGCGGCGAGGAACGCGCAAATTGCGCCGCGCGCGGGCCCGCTCGTCTACCATCGGAACAGATGCCCAAAAAGCCCAAGCTCGGACAGAATTTCCTTGTGGACGATGAGGCGGTCGAGCGCATTGTGGGCGCGCTGGGGGATCTTGCCGGGCGCACGGTGGTGGAGATTGGGCCTGGACGCGGCGCGCTGACCGGGGCGCTGGCCACGAGAGCCGGGCGTGTGGTGGCAATTGAGCTCGACCGTGATTTTTCCGCGGGGTTGCGCGGGCAATTCGATGCGGAGCGTGTAACGGTCGTCGAGCGGGACGTGTTGCAGTTCGATTTTGCTGCGGCGGCAGCCGAGGCCGGGGAGCGGCTGCGCGTAGTGGGGAATTTGCCGTATTACATTACGTCGCCAATTTTGCTCAAGCTGGCGGCCAGCCATGCCGCGCTGGATGTGGCCGTGCTGATGGTGCAGCGCGAAGTTGCGGAGCGCGTGACGGCTGCGCCGGGTTCGCGGGACTATGGGCTGCTCTCGGTAACCGTGCAGATGTACGGGCCTGCCGAGCAGCTTTTCACGCTGCCGCCTTCGGCGTTTTCGCCGCCGCCCAAGGTGCATTCCACCGTGTTTCGCTGGCGGTTTGCGCCGCGATTCGCGGAGCTGGGCGTTGACGAGAGTGGCTTCTTGCGCTTCCTGCGGCAGGCATTTGCGCAAAAGCGCAAAACGCTCAACAATAATTTGCGCGCTGCGGGGGTTGCGCCTGCGGATGCGGCGGCGGCATTGGCGAGCGCGGGCATCGCTGCCCAGGCTCGTGCGGAGGCTGTGCCGGTTGAGGGGCTGGCGGCGCTGTGGCGTGCGCTCGGAGGCAGCGCCGGTCTCGAGAGTCGCACCGAGGAGACGGCGATTACGAAATCATGAAGTCCAAGTGAATGGCTGGGAGGATGCGATGAGAGGAACGATGTTTGCTGCAATCGCGCTGCTGGGGATTCTGGTCACAGCGACGGCCGCGCAGGAGCCGAAGCCCGTGAAGGGGCAAGGCTGCGTGGCGGCTGGCGTGGAGGCCAGTTGCCTGGTGGTGAAGGACGTGAAGACCGGCATTCAGTACAACCTCTTCTTCAAGGGGACGAAGCCTGAGGCCGGTACAGGCATCGAGTTCACGGGCGTTCCGAGCGACAAGATGACGACATGCATGCAGGGCAAGCCGCTCGAAGTGTCCAGTTGGTCGCGTGTGGATTCGTTCAAGTGCAGTTCAAGCCAGGCGCCGAAGCCATAGGCACAGGCTGGAACGCGGGCGCGGCTAAACTTGGGCAGTGTCACCGGGTCGCGGCGGGTTTGCTGCACGCGGCCTTGCGCGTAAGCTATCAGGAGGGACGGCAGATCCGGCGACCCGCCGCATTTCGCCAGAATTCACGAAGCCCAAAGGCTATCCCGCGCATCTTGCTCAGGTAGGAAACGATGAATCCGGTCGGCGAACAAACCCGGGAACAGGCTCGGCGTACCGCGTTCCAAAAGACGCTGTCGAGCGCGCGCCAGACCATGATGCTGAGCGAGATCCTCAAGATTGCAGGGGACAGCTTCAGGGCCAGCAAGACGCGGTTTGCGCTCACGGCGCTCGGCATGGTCATCGGCACAGCGTCGGTGATTCTGGTGGTGACCATCGGGCTCACGGGCAAGCAATACACTCTCGACTTATTACAGAAGATCGGCACCAACCAGGTGGAGGTGGAATACGCGGGTGGCGGCGCCACTCCGGCGGAGCGCGCGCGTTATACCGATTACCTGACGCAGGACGACGAGAAGGCCGTGGATCAGCAGGTGCCCGGCATCATGTACTCCTCGCCCGTGCTGGAGATGCACAACCGCGTGAGTTTTCCCGGCGGCGTGCAAAAAGACACGGCAGTGCTGGGCGTGAATTCCCAGTACCAGTTCATCCGCAATCTGGTGGTGACGGACGGCCGCTTCTTCGACGAGACGGACGACACCATGCATATCAAGTGCGCCGTAGTGAGCCTGTTCTTTGCGCGAGAGCGATACGGCAGCTCGGATGCGGCCATCGGCCAAACCTTTCAGATTCTCGGCATTCCCTTCACCATCATCGGTGTCTTCAGCCAGAGCGTGTCCGACTTCGGCATGTCGGAGATTACCGATGAAACCATCCTGGTGCCGTATACGGTGGCGCGCTACTTTACCGGAACCGATCGCGTGAATCAGATCTACTTTTCCATGCAGAGCATGGATGAAGTAAACGACGCCTCAAAAGAAATTGTGCGCGTGATTAACCAGCGACACCGCAAGAACTCGATTTACAAGACGCAGACGCTCACCGACCTGCTGGTAACGGCGGCCAAGATTGCCGATGCGTTGACGGCAATGCTGGTGCTGGTGGCGGCGGTGACGCTGGCCGTGGGCGGCGTGGGCATTATGAACATCATGCTGGCCAATGTGCGCGCGCGCATCCGCGAGATCGGCATCCGCAAAGCGCTGGGGGCAACGTATCGCGAGATCAAACTACAATTCCTGACTGAAGCTGTGCTCATTTCGCTCACCGGCGGCGTGGTGGGCAGCATCGCCGGCCTCGCCTTGCCGCTTTCCATCCGTCTCTTCACCGACTACGATTTCCCTATTTCGTGGCTTTCCGTGCTGATTGCCATGGCGGCGGCTACCGCGGTGGGCGTGGTGTTCGGCACGGTGCCAGCTACGCGCGCGGCGCAGATGGATCCCGTAGATGCCCTCAAATATGAATGACGTGGACCGCCCCGACGGCGGCCAGAACGACGCGGCTGACGAGAAAGATGCGGACGGCGGCGATCCCGCGTCAGGTCCCAACCTCGTGCTTCTCTATAGCCTGATTGCGCTGGCGCTGGCCGTGGCCATCGCTCTTGCCGCGCTGATGGTGCTGCCGTTTTACCGGAGAACCTGACCTGCGGATTTCGTGCAGAGCGCGGCAGCACGAATCCTGCCGATGAAAACTCATGCTGGCTGATTCGCGTCGCCGGCTGATTCTGCCCGCTCGACAATGAGCGCCGGGATGCCGTCGACGATGGGGTATCTGCGACTGCAAGCGGCGCAGATGAGGCGCGAGTCCTCCATGCGTAGATCCCCGTGGCAGGCTGGGCAGGCGAACTGGGCGAGGACCGATGCGTCGAATTCAAGTTGGGTCGCGGGCATGGCGTGTTCCGATTGAGGTTCCAGGTGCCGGTTTCGGGAAGTTCTTACGCCCCCTGCGGGGGCTGGCTTTGGCTTTGCAATCTGTTCCCCAGGCTTGCGCCTGGGGCTACCGTCTTTCGCCCGCTACGCGGGCTCGTATCGCTATCCCTGCTGCTTTTGCCCGCTACGCGGGCTTTGTGGATCCCTGTCTTTATTGAATGATCGCGTCGGGGTTGTCGCCATGATCGGGGCGGGTTCCGGGGCGGCCGGCGAATGCCTGCGCCATGCGCTCGATGGCGCCGGAGCTCGAGAACTCGTGGGCCACGCGGATGCCGTTGTAGATGGCGACGTCGTTCGAGGAGCCGTGGCCGATGATGCAGACGCCGCGCACGCCGAGCAGAGGCGCGCCGCCGTATTCGGTGTAGTCGAGGCGGCGGCGAAAGTCGTTGAAGGCGCGGCGGGACAAGAGCGCGCCGACTTGCGCGGTGACGGTTTTATTGAGCGAGGCGCGCAGCACGTCGCGCACGAAGCGGCCGATGCCTTCGCTGGTCTTGAGGGCCACGTTGCCCACGAATCCGTCGCAGACGATCACGTCGGCATTGCCATTGAAAATGTCGCGGCCTTCCACATTGCCGATGAAGTGGATGGGCAGAGCCTTGAGCAGGGGCAGCGCCTCGCGGGTAAGCTCGTTGCCCTTGGACTCCTCTTCGCCGATGGAGAGCAGGCCCACGCGGGGCTTGGCGATTTTGAAAACGCTGCGGGCGTACATCTCGCCCATCACGGCGAATTGCTCAAGATTTTGCGCTTTGCAATCGACGTTTGCGCCCACGTCGAGAAGCACGCAGGGGTTGCCTTTTGACGTGGGCATGGGCGTGGCCAGGGCAGGGCGGTCGACGCCGGGCAGCGCGCCCAGCACGCCCTTTGCGGTCGCCATGGCCGCGCCGGTGTTGCCGGCGGTGACGAAGCCCGCGGCTTTGCCCTCGCGCACCAGCTTGAGGCCGACGCGCATGGAGCTGTCCCGCTTGCTGCGATAGGCGTGGGCGGCCTTCTCGTCCATGCCAATCCGTTCGGAGGCGTGGTGGATGACGATGGGCAGGTCCTCGTCACCGAGGTACTCGTCGAGCAGGTCGCGGAGCTCCGGCTCGGGTCCGATGAGATGCACGCGAACGGGCAATGCGCGGCAGGCGAGTATGGCTCCGCGAATCTCCGGCTCGGGAGCCTTATCGGAACCAACTGCGTCAAGCGCGATGTCGGTAAGCATCTGGATAGAGAGCTACTTAGCTTCTTTTATGTCCAGCACGGCACGGCCCTTGTACGCACCGCACTTGGGGCAGGCGCGATGGGGCAGCTTCTTTTCGTGGCAGTTGGGGCACTCAGAGAGGCCGACCGCGGTGAGAAAGTCGTGGGAGCGGCGGAGGGCGGTGCGGCGCGTGGAATGGCGCCTTTTCGGATTCGGCATGATGCTTCCTTTTTCGTGATTCGTGAACGGCGGACCGTGTACCAAATTCCCGTTCACGGTGTACGACTCACGATGTACACGACAGATTCTTCAGGACTTGATCCGGCTGCGCAAATCCGTCAACGCTTCCCATCGGGGGTCACTCGGTCCCTCATCGCAGGAACAGGGCTGAAGGTTGCGATTTGCTCCGCAGCGCGGGCAAAGTCCCTTGCAGTCGGGCTTGCACAGCGTTCTGACCGGCAGGGACAAAAGCACCTGCTCGCGCAGCACATCTTCAAGCAACAGACTGTCTTTTTGATAATAACCGATTTCGGTCTCGGACGCCGTAATGGACCGCTCGGGAGGGTCGGCATCGGCGCCCAGGGGCCGGAAAATGAGGTCGAAGTCGGCGGCGAGCGGGATTTCGACGGGTTCGATGCAGCGCGCGCAGGGAACCTGGAAATTGCCTGCGAAACGGCCCCGGAGGCGGATGTCCGCGACGATATCTTTGGGCCCGCGATGCTCGTGGATCACCTCGGCGCTGCCGGAAGTGGCCAGAACGCCGATTTGCATGGCTTCGTCGCCGAAATCGACTGCGCCGGGAGGGAGCTCGAGGTCGAATTCGATCGGTTCGCGTTCAAGTTCGAGGATTTTGAATTCCATGGTATGAGGGTAAAACAGGGAACAGGGATCAGCCACCCCTGCGATTAAAAATCGTGCGCCCCCCGGTTCGCGATGCCGGCTGGGAGAAGGGATGGGAGATAGGGTGGCTGCGAAGTCAGGCTGTGCGCAATCCTCTTTGGCCGTCGGCTTTAGAACCATCAGGATGGCAATTCAAGCAAATAGACCACGAGCTTGTCCTTCATTACAAACGCAGCCATTCTCCCGGAGGGCGATAGGCCGGGCAAGACGTAGAGGTTGTATGGTCGCGGATCCCACCCGAAGCTCTGCACCATCTCGCCATCGTCCGAATCAAAAACCACGAACTGCTGCCTGCCAGCCGGCGGGCATTCATCGAAGCATGCAAAAGGCTTCAGAAGCTGAATGAAGGTGTTTGACCCCCATACCAGACCGAATCGCCTGCCTTGGACGCTGTTCACCATGAGCGCGTCCCATCGCATGGCCTCATGCTCCACCTCATACAATCGGTGGCCGGCGAGATCAGTTACTACTGCGGACCATTTGGTATGAGCGCCCGGAGCAAGGCATACGGCTCTTTGAGGGTTGGCGTAACCGAGAAAGTCGTTAGGATCGCAATTCACAGCATGTGGAATCGGCCCAGCTATCCTCTCCTCTTTGTCTTCCTTGCAATTGAGATTCTCGTCGCAGAGCCAACGATGTGCTTTGCCCAGGTAGGTCCAATATGCGAAGTGTTCCGAATCAATCCGCTCCAACGCCCTCACAGGTTGCGGGCCGGCCACTGAAATTGGCACAAACCCTTCAACCGAGCTGACCAATGTCTTGAGCCGAGCGATTCCCCCTCCGATCTCATAGAGCGCCAACTTTGTATCCCTGCGCCCGTCGGAAGGGTTATTTGAGTCGAGCAGGACCAAATCGCTGTCGGACAGGAAAAGAATCTCGATAGACGTTCTAGAGACGTCTCCGGACGGCGGTACCTTTACCCCGAGCGGATTCAGATCAAATTCAGCCACCAACTTTACGGAGCCAGCCTGTGCGCAAACGGGTATCGATACGAGAAGAATGGCGGCGCGCAGCATTTGCATAAACTCTCCTTCAAGGGAATTCCCTCGCTTTCGAAGAGCTTAACCGCAATGCGATTGCGGAAGGCGACCGGATAGGACAGTTTCACAAGTGTCCCAATAGCAAGAAAACAACGTCAAATAGTAGTGAGTTGTATCATGAACCTTCACGTTTTCGTTACGATCTAAGCGGACCCCAGCCAGTGGAGGGTCGTACCGCGCGGGGAGCTGCAAGTGATTCGAGCGATCGTCGATTTTGCTCTCCGGAGCCGCTGGCTGGTGCTGGGCGGCGTACTTGTGCTCACGGCATGGGGCGTCATCTCCTTCCGCGCGTTGCCGGTTGAAGCCTATCCCGACGTCGCCAACAATTACGTCCAGATCATCACGCAGTGGCCGGGCCGCTCGGCCGAGGAGATCGAGCGCCAGGTTACGGTTCCCGTCGAGATCCAGATGGCGGGCATTCCCCGTCTCGCCCATCTGCGCTCGACCACGCTGGCCGGCCTCTCCAGCGTGATGCTCATTTTTGACGACGGGACCACCAGCGATGTGAATCGCGAGCACGTCCTGGAGCGGCTCAGCCAGGTGAATCTGCCGGCAAACCTGGTTCCGCAGATGGGCACGGACTGGAGCCCGGTGGGCCAGATCTACTGGTACTCGGTCGAAAGCACGAATCCCGCTTACGACGTGATGGAGCGGAAGGCGATCGAAGACTGGTTGCTGGAAAAGTCGTTCAAGAGCGTGCCGGGCGTGGTGGATGTTTCGAGCTTCGGCGGCCCCACCAAGGAGTACCAGATTGCGCTCGACCCGGAGAAGCTGGTTGCCTACGGCCTCAGCATAAGCCAGGTGGAGCAGCAGATCGCAAGCAACAACACCAACGGCGGTGGCAGCTTTATTGAGGAAGGCCAGCAGCAGGTGAACGTGCAGGCGCTGGGCCTATACACCAGCGTGCGCGACATTGAAGAGACGGTGGTGAAGGTTCAGAACGGCGCGCCGGTGCGGATCAAAGACATCGCCACGGTCACGCAGGGCGCGAAGATCCGGCTGGGGCAGATCGGAAAATCGTGGAAGCCCTACACTGTGGTCGATGGCAAGAAGGTCTACGATGACCGCAAAGTCGTGGACAATCCCGATACGGTGGAAGGGATTGTGCTGTTGCAAAAGGGCGACGACGCCGACCCGGTCCTGAAGGGCATCCACGAAGAAGTAGACAAGCTGAATCATGGCATTCTGCCTACGGGCGTGACGGTGGTCCCTTTCCTCGACCGGTCGGATCTCGTTAAATACACCGTGACCACGGTGGAGCGCAACCTGAGCGAGGGGATGATCCTGGTGGCGATCATCCTGTTCCTGTTTCTGGGCAACGTGCGCGGCGCCATCATTGTTTCGCTCACCATTCCCTTTGCGCTGATGTTCGCGGCCATCTGCCTCGACTTGAGCCACATTCCTGCGAATCTGCTTTCGCTGGGCGCACTGGACTTTGGCATGCTCGTAGACGGCTCGGTGGTGATGATCGAAAACATCATCCGCCATTTGGCGCAGAGCGGCGATCGGCGTCCCCCCGACGCGAAGATTCAGGATGCGGCACACGAGGTGCAGCGGCCGGTGTTCTTTGCGCGCGCCATTGTCATCACGTCGTATCTGCCCATCTTCACGCTGCAAGCCGTCGAGGGGCGGTTGTTCAAGCCCATGGCGTGGACGGTCACCTTCGCGCTCTTCGGCGCGCTGGTGTTTTCCATTGTCGCCGCACCGGTGATGGCCAGTTTTCTCTTCAGCAAGGGAGCCAAAGACTGGCAGAATCCGCTGATGCATTGGCTGACCGAACATTATCGTGCGGGAGTCCGGTCCGCCATTGAGCACCGCTACAGGACGGTCGGAATTTCCGCAGCGCTTTTCGCGGTTGCCATTTATCTCACGGTGGGTGGGCCCATCGGTTCGGAGTTCCTGCCCCATCTGGATGAAGGCTCCATCTGGGTGCGCGGCACTTTGTCGCCCAGCGAAGGCCCGACGGCCTCCATCGATTTCACCAACAAAGCGCGCCTTGTGATGGCGTCGTTTCCTGAGGTGACGCAAGTGGTGAGCCAGACGGGAAGGCCCGACGATGGCACCGACACCACGGGCTTCTTCGACACCGAGTACTTTGTCGACCTGAAGCCGAAGGATCAGTGGCGCCCCATTTTCAACCAGGACAAAGAGCGGCTGATCGCCTCCATGGACCAGGAGTTGTCAAAATTCCCGGGAGTGATCTGGAACTACTCGCAACCCATTTCGGACAACATGGAAGAAGCCGTCTCCGGCGTAAAGGGCGAACTGGCCGTGAAGCTCTATGGCTCCGACCTGCGCGAGCTGGAGCGCGTAGCCGAACTGATTCGCGCGCAGATGTCTACCGTGCCGGGAATCGAGGACCTGGGTATCTTTCGCGTGATCGGTCAACCGAATCTCAATCTCCAAGTCGACCGCGAGGCCGCGGCGCGCTTTGGCATCAACGTGAACGACATTCAGGACGCGATCCAGACCGCCGTCGGCTCCAGCGCGCTCACGCAGGTGCAACAGGGCGAAGCGCGATTCGACGTCACGCTGCGCTACCAGCAGCCCTATCGCAATACGCCCGAAGCCATTGCGAATGTCCGCCTGCTGGCTCCGTCGGGCGAGCGCGTTTCGCTGGCGCAACTGACGCGCGTAACCACCGATGACGGCGCCGAAGAAATCTATCGCGAGGGCGGTCAGCGCTATATCGCCATCAAGTACTCGGTGCGCGGCCGCGATCTGGGATCGACCGTGGAAGAAGCCATCGCCCGCGTGCAGCATAACGTGCATCTGCCCACCGGTTACCATCTGGAGTGGGCTGGCGAGTACGCGAGCCAGAAACGCGCCGACCAGCGCATGGCCATTATTGTTCCCCTCACCATCATGGTGATTTTCGGCATTCTCTACACCATGTTCCGCTCCTTCAAGTGGGCCATGCTGATTTTGATCAGCGTGGGGATGGCATCGATCGGCGGTCCGCTGGCGCTGTTCCTCACCGGCACCAATTTCTCGGTTTCTTCGGCGGTGGGGTTCCTGGCGCTCTTCGGAGTCTCAGTGCAGGTGGGCGTGATCATGATCGAGTTCATCAATCAGCTCAGGGCGCGAGGCAATCCCATTGAAGATGCGGCCATTGAGGGCGCTGTGCTTCGCCTGCGGCCCATCATGATGACCATGCTTGTGGCCACGCTGGGGCTGCTGCCCGCGGCGATGTCGCACGCCATCGGCAGCGACTCGCAACGGCCGTTCGCGATTGTGATTGTGGGCGGGCTGCTGGCCAATCTGATGATCAGCATCTTTCTGCTGCCCACGCTCTATGTTTGGGCGGCGCGCGAAGACGACGTTCTGCCCGCAGCCGAAGAGGCACCGGAAGCTTGATCCGCGCCTGACCATGAGTGGTCAGACCATCCATTGACAAGCGCGGTTGCGCTGGGATAGAAAGCACTCCATGCGTTCTCATAGCCGTTGTCTGCTCCTTCTGTACCTGGCCGCGCTTGCCGCCCTGGGCCTGCCCACAACCTCCTCAGCCAAAGTAGTTGGCATGAACGTGATCGCCAAGCCCGTGAATCGCGAGCGCATCGCGACCTTGCCGAAGAAACAGCAGAAGGCGTGGCTGGAGTACCTGGAGCGGTCGGAGAAGCAGAAAGCCATCGACAAGCAGACGCTGGCGGACGAGCAAAGAGCCGCGGGGAACACCAGTCCCAAACACGCGGGGGTCGGATTTGGCGGCCGCGGCCTGCGTGGGGACCATCCGGCAGAGTGGTGGGCGAGCGACGAAGCGCTCAAGGATGCGCACAACATCGTCACCTGGCAGGTGGCAGACGGCGGGTGGAGCAAGAACATCGACATGGTGAGCAGGCCGCGCGCGCCGGGTGATCTTTACGATGCCAATAACGAAAATCGTTTTCCGGATCTAGCCGATTTCGACAAGCCGGTGGATCCCAGTTGGCACTACATCGCCACGCTCGACAACGATTCCACGTGGATGCAGATCCGCTTCCTGGCGCGGGTTGCGACGGCGCTCGTGGCGGCGCATCGCGATGCCGATGCGGCGCCGATTTGCGCGTCTGTCGAGCGGGGCGTGGAGTACTTGCTCGATTCCCAGTATCCCAACGGCGGCTGGCCGCAGGTGTGGCCGCTCGAGGGCGGCTATCATGACGCCATCACCATCAATGACGATGCCATGACGCACGCCGTGGAGATTCTGCACGATGTGGCTGAGGGCGCGGCGGATTTGAAGTTTCTGCCGGCCGCGATGGTGAAGCGCGCGGGACCGGCGGCGCAGCGCGGCATCGACTGCCTGCTGAAACTACAGATTACGGAGAACGGCGTGAAGACGGCGTGGGCGCAGCAATACGATGCGCTGACGCTGGAGCCGACCTCGGCGCGCAATTACGAAATGGGTTCGCTGACCAGCGACGAGAGTTTTCCGGTGGTCGAGTTCTTCATGAGCCTGCCCAATCCGACGCCGGCTGAGGTTGCGGCGGTGCATGCCGCGTGCGTCTGGTTCGTGAAGGTGGAGATCTTCGGGTTCCGCTACGGCAGCGGGAACTTTATGGCCGATCGCCAGAGCCCGGGCGGGCGCAAGCTGATGGCCGTCGAGGGCGCGGGGCCCATCTGGGCGCGGTACTACCAGATCGGGACTGACAAGCCGATTTTCGGCGATCGCGACAAGACCATCCATGACGACGTGAACGAGTTGAGCCTGGAGCGGCGCAACGGATACTCGTGGTTCAACGCGCAGGGCATTGCCGTGTTGAACGAGTACAAGACTTGGGCGCAGACGCATCCGCTGCCCAAGTGAATCACGATCAGCGCGCGGTTGATTTTGCTTGCGGCGCGCGCAGGTAGCGGCTGGCGAAATCGAGAAATGTCGGCCAGTTCGGCGCGGGGGTGTGGCCGCCGGTGTGCTGGCGGAAACCTAAATCGCCGGAGATGAGCGCGGTTTCGATGGGTGGGAACTCCGTGGCTCCCAGATCTTTTTTGCCAAGCAACGTGTAGACCGGACCGGCGGCAACGGCGGCGAGGAACATGCCTTGGGCGTCGGCCCAGCCGTCGCCTTTGGTTGCGCCGCCGCCAATGAACACGGGGCGAGGAGCGCAGAGGGCGATCAGCTCGTGCGCGTCGACGGGAAGATCGGCGACCGTGAGCGGACCGTCGTACTTGAGAAAGTTGCCGGCCATCCAGTGATACTCGCTGGCGCCGGCGATGTTGCCGATCTCTTCGCCGAACCGATGGCGGTAGAGCTTGGCTCCCGCTTCTCCCGAAGAACTGATGTAGGCGATGGCAAAGCGCGGGTCGTAGGCCATGGCGACGAGAGCGGCCTTGCCGTAGCGCGAGTGGCCGGTGATGCCGACCTGATGCGCATCGACTGCGGGGTCGGTTTCAAAGTAATCGAGGACGCGGCTGGCGCCCCACGCCCAGGCGCGCAACGCGCCCCAGCCGTCGAGTGCGCGCGGCTGGCCGTGATTCGCCAAACCGATGATGCCCTGCACGAGCCCGGCGCCGTTGTCGGGCTGAATGCTGGTGGGAACGTACTCCGCGTAGCCCCAGCCGCGCTGGAGAAGCTGCTGCTGCCAGGTGGGGCCTTGACTGGCCTGAGCGCCGGGAGCCATCTCGGGGATCATGCGCGCGATGGAGGCAAGGAACTGGCGGCTGAAGGTGAGCTCGACGATGACGGGAACCGGGCCTTTTGCATTGGCCGGCGTGGTAAGAGTCACGTCGATGTCCACGGGGATCGAAGGGTCGCTCGCGTTGTCGACATGACCCACGAGCGTTTTGACGATCACCGGGATGTCGCCGTTCTTCTCCTGCGTGGTGCTGACGACCTTCCACGTGACCGCGGGCAGATGTGCGGGAACCCGGCCGAGGATTTCGCGATCGAAGAGCTCGAGGAGTTGGGGACGACGCTCGTTCCACCAGACTTTGTCTGAGGTGACGCGCTTGCCGTTGTTTAAGACAAGCGGATCGGGCAGTTTGGGGTAGATGTTGGCTTTGGACTCGTCGTAGTTGACGGGATTGGGGCCGTTGCCGCTCGAGCTGGCGCCTGGGCGTAGTTCGTGGATGCCGAGCAGATCCATCGTGCGCTGGTGATCTTTTTCTGAAGCTGCCTGGATGGCGAGCTGCTCTGGCGTGGGCCCACGGCGCAGCGGCTCAGCCTGAGGGTTGGCGGGGGCGGGAGCCGTTTGCGCGGGCACCCAGGACGCCACGGCGCAGAAGGCCAGGGCCAGAACCGGAGCCAGGAACAGGGCGGCAGTTTTGCGAGGGGTGGCAGGGCGAAGCATGGGCAATGACAGCCTCATTCCGGGAAGTTTCCCAAATTGAAAACGGCAACGGCCCCAAGCATATCGAGTTCGTCGAGGTCGGGCAAGGGTCCGGGCAAGAGCGAGTTCTGGCAAGAGCGCGGCCGGGCACGGGCGCACTGGGTTGAGAGGCGGACAGACTCTGCGCAGCCGTGCATTTGGACGGCGAACGGTGGGGACAGAGAGATTCACGCATTTGCGGAGGATAAGCATTCACGGCGGGGCGCATTCCGCCGATAGAACGGGTGAGTTCATTTGGAAAGGATGCGCCATGTCCTGGGCTAGAAACCTTCCTCTCTCCCGCAAGTTCACCTACGCATTTGGCTTAGTGTGCGTTCTCTCCCTGATCATGGGTGTCTACACATTCACCACCTTCCGCTCGATCGTTCAAAAGTCGCAAGACGTGAGTGAAGATGCGATGCCGTCGGTCGCGGCCCTTGCGGACGCGCGGGGGTCGATGAACGTCCTCCGCAGAGAGGACCTGGACCTGATTCTGTGCCAGAACCAGGGATGCATCACGGAGAACATGACCAAGCGGCAGCAGGCAATCGACGACTATGCCGGCAGTATCCGGAAGTACGAACCCCTGATCTCGTACCCCGGCGAGCGGGAAGTGTTCCAGAAGATGCAGGCCACTTTCGCGCAATACAAGGACATCAGCGACCGCGGTGTTGCGATGCTCGAGGCCGGCAAGACCGGCGATGCGCTGGATACTCTGGGCGGAGACACAGCGAAGTCGTCGTTCAACGCGGCACTGGCCGCGACCAGTGAGGACGTAACGTTGAGTATGAACGGCGGCGCCGAGAGCGCCCACGCCGCCACCGCCGGCAGCATCCGTGCCATGTGGATCGACGCCGCGATCTCGCTGCTGATCCTGGTGTTATGCGCGCTGACGGGCGTGGCCCTGACGCGGGTGACGGCGCCCCGCATTGGCCGCGCGACAGCCCTGGCGCAACGCATCGCGCAAAAGGACCTGACGGCGAACGTGACGGTGACTGGGACGGATGAGATCGGCCAGTTAGGCGTGGCGCTGAACGAATCGGTCGCGGTGCTCCGCTCGGTGGTGCAGTCGGTGGCGCGGGGCGCGGAGATGGTATCGGCGGCGGCGACGGAGATCAGCACCCAGGCGACGCAGAGCGCGGGCAATGCGCGCACGGAATCGGGCAAAATCAACCAGATTGCGGCGGCGGCGCAGGAGATGACGGCGACCATCAACGAGATCAGCCACAACGCAGAAAACGCGGCAAGCTCAAGCCGCGAGTCGGCGGAGACGGCGGAACGGGGCGGTGCAGTGATGCAGGCGGCGGCAGCCACCATGGAGAAGATCGCAGCGGCTACCCGGACGGTCTCCGAAAAAATGGCGTCGCTGGCCCACCGCTCGGATGAGATCGGCAAAGTGGTAAACGTGATTCAGGAGATCAGCGAGCAGACCAATCTGCTGGCCCTGAATGCGGCCATCGAAGCGGCGCGCGCCGGGGAGCACGGACGCGGCTTTGCCGTAGTGGCGGGCGAGGTGCGGCGGCTGGCCGAGCGCACCAAGAGCGCTACGGAGGAGATCGCGGGAACCATTCGCAGCATCCAGGACGAAACACGCGACACCCTGGAGGTGATGGCGGAAAGCCGTACGGCTGTGGAAAGCGGAATGGACGAAACGTCGAAGGCCCGGCAAAGCCTGGACGCTACCATCGCAGCCTCAAAACAGGTGGAGCAGCAGATTCAATTGATCGCTACCGCGGCCACGGAACAGACCTCGGCGGCGGGAGAGATTTCGGAGTCCGCGGGACAGATCTCCCAGTTGTCGCTGGAAAACACGCACGTTGCCGAAGAGGCTGTGGAAGCGCTGAAGAACCTGTCCTCCCTGGCTGCCGAACTGGACGGAATCATCCGGCAATTTCAGCTGGAGGAGGCGACACAGAGCGGCGGAAAACTTTCTGGAGGAGCACGGGCAGCCGTGTCGCAAGGTTTTCGTGCCGCGCAGGTGTAACGCGAGCGCCGTTCGATGAAGGATTGAACGGGAAGGATTGAGTGGGGCGGGAACCCAAATCTGCGGCCCCGGCGGGTAAGCTCAAAAATCGCCTGCCGGGGCTACCCGCCCGAATCCTGAAGGCTGAGGCCTGCTCCCCGACTGGTCTCCGCCGCGCGCCAATGCTTCGCTCTCTTTTCATTTCCTTTACGCATTCCCTGTCGTAAACCGCGTGTACAGTTATTCTGGAGTTGCGGCAGGCATGGCGCAGCGGCTGACCTCCATGCGTCAAGCCGTGGGTCTCGATCCCATCGGGAGAGAAAAAGGGAGAGAAAGAGGCATGAGCGCGGTAAAGTACGACCTGGTCGTTATCGGTTCCGGGCCCGCGGGCCAAAGGGCCGCCGTGGCTGCTGCCAAGATGGGCAAGCGCGTGGCGGTGGTGGAAGCCCGGGAGGTAGTGGGCGGCGTGTGTGTCAACACCGGCACCATCCCCTCCAAAACCATGCGCGAGGCGGTGCTCCATCTCAGTGGCTACAACTACCGCTCGGTGTACGGCGTGAGCTACCGGGTGAAGGAAAAGATCACCATGGCGGACCTGGCCTTCCGCATCCAGGCGGTGATCAAGACCGAGGTAGATGTGACCGAAGCGCAACTGTCGCGCAACGGCATCGACGTGGTGCACGGAATGGCCCGCTTCGTCGATCCTCACCAGGTGCGCGTGGAAGGCGCGCAGACCGATGCAACGCTGGAGGCCGACCGCATCATCATTGCCGTGGGCACCAAGCCGGCAGTTTCGGATAAAGTGCCGGTAAACGGCAAGACCATTATCAACAGCGACCAGATCCTGGGGCTGGAAGCTCTGCCCCGGTCGTTGATTGTGGTGGGCGGCGGCGTGGTGGGCGTGGAGTATGCCTGCATGTTCGCCGTGCTGGGCGTGCGCGTCACATTGATCGAAAAGCGCAGCCGGCTGCTGGAGTTTGCCGATCAGGAGATTGTCGAGGCGCTCAGCTACCACCTGCGCGACATGCGCGTGACCATGCGCCTGGGCGAGGAAGTGGAAAGCGTGGAGGAACCCACTCCGGGCACGGTAGTGGCCAACCTGGAGAGCAAAAAGAAGGTTTCAGGCGATGCGCTGCTGTATGCGGTGGGCCGGCAGGGGAATGTGGACGACCTGAACCTGGCTGCCGCCGGCCTCGAAGCCGACAACCGCGGCCGCATCGCCGTCAACGAGCACTACCAGACCAGGGTGGAGCACATTTATGCGGCGGGCGACGTGGTGGGCTTCCCTTCGCTGGCCTCGGTATCGATGGAGCAGGGGCGCATCGCCGCATCGCACGCGTTCAACGATCATGCAGCGTATTCCAATCCCAGCTTTTACCCCTACGGCATCTATACCATCCCGGAGATCAGTTTCATCGGCAAGACCGAGGAGCAGTTGACGGGCGAGGACGTCCCTTACGAAGTGGGCATGGCCTATTACCGCGAGGTGGCGCGCGGGCAAATTCGCGGCGACACCACGGGGCGGCTCAAACTGATCTTCCATCGCGACACGCGCAAGGTGCTGGGCGTGCACATTATCGGCGAGGACGCCAGCGAGTTGGTGCACATCGGCCAGGCGGTGATGACGCTCGGCGGCACGATGGACTATTTCATCGACACCGTCTTCAACTACCCCACGCTGGCGGAGTGCTACAAAGTGGCCGCGTTCAATGGGCTGGGGCGGTTGCACCGGTATCAGACGGAGTAGTCGTTGGTGGTTAGTCGCTAGTGGTTAGTGGGTAGTAGCTTCGGGACGTTACGCGGGCAATCATCAGTACAAGCTGACGGCAGATAACGCATCACTAACCACTCATCACTAACCACTATTCACTGCTCTTCCCGGAGGTTCACATGACAACGGCGATCGGCGTCGTCATCACAGACCACATCGCGGCGGCACGGCTCAAGGAACTGCGGCTGGCCCGGAAGGTGCTGCGCTATCCCGGCGAACGGGATGCGGTGGGAGCGCTGGAGGCGATTCCCGACAGCACATTGGTCGATCTTCTCGCTGAACAGATCGCAAGCCTGGCGGGCGGCGAAGCCGGATCGGGCGAGACGGACGCCATTGACGCGATCGGCGTGGCCGTTCCGGGGTTCGTGCGCTCGGGAGTGGTCGAGGAATCGCCCAACCTGCCGCAGATGAAGGGCACGCGGCTGGCGGATCAGTTGACCGCGGCGCTCAAGGAGCGCGGTATCGCGGCGCCAGTGCATATCGCCAATGACGCGGACGCCATCGCCGCGGGTGTGGCTGCCACGCGCGGCCGGCTCGACAAGCTGACCCGCGTGTGGAGCATCGGAAACGGCATTGGATACGGGCGCTGGCCGCACGCCGAGGGCGTGTGGGAGGGCGGGCACATTACGGTCACGCTCGACCCCAAGGAGCGCTACTGCGGATGCGGCGGCATCGGGCATCTCGAGGGCATCATGGGCTATCGCGCCATGCGCATGCGCTTTCTCGACCTGGAGCCCGAAGAAGTTTTTGCCAACGCCAAAAACGGCGACGTGCGTTGCCGCCAGTTTGTGGATCTGTGGCACCGCGCGCTGGCCGCCGCCACCGCTTCGTTCATTCACCTGGCAGGGCCGGGGCGTTTCTACTTCACCGGAAAACATGTGGGCTTTCTGGAGCTGCCGCTGCTGCGCACGCACCTGGAAACCATGGTCCGGATGAGCCCGTTGCAGAGTTTTTCGCTGGAGATCCTGCCTCCCGACGACGAAACTGCGCTCATCGGGGCGGGCGTGAGCGCGCTGCGGGCGGTACGGCAGGAAGTAGAGAGCGGGCAGTAGCGCTTATACATCCAGGCTTCTATGCCCAGTTCTCCACCTTGAGCCCGGGCACGCGGCTGAACTCACGTATGTTGTTGGTCACGAGCGTCAACCCCAGATGGCGGGCATGTGCGGCGATCAGTGTGTCGTTGGGTCCGATGGGCGTCCCGCGCGCCTTGAGCGCGGCGCGAATATAGCCATAATCGGCCGCTGCGCCTGCAGGATAATCGAGTACCTCGATATGCCGCAGGAAGAACTCGAGCGCGGCACGGTCTTTTTGCTGCCGCGGAGAAACCTCCACACCATATACGATCTCGGATTTCGTAATCGCGGAGATGCAAACCGCGTTGGTGGATACCGTTTGGAGCTTTTGCAAAAGAGCGGGGCTCTTGCTGTTCATGATGTAAGAGGCGATGTCGGTGTCGAGCATATATTCCGGCATCAAAATGAACGCTCCTCGAACGGGAGATCCTCCACGCCTTCCATGAACTCCTCCGATGCAATGGGGTGATCCGCGAGATATGCGGACCAGTCTTTCGGTCGCGGAGACAGAATCACGTCCTCGCCCTGCTTGCGGATGAAGACCTCTTTCGTCTTGAATTGAAACCCCTTGGGGAGACGGACCGCCTGACTGCGGTTGTTCATAAAGATTTTGGCTGTGCACCGCATTTTGGCCTCCTGTGGAACTGGCATATACACGAGTATATGCCAACCAGTGCCGCGAATCAAATACGCAAACTTCCGCCGGAGCTGAGGCCAACCTTTTTCACTTTCGAAACCGGAATGAGAGGGCGTCCTGTCTTGGAACAACGCAGGCGAAGCAGACATGCTTTCAGAGGAAAGCGCGACGCGGCGTTGCTATGATTCGGCCTGACAGGAAGGTGGGTCATGCGCGGACGTTGGCTCATCGCGGCGCTGGTCATTGCGATATCAGGGGCGGTGCCGGGCGTAGAAGACCTTTGGGGACAGCAGGGCGCGGCTACGCCGAGCGCCGGTGCGGGAACGCCGAACGCGGGCGCAGCAACGCCGGGCGCGGCGACCCCAAACGGGGCTCCCGCGACCACTAACGGAGCCACCATCAGCGTGAGTGGGGGAGACGCGAAGCCGCAGCCTCCCAAGGTAGGCAGCTATTCGCTGGTGATCACGACCCTGGAGCCGACAGCAACGACGCACTGGCTGAATCCGCCGCCGGCGATTGCCGTGACTGCCGGAACCAAGCTCGCGCCCGCCGTGACGAAAGGGAACCTGACGGGGCCGCCGCAGTACACGATTGAGGCCTTTGACATACTGCGCCAGGAATGCGAAGAGACCGCGCCGCAACAACACGGTTGCGACGGATTGGACCGGACGGATCTGATCATCCGCGATCAAAGCACAGTGGAGTATTGGGTTGTGAGCCACGGCGCGGCCGTGCAGCTTCACGTCAATTTGCAGGTGCACGATCTGCTGCCGGTGGCGCGCGGCGGCCCGAGTATCGACTGGCACACCGGGGATGTGATCTTTGTTTCGGTGCCGAAGGCGACCCCGGTATACCGTTTCGTTTCAGAAACGCTGGTGGGAGTGTGGAACGGACAACCAATTGTGTTTGAGGCGGGTAAGGCGTTGCCGGACGGCGCGAAGAAAGGCCTGGAGGATCTCAGCGTTCACCAGGATCTGGGAGATGCGATGCTGTATAGCTATCGCGTCAAATAGCGCCGGTGTAAGGTCCCCTCGATCTCAGCTCTCTGTTTTCTCACCGCTTCCGCAGGTAGGTTTTTGACAGGCGATCGTGCCAGGTGAGGCCGCCGTCGTCGAACAGCGCCCACACCATGCCCAGACCGAGTGGCAAGACAGACAGCAGCAGTGCCAGCAGGCGCCCGCAGCGTTGCCCGCGGCTGGTGGTGTAACCCGAGAACGTGTTGAGCTCGATGCCTGCGTACCTCATGCCGGGCGTGGCCCGGGCCAGGGTCATAAAAAATACGTGATAGGCGATGCCGATGGCCAGAAGCGCGACCGCGGCCGGGAACTCCACCGCCCGCAGGCCCGGCAGCTCGCTGGTGTTGTACGCAGCCAGCGCGGCCGCAGCCACCAACGCGCCGACGATCAACGTGCAATCGACGAAAGTTGCCAGCAGGCGCCGGCTCATGGGCGCAAGCTCGATCGCGGGCGCGGCCTCAAGCTCGGGCTCCTCAAGCAGCTCGTCGACAAACTGCTCGCGCGGCTGCGCTTCGAGGTCCAGGGCTGGAAGTTGCGCGGCAAAAGACATGGCTGAAGGCTGCGCTTCGAGATTCGCGGGCAAAGCCCCGAAGTTCATCGATGAGGGCAGAGGCGCAGAGTTCATCGATGGAGGCAGAGGCTCCAGGGTCATGTCCGACCAATCCGTACGCATCCATTCCGGCGGCGTCGGGAGGTCCGTAGTGGCGGGAGCGGGCTGGGTGGAGATGGCGGCCGGATCGACCTCGAAGATGCTTAACTGGGGCGCTGATTCCGTCTCGGCCAAGGGGCCTTCCGCGCGCCGCGGACGCACTCTGCGGGTGGCAATCATCTCCCGCGGGAACTCGATGAGGTTGGCGTAAATGGGCTGAGCCGATTCGCTGGGCTCGTCCAGATTTGCTTCCGTAATCGACGGGCGATCATAGCGAGGCAGGGCTTCCTGGGACGCGGTCTCATCCAGTTGCGCGTCGGCTTCCAGCTCCCAGCTTGGAGCGAGTGCCGTTTCCCGGTGGATCTGAGGCCGCTCTGGCAGCTTCTGCTGCGGCGGAACCATTGCGGGCGCGGCACGGCGCTCGGAGATGGCCTCGGGCTGTAAGTCGAGTTCGGCAGAGTTCGCTGCTTCCAAGCCGTCGAGAACGTACTGAAAGGCGGCCTGCGCCTGCTGCACGGCTTTGGAGGCGGCCTTAGCGGCGTCGACCGCGGCGCGAGCCTCGCGAGAGAGCATTTCGTTGTAGCTGGGGACATTGGCGTAACGCGCGGCCACCCGCGCGGCGGCCTGGGCTGCCCGGCTGCCACGCGGGTGCCGGATTTCAGTGGGCCCGGCGGATTCGCCTGCCGAGGTCGCCTTGCTCTTCAAGTGGGCCGCTACGCGGCGATTGACTTCCTGCTTCCACTCGGGAAAAAGAACCGCAGTTTGAAGTGATGTGCTCAACGCTCCAGGTTCCCTTCTGCTACGCCGGGCCGCATTGCCGGCTCGCGCGCATAATGTGGTCCGCGCCGCAACCCGAAACCGGGTGAACGCAGACGTTGCTCAACAACCAAGGAAAGAGGATCGCGGACAGAGGCGGGCGCGCCCAGGCGGAGTGGGCCCGTGACCGAGCGGTCAATGGGATCGTGACCTTGCGGTCAAGCCGGCTTGTCGAGTTACCAGAGCGAGAGGAGTGCGTCCCATCTAATGCAGCCTGCTTTGCTATGCTGAGCGTTACACCGGTCTGAGTCAGGGATGCGTCCTCGTTATTTAGTATGTATCACGCTGCTGGCTGCCTGTCACGTGCAAGTGGGCGCACAGGCGCCGGAAGTGTTGACCAATATGGCACCCGCAGGGGCGACACCTGCGGCGCAACGTGAGACGAGCGGCGCGCCAAGCTCCGGCTTGCCCGTTGTGGCGGCCCTGCCCGGCGATCTTCCTAACGATCCCGGCCAGGAGCTGGTGCCACTGGCCGTGCCGGAACCGGCGCCGGAAACCGGAACTCCCGTGGAATGGGAGGCGAAAAACCAGGAATGGGCCGGCGACACGCTGACCCTGACCGGCGATGTGGTGGTCCACTATCGCGATTACGTGATTCGCGCCGACAGCGTGACTTACAACCGAGCGACCACGGAACTGGAAGCCGACGGTCATTTACAGCTTACCGGCGGCCCCAATGACGTGCTCATCAACGCCTCGCACGGCGACATGCGGCTCAACATGCATACCGCACGCTTCTACAACGTGAACGGGTCGCAGGGCGTGCATGCCATGGGGCACACGGTGGTGTATTCCACGCCGAACCCGCTGCTGTTTTCGGGCCGGGTGCTGCTGCAAACAGGCGAGGGCCGCTATCGCATCGTCGACGGCTCCATCACCAACTGCCGGCTTCCCCGCCCCGACTGGCGGATCATCGCGCACTCCATCGATCTGACCGACGACAAAGCGTCGACCTCGAATGCGTTCTTCGAATTTCTCAGCGTGCCGATTTTTTATTTTCCCTACCTGCACCATCCGGCCAACGAAACGGGCAGGACAAGCGGACTGCTGACGCCGGTGATCAGCAACGGATCGTCGATTCGCGGCTACACACTGGGCGAGCAGGTGTACTGGGCGATCAACCGCAGCATGGACATGGTGGTGGGCGCGGAGTACTTCAGCGAGCGCGGCTGGGCGCCCAATGGCGATTTTCGATACAGGGGACCGGGACTCGACCATCTGACCGCGCGCTGGAACGCGCTGCTAGATCGCGGCGTCGAAGAGCCAGTGACCGTATCGACGGCTCATCCCACCGGCTACCAGCGGGTCAATCAGGGCGGTGTGGATGTGAACGTGCTGGGGCGCGAGGACTTTTCTCCCAACACTCGTGTTGCCGGCACCATGGAATACCTGTCGAGCTACGTGTACCGGCTGGTGTTCGACGACAACTACTCGCAGGCCATCAGCTCCCAGGTAGCGAGCGACGTGGTGTTCACGCATAATCATCGCGGTATGATGCCGTCGGTCTGGCTGGACCGGTTTGAGTCCTTCGCGAGCACCAACAATGGCAACGAAGTGAGGATTCTGCACTTGCCTCTGGTGCGTTACGACGTGCTGGACCGGCCACTGGGCAGTGGACTGCTCTATTGGGGGCTGGGATCGTCGCTGGGCTACCTGAACCGATCCGAGCCTTTCTTCCACTCACGCAACGTGGGGCGGTTCGACTTCTATCCGCATCTTTCCCTGCCGCTCTCAGTGGCAGGTTGGAGCTTCCTGCCTGAAGTGGCGTTGCGCGACACCGTGTACACCATCAGCCAGACGCCCCGACTCACCGGCCCATTCACCACGCCCATCATCAGTCACGAACCGCTCAATCGGACGGACCTGGAGGCATCGATCGACATCCGTCTGCCGGCGCTGGAACGGGATTACGAGCTTCCTTTCTGGCACCGGGAACTGCGCCACGTGATCGAGCCGGAACTGAACTACCGGTATGTGGGCGGAATCGGCACCAAGACCCAGGATGTGCTCCTGTTCGATACCGCCGATATTGCCAGCAACGTGAATGAGGGCGGCTTCTCCGTCACGCAGCGTTTCTATCTGCGGCCGACAGGCGAAAAATCGTGCGGCGCAAGCGAAAAGGATGCCGGCCCCGACGCCAACGTTGACACCGCGGGCGATGCCGGGAAAACCATCGTCTGCCCCAGCGCGCCGCGCGAGTGGGCGAGCTGGGAGATCGCGCAGGAATACTTTATCGATCCGAACTTTGGCGGAGCAGTCATTCCGGGCCGGCGCAATGTGTTCGATGCCACGCTGGACCTGATGGCGCCGACCTTTCTCACTTCGGCGCGCAACATTGCTCCCATCACTTCGCGCATTCGCTTCGAGGCCATCGACAATTTGCGCATCCAATGGGACCTGGCGTACGACACCATCGCCGGCCAACTGGCCGCGGACAACATATTCGCGGGCTACAGCTTTGGCCGCACCACTCTGGGCATCGGGCACGCGCTGCTGAACGCAGTGGACGACGAGGTGACGAACGGCGCCACGCCCACCAGTCACGCCACTTTCTCTACACTCAAGAGCCAGCAGGTGCAGCCGTTCCTGGAGATCGGCAAACCCAGCGGCAACGGGCTCAACCTGGCAGTGAATGGCGGCTACGACTTTGTGCTCCACGAAGTGCAGTACGGAGGCGTGCAGGCGGTGTACAACTGGAACTGCTGCGGCCTGACCCTCGGCTACCGGCGATTCGAGCTGGGCACGGTGGGCTCAACCAGCCGCGACGAGACCCAGTGGCTCTACAGCTTCACGCTGGCCAACTTCGGAGGCGTGGGCGACATCCGCCGGTCCAACTCCGTGTTCCGCGATCGCGCGCTGCCGCCGGCGTATTAAAGACAGGGACTGAGGGACTGAGGGACTGAGGGACTAGAAAACACTCGCTCAAGATGACTGGCTGCCGATTTCAAGGAAGATTTTAAATGCGGCAGATCCGCCCCGGCGCTCTCGTGTTATCAGCGCCGGATATTCGAGGCTGCCGTGGGCTTTCCGGTCACTTAGTCCCGAGTCCCTTAGTCCCTCAGTCCCTGCACTGGAGTATCCTTTCCTGAGGGGAAATCAATTTGTTGAATGCTCGTTTTCTAGCTGGAATGCTCCTTCTTGGCCTTACCGCGGGATGTAAAGCACAAATCACGCCTCCTTCTGCGCCCGATCCCGCGCTCAATCGCCGCATCGAGGTTTTGGTTCGCTCGCAGTTCGACCTGCCCGCGGACGTCACGTTGAGCATTGGCGCTCGCAAGCCCAGCCAGTTTACGGGCTATGAGACGCTGCCGATTACCATCACGCACAACGGCAAGCCGCAGGATTTCGATTTTCTGATTTCGGATGACAGCACCAGGCTCGTCCACATGGATACGCTGGACCTGACGAAGGATCCCGCGGATGCCATTCCGGTTGCGGGACGTCCCGTCCGCGGCAATCCTGCCGCCAAGGTGACGGTGGTGAACTTTGACGATCTGGAATGCCCATATTGTGCGCGCATGCACCAGGAGCTGTTTCCAGTGACCATGGATCACTACAAGAATCTGGTGCGGTTCGTGTACAAGGACGACCCGCTCACGGACCTGCATCCGTGGGCCATGCACGCCAGCGTGGACGCCAATTGCGTAGCCGCACAGAGCGATACCGTGTACTGGGCTTACGTGGACTACCTGCACGCTCACGGGGACGAAGTGACCGGCGATCAGCGCGACCTGAACAAGAGCTTTGCCGCGCTGGACCGTATTGCACGGCAGGAAGCCACGGTAAACAAACTGGACGAGACCGCGCTCAATGCCTGCATGGCCAAGCAGGACGAGACGCAGATCAAAGTCTCAATGAAGCTGGCCGAAGCTTTAGGGGTCGATGGAACACCCGTGGTCTACGTGAACGGCGAAAAGGTGAACGGCGGCGCCGTGCCCGTGGATGAGCTTTGGATGGTCATCGACCGCGCCCTGCGCTCCGTGGGCCAGGAACCGCCACCTGCCCCACCTGCCACGCCGCCGCCGGCTGCGACAGGCCAGGGCGCCGGCCAGTAAGACAAATAGGGCTACCGCAGGGCCGGTGACGGGATTTATCCTTGATTGCCGGGGGTTTTGCGGAACCCCACGGGAGAGATCACCTTGCAAGTGTCATTCGATTTTCTAAGACGTTCTCATGTAGCTGCGGTACTGCTCTTCAGCGGCGCTCTTTTTTTCGCCGTTGCCGGATGCCATCGTTCGCCTTCAGCCGATGTGGTAGCCACGGTCAACGGCAAAGAGATTGCGCGCGCGGAGCTGGAGCGGAACTACCAGATCCAGCTTGGAGACAACCCCCAGAAGCCGTCGGACCAGGAGGCGGACATCCTGCGCCTCAACGTCCTACAGAAGATGGTCCTGTCTGAGATTGAGCAGCAGCAGGCCGCCAAGCTGAACCTGACCGCGAGCGATGAAGATGTGAACGCCAAGCTCACCGAGATCAAAGCTCCGTACACCGAGGATCAGTTCTACAACCTGCTCAAGCAGCGCAACATGTCGGTGGACGACCTGAAGCGCGACATTCGCCGGCAGTTGACCGAGACCAAGCTCATCAACAAAGAGATCGAGTCGAAGATCAATATCACCGATGCGCAGATTGCGGCGTTCTACGCTGCGCACAAGGCCGAATTCGACCTGATTGAGCCGCGGTATCACCTGGCGCAGATCGTTGTGACGACCATGCCCGCGCCGCCCAACGGCAACCAGCCGGGGAAACCTGGCGGCGAGGCCGAAGCCAGGCGGCGCATCGATGCCGCGCACTCGCAGCTCGTGAGTGGCGTGGATTTTGCAACCGTCGCAGCCAGCGTCTCGGAAAATCCCGACACCGCGCCGAATGGCGGCGACATGGGCTTTGCTTCCGAGTCGCAACTGAAGGCCGAGCCCGCCATCTACGACGCGATCAGCAAGCTCAAGCCGGGGCAGTTCACCGATGTGATTCCCGAATATGACCCGAGTCACAAGATTGTCGGTTACGCCATTTACCGGCTGCTGCAACGCGATGCGGCAGGCCAGCGTGAGCTCAACGATCCCCGCGTGCAGCAGGCCATTCATCAGGCGCTGCACGACAACCAGAAACAGCTTTTGCAGACCGCGTATCTGGAGACGCTTCAAGACGCCGCGCGCGTGCGCAACTACCTCGCCGAGGAGATCCTGAAGAAGGGCGCGCAGTAGGGCGCGAGCTTCCGCAACGTGTGTTAGGGCTCATGCTTTCCCACATCTCAAAATCGAGATGTGGGGCACCCGCTCATCCTGCGAGATTTCAGAACCGCGCCTCGATCGTCACGCCGGTGTACTGGATGGTCTTATCCGGCGACGCCGTCGCATCCCCACCCACGCCGTTCCCGGCGGAAACTATCACCACGTTGAAGGTGTGACCGGCGGCCATGCCGGGATAGCTGCCCTGGCGCGCGCCGATGGTGAGCATGCGCGTCGCGTCATCCCAGTGCAGGGCAACGGTCGAGTGGGCGCCGCGCTCGTAGCGGTAGCTGTCGCCTTCGTCTTCATAGAGAGTGAAATCGGCGTCGGCTCC
>Ga0302278_10000216_pt1 | contig 74408 bp, 65 predicted proteins | sample III_Bog_N3_2_FD_194543 | JGI IMG/M metagenome (GOLD analysis project Ga0302278, IMG submission 194543) | Peat permafrost microbial communities from Stordalen Mire near Abisko, Sweden - III_Bog_N3_2 | ecosystem: Environmental > Terrestrial > Soil > Wetlands > Peat | place: Sweden: Abisko...
GTCGTCGTCACTTCGCCCACCTTCTCGCTCGACCAGACGACCTCCGGCAACATGCTCCTGGGAATGTTGAAGATCTTCAGCAGCTCCTCGTCCCACTCGCCTTTCACGATGTTGAAGAGCAGAGTCCGCGAGGCATTGGTCACGTCCGTCACGTGCCGCCCGCCGCTGGTCAAGTGCCAGATCAGCCAACTGTCCACCGTCCCAAAGGCCAGCTCGCCTTTCTCGGCCCGCGCTCGCGCCCCCGACACGTTGTCCAGAATCCAGCCCACCTTGGTCGCGGAAAAATAAGGGTCCAGCACCAAACCAGTCTTGTTGGAGACAGTTTCCTCCGCGCCACTCTCCTTCAACTCTGTGCAGCGCGCAGCAGTCCGCCGGTCCTGCCAGACAATGGCCTTGTGAATCGGCTTGCCCGTCGCCCGCTCCCACACAATCACCGTCTCGCGCTGGTTGGTGATGCCGATGGCGGCCACATCGCGGGGACGCGCGCCCACCTTGCCCAGCGCTTCCACCGCGCAACTCATCTGGCTGGTCAGAATCTCCATCGCATCGTGTTCCACCCAGCCGGCCTGCGGAAAGAACTGCTCGAACTCGTGCTGCGCCACAGCGGCAATCGCGCCCGCATGATCAAATAAAATCGCTCGGGAACTGGTAGTTCCCTGGTCCAGTGCAAGAATGTAAGCCATTGTGTCAGTCCCTCTTCGACCTCCAGTCAAACACGCGAGGCCGTGCGTGGGCAAGAACGCGGAAGCGTCCGAATTCGCGCTATTACAAGGAATCGTCTATGCCCCGCGAGTGGCCGGCGAATCACCTGTACGCATGAAGGCCTGAAGGGCGATTGGCCCCGTCGCAGGGGTTCAGCCGTTCGCCTTCTGCGCTCCCAGCATGGACTCCAGAATCTGGTCGGAGACTTCCTTGACGGAACCCGGCGAATGCGACAGGAAGAGCGTGTTGGTCTTGTCGCTCTCGCCGATGGACTTCAGCGTGTCGAAGTACTGCGTCACCAGCACCAACTGCATCACGTCGCGCGACGAAGCTCCATCCACGGCCTTCTGGAACTCCTCGACGGAGTTCTGCAGTCCCTCGATGATCGCCTTGCGCTGATTGGCGATTCCCTGGCCTTGCAGCGCTTTGCTTTCCGCCTCGGCTTCCGCCCGCTTGACCACCAGAATCTTCTCCGCCTCGCCGCGCGCATTGGCCGCAACCTGCTCGCGCTGCGCCGCGTTGATGTCGTTCATCGCCGACTTCACTTTCTGGTCGGGAACGATGTCGGTCACCAGCACATTCACAATCTCGTAGCCGAAGGTGGCCATATCCGCGTCCAGTTCCTGCTTGACGGCCGCGGCAATCGACGATTGCGAGGCAAAGACCTCGTCCAGCGTCATGCCCGGCACGTGGCCCAGAATCACCTGCTCCACGTAGCTCTTGATCTGCGCCGTTGGATCGGACAACTTGTAGTAAGCATCAAAAACCTTCTCCGGGCGCACGCGATTCTGCACCGAAATCGGAATGGTGACAAAGACGTTGTCCTTGGTCTTGGTCTCCATGGTCAGCGTGATCTGATTCACGCGCAGGCTCACGATGCCCGCCACGGTATCAAAGTACGGCATCTTCCAGTTCAATCCCGGATCGGCTACCCGGAGAAACTTTCCAAAGCGCGTGATGACGGCCACCTGCGCCGTGTTCACCGTGAAAAAACTTCCCAGAATCATGGTGAGAAGAATGAGCGCTACCACCCCGAGCAGAATCATGACGATTGGGTCCATTTCGGTTCCTCCGCGGCTTCACTTTGAAGCAACCGAGAATTATACAGGAGGTTTGCCGCGCCGATAGCGGGAAAGTGTGCAATCCAAACAACGCCGGCGGTCCCCATTCCAACGGGAACCGCCGGCGTTGTTTCAAGCAAGTTACAAGCGTCAGCCTATTCTGCGCCAAGCCGTCGCAAAGCGAAGGCCAGCATCATCTGCGACCATCCGTATGTGATTAGGTTGATGCCAATGAACAAGCCGATGATCCACAATCCCGCCATCGGCCACTGTGCCCAGACCAGAATTCCCAGGATCAGGGTGATGATACCGTCCACCAGCATCCATCCTGAACCTGTAATTTGCACAGTGAGGGCGGTAAAAATTCGGAAGATTCCGGCTACCAGGAAGTACACGGCCATCAGCAGCGTCATGACCAGCGAACTGGCCAAGGGGTTCCGCAACAGCATCAGGCCCACAACGATCGCTAATGCCGCGTTCAGCAGGTGGAGGAAGAAGTGACTGCCCCGGCGATGCCGGAATGCCTGCACCCCCTCGATGATGCCGCCGATCAGCAGAAGCCAGCCGAAAACCATCATGGAAGCCACCGTAACAGCAACCGAGTCGATCACGGCGATGATGCCCAGAAGAACCAGGGCGATGCCCATCGCAAGATGCCATCCCCAGGAGCTGCGCAACTCATGCAGGCCTGTATCGAAAACACTAGACGCCATTAAAAACCTCCTATACCCAACTGCGAATTATACGGTTCTGCGCGAGAATCTGACAAAGTTTCCATTCGGCGGGAGAACGGGATTTTCTGACCGCTGCGTGAGGACGGCTGTTTCTGGCGACAACGAAGCCCAACACCTACCGTTTCCCGCCCGGCTTCAGCCGCTCGAAGTCGATGCCGAACTTCGGCGCCTCGCGCGTTCCCTCGATGTGAATGGGAACTTCGGTCCCCGCTCCGTCCTTCTTGAAGTAGCGGTCGGCCGGCTTGAGCAGCATTCCCTTCCAGCCGCCCACTATCTTCGAGATCGAGGACTCCATCTTCGCCGTTCCCGCAAAGTTCAGCGCGCCATTCGCCAGCCCGTACGTTCCCATAATCTGAATCTGTGCCCCCGGCACGGTATACTCCAGCGCCGGCAGCGTGATCACCCCGGCCGCCATCCGGAAGCTGCCTTGCATCTGCGACAAAATGCTCGCCGCATTGGTGCTTTTCACATCATTCGGCCGCCCCTGCCCGCGCAGGCTCAGCTCCGCAATCCGCCCTTGTATCTTGTCGCTCATGAATCTCGCCTTGTCCAGCGCAAAGCTGCCGTTCAACGTCAGCCGTTCATGCAGCGGCGCCATCCCCGGCGGAATGTGCAGCGTGGCCTTCATCGTCACATCCCCGGTCAGCAGCACATTGCCGGTGTGGCTGGCCAGCCGCATAAAATCCTCAATGCGCGCGTTGCCCACGTTGACCGCGAGCGCTATGTCGTGGCCCGTATATTGTTGCGCGCCCTCCACCACAGCCCCCAGTACGCGCACAATCTTCCCCTGCGCGGTAAAGTGCGAGTGACCCAGCGTTGCATCCACCGGCTCCAGCCAGGTGTCTCCATTAGTCCCGTCCACCCGCGCGTGGAAGCGCGTCGTCAGCGGCAGCGCGGCCCCAAAGTGCGTCAGCCGGAAATCCGGCGTCTCTGTCTGCCCATCTACCACCAGCTCGCGCAGCGTCCCTTCATAGTGTCCGGTCGAAGAGAGAATCCCCGCAATCCCTTTGAAGCTGCCCAGGTCCGCGTGCTCAAAGCGATAGTCCCCCTTGAGCGGGCTCTCGCCAAGGTCCGCTCCATGCCATGGACCGAAGCGGCCCGTCGTCTGAACCGTCCCATTGGGCTTCGGGATGGTCACTTCTGCATCAAAGCCCATCGCACCACCAGCGGCTATATCCGTCACTTTGAAGTGCGCAATCTGAAACTCAAGCGGCAGCTTGCCCGGCTTGTCGGTTTCCATCACCAACACTGCGCCGGCGCACTCCAACCTGTCCACTTCAAATCGCACCAACCCTGTCATGGCTCCCCTGGGCTTGCTGGCGGCGGCAGTCTGCCCATGCTCAAAGTGCGACCTTGGCGGCAGATGCACGCTCAAACCTTTCAGTTCCACCTGCGAAATATGAATTGGTTTGCCCGGCTTCAATTCCAGCGGCGCATGAAAGCGAAACTCCTCCAGCCGAATCAGCGGTTCGCCCTGCCCTTGCGGAACCGCCACGCCCGCCACTCGTGCCGGCGGCCAGATGCGCAGCCCATGGCCATCGGCCCATAGACCGTTGACCAGCGAGACGTGAAAGCTATCCAGTTCCACCCGCGCGTGGAAGCGGTTCTCCAGTCCCTCCACAATGCGTGCGCGCAAGTACGGCTCCGCCCGGTGTAGCGCCACGTCCACCGCTGCTGCCGTCAGCATTAGCGTAGCCAGCAACCCGGCGGCGACCCACTTCACCCACCTATGCCTGCGCCAGAAAGATTGCTGATCTTCCCTCAAAGCCGCCTCCCGTTTGCTTCTTATTGTCGCAGCATTCCTCCGCTTCCATTTTCTTATTAACGCCCAATGCCGTAAACTTCATAACACGGATGCAAACGCAGATTGAAAACCTCGTAAAGCTGCAAGCGGTGGAGTTGGAGCGTGCCACCCTTGCGTTAACCGCGCGCGCACTGCCGGTAGAAATTGCCCAGGCAGAGGCCGCCCTAGCCGCCGCCCAGCGCAAGGCCGCGGAGGCAATCTCCGCCCTCGGCCGCGAGGATTCCCTCCGCACCAGCATGGAGCGCGAGATCGCCACCCACCGTAAGAAGGCCGCCCGTTATCGCGACCAGCAGAACACCATTTCCACCCCCGATCAGGCCAAGGCCAATGAGCACGAGCTCCACTTTGCCGAGACCGAGGCCGAACGCCTGGAAAACGAGGGCTTCGCCAGCCTGGAGCGCACTGAAGCCCAGGAAACTGCCCTCGCCGCTGCCCGCGCCCAGGTTGAGTTGCTCGCCGCCGTCCTCGATCAAACCCGCGAGCGCGTCCGCCTTCGCCAGGTCGAGATAGACCGCCAGCAGGCCGGCCTCGCCACCCAGCGTGAAGCTCTCCGCCCCCTGATCGAGCCGGAATGGCTCACGCGCTTCGACCGCCTCTGCAGATCCCGCGGCACCGGCATTGCCCTCGTTGAAAACCAGCAGTGCACCGGCTGCCGCATGGGCGTCCGTCCCCAGACATGGAATCAGCTCCGCGAAGGCGAACTGCTCACCTGCGACAGTTGCGCCCGACTTCTTTACTGGGATCCGGCCTTTGCCCCCGTCCCCGATCCCCCGCAACACAGCGCCAAGTCAAAACGCAAGATCTCCAAGTCCCCCGCGGAGGAGTAGCCATGCTGCGCATTTGTGTGGACATGGATGAGGTCATGGCGGACACACTCGCCGAATACATCCGCCGCTACAATCAGACCTTCGACGAAGACGTTACGCCCCAGGATTTGGCCGGCAAGGGCCTTTGGGATATCGCCCCTCTTGACCGCCAGCAGCAGCTTCGCGCCTTTCTCGACGCCGAGGACTTTTTTGAGGACCTGGACCTCATGCCCGGTTCTCAAGAGGTGCTCCGGCAGCTCTCCTCGCGCTTTGAAATCTTCATCGCCACCCAGGCTATGGCCGTCCCCAACTCCCTCGGCCCCAAGTTTCGCTGGCTGCAGCGGCACTTTCCCTTTATTCCGTCCTCGCATTACGTCTTCTGCGGAGACAAGTCCATTCTCCGCGCCGACTATCTTATCGATGACCTGCCTAAAAATATCCTCCGTTTCGATGGACAGGGCTTGCTCTACACCGCTCCCCACAACCTGGCCGCAACCGGCTTTGTGCGCGTCAATAACTGGGAAGAAGTAGCCCTATACTTCAGTGCCGTTCAGGCTTGAGGTAAGAATCTACCGGGCGGCCGGTTGCCGCATGGGCGTCCGTACCAGACCTGGGACGGCCAGGTTTGCGTTATTTACCAAACCGCTGAAGAAACCAGGAGTGGCGGCCCTGCATTGCCGTCAATCACCTCTGTTTTGAGCACTAGCTCGATATTTCTGTACTCCCATCCGGCCGGCAGTTGTTTGACGATCTGTTCAAGGTATTGGGGTGTAACGACAAACGCGCTCGCGGCTTCGGTCCCATAGGGGCCAATACCTGCTATCACCAGTACCGGTCCCTCGGTGGTTGGATCATAGTAGCGCGCCACGATGGCATAGTCGGTGGAAACTGAAGAGTTAGGCTTGCTGAAGTCAATGATCCAATCGGTATTCTGGAGATTCTTCGTGTCCTGAACCTGGCCCATCGGTCCCGGCACGAATCGAAACCTGAGAGGGCTGACCAGGCGCATCGTCCAGGGATTGTTGGTAGCTCCAATCAAAATCAGTCTGCGCGAATGTATATCTGTCAGGCTGGTCTCTTTATCTTCCTTGATCTCGAGTGCGATGCCGTGCTGGCGCAGAACGCCTGCAACGTTTGCCAGTGCGGTCGCGCTCGCTAACGAGATGCGATGTTTGGGGCTATTAATGTGAATACCAAAGCTGGTGGTTTCATTTTCCGGGGGCAACTGAATAGCTCCGTTGCCCGTTCCTACGACAATCAGAACAGGCTCCGCCGACTTGACCAGCGGCCCCCAAAACTTGTCGATGACGGTGACTTCGGTGGCAGAGACTTTGTGGTAGGCATAGATTCCACCTGAAGCCAGCGCTGCAACAAGCGCCGTCGCGCTCAGGATGCCTATAACCAAACGATGCCGGCCTGCAGGTGCCTGGTTTCCAGTGGAGGCGAGCCGCTCAGTTACAGGTTCTGGCTGCGCTACGGCCGTTTCCGGCCCCCGCAGCAGGAACTCAGGAACATAGGAGCCTAGCGGCAGTTCGATCTGCACCCGCGATACGCTGCCATTCTCGTGATAGTACTGCGCGATCCGCTTGCGGACCTCGCCGGCGCTGAGGCGGACCACCGGATCGGCGCTGGTGTCGTAATCGGGATCGCGTCCAAAAACCTCAACTCCCAGCGTGCGTTCTTTCAAGTCGCCGCAGCAGCCGTCAAGGGTAGCGCCAACAATGTATTTCAGCATTGCCGGGTAGCGCTTGCTGCTCTGAAAGTGATAACTGGCGAGTATTGATTCCAGCTCTTTCAGAACCAACGTGCGCTCTGCCTCGGTGGCAGGAACCCAGTGTCCCAGGGAGTGCTCGCTTACAGTCATATTTTGCCCTCAATCACTCCATCAGGGGGGTAGCATACACCCCGATGGCGAGACTTGTCACGGGCGTTTCCAAGCCTCCGAAGGGCAGAGGCGGCTGCAACTACCCAACAAAATCAACCTTACAAGCTATTTGTATTCAGCAGGATGCGAGTTTGATAGCCTTTCAATGAAATGTAGCATACGGTAGCAGCCTTGCATGAACTCTTGCCCCGGAGAAGAATGCGTGTGGCTAAGATTCCTTCCATTTCCGGCGGTCTGCAGACTTGTGCCTGTGGCAGAGAGTAAGAATGCGGGCATTGAGCAAAATGAGTGTACCCGGTATCACCGCTGGATTCATGGAAGTTTTCCTAACCTCCTTGCTGCATGCTGGAGACCGCCGTTTGTAATTGTTCGGAAATAGGCGGGAAAAACCCAGGCAGGCGTAAAGGATTTTGCAGTCTTCCTAAGGGGAGACTGACCATGACGAGGGCGCTTCATGCTTGACAGGCAGCGCATTTTCGTTGAACATTCTTGACGGTATTAAATGAGAAATTATTTAATACCTGAAACTCATCGTCACTAGGAGGCACCAAATGACGCTACGTGGAATATTGAGACCCATCTTAGGGTCCGTGTTCGTAATCTTTATGCTTGCGTTCTCACACGCCCTGCTTGGTCAGGCTGTGAACGGCACGCTGCTGGGAACAGTGACAGACGCCACCGGCGCTGCCGTTCCCAATGCAAAAGTTACCGCAACAGACGTGGCTACCGACGCAATTCACCCGTCGGTGACCAACGAGAGCGGCAACTACACCTTTCCTGACCTGCAACCCGGCATCTACTCAGTAACCGTCGAAGCCAAGGGTTTCAAGAAGGTAACCCAGCAGAACATCAACCTGCTCAGCAACACTACTGTCCGTATTGATCTCGCCCTTACGCTCGGCAACGTCACGGAAAGTGTTACGGTAACCACCGAGCCCCCGCAGCTCCAGACGGATCGCGCCGACATCAGCACCAAGCTCGAGGCGGAGGCTGTGGTTAATATGCCGCTGGGCACCAACCGCAACTACCAGTCGCTGCTCAACGTGGTTCCCGGCACCGCTCCGGCCGTCTTCCAGCACTCGCAGTTCTTCAACGCTGCCAGCACCCTGCAGACAGAAGCCAACGGCATGCCGCGCGTCAGCAACCTCTATCAGATTGAAGGTATTGACGACGATGAGCGCACCGGCCTGCTGCAGATCATGATTCCGCCGGCGGAAGCCATTGGGACCGTCGACATCTCCACTAACAACTTCGAGGCTGAGATGGGCCGCGCCATCGGCGCCGTCATCAACGTCACCCTCAAGTCCGGAACCAACAAATTCCATGGTTCGGCCTTCGAGTTCATCCAGAACAATTACGTCAACGCCCGCTCCTACTTCGCCGGTCCTCTGGGCCATCTGTCGTATAACTACTTCGGCGGCTCGGTCGGCGGACCTGTCATCAAGAACAAGCTCTTCTTCTTCGGTGATTACTTGCACACCACCGATCACGAGTCAATCTCCAACACCATGACCATCCCGGACCCCCGCTTCTATACGTTTACAACAGGCCAATCCGGTTGCACCGATCTTCACGGCTGCATCGACTTGAGCGCCGGCATGAATGGGACCAAGGGTCAGATCTACGACCCCACAAGTTATTCAGACGGCCACATTCATTCGGGAGTTGCTGGAGATGATCGTGTTCCCTTCCCGAACAATCAGATCCCCTATACCCTGGTGAACGGGACTTACCCGGTCTCGCTCGCCATCCTGCAGAAACTGAACACGGCGGCGGCGGCGAACGGAATTGTCTCGGGTGTCAAGTCCGGCACAACTTACAAGGCGATGAACAACCCGGCAAACAATTACACCGCCAACATACCATTCACAAAAGTCACTGACAGCTACGACATCAAGATCGATTACACGATGAATGAGAAGAATCATGTCAGCGGCCGTTACAGCTATGAGAAGTCTATTCCTTACCAGGCTTCGGCCTGGGGAGCCTTCCTGGGCGGTCCTGCGCCTACGTCAAACGGCGGTTTTGAAGGGACCGGCAATCAGGCTGCATACTCAACCGGACTCAATATCGATCACGTCTTCTCGCCAACCTTCTTAACTGAATTGCGCCTTGGTGTGGCCCATTACGGCAGCAGCGCGACCCCCATTGACTACGGCGCCAGCGATGCAACCACCCTGGGTGTCCCTGGCGTGAATCTCTCCGGTCAGCCCTTCACCTCCGGGCAGGTTGCTGTTACCGTCAACGGCGGTTTCAATAACCCCATGATCGGCTACTCTGCATCCTTGCCATGGATCAGGGGTGAGTCGAATGTCGACATCGTCAACAACTGGACCAAGATTATTCGCAACCACACCATCAAGTGGGGTGGCGATGTACGCCGCATCCACGACAATCTGCTCCAGGATCAGACCTTCAGCGCCCGTGGCGCATACACCTTCTCCGACGTGCAGACCTCGGATGCAGCTTCTCCGGGCACCACCATCGCCAACGACATTGCCAGCTTCCTGCTGCAGCAGCCCAGCCAGACCGGCCGCGATGTCAACACCATCTTCCCCCGCTACCACCAGTGGTGGATTTTTGCCTTCGCCAGCGATAAGTGGCAGCTTTCGCCCAAGCTGACTGCTGATATCGGTGTTCGCTGGGAAGATTATCCTCCCGCTACTCCGGCAGTTGCTGGCGGTTTCTCCAACTACAACGCGGCCAACGACTCCCTGGTCATCGCCGGTATAGGCAGCAATCCCTCCAACCTGGGCATGACGACGGATTACAAGTACTTTGCTCCGCGCACCGGGTTGTCCTACAGGTTCAGGCCCAGTACCGTTATCCGCGCCGGCTTCGGCATCAGCTACACGCCCTTCATGGATAACACCTACGCCTACAACTACCCCATCCGTTCCAACAACAGCTTCCAGCCTGTCGGTTCTTCCTCTTATACTCCCGCGGTTCTCGGCGACGGAGTGACCGTTTCTACTTTGCAGGTAGGTTTCCCGGCGCCGGTTGCGGTAACCGTTCCTACCAACGGAATCATTCAATTGCCGGTAACATCAAGCGGACTTTCCGGAGTGCCGCTTGTCCAGGCCAAGCAGCTCATTGGTCAGGTCTACACAATCATTCCTACAAACTTCAGGAATCCCTACGCGTCTTCCTGGAATGTGGCCGTTCAGCAGGCTCTGCCCTTCGATATGTCGCTCCAGGTTGCCTATGTAGCCAACCACGGAACGCGCATGTCGGTTTCGCAGAACATCAACCTGCCCAAAACCTATAATGGCGGCTCAAACTCGGATCCTGAATTTGCCTCCTTCAGCCGCACCGCGGCCACTAACCAGTACTTCATGGACTTCTCGTCGAATTACAGTTCGATGCAAGCCCAACTCACCAAGCGCTTCTCTCACGGGCTGTACTTCACCTCCGCCTTCACCTGGGGCAAGGCGCTTACCTACTCCACCGGCGGCGACGATGACGGCAGTCTGATGTTCTTCACCAACCTGCGCCAAAACTACGCCCGGGCGGACTTCGACCGCAAGTACAACTATGAGCAGACCATCAATTACGCGCTGCCCTTCGGCAAAGGCCAACAGTGGCTCAGCAACAACAAGGTAGCCGACCTGGTTGTCGGCGGTTGGAAGCTCACCGGAATCATCTCTGTCGTCTCCGGTCTGCCTTTCACCGCATCTACCAACGGTTCCAATCTCAACACTCCCGGAACCACAGAAACAGCAACTTTGACCGGCAGCTTCAAAAAGCTGAAGGGCATCGGCGCCGCTTCGCCCTGGTTTGATCCGACGGTCTTCTCTGTACCAGCCGGATGCACCGGCACCACGGCTGGCACTTTCACCGGAACCGCTGGCGCTGGAGGCACCTACACGCCGTCAACCTGCACTGCTCCGGTCCTGGGCAATACAGGAAGAAACCAGTTCACTGGTCCTGGCTACATCCAGGACAACTTCTCGCTCTTCAAGAAGTTCAACATTTACCGTGACTTGGCATCGGAAATCCGTTTCGACGCCTTCCAGTTGAGCAACACGCCGCAGTTTGGCCTGCCCAGCAGCAACAATCCCACCTCATCAGCCTTCGGCACCATCACCGGCACCCTCGGCAGCGGCCAGGGCAGCGTGAATGGCATCGGCGGCGGACGTACATTGCAGGGTTCTGTCAGGGTCATGTTCTAGACCGTTCCTGTTTACTTCTCTTAACCGGCCGGTCACCGCTTGCCTGGGGTGACCGGCCTTATCATTTAACTCAGTATTCAATCGGCCTGCGACGACCGCGAGCAATAGGAGCATTATGAACAGCATTTCAAGACGCAGCTTTCTTGCTGCGGCAGGTATAACCGCTGCCGCCTGCGCCGCCCGGCCACTCGTCGGCATGGTTGCGGCATCGAATTCCCCCTTCAAAATTTCCGTCATCAACGATGAGATCGCGCAGGACTTCGATCACGACTGCTATGTGGTTGCCCATGATTTCGGCCTGAGCTGGATCGAGCTTCGTTCCATGTGGGGCAAAAACGTAACCGAACTGAGCGCATCTCAGATCGACGACGCGCAAAAGATTCTTGCCAAATACAATCTGCAAGTCACCGACATCGCAAGTCCGCTCTTCAAGACCGACTGGCCCGGCGCGCCTAAATCTCCCTTTGGCTCCAAAGGCGATATGCACGGCGCCGCTGAGGTCACATTCAAGGAGCAGGATGAGATTTTGGAGCGCTCCATCGCTCTGGCCAAACAATTCAAGACGAATAAAGTCCGCTGCTTCGACTTCTGGCGGCTCGATGACGTAGCCCCCTTCCGAGCGGCAATTGACGAAAAACTCCGCTCGACCGCCGAAGCCGCCGGCAAGCAGGGAATTCTGCTTTTGCTGGAGAATGAGTTTGCCTGCAACACCGCGACCGGACGCGAAGCCGCAAGAACCATGGATGCGGTTCGCACGCCGCATTTTGCGCTTAATTGGGACCCCGCCAATGCCGTTGCTCGCGGCGAGCTCGACGCCTTTCCCGGCGGCTGGGATGCCATCCCAAAGAATCGCATCCATCACTGCCACTGCAAAAATGCCATCAAGACCGCCGATGGAAAGATCGACTGGGCGCCGGTCGGAAAGGGAATCATCGACTGGACGGCGCAGTTCCGCGCGCTCAAGAACTCCGGCTTCCGCGATGCCGTCAGTCTGGAGACACACTGGCATGGAGGCGGCAGCCCGGAAGAGTCCACCCGTATCAGTTGGGAGGGCATGAAGCAGGCCTTGAAGGATTCCAACACGCTTTAGACAGAAGTCAGGATGACTTGCAATCTGATCCGCGCATGAAAAACCCTGCCTTAGTTGGCACACAGGAGAAGCAAGATGGTGACTCGACGTAAATTCCTTGACACACTCGCGGTGGGCGCCGCTGGTTTGGCGATTCGATCAACCGCCAAGAGCTATGGCCAGATTCTCGGCTCCAATGATCGCGTCAATTTTGCAATTATCGGCCTTCATGGGCGAGGCTACGCTCATCTTGCCGCTCTCAAGGCAAATAAGGACACCGCCCGCGTCTCGCATGTTTGCGACGTGGACGGCGACATCCTGAAACGGTTTGCCGATCATGCGGAGCATGAGTTAGGTTATGCCCCCGCCACCGAAAAAGACTTCCGCCACATTCTCCAGCTAAAGGATGTGGACGCCATCACCATCGCCACGCCCGAACAATGGCACGCTCCCATGGCCATCGCCGGCCTGCAGGCAGGCAAGAATGTCTACGTTGAAAAACCATGCAGCCACAATCCCGCCGAGGGCGCGCTGCTGGTTGAGGCTCAAAAGAAGTATGGCAAGCACGTCCAGATGGGCAATCAGCGCCGGTCAAATGCCCTTGTCATCGAGGCCGTTGACAAAATTCACAATGGGCTGATCGGTACGCCTTACTTCAGCAAAGGCTGGTACAGCAACACCAGAAAGTCGATTGGCGTAGGAAAAGTAATCCCCGTGCCGCCGCAACTCGATTGGGATCTCTGGCAGGGACCCGCCCCGCGCAGGCCATATACGGACAACATTCACCCCTATAACTGGCACTGGTTCAAGACCTACGGCACCGGCGAGACGCTCAACAACGGCACCCATGAAATTGATGTCTGCCGCTGGGCGTTGGGCGTCGATCTTCCGCAGCGCATTACTTCTTCCGGCGGAAGGTATCACTTCAAGGATGATTGGCAGTTTTATGACACCCTCGTCACCAGCTTCGACTACGGCGACAAATTGATTTCGTGGGAAGGGAAGTGCTGCAACGGAATGCAGTATTACGGCCGCGGTCGCGGCTCGACGATTATGGGAACCACTGGCTCCATGCTCATCGACGGCGGCGGCTATGAGGTTTACGACCTCAAGGGAAAAATGATCAGCGAGGTCAAAACTGGTCAAGCAAACGCAACCTCCGACCTCACCGGCGAAGATTCGATGACCAATGCGCACTTTGCCAATTTCATCGCGGCCATCCGCAAGGGAGACAAGCTCAACTCTCCTGTCGCCGTTGGCAACGTTGCCGTCACCATGCTGCAACTTTCGAATGTCGCATGGGAAGTGAAGCGTGAGCTTGCGCTCGACTCTGCGAATGGAAAAATCCTGAACGACGCCGCGGCCATGAAGTTCTGGGGCCGCGAATACGAAAAGGGCTGGGAGCCGCATCTCTGAGGCTCGTAAAAATCTGAAGTACACGAGGAGTTATCTGACCATGAAGCAATCTTTTTCACGCCGCAACTTCGTCCAATCCAGCGCTCTGCTGGCCATGGCTTGTGCCGCGCCGGGCGTGGTTCCCGCCTTCGCTGAGCCCAAGACGGCCTCCGGAAAACCGTCGCCCATTCATCTCGGCCTGGCCACCTACACCTTCCGCAACTTCACCCGCGCCCAGATGATCGGCTACCTCAAGCAACTCAACGTCAACGACCTGAACGTCAAGGACGTCAAGGATCATCTGCCCATGGACCCGGAGCTGGAGGCCAAGGCGCTCGCAGACTACGCCGCGGCGGGCATCAAACTCCACGCCGCCGGGGCTATCTATTTCCGCAACAACGAGGACGCCGATATCCGCGCCAAATTTGAGTACTGCAAGCGCGCCGGCATCTCCGTCATCGTCGCCGGCGATCCGACTCCCGAAACCCTGCCCCGCATCGAGAAATTCGTCAAGGAATACGACATCCGCATCGCCATCCACAACCACGGGCCGGAGGATAAGCTGTGGCCTTCTCCACTCGATGTGCTCAAGTCGCTCAAAGGAACCGACCCGCGCATCGGCTGCTGCATCGATATAGGCCACACGGTGCGCGCCGGCGCCGATCTGGTCCAAGCCATTCGCGAGGTAGGCCCGCGTCTCTTTAACATGCACGTCAAGGACCTGTCGGATTTTCATGCCAAGGAGAGCCAGGTCGCAGTCGGCGAAGGCATCATGCCCATTCGCGAAATGTTTGCCGCGCTGATTGACATCAACTACAAAGGCTTCGTCGATCTGGAGTACGAGATCCACGCCGACGATCCCATGCCCGGCGTCATCAGCAGCTTTGCCTATATGCGCGGCGTGCTGGCGGGCATGGGTTACATCAGCCACGATTGATGTGTGGCTGGTTCCGTCGGCGCGCTAAAACATTTTCATTGTTTTTAGAATGCCCCGTGCCCCATCCATTTCACGGCTTTTCGAGAAAAAGATGTGAAATGGGTGGGTAACGAGAATGTTGACGAACATTAAACTATCTTGAAAAAGATTCTCTTACAAACTCTCCACTTGACTTACTTGCTCTCTCCGGTAGCCGGTCTCGCCGGACCGCTGCCCACGTTCCGTACGCTCATAGCTCGCGGATGCTCCGTCTCCGGCCCATGGTGCAGAGTCACGATAATTGCCCCGGCCGGCTTCCGGCCAGCGCACAGGTAGGCGTGCGGCGTGCTGGCGTCAAAGTACGCTGCATCTCCCGCTCCCAGCATGTACCCCTGCTCCCCGTGGCGAACTTCCAGCTCCCCTTCCAGCACATACAGAAACTCGCTCCCCGGATGCATGTGCGCCTTGGGTTCCATCTCCTTGGTCAGCGGAACAAACTCGGCAAAGTAAGGGTCCATCTGCCGGTCAGCAACCATGTAGCCCAGGCTCTCAAAAGAATAGGTCGGAACCTCCACGCCCGTCTGCGGCATCCGCACCCGCTCCTTGCGCCGGTGAATCTTGAATACAGCCGCCGGATCGCTCTCGAAGAAATACGACAGGTCCTTGGAAAACACCATCGCAATCCGCGCCAGGTTCCTCAGCGTCGGCACCACCCGCCCCGTCTCCAGTTGCGACAAAAAGCTCGCCGAAAGCCCGGTGTGCTTGCCCAGCTCCACCAGGCCCATGGATTTTTTGAGCCGCAGCCGCTTGATCCGCTCGCCGATCCGCTTCTCGGCAATCACCCGCGCCGTGGTCTCCGTATCCACCTGCGACTTATTCGTCTCGTCGCTGCGAAGCACTGCTTTCTCCGCCATCAGCCCTCCACCTCGCGCGCGCTCGGCCAGCCCAAATTGTTGCGCGCATCAAAAACTATTCCCATCCTACTAAATCGGCAGTGCGGTCGCAATGCCTGAGGCTTCACGCCAACTGGGTAGCCAAAACCTGTCTCAAGAAGGTTCCTTTAAGAGACTATAGCGGACTCCCGATAAGGTGATTCAAGGGAAGAATTGACATCAACTTCGCATTTATGCAATCATTGCATACAATATTGCATAGGTGAGATCATGCCAGGTTTAACCGTCCGCAAACTCTCCGAAGAAACCCACCGGGCCTTGCGTATGCGCGCCGCACGGCATGGCCACTCCACCGAAGCCGAAGTCCGCTTCATTCTTGAAGAGGCTGTCAGGCCTGCCGGTCGCCTCAAGATCGGGTCCGAGATTCACCGCATCGCCTGCGAAATCGGGGGCATGGATGAATTGGAAGTCTCTCGACAGCGGAGTGAAATTCGGGGAGCGGATTTGACGTGATTGTCCTCGATACCAATGTCATCTCCGAGCCTCTCAAATCCATGCCAGAACCTAAAGTCATGGCATGGCTGGACGAACAGGCCGATGAAACTCTCTTCATCACCGCCATCAGCCGCGCCGAACTCCGATTTGGAGTGCTGAAATTGCCGGACGGAAAACGCAAGAGCGCCCTTGCCGCGCAAATCGAACGTGTGCTCGATCTGTTCAAGGAGCGTACTCTCGATTTCGATATTGCGGCCTCGGACAAATTAGCTGAAATCGCGGCTCGCTGTGAACAGACCGGCAAACCGGCCGTCGCCCCCGATGCCTATATCGCAGCCTGCGCCGCCGCGCGAGGCTTTGCGGTTGCCACGCGCAATGTGAGACATTTTGAACCCACCGGAGTCCGCGTCATCAATCCCTGGAAATAGTTCTCCTTCTATAGACGGGACGGCGCGCACGGCTGGTAAAACGTTGCGCGCATCAAAAACTATTCTCATCCTACTAAATCGGCAATGCGGTCGCAATCCCCGAGTCTTCCGGCCAACCGGGATTACCTGTCTCTGAGCAGCGGCGCAGTTTCCGAATCAGCGATCACTCGCTCAGAACGATCAGTAGCGACACCAAATATTTCCCTCCACGAGTGCATATGGCTATTCGCAATGCCTATGCCGTACAATTCTCCCAATGAAATCAAAGATGACATTTGTTCTTCTCGTATTTGTGATATGCCTATTGTCAGCAGCAACGGCCGCGGCAACGGACCTGGTTGATTTCACAATCGTGGACCGTGTTCAATTCTCAGTGCCTGGCGACTGGCCGGTGTTGACAAGCAAGTCTACAAGCGAAAAGACAGTATTTGCGTTCCAAATCCCGAACGCTGCCGACAACGGTACTTCGGACTCCTCAAATCTGTCGTTCATCGCTACGGACCTGAGGACCGCTCAGGATAGGGATGCTTTCCAGAAGCAAACGTCAGGCACCGACCACAACGCGCAGGAGAGAAACCTCGTAGAAGGCTGGGGGTGCAGTACATTCTCGGCGATACAACGTTCGACCCAGACTCAGTACGTAATTTGGGATTGTCGCCGTATAATCTCCGATTGCGGCATTTCTGTTCGCATAGCGTGGCCTCATCTTCCTAAAAATCCTCCTGATTACGATAAGCAGATGGAGATCGTTCTCTCTAACTTCCTCACAAGTGTCGGCCCGTTCAAGGGCATGCCGAAATCGGGGGTTCTGCGCCGACAAGTGAACTGAACCGTACGACTCATCTACGGCCAGCAAGAGCTAAATTAGGGTTCTGGACAGATAACCGGAAACAACACCACTACCAGTCCCTGCCCTCGATAAACCGGGTGCCCCCTCACGCGCTATCCTTATCTGTCCGGCTCTCAAAGCCTGCCGAGGAACACTATGCCCGAAGACCCAACCACTCCTGCCGCGCAAGCCGCGTCTGCTACACCGCAGGTGCCACCGCCCGTGGCCAACATCGCTACCATCGGCCAGCACGAAGGCCAGTCCGTCACCCTGCGCGGTTGGCTCTACAACCTCCGTGAGAGCGGCAAGCTCCTCTTCCCCATCTTTCGCGACGGCACCGGCACCATCCAGGGCGTTGCCCACGTAAAAAGCGTCTCCCCTGAAGTCTTCGAAGCACTCAAAGGCCTCACACAGGAATCCAGCGTCATCGTCACCGGCAAAGTTCGCGCCGACAAGCGCGCCCCCGGCGGCTATGAGCTCGACGTGGAAGGCCTCCAGGTCGTCCAGCGCGTCCCCGAGTCCGACCCTTACCCCATCACGCCCAAGGAGCACGGCGTCGACTTCCTCATGGAGCATCGCCATCTCTGGGTCCGCTCCCCGCGCCAGGCCTCCATTCTCCGCATCAGAGCCGAAATCATGCGCGCCGCGGCGGAGTATTTCGACACCAACGGCTTCATCCGCACCGACCCGCCCATCCTTACTCCCGCCGCCTGCGAAGGCACCTCCACGCTCTTCCCCGTCGATTACTTCGGCGACCCCGCCTATCTGACCCAATCCGGCCAGCTCTACATTGAGGCAACTGCACTCGCTCTCGGCAAGGTCTACAGCTTCGGCCCCACCTTCCGCGCGGAAAAATCCAAAACCCGCCGCCACCTCACCGAGTTCTGGATGATCGAGCCGGAGGTCGCCTTCATGGACCTCGACGGCCTCCTCGATCTCGCCGAAAACTTCATCTCCCACATCGTCCAATCCGTTCTCAAAAACCGCGCTCCAGAACTCGCGGTCATCGGCCGCGACCCCGCCAAGTTGCAGGCCATCTGCCCGCCCTTTCCGCGCCTGCGCTACGACGTAGCATGCGAGATGCTCAACCAGGCCCACAAGGACGGCCTCCTCGAAGCGCCTTTCGAGTACGGCAACGACTTCGGCTCACCCGACGAAACCTGGCTCTCCAGCCAATACGACAAGCCCGTCATGGTCCACCGCTATCCCGCCGACGTCAAAGCCTTCTACATGGAGCCCGACCCCGTCGATCCGCGCTACGCCCTCTGCGTCGATGTCCTCGCCCCTGAAGGCTACGGCGAAATCATCGGAGGCTCGCAACGCGTCTCCAGCTTCGAACTGCTCAACGCCCGCATCGATGAACATAAGCTGCCCAAGGAAGCCTTCCAGTGGTACCTCGACCTGCGCCGCTACGGCTCGGTCCCTCACAGCGGCTTCGGCATGGGCATTGAGCGCGTCGTCACATGGATCTGCGGCCTCGACCACGTCCGCGAAACCATCCCCTTCGCCCGCACCCTCCACCGCATTTACCCGTAAGTGCATCTCATATCTTCCTGCGCTTTCCCCTCTCAACATCGAATAGAGACTCGATGTTGAGAGTCGGGAATCCTTCGCCTGATTCGCTGAATCAAAGGGTTGCAGTTCATCCTTTCTTTCGGAGTTTTCCCCATGACTCTCTCTGCTCTCGAAGTCCATCAATTGAAGCAAGCTCCCGCCGTCGATGGTGTCCTTCCGGCGGTACTCGCCCGCTGGAGCGCGCGCTCCTTTGCCAACCGCGACGTGAGCCCCGCCGATCTCAAGAAAGTCTTCGAGGCCGCCCACTGGGCTGCCTCCTCCTACAACGAGCAGCCCTGGCGCTTTCTCGTCGGTCTCCGCAATTCTTCGACGTATAAGAAGATTTTCTCGACGCTGATCGGTTTTAATCAGGGCTGGGCAGGCACGGCGCCTGTACTGATTCTGGGCGTGGCCGGCAGCAAATTCAGCCAAAACGGAACAGACAACCGCAATGCTCTCTATGACTTGGGAGCCGCCACCTCCTATCTCACGCTGCAAGCCTCCGCCCTCGGCCTCACCTCTCACCAGATGGCCGGCTACGACCAGGCCGCCGCCCGCCAGGCCTTCGGAATCCCGGAAGATTACCTGCTCGGCGCGATGATTGCCCTCGGCTACCAGGGCGAACCCTCCGCCCTCGGCCAGGAGCAACTGATTGCCCTGGAAATTTCACCACGCACGCGCAAGCCGTTGAGCGAGTTTGTCTTCTCCGCCTGGGGCGAGTCTGCAAATCTGGGATAATCCCGCCGCTCCCCCGCTTTCCGCGTTACAGTGAATGCGAGGGGTTGCCCATGCCCAAGACGCGCCCAAACCGCAGAAAACCCGCCCGCCGCGCCATCCATCCGCGCACCGCTCCCTCTCGCCGGCGTCCAGGCTGGCGGTGGCGGCTGATTCTGGCCACTCTCCTGTTGATTCTGGGACTGTTGGGCTGGGGTGTGCTCGCCCGCCTGCTGGCTGCTGTCTCCAACACCCAGCTCACCCGCTTTGACGCCATCATCGTGCTGGGCTACCCCGCAGACCGCGACGGCAACCCCTCGCCGGAGCTGCTGGCCCGCGTCACCGAAGGAGTCCACGAATATGAGCGGGGAATTGCGCCCCGGCTGATTCTCTCCGGAGCAGCGGCGCACAACCAGTTTGTGGAGGCGCGGGTAATGGCGGCCACCGCCCACGCGCAGGGAATTCCCGAGTCGGCCATCTTTGAGGAGCCGCAGGCCTTGGACACGATTCAGAATGCCTGCTACTCCGAGCGCATCATGAAGGCGCACGGCTGGCGGTCCGCGGAGGTGGTTTCCAGCGCCAGTCACCTGCCCCGCGCCGGCATCATCTTCAGCGACATGCCCCTGGAGTGGCACACCCATGCCGCGCCGCTGCTTGAGCCCGTGCCCACGGCCTACCCCTGGGCCGTGGCATCCATCGAAACCCTGAAGACTGTGCGCTACCTGGTCTGGTCGCGTTGGAGAGAGCGCTGCCAGCCGTAACGCGAAATTCTCGCTCAGTTGGCGTTGTCCCCTGCCGGTATCGTCCTGTAAGCTGAGTAGGATGCGTATCTCAGTTAGATTTTCCGCCGCTCTTGCCGTCATAGTCGTCCTGGCTTTGTCTTTCGGAACCCGCGCCCAGGCGCAAACCACCGCCTCTCCGACTGCCGGCAATGGCACCTATATTGCCAGCGACCCGCTCGCCGGCGTGCGCTACGACAATCGCTACGATCTATCCCTGGGCATGGCCTACCACCACATGAAGGCCGGAGCCAATGTGCTGCAAGGCTCCAATCTGGGCGGGCTCGATCTCTCCGGCTCCTATTGGTTCAGCAAGCACTGGGCCGCCGAAGGCACGGGGCGCTGGTATCTGGGCTCCAGCGGCGTGGGCAACGCGACTTCCGTTCCTCTCCACGGGCCATTCGTCAGCGAGGTCTTCTTCGCCGCCGGACCCGAGTGGCTCGGCCCGCACAACAAGCACGGCGCTCTGATCGCCCATGCGCTTTTTGGCGGAGCGAAATTTGATGCCCATCTGGACGGCTATACGCCGCAACAGGTTAATTTCTATTACAACCAGGTTGCCCCGGCGGCCATCATCGGCGGCCACATGGACCTGAACCGCTCGGCGCACTGGGTATTCCGCATCACGCCAGACGCCATTCTCACCCGCTACAGCACCAACTATGCGCCCGTGATCACCCAGAACGACGTCAACTTCGCCATCTCGGTGGGCGTCGAGTACAAGTTCGATAAGAAGCGGTAAAAGACCACCGCGCCCAAACGGCAATCTTCCCAAATCCGGCGTCTCCGCTATAAAGATTCAGTAGCGGTGGCTCCGGTTTTGCCTATGGGGCAGCCTTCTTCGATAAAGTGAGATGTGCCGCCGGTTGAACAAAGTGGTATTTTCCTCCCCTCGGCAATGCTTGTAGAATCAGAGTCCCCGGAGAATATGCCGGATTGGATGGCGGCTTTACGTTCCGGGGTCCCCTGCGAGCGATTTTTGCTTGCTGGGGTAGTGTTCCGGGCGTAGGCAGGATTGATCAACTATGAGAGACACACTTGGAGTATTGCTTGCCGGCGGAGCGGGAGAGCGGCTCTTTCCTCTCACGCGTGATCGCGCCAAGCCGGCCGTGCCTTTTGGTGGACACTACCGAATCATCGACATCACCCTTTCCAACTGCATCAACTCCGGCCTGCGCAAGGTCTTCATCCTCACGCAGTACAAGGCGCTCTCGCTGAACCGGCACATCCGCGAAGGGTGGACGGGCATTGTGGCCCAGGAGCTGGGCGAGTTCTTTGAGTTGATGCCGCCCATGCAGCGCACCGGCGCAAACTGGTACATGGGCACCGCCGATGCCGTTTACCAGAACATTTACTCCATCGGCAGCGAACAGCCCAGGCACATCATCATCCTCCAGGGCGACGCCATCTACAAGATGAACTACAACCGCATGCTGGCGTACCACAAGGAAACCGGCGCGGATCTCACGCTGGCCACGCTGCCGGTTGCGCCTGAAGATGTTTCCCGTTTCGGGGTCGTCGAAGTCGGCAAATCAGGTGAGGTGATGGGATTTCTCGAGAAGCCCGCCACCACCACTTTTCGCTCGCCTTTTAACCCTGACGCCGTGGATGCCTCCATGGGCATTTACATCTTCAATACCGAGACGCTGCTGAAGGCGCTGATCGCCGATGCCGAGGACCCCGACTCCAGGCACGACTTTGGCCACGACATTTTGCCCAATATGCTCGGCAAAAAGAAGATGATGGCCTACAACTTCGTCGACGAAAACAAGCAGCAGGCGCTCTACTGGCGCGACGTGGGCACGCTTGACGCCTATTACGACGCCAACATGGATCTCTGCGCGGTTTCGCCGGTCTTCAACCTCTACGATAAAAGCTGGCCCATCCGCACGCGCGCGCGCCAGTATCCGCCGGCCAAGTTCGTCTTTGCCGAGCCGGGCCGCTCCGGCATGGCGGTGGATTCGGTCATCACCGCCGGCGTCATCATCTCCGGCGCCACGGTTTCCAACTCGGTCGTCTCGCAGGATGTGCGCGTCAACTCCTACTCCTCCGTGGACGCCAGCATCATCTTTTCGCATGTCAACATCGGCCGCCACTGCCGCATCCGCCGCGCCATCATCGACCGCCATGTCCACATTCCCGAGGGCACGGTCATCGGCTACGATCCGGTGGAGGACAAGCGGCGCTACTTTGTCACTCCTTCGGGACTGACCATCGTTACCCGCGACGCCTCACTCTTCGAAAACCCCGTCGATCCCGCCTTCTCGCAGCCGTATTGATGCTTTTTCACTGTCACTGAATTTCGGGTGCCCCATCCTTTCGCGTTCGTTACGAAAGGGTGGGAAACAACCAACAAAGTTGAAATGATAATGCCCACCCTCACCCCGCAAATGCTCTCCCTGCTCTCCCGCCTCCGCGAACTCGCCGCCGCCGCGAACTCGCGCGATGCCCTGGAAAAAGCCATCGTCGCGGCCATCGCCAACGAGTTTCCCCATTACAACTGGACCGGCTTCTACATGCTTGATCCCGCCGACCCGCAAACGCTTGTTTTGGGCGCATTCGTCGGCGAGCCAACCCCCCACATCCGCATTCCCGTCAATCAAGGAATTTGCGGCGCAGCAGTAGCCTCTGGAGAAACCGTCGTCGTGGACGACGTACACGCCGATCCCCGCTATCTTTCCTGCTCCATCCGCACAAAGTCCGAGATTGTCGTCCCCATCCGCGCGCATGGCATAGTAGTCGGCGAAATCGACATCGACAGCCACAACCCCGCCGCCTTTACAGTGGCCGACCGCTGCTTTCTTGAAGAAGCCGCGCGTATTGTCGGAGCATGGTTGGAACAGCATTTCTCCTGATTCCACCCCACCCAACGGAACTAATCTGGAAATACCTGCGTACTACCGCACTATGACAGGCGTTGGTACATTAAGCTGGAGCGGGATAGGGCTGGGGCAGCCAGACAGCCACCAAAGAGACAAAGACCTGTCCCTGGGGACCCCGGCTCTTGCGCCAGCCGCCCGTTCGGCGCGAGGGGAGGCAGCTTCTCTGGAGATCGATTGGTCCCAAATCGTCCGCCGCTGCATGGACGGCGATTCCAGCGCATGGGCCGAACTGGTCAGCGCGCAGCATCGGCGTGTCTATGGGCTTTGCTACCGTTTCACCGGCAACCCGGCTGACGCCGAGGACCTGACCCAGGACGTCTTCCTCAAGATTTACTCGAATCTATCCAGCTTCGACTCCGCTCGCGGCTCCATTCAGGTGTGGATTACCACCATGACCCGCAACCTGCTGGTGGACAACTACCGCCGCAATAAAAACCAGCGGGCAACTTCTTCATTAGATGATGGTTGGGAGTCGGCCGAGGAGTTGAAGCCTATCGACAGGCTCACCGCCCGCGGCCTCTCGCCCCATGAAGCAGCAGCCAAGAATGAATTGGCGAAGATGGTGCAGGAGGCTCTGGCGCGCGTCTCGGTTGATCTGCGCGAGGCCGTCATTCTGCGCGATTTGCAGGATATGGACTACAAAGAAATCGCTTTTGTATTGGGTATTCCCGAAGGGACGGTTAAATCCCGCATCAGCCGGGGCCGCGCGGAACTTGCAAGGCTCCTGGAACGTAATAGACGGGAGGTAATGTAAATGGCAGAGCGCAAATTCAATCCGAATTCCCCAGCCTGCGAACAGTGGCAGATGCTTTTGGCAGACTCTCTGGATGGGCTTCTGAAGCCCGCTGATGAGGCTGTTTTTAACGCCCATCTGGTCGCCTGCCCGGCGTGCTCGGCGCTCTTTGAAGAGGCGCGCCGCGGCCGCGAGTGGCTGGAGTTTCTCTCCCCGGAACCAGAGGTCCCGGCCGGGCTTTTAAACAAGATTCTGGCCCACACCGGTCCGGGACATGAAGCCGGCTACAGGCTGGCGACCGCCGGCGGTAACGTGATTCCTTTCCGTCCGGTTTCAGTTCCAGCTTGGCAGCGTCCCGGCCTGGTGGCTCGCGTCCAGCGCTTTGCCGAACCCCGTCTGTTGATGACGGCAGCCATGGCCTTCTTTTCCATCGCCATGACGCTTAACATCACCGGGGTCCGGTTGAGCAGTCTGCGGCTCAGCGAACTGACTCCCAGCTCCATGCGATCGATCATGGAGAGAAGGCTCACCATGGCCTCCACCCCCTTCATCCGCTACTATGACAATTCGCGCCTGGCCTATGAGGTGCAGTCAACCATGCGGGAGCTGCGCCAGACCACCGGCGTTGGCGAGCAGCGCGAAAGTGAAGACAATTTGCAGAAGCAGCAAAACCAGGCGCCCGGCCAGTCAAAACAGGCCCCCGGCAATGGTGACCAGCAGTCAATTCCCCCGCAACAACCTGACACTCTTGCTGCAGGCCCTGCTGTTCAACCACCTTTCAACAATTCTGACTTTTTAGAAACTTCCCTGATCTCTCAGTACAGGTCCGCGCACTCCGGCGGCTCCCCACGGGAAACACGGGAAAGGAGCACAACATGGATTGCGTAAATCACAGTGGTACCGCCGCGACGGCTTATTGCCAAAGCTGCGGCAAAGCACTCTGCGCTGGTTGCATGCGTAACGCGGCCGGAGGACAGATTCTCTGCGAGCCTTGCCTGACCGCATGGCAGAGCTATCAACCGCCGTTTATTCCGCCACCGGTCAGCGGGCCCAACCCCTCGGCGGCGGCGGTGCTGGGACTGATTCCCGGCGTGGGTGCCATGTATAACGGCCAGTTCGTCAAGGGATTCATCCACGTGATTGTCTTCGCCGTGCTGGTCAGCCTCGCCGGCTACTATGGCATCTTCGGCATCTTTATTGCTGCCTGGATCGTCTACCAGTCCTTTGAGGCCTACCACGTCGCCAAGGCGCTGCGCGATGGCCTGCCGCCGCCTGATCCCTTCGGGCTGAACGAGTTAGGCAACTTGCTCAACCTGGGCGCGCGGCCCCGGAATCCCGGCCAACCCTTCGCCGGTCAAAGTGCTCCAATGCCGCCGGCAGAGGGCTATCAGCCGCCGCCTTACCAGGCCCCGTTTCCACCGCCAGTCGGCTTTCCTGCCCCACCGCCCATCTGCTGTCAGAGCAGAACGCCGGTCGGCGCCATCGTTTTGATTGCCCTGGGATTGTTGTTTCTGCTCGGGCAGTTGGATGTCTTCCGCGACCGCTTCTTTGGGTTAACGTGGCCGTTGTTGCTGATTGCCCTGGGCGTCTGGCTGATCGTTCGCCGTATCGGAGATTCAAAAGGAGGTTCCAAATGAGCCATTACATCATGATTCGCCGCCTGCGCGGCCCCGCTATTCTGCTGCTGATTGGAGGCGTTTGGCTGCTCCATGCATCCGGCGTAGTTAACCACCCTTGGCATTGGTTCTGGCCGCTGTTGCTGATTCTAATCGGCATTTTCATGCTGGCAGAGCGCGCGGCGCTGGCTGCCGGGGGTGGCTATCCGCCGGGTCCCTATTGCGGCCAGCCCTACCCTGGCGTCTATCCGGGCGCAAATCCAGGCGGCATACCGCCGTCTTCACCGGCCGAGAGTTCGGCCTCCGTTTCAGCTAGCTCGCAGGAGTACCAAAAGAACTCCCAGGGAGGTCAATCATGAGCAGCACACCCCCGAATATGCCCCCCAACACGCCTCCCAATTCGAATCCAGGAGGTGGAGTTCCGCCTCCCCCCTACCCACCCTATGATCCCAGGACCCAGTGGCGGATCTACAAGGAACAGCAGAAGGCCGCATGGCGCGCGCAGCGCGATGCCTGGAAGGCCCAGCAGCAGGCCCAGCGCTACGCCTGGAAGGCTAACCGCGTGGCCGCATACGGTCCGCGTGTTCCCTCCGTTGTCGGCCCCATCATCCTGATTGCCGTTGGCGTCATCGCTCTGCTCATGTTCACCGGCCGCATCGATGCTGCTCATTTCTGGAGCTGGTATAGCAACTGGTGGCCGCTTCTTTTGATCGGCGCCGGCTTGGCCCTGTTGGCCGAGTGGGCCATCGACCTCAAGCGCGAAACCCCGGTGCGCCGTGGCGGCAACTTCGTGGGAATTCTCATCTTTCTGGCCATATTGGGCATATGCGCGTCCGGATGGAATCATGCGCAGCCCTGGTTCCATTGGAACGGGGATGGCGATGAATTCTTCAACTCCTTCGGCCTGCCCGAGCACAACATGGAGCAGCAGGTGCTCACCCAACAAATTCCCGCCAACGCCACCGTCGACATTGAGAATCCGCGCGGCGATGTGAGCATTACCGCCGGCGACGCCTCCGCCATCACGGTGCAGGCCCACGCTGTGGCTTTCGCCAATTCGGACCTCGATGCGGCCAAAATCTTTGCCGCCGAAGCGGCGCAACTGACCGTCAGCGGAAGCGCCGTGCTAGTCAAGTCGGAAAGTAACTCCAACGGGCGCATCAACCTCACCGTCACCGTGCCCAAAAACGCCAAGGTGACGGTAAACGCCAACAAGGGGGACGTCTCCGCCTCGGGCCTGGGAGCGGGGATTACTGTGACTGCCCACGGTGACATTCAACTCAATTCCATTGCCGGCTCGGTCGAGGCGCACTTTCCGCATGGCCGCCACAACTTTTCCGCCCACGATATTCAGGGCGACGTCTCCATGGACGGCGTCATGAGCGACATTACCTTGTCCGAGATCAAGGGCAAGGTCACGCAGAGCGGGGATATCATCTTCGGCGACGTGCACATGGAGAATATCCATGGGCCGTTGCATCTGCACACCTCTGTGACTGATGTCGAAGTGCCTGAGTTGCCCGGAGATCTGACCCTCGACTCCGGCGAACTGCGCATCAACCAGGCCAAGGGGTCGGTGCGCGTGGTGACTCACTCCAAGGACGTCGATCTCAACCAGATCTATGGCGACAGCGTTGTGGAAACCAGCAACGGCCGCATTTCGGTTGAGCCGGCCGGAGCTTACGGAGTAGAAGCCACAAACAAAAAGGGGGACATCGAGGTAACGCTGCCGCCCAACGCCTCTGCCAACGTGGACGTACGTACGCACAATGGCGACATCATCTCCGATTTCCCATCCCCTTCATTGAATGGAGGCTCAATCAAGTCCGCCACTTTCCACATCGGCGCCGGCGGAACGAGAATCGTGCTCAGCACCGACAACGGCGACATCCGCATCAATAAAGGTCCAGCCTTCCCATCCGCGCCTGCACCGGCAACTCCCAACGCGCCTAAAATTCCCAAGCTGAATGTTCCGCCAAACCACAAGGCTCCCGACATTACTACAGCGCCCCACCACCTGAAAGAGCCCAGAGTGCCACCCGCGCCCCCGGTCAAGCAATAAAGCTTCAATCAACCGGATAAACAAATCAGGCGCAGGAGAATTCACCCTCCTGCGCCCTTTCTTTCGCCTGTTTGCATTGCCTCTTATTCCCTGCCTGCTAAACCCCAATCCGCGGCACGCGCGCCCCGATCCGCGTAAAGACCTCCCAGGGAATCGTCCCCGTTGCCTCGGCGTGGTCGTAGGCGGTGATGCTTTCGCCGCCCTGCTCGCCCAGAATCACCACCTCGTCGCCCGGCTCCACGCCATCAATTTCAGTCACGTCCACCACCGCCGAGTCCATGCTGACACGGCCCACCAGCGGCGCGCGCTGGCCCCGGACCAGCAGGCTGAAGCGGTTGCTGAGCAGCCGGCTGAGGCCGTCGGCGTAGCCCGCGGCCACCAGCGCCAGCCGCATCGGCTCGGTGGCCACAAAGGTGCCGTTGTAGCCCACCACCGCGCCGGCGGGAACTGCGCGCACCCCGGCCACGCGCGTCTTCCAGCTCAGTACCGGCTGCAATCGGACGCGCGCGGCGCTCAGCGTTGCCGGCTCCTGCCCCTCAAACTGCGGATTGAAGCGCGGTGTCACGCCGTAGAACGCCAGGCCGGGCCGCAGCATCGCCTTTATTCCATAACGTGCGGCAAGGGCGGCAATTCGCGCAGCCTCTCCGGCTAATAGCGTGGCGGAGCTGCCCGCATGGAGCCACTCCGGATGAAATCCGGCAGCCTTGATCTTGCCCAGCGCCTCATCCAGCAAGATCAGTTGCGCTTCGGTCACCCTGCCGTCCGCCTCATCGGCGGCTAACAGGTGGGTCATCACGCCCTCCAGCCGCAGCGGCGACCCCGCATGAAAGCGCTCCAGAAGCGGTAAGAGCCCATCCGGGCTTACCCCCTGGCGGCACATCCCGGTGTCGATCTCCAGGTGAATCGGGATCGAGCCTCCCGCCGTGCGCGCAGCACTTTCCAGCTCGTCCAACTGCCAAGGCTGCCAAGCCACAACGCTCAGGCGGTGCTCCACTACCGCCGCTCCCTGCCCTGGAAATGCGCCGCAGAAGACCAGCACCCCAGCCTCCGGGCAAAGCGTGCGCGCCGCCGCCCCCTCCTCGACTGTAGCCACGCCCAGCCACCGGGCGCCTGCGCGCACCGCTGCAGGAGCGCACAACTCCAGCGAATGGCCATAGGCATCCGCCTTGACCACCGCCATCAATTCCGCATGGGGCGTGGCCAATTCCAATAAAAACCTGAAGTTGTTTTCAAGGGAACAGGTACGAATCTCAACCCGGCAGGGGTGTGCTGTCATCGGCCTGTCCAACCCTTCGTGTAACAACTGACAACTGTCTTTTTACTCCAGCACCGCGAACGCTACCACGGTCTTCTCTTTCAATGGAATTTCGTCCAGCAATTCTTCCTCAAGATCGTAGGGAATGGTCATTTCGCAGGCCATCACCTTTTCCTTGCCGGCGTCAACAAAACACAGTTCGCAGTGGCCAAGCTCCTCGCCCTCTCCCATGCGAACCGGCGGGCCGAAAACACGGCAGGTCATGGGCCGCCACGCGTAAAGGTCGCACTGGCCGGTATCCGGGTTCAGCACAGGGCAGGCCGAATCGTTGGCAAAATCCTCAAAGCGCTCTTCCTCTATTTTGGAGTCGCCCAGCACGCCCGTCTCCAGATCGCCGGGATACTGCGCCCCATGCTCGTCAATCCACGCCCGCGCGCGCCCCTCAATCCGTGCGGCCAAAGCCGGATCGGAGGCTCGTATCATGTCCATCCCTGCTCGTAACCTTAGTGTATCCAAAGGGTTAAGAACAAAAGCTCCATGGCAGCATTGGCTGCAACCCGGCTTGCAGACCAGCAACTTCCCCGCGCTCTTCGCTGCGTCGGCAAACGCGGCGTCCATGATTTGCACTAAGAGTGAATCTCCAGTGGGCAAACGCATATCGAAGAGAATAACCGATTGTCCGCAAGAAATGGTAGCGGCATGATTGGCACGGAGGATTCCCTATGTCTGATTTCCGCAGCTCCCTCATCCCTGGTCATAGCTACCGCAACGCCCCCGCCGCTATCGAATGGCTCGAAAAGGTCTTCGGCTTTGAGCGCAAAGTCATCCATGAAGGCCCAAACGGAACCATTGCCCACGCCGAACTCACCCTGGGCAACGGCATGATCATGCTCGGCTCAGGCAAGGACGACGATGCTCACCGCGACTTCAAGTCCCCCGATGAGCTGGGCGGCATCGAGACCTGCTGTCTCTACATCACCGTCCCTGACGCCGACGCGGCCCATGCCCGCGCCGTAGCCGCCGGAGCCAATGTCACCGCCCCGCTCCACGACACCTTCTACGGAAGCCGCGACTTCACCGTAAAAGACCCCGAAGGCCATTCCTGGTTCGTAGGCACATACGACCCGTGGCAGCCGCCGCGCGAGTAAACTCACGACGGTCTGCTGGATCGACCGTAACAAGCCTCGACGATCGAGCAAGTCCTTACTCGACCGGCTTGTCCCAGCCCTCCAGCGCCTGCTTGAACGCGCCCATGAACTTGCCCGCGTCGGCCCCGTCGATGGTGCGATGATCAAACCCCAGGCAGAAGTATTGCACCGAGCGAATCGCAATCGTGTCTTGCCCATCGGCGTCGGTCATTACTATCGGCTCCTTGCGCAGGCCACCGATAGCCAGAATCGCCGACTCCGGCTGGTTGATGATCGGCGTGCCAAACTCCTCGCCGAAGATGCCGGAGTTGGTCAGCGTGAACGTGGACCCCGATGCCTCGTCAGGCAGCAGCTTCTTCGCGCGCGCCCGTGCGGCCAGATCCGCAATGGCCCGCGCCAACCCCGCAAAGCCGCGCCCCTCGGCCTGCTTCACCACCGGCACAATCAGCCCCCACTCCAACGCCACCGCAATGCCCAGATGAATGTTCGGGTGGTATTGAATGGCCCCATCCACCAGCGATGCGTTGACGATGGGAAATTTTCCCAGCGCCTCAATCGCCGCCGTTGCAATGAACGGCATATACGTCAGCTTCACGCCGTGCTGCTGCTCAAAGCGCGCCTTCTCCCGCTCGCGCAGACGCACAATACGCGTCATGTCCACCTTGTAAACGATGTGCACGTGCGGGCTGATCTGCATGCTCTCCACCATGCGCTGCGCAATGATGGCCCGCATCTTGCTGAGCGGCTGCGGTTCCTGCGGTACCGCCTGCGCCGCGGCCAGCCCTGCCTTCGGCGGCACGCTGCCGGAGCCATGCTCGCTCAAATGCCGCAACACATCTTCCTTGGTGATGCGCCCTTCCGATCCGGTTCCCGCAATCCGGCTCAGGTCAAGATTATTTTCTTTGGCAATCCTCCGCACTAATGGCGACGAACGCTGCGGCGTCTGCGGTTCTGCCACCTTCGCTTTCTGTGGCGCTTGCGGTGCGATCGCCTCGGCTTTCGGCGTCTCCGTCGCGGAGCGAACTACTGAAACCGCGGGAGCTGGAACGGAAGCCGGCATTGTTGCGGATGCCGCGACTGTCGCTTTCGCGCCGCTTTCAGCAATCACCGCCACCACCGTATTGACCTCGACGGTTGCGCCCGCCGCAATCCTGATCTCGGCGAGCACCCCAGCCACGGGTGCGGGAATCTCCGCGTCCACCTTGTCGGTCGAAATCTCAAACAGCGGCTCGTCCTTCTCTACCCTGTCGCCGGCCTTCTTGAGCCACTTGGTAATAGTGCCCTCAAAGATCGACTCGCCCATCTGGGGCATGATCACGTCGGTTGGCATGGGGATCTCTCCGCGATGCGGCGCGTCCTTCGGCAAGCTCAGGGAAGTCTCCGAAGTGCGCCCGCTTCAAGCAGATTATAAATTGCGGCACGTCCCGGCGGACGAATTGTTGAATGCCGCAAGAAATGCTCCGTGCCCCATCCTTTTCGCGTTCTTTGCGAAAAGGGTGGGATAGCACAATGCTCCGTGTCCCATCCTTTTCGCGCTCTTTGTGGTTTCGGGGTCCCCAACGACAGGTCTTCGTCGTTGGGGTGATTAAATGGGTGAGAAACCACAAAACTCATTCGCCCCGTCCATCATGCGCGAACTGGCCCTTCGTCCGAGCCCTTCAGCCGCTCCACCTCCGCCGGAATCCGCAGCGGCGTATCTTCCGCCGGAAATTGCGGCAGCACTGTCGCCATCTGGGCCCGCAACGCCGCCAAGCTCTCGACCTCGACCACCTGCTCGCCGAAGACCTCGCCAAACTCCCGCGCTGTTCTGTGAGCAAGTTCTTCCAGCCCAGGCAGCTCCTCCGGTTTCTCAACTTCATGCGCCAGGCTCGTCACTGCATGGTCGGGAATACCGCAGGGAACAATCAAATCAAAATCCTTCAAGTCAGTCGTCACGTTAAACGCAAACCCGTGCGACGTAATCCCCCGCGCCACATGAATCCCAATCGCCCCAATCTTCCTCTCCGCCCCTCCGGAGCCATTCTGGTCACACAACTTCTCTTCGGCCTGACACCTGTTCCCTATTCCCTGTTCCCTGTTCCCTGTAGTTCCGCACCACACCCCGGTCAACCCGCAGATTCGTCCGGCCCTCACGCCAAATTCTCCGCATAGCCGGATCAGCGCCTCTTCCATTCCGCGCACAAAATCCACCGGCCCCATCCGTCCGCCGCTCGTCGTCCGCAGCGTGCGCAAATCAAAAATGGGATAGCCCACCAGTTGCCCCGGCCCGTGATAAGTCACGTCGCCCCCGCGATTGATCTCGTGCACCGTGACGCCGCGCCGTCTCAAAAACTCATCCGACGCCAGAATGTTCTCCCGCTTCGCGTTGCGCCCCAGCGTCAGCACCGGCGGATGCTCCAGCAGCAGCAGCACATTCCCCGCGCGCCCCTCGGCCACCAGCCCGGCCACCTCCGCCTGCAAGCGCAGCCCCTCGTCGTAGCCCACCCGCCCGAGATAAATGTACTGAATCATCGTCGTCTTTGATTGTAGCTATCTGATTGGGTCGAAAGTCGTTTTGGAGTACCATAAATGGTAGTGGGAGGCAGCCATGGCCACACAGATTGCTCGCATCGGCGGCACGGCCACCGTGGAGATTCCGGAGGAGTTGATGCGGCGTGCGAATCTCTCCGTCGGTGACCCCGTCGAGTGGATTTTGACCCCGACCGGAGCCCTCGCCCTGCACACGCCGAACTGTGCGGATGAATCTGCCGTGGAAGAGGGTTATGAGGAGTGGGCGCTTGCCGAAATCCAGGCGGGCCTGGCTGAGGCGGAAGCCGGTCAAACGGTACCGCACGAGAAGGTCGTCGAGTGGCTGCGCAGTTGGGGCACAGAACACGAGCTTCCGTCGCCGCTATGAAGATCCGGTGGACCAAGCGGGCCATTCGCAACTTCGAATCGATACATACTTATATCGCAGGAGATAGTCCCGGTTCGGCCGCGCACGTGTCTACCGCGATTTTGGACGCGACAGCTCGGCTCGAACGATTCCCGCAGAGCGGGCGGCCAGGAAGAATCGAAGGAACCCGCGAGCTGGTTGTCCCCGGTCTGCCGTACATTATCCCTTACCGCATCGTGGACGATGTGATTCTGATTCTCTCCGTCATTCACGCCAGCCGCATATGGCCAAAAAAGTTGTAGTGTCAAGGGTTCCCTACCGCAACTTGTAAATTCAAATCTGCGCTACACTAGCTACTGGCAGGAGGACCGGGCGGTCGCTGCCGGAGGGCCTGCGCAAGCACGGTTCGCCGGGGGAGGAAAGTCCGAACTCCGCAGGGCAGTGTGCCGGATAACATCCGGGACGCGGGCTTCAAAGCCCGTGGACGGCCAGTGCCACAGAAAAGATACCGCCTCGGCTACCCCTCTTTCGGGAGGGCCTCCCTGGAAACGCAATACCCGAGTTGCCCCGGCTTGCCGGGTGTGCTCGCCGTTGCGGAACTCCAGCGCCGGGGTAAGGGTGAAATGGTGCGGTAAGAGCGCACCGCTCCGGCGGTAACGCCGGGGGCAGGGTAAACCCCACACGGAGCAAGACCAAATAGGGAGGGAAGCGTTTGCATCGAGTCATGCAGCGCTGCGCATCGGCCCGACGCGCTCAGGCGGCTCAAGCTACTGCCGAAACCTCCGGGTAGGTCGCTGATGAGTGTCCGCGGCAACGCGGCGCCTAGAGGAATGACCGCACACGACAGAATTCGGCTTACAGGATCTTCCTGCCGAATTGTTTTGACAGCCCCGGCCGGGCAATTCCTGCCGGGGCTGACCATTTTCTAGCCCCGTTGCCTCCGCTGCTACCATCAATCCATGCTGCTCGTAAAACTCCTGGCAACCGGCGCCCGCGCCCCCGTAGTCGCCCATCCCGGCGAAGATCTCGGCTATGACCTCTTTGCGCTTGAAGCCGTCTCGCTCTCCCCGCGCACCACAGTCAAGGTTCGCACCGGCATCAGCGTCGAAGCCCGCCACCCCGCCACCGGCGCTCCATTGGGCCTTCTGGTACGCGACCGCTCCTCCATGGCCGCGCGTGGCATCGCCACCACCGCCGGAGTCATCGATGCCGGCTATCGCGGCGAAATTCTGATCCTGATGACCAACCTGACCGACACCCTCGCCGAACTCAAGGCCGGCGAAAAGATTGCCCAGATGATTCCCATCCCTGTTCTCACCGGTGATGTGCAAGTCGTCGACAGCCTCGAAGACTCCGCCCGCGCAGAAAAAGGCTTTGGCAGCTCAGGACAATAAGTGCAAATGAATACCCCATCCTTTTCGCGTTCTCTGCGAAAAGAATGGGGTATCCCGCTAACTCCGCCTTACTACGGCTTCCCCAGTTCATCCCCCTTGTGGTAATTCGGATACGGCGGAACCGGAATCGCCGGCACCGGATGCGCCTTCAGTTCATCCAGCACCATCTGCACGCCGGTTTCCAGTTGGCGATCGTGTCCGGCAGCCACATCCTTGGGCAGATCCTCGACAGCCGCATCGGGCGCGATGCCGTGGTTTTCCACCTCCCAATCGCCGTTCAGTCCGTAGATGGCGTAGCGCGGCGCGGTCACCGCACCGCCGTCAATCAGCGTCGGGAATCCGCCGATGCCCACCAGCCCGCCCCATGTCCGCGTGCCCACCAGCTTGCCGATGCCCGCCTTCCTGAAGTACCAGGGCATGGCGTCGCCGCCTGAGCCGGAGTTCTGGTTGATCAGCATCACCTTGGGCCCGAAAATCGCGCCCACCGGGTCGTGCATCGGCTTGCCGTCGCGCTCAATGGCTCCGGAAAGCGGCGTGCGCTTCAGCGTGTCCACCACGTAGTCGGCAATGAAGCCGCCCTCGTTGTAGCGCTCGTCCAGCACCAGCCCCTGCTTATCAAGCTGCGAATAGAAGAAGCGGTTGAAGTTGGTGTAGCCCGAACCGCCGGTGTTCGGCATATAAACGTAAGCCACCTTACCGCCGGAAAGCTCGCCCACCTTGCGCCGGTTGCCTTCAATCCAATCCAGGTTGCGCAGCCCATCCTCGTCGCTGATGGGAACCACCGTCACGTCGCGTGCGTCCTTGCCGTCGGCGTTCGCGCCCACGCGCAGCGTGGTCTGCTTGCCGGCCGTCGCATCAAAAAATTCATAAAGGTTGTCGTCGGCCTTCAGTTCGTGGCCGTTCACCGCCAGCAGGTATTCGCCCTCCTTCACCGAGACGCCCGGCAGCGTCAGCGGCGATGCCAGCCCCGGAGTCCAGTTCTGTCCGCCCAGAATCTTCGCAATCCTGTAACGGCCGTTCTCCGTTTTGAAATCCGCGCCCAGCAGCCCGGTCTTCGCCATGTGTTCCGGATGGTACGGATTGCGGATGAACATGTGGCCGATGGTGATCTCGCCCAGCATCTCCGTGGAGAGATAGCTGAACTCCGAGCGCGAAGCCAGCGCGTCCAGGTAGGGCTTGTACTTGGCCTCAATCTTGGCTATGTTCAACCCGTGCGTGTGCGGATCGTAGAGGAAATCGCGCTCAATGCGCCACGTCTCGTGATACATCTGCCGCCATTCGGCGCGAGGATCAATGACAGTTTCCAGATTTCCCAGATTCAGTGGCTTGCCCGGAGCAGCGGCGCCAGGCTTCAGGTCGTCGGCCGGGGCAATGCTCCATGCGCCCTTGCGCGCATAAAGAATCTTCGACCCATCGAACGAGACGATGAAGGCATCCAGATCGCTGAGTACGGCCTCGGGTTCGCGTTTTTCCAGCGTGAACCGCCAAACCGCGCGAATCCATGGACCATCCTCCTTGCTGGGGCGGCCGAAGGGCGCTCTCTCTTTCAGATAAACCACGCCCGTCTTGCCCACATCGATCCCGCTATAGTTGCGCGCCGGAATCGGCAGCGCCAGAATCCGATCACCGATCTTGTCGAGATCCACCTTGACCACGACCGGCTTCTCGGCATCTTTCTTGTCCGCTTCTTTCTTATCCGTGTCTTTCTTGTCGCTGGCCTTTTTATCCGCGTCCTTCTTGTCCGCGTCGGGAATGTCTTTCTTGTCGTCCTTCTTCGCTTCGTCCTTGATCTTCTCGTCGTCGCTCTGCGGAGGCACGGGAGAAGCCCCGTCAGCGGCCAGCACCACCACATAAGCGGCGTTGGTTTGCGCGCGGTCCAGCGAAGACAAATCAATCCCCGCCTTCGATGGCCCGTCGTCGGTCGAAGCCAGGAAGTAGAGATACTTGCCATTGGGGTCAAAAACCGGGCTGCTGGCATCGCTCATCCCGTCCGTCACCTGCGTCGATTTGTGCGTCTCCATCGAGTACAAGAAAATGGCGTCCAACTCATTGTCCAGGTCGCGATGATAGGCAATCCACTTCGAGTCCGGCGACCACGCGGCACCAAAATTGGGACCCCAGTTGCCGAAGACTTCCTTGTCCACCAGCACCGGCTTGCCCGCCGGCGCATCCACAACCCATAAGCGCAAATGCTTGTCGGTATAAACAATGTGCTTGGAGTCGGGCGACCACGTTGGGCTGTAGTAGTAGCTCGGCTCCGGCCCCAGATCGATCACCGTGGGCGGCTTGAATCCTGTCTGGTCTCTCAGGTAGAGCTGATACTCGCCGCTGGCGTCGGAGAAGTACGCGATGGTCTTTCCATCCGGACTCCATGCCGGGTCGCGCTCGGCCACGCCGGGAGTCTGAGTCAGGTTGCGCGTGTCGCCTTTTTCGGCCGGCACGGTGAAGATCTCTCCATGCGCCTCAAAGACGGCCCGTGCGCCGGCGGGTGAAAGCGCGGCATTCTCAATCTCCATCGGGTTGACGTTCTCCCGGTGCGGAGCCAGCGCGGCCAACTCGCCGTGAATCGTAATCGGAATCGGCAGATTCATCCCCGATTCCGGGTCCACCATCAGAATGCGGCCAAACTGCTCCACAATCAGCACCGTCCGGTCCGCCCCGCCGATGTCTTTTGCCGGCCCCGCCTGGAACGACTTCATATCCAGCCCTTTGTTGACCATCACCTGCGAAACTTCTTTGCTTTTGGTGTCATAGCGATAGAGCGTCACCGGGCCGTTATTCGTTCCAGCGCTGTCGCGGTCACTCAGGAAGTAGACCTTGTCGCCTACCCACACCGGGTTGGAGTCGTTGGAGTTCTCGCGCGGCACCTTCACCAGGTCGAGAGTCTTCAGGTTGACGATCCAGATGGGGCTGGTCTGGCCGCCCACGTAGCGCTTCCACGCCGGTTGCCACTTCGAGTAGGGCTGATAGGCAATCGACTGTCCATCCGGCGAGAACGAGCCCTCAGCGCCGGAGGGCAGCGGCAGCGGTTGGGGTATGCCGGCGCCGTCGACGTGTGCGCGAAAGAGCCGTGAAAAGTGCCGGTAGCTGGCCGCGCTGCTCAGGATCAGCAAATCCTTGCCGTCCGGCGACCAGCCCACCACGCCGCTGCCGGTCGGGTGCCAGGTAATCTGCCGCGGAACGCCGCCCGCCGCCGGAATGATGTAGGCGTCGGTATTGCCATTCAAACGGGCAGAGTAGGCAATCCACGCTCCGTCGGGCGAGAAGAACGGGCCTGCCGTCACGTGGCCGTTGGCGGTGAGCCGCTCCGCCTCGCCGCCCTTGCGCGCCACCGTCCAAATGTCATCGGCATAACGGAAGGCGATCATGTCCTGCGAAAGGGAGGGGAAGCGCAGCAGCAGCGGCGCCTGGGCCGGTGCAGCCGAAGTGGCTTGAGCAGCAGCAAGAATGGGCAGCAGTGCAAACAACGCCAGCAAAACGAGCGCAAAGCGGGAATAGACGCGATTCATCTGACCTCCATGTAAATTCGATTGTGGATTTAGTTCAAAAACGGGCGCAAAACTGCGCGTCCCCTCATGCTACCCCAGGAGGAGGCAAAAAAGTTCCGCAAAATCTTTGGTTTTCTGCTTTTCTTCGCCTTCTTCAAGGCTTTGGAACCTGCTAGCTGCCCATTGCGTATCTGAAAATGTGCGCCCTCCGGCTTGGTCCGCTTTGCGGCTGCTGGAAGCGGCCGGATGGGCGTTGTGCATTCAAGCAAGTACCAGGATTGCGTACACTGGAATTTACGCTGGGTTTTGTCGGCTGCGGAAGAACCGTCCCTGATCGACAGGCTGAAGATTGTCCCCCTTAACTGTATTATTTTGTGGGCGTTTGGCAACAGAAAGCAGAACCATGCTCTTCACTGAGGCAATCAAACTCGCGCTGCAATCCCTGTGGGCCAACAAGATGCGCACCGTCCTCACGCTGCTGGGGGTTGTCATTGGCGTGGCCTCGGTCATTATGGTGGTGACTCTGACCAACGGCGCCAAACAATTCGTGACCACGAAAATCAACACCTATGGCGCGGATGTGGTCACGGTCAGCAAGATGCCGGAATCCTTCATGACCCTCGAGGAGTATCTCGACTTCCAGAAACGAAAAGACGTCACCTTCGACGACTACAAGGCTATCCTTGACGAATGCCAGGTCTGCGTGTCGGTGGGCGCGGCGCGCAACTCCATCGGCACGGTTGTCTACGGAAGCAAATCCACCACCGACACGAGCATTCGCGGCTGGACCTGGACCATGCCGGCGCTTTCCAATCTGAATATCGAGGACGGGCGCTCCTTCACTGAATTCGAGGACGAGCATGCTGCCCGCGTGGCTATCGTCGGCCATGACATTGTCGACAATATGCTGGGCTTCGGCGACCCCCTGGGCAAAGAGATTCGCGTCGATGGCGCCATTTACACGGTGATTGGGGTAGGCGAAGCTCAGGGCAAAATCATGGGAGTAAGCCTGGACAACTGGGTCGCCATTCCTCTCACGGCATTTCTGCATTCGCACGCAGCACACGACAGCATGACCGTCTATGTCAATGCCGGTGGGGGTGGCGAGGTGATGGATGCGGTTTCTGATCAGTTGCGCGTTCTCATGCGCGCCCGCCGCCACCTGGCCCCCGACGCCCCCGATAGCTTCTCCGTCGATACCAGCGCCACCTTCCAGAACTTTCTGGGCAGAATCCTCAATAGCTTTGGGGCTGTGGTCGCATCCATAGCAGGCGTCTCACTGGTCATTGGCGGCATCGTCATCATGAACATCATGCTGGTCTCGGTCACCGAACGCACCCGGGAGATCGGTGTTCGCAAGGCGCTGGGCGCGCGTCGCAATGATATTCTGCTTCAGTTTCTCATCGAATCCGCAACCATGTCCCTGACCGGTGGGGTGATCGGCGTCATCGCCGGCATCTGCCTGGCCAAGATCATTACTATGGCGATCTCGTTTCCTTCCGATGTGGAACTCTGGTCCGTCCTGGTCAGCTTGTTTGTCGCCACCGCCGTCGGGTTGTTCTTCGGCGTCTACCCCGCGCACAAGGCCGCGCAGCTTGATCCCATCGTTGCCCTTAGAGCGGAGCTTTAGCCATGAGACTTGGCGACTCAAAGGAATCCGTGCTGCTCGCAATGGATACGCTGCGCAAGAACAAGCTGCGCTCCGGACTCACTATTCTGGGCATCTCCATCGGCATCGCCACCGTAATTCTCATCTCTTCGGCGATCAACGGACTGAATACGAATATCGATCAATTCGTCAAATCCCTGGGCACCAACGCCCTGATTGTCTATCGCTATGACTTTTTTGGGCGGCAGCCCACGACTGCGGAGCTCAACCGCCCCAAGCTGACCTACGAGGACGGCTTGGCGATACGCGCGCTGCCGCACGTGGTTGCCTCCGATCCCTGGATTTCCTACCAGAACGAGCAGTTTGGCCTGGGGCTTGTCTCACTCAAGTACGGCGGCCGCAAGGTGGAGAACGCGATTCTCAACGGCTCGACCACCGCCATTGAACACTCCACCAATTTCGAGGTGAAGGAGGGCCGCATCTGGACCGACGCGGAGGAAGCGCGCGCCGCCAGAGTGGTTATGCTGGGGCACGACGCCGCCGAGGATCTTTTTCCCAACGAGTCTCCCCTCGGCAAGGATGTCGAATGCCAGGGTGGCATCTTCACGGTCATCGGCGTCTTCGAACCGCAACCCCAGCCCTTCGGCAGCGGACGCAACCGCAGCGATAACTCCGCGTACTTTCCCGTTCCCACCTTCCGTCACTTGCATCCCGAACTCGATGACTTCCATGTCACGGTCACATATGACGATCCGGCGAACAAGTATATTGTGACGGAAGAGATACGCGATCTATTGCGGATCAGGCGCGGGGTTCGCCTGCAGCAGGACGATAACTTCGCCATCTTCGGGCCGGACTCGCTCATGCGGCTGTGGGATGCGCTGACCGGCGGACTGTTTCTCTTCATGGTCGCCGTTTCTTCTGTCGGCCTGATAGTGGGCGGCGTAGGGGTCATGAATATCATGCTGGTCTCGGTCACCGAACGAACGCGGGAGATCGGCGTCCGCAAAGCCATCGGCGCAACCAGAAAAAATATCATGCTCCAGTTCACGCTGGAGGCGGTCACCCTTTGCTTCGTGGGCGGCCTGCTCGGCGTCTTGGCCGGGGCGCTGTTCACCTTGATCTTGCATTTCGCCGTGTCGTTTCTTCATGCCGCGCTTTCGCTTACGTGGGTTGTCATCGCCTTGGTGGTCTCCTGCGCCATTGGGCTGATGTTTGGCATTTATCCGGCATGGAAGGCTGCATCCCTGGACCCGATTGAGGCGCTCAGGTATGAGTAAATGGTTCACTGATCACTGTTTTCGATACACTAATCTTTGTAAGTTTGTTCGCTGGGGTAAAGAAACAGGTCTTCGTCGCCGGGGTGGAGAGTTGAAAGCCTGCCCTGAGCTTGTCGAAGGGGGCCTGCGGTTGCTTCTCAGGCTGAAAGCGTTGCAAATCAATAACCTCCATCGGACCCGGCAATAGAAAGATGGACTATGCTCTTCAGTGAAGCCGTCAAACTCGCGTTGCAATCCTTGTGGGCCAACAAGATGCGCTCCGTCCTCACTCTGCTGGGCGTGGTGATGGCAGTCGCCTCGCTCATCATGGTTGTCACCCTGGTCAATGGCGCCAATACTTACGTGGCCACCAAGCTCACCAACCACGGTGCCGACGTCTTCAGCGTGGGGCGCTTCCCTCCCGCGTGCTGTTTTTCCGCTGAGGAGTACTTCAAGTATCAGAAGCGTAAGGTTTTGCAGTACGAGGACTTTGAGGCCGTACGCGACAACTGCGCCGAATGTACCGAGGTGGGCTCGACGATTAGCCGTACCACCAAAATCTCTTACAATGGCCATTCCAGCACGGATACCGAGGTGCGCGGCATCACCTGGACCATGGTGGACCTCACCAATCTGGACGTTGTGATAGGGCGTGGATTTACGCCCTCCGACGACGACATCGGCACCCACAACGTCATTGTCGGCTACGACATTGTGGATAACCTGTTGGGGGAGGGCGACCCTCTTGGCAAGGAGATTCGCGTCGATGGCGTCCCTTACACCGTCATAGGCGTGGGAGACCGCCAGGGAAAGACGCTGGGCCAGTCACAGGACAACTGGGTGGTTGTGCCCATCACCACCTATATGCAGACCTACGGACACAACGACCCGATGGGCATCTATGTTCGCGCCCACGGCACCGCCAGTTCGATGCAGTTGGCTGAGGACGAGGTGCGTGTAATCATGCGCGCCCGCCGCCACAACGCACCCGGACAGCCCGATGACTTCGAGATCCAGACCAACGACACCTTCATGGAAATCTATAAAGAGTTCAGCGCCATGTTCTTCGACGTGATCATCGGCATCTCCTCCATCGCGCTGGTGGTGGGCGGCATCGTCATCATGAACATCATGCTGGTCTCCGTCACCGAGCGCACCCGCGAAATCGGCGTGCGCAAGGCCCTTGGTGCCCGCCAGCGCGATGTTCTGCTGCAATTCCTCATTGAAAGCGCCACCATGGCGATGATGGGCGGAGCTATCGGCGTGCTGATCGGGGTGATCGTGGCCAAGTTGGTTACCATCATCCTCGGCTTTCCCACCAGCGTGCAGTTGTGGAGCGTGCTGATGGGCCTGTTCATGGCCACGGCCACCGGCGTCTTCTTCGGCGTCTATCCGGCCAGCAAAGCCGCCAGGCTAGACCCAGTCGTCGCCCTGAGAGCGGAGCTGTAATGGCGCAAGGACAAACCCGCGAATCCGTCAAGATGGCCCTCGATACTTTGAGGGCTAACAAGCTGCGTTCAGGATTGACCATCCTGGGCATCGTCATCGGCGTCACTACGGTCATCGTCATCTCCTCGTTCATCAACGGACTGAACAACCGTGTCGCTGAAATTGCCGACTCGCTGGGTACTAATGTCTTGTTGGTCACCCGCATGCCCTTCGCCATCGGACGCCCCACCACTGAGCAGCTTACCCGCAAGTACCTCACGCTGGAGGATGCTCTGGCCTTGCGTACTCTGCCCCATGTAGTGACTACGGATGCCAATGTCCGGTATACAAAAGCCTTCGGCGTCGGCAATGTGAGCGCAAAATACGAGGGCCGCAAAGTGGCTAACGTCATCCTGGGGGGAAACACCGCGCAGGTCGCGGACGTTTCGAATCTGGTCCTGCTATCGGGCCGCATCTATACCGATGAGGAGGACCAGCGTCATGCCAAGGTATGTCTGCTGGGATTCGATACCGCGGATAAACTCTTCGTAAATGGCGAGAATCCCATCGGCAAGGAGATTAACGTCGAAACCGGCCTCTACACAGTCATCGGCGTGCTTGACAAGCGCAAGCAGCTCTTCGGCAGCGGCCAGAACCCGCAAGACAATGCAATTTACTTCCCCATGGGAACTTTCCACAATCTGCATCCGGAAGCTCTCGATACGTTCATCACCGCGAAGTACGACGACCCCGCCAACAAATCATTGGTCGAGGAGGAGATTCGCGAGATGATGCGCATCCGCCGCAAGCTCAAAATCAACGCCGACGATAACTTCGATATCTTCGGCACGGACTCGATTAATAAGCTCTGGGAGCAGATTACCGGCGGGCTGTTCGGGCTGATGGTCGCCGTCTCCAGCGTCGGACTCATGGTCGGCGGAGTGGGCGTAATGAACATCATGCTCGTCTCGGTCACCGAGCGCACTCGCGAGATCGGCATTCGCAAAGCTCTGGGCGCCACGAAAAATACGATTCTGACTCAGTTCACCACCGAGGCCGTAACCCTGTGCGCCGTAGGCGGAATAGTCGGCGTAATCCTGGGCGCCACGCTTACCGGGATCATCTACGTGTTGCCCATCGGCCTGTCGCCCACATTGTCCACCGTGTGGGTCTTCACCGGCTTCGGCGTCTCCTGCGCCATCGGGCTCGTCTTCGGCATCTATCCCGCATGGAAGGCCGCCAACCTAGACCCTATCGAAGCCCTCCGCTACGAGTAACGCGGCTTTTATTGATCCGGCCCAGAAGCTTTGAAACGCTGTGCCCCATCCATTCCGCGCTTTTTGCGGAATGGGTGGGAGGGAGTGTTGTGTTTCTTTGGGGCCGGATTAGTAGCTGATAGCTGTAAGCTGTTAGCTGTGACCCCGCACGCCCTGGCGCAATCCGTTGCCATGCTCACCACGATTCTGGCCGTTGCCGGGATGGGCTATTTCCTCGCCGCCTTGATTGCCGCCCGCATCTTCCTGTCAGCGCGCCGCAAGCCGTTAGCCGCCTTCGCCCCCGGCGTCACCATCCTCAAGTCCCTCAAGGGCCTCGACCCCGGCATGATCGAAGCCTTCCGCAGCCACTGCCGCCAGTCCTACACTGGCGACTACGAGCTTCTCTTCGGCGTCGCCTCCCTCTCCGACCCGGCCACCGCAGCCGTCCAGCAATTGCAGGCCGAGTTTCCCGCGCTCTCCATCCAGCTCATCGAATGTCCTCAGCGGTTGGGAACCAACGGCAAGGTCAGTACTCTGATTCAGCTCGTCTTGCACGCCCGCCACAACTTCCTGCTCATCAACGACTCCGACATCACCGTCTCGCCGCGTTACCTCGAGCGCGTCATGGCCTGCTTCGTTTCGGAAGAGCTTTCGTGTGAAAAGCATCCGGCTGCAAAAGAATTTGATTTTGGGCGCAAGAAGCGTCAGGGCACGACTTTAGTCGTGCCGCAGATGCAGCAAAGTGAGGCCGGGGCTTTAGCCCCTGAGGAAGAAGTCGGCCTCGTCACCGCCCTCTATCGTGGCCGCGCCCACCACACACTGGCCTCGCAACTTGAAGCTCTTGGCATCGCCACCGACTTCCAGGCCGGCGTGCTGTTGTCAAAATGGATAGAAGGCGGCCTGCACTACGGCCTCGGCTCCACGCTGGCTCTCCGCCGCGAAGCTCTCGAAAAAATCGGCGGCCTCACTCCCCTGGTCGATCACCTCGCCGACGATTACGAACTCGGTGCGCGCATCTCCGCCGCCGGCTACCGCGTGGCCCTCTCGGCTGAAGTCGTCGAGACCAACATCGCCGCCTACGGCATTCGCGGCTTCCTCGATCACCAGTTGCGCTGGGCCCGCACCGTCCGCGACGCGCGACCCTGGGGTTACGTCGGCCTCATCTTCACTCACGGCCTCGGCTGGGCGCTGCTCAACGTCGTCGCCAGCGGAGCGAGCCTGCTCAGCCTCTGGCTGTTGGGGTTGAGTTTTTGTCTGCGCCTCGTTCTGGCCATGACGGTGGGCGCCGAAGTGCTCTCCGATCGGCAGGTTCTTCCCAGCCTCTGGCTCCTGCCTCTGCGCGATCTCGTCGCCTTGGGAGTCTGGGTCGCTGGATTCGCCGGCAACACCATCGTCTGGCGCGGCGAGCGCTTCACGCTCAAAAACGGAAAGCTGCACAAAGCATACTGAAAGAGAAACGGTTAATCCCCCGTTGTCGCCGCCGCAGGATCCTGCGCGCTGATCGCCGCGCAATCAATCGACAGGCACGCGCCCAGTTCGCTGAAGTTCTTCTCCCAGCGTTGCCGTTCGTCCACCGCCAGCGCGGTAAGCGCATTGCCGGAGTTGCGCAGAATCTCATACCAGATGTTTTGCGCCTGCCACAGGTTCAGCCCAAAGGGCAGCTCCACCAGCGTGCGCGCCAGTGTCAGCGCCCGATCCAGTGTCTCCCGTGACCCCGAGGACATTTGCAGCCCTGCCATGGCGCGTTTCATCCGCTGGTCGGCGATGTAGGAGAGCGTTGCCGTCTCCAGTGGCACCTGGTTGGCCTTGGCCAGGGCCAAAAATGAGCGCAGCTTTACCTGGTCGGTGGGGTCGCTCTCCAACGCCCGTCGCAATCCGGCATTGATGGCAAAGCCCGCGGCCAGCGTGAGCGCCGGCGGCTTGGGCAGCCCTGCCTGCGAAAGATAGTGCAGCAAGCTGGCGTGTTCGTCGTAAATGGTGGTCAGCGATTTCTCGATGTCCGCAAGCGTGGAGTTGAGAATAATCTGCACAATGCGTCGCTGCTCATCGGTAAACAGCGAGGTCAGCGAGTAGCCCATGTGGCCGAAGTAGCTGTCAACCTGACGGATCGCCTCGGGGAAGTTTCCGTGCTGCACGTCTCCGGCAGCCTGGCTGGCGAAGGCCTCGAAGCCCGCCGCATCCTCCGGCTCGTACGCTTTGACTGCGGCGGTAATGTTCTGATCGCCAAAGTGCAGCACCGCAAACGAGAAGCTCTGCTGCTTGCCGGTGATGCCGCTTACAACCTTGACCCTGCCCAATGCGAGCCGTCCCCGCCCTGAAGAGTACGCCTCGTAAGAGTCGCGCCACACGTGGAAGCAGAACAGGTCGGTTTCCTCCGCAAACGAAGAAAAAATGGAGCTGATGGCGTAGTGAGCCGCCACCTGTTCCAGGTTCAGCTCTCTGCTGCTGACCTGCTCTTTATAAATTTTCGCGCCATCTCCGGCCGCCGCCACGTTGGAACGTGCCTCGGCCATCTGCGCCAGAAACGCCGGTTCCAGCGGCGCGGCTGCTTCTCCAAAAATCTCCGTCGCCAGTTGCAGCACCCGCGCTGCATAGGCGATAATCTGCACCGTCTCAATGCCCGAAATGTCGTCAAAGAACCATCCGCAACTGGTATACATAAGTTGCGTGTGGCGCTGCATCTCCATCAATTCCATGCAGCGCACGCGTTCCAGCGCGGTGAGCGCGCGCAGTTGGTGTTTTTGGAAGAATCGCTCCGCCGCCTGCGGGCTGCGGTCGAGCACGACTTCGATGTATCCGTCGCGAACCGCCCACACATCTTTGAAGAGCTTGTTTCCTTCTTGCTCGGTCAGTGGAACGAGTGCATCGCGCAGTGCGTCCAGAGCCTTGCGCAGCGGCGCTCGCCACGCCTGGTTATAGCCCTGCTTGCCGCCGTTGCAGCCGCAATCCGAGCGCCAGCGTTCCACTCCGTGCGTGCAGCTCCACGAGGTATTTTCGACGATCTCTGCCTCGTACTCCGGAGGAAACTGCTCCAGGTAGCTGCCATAGTTGGTCAGCTTGACCGTCTTGTCCACCTCCAGCAGGCGCAGCGCGTAGGCCAGCGCCATCTCGCCGTACTTGTGATGGTGCCCATACGATTCCCCGTCCGTCGCCACGTGAACCAGTTGCGGCTGCGCGTTATCTTTGAAGCCGCTCTTGAGTCGCGCGGCCAGGCTCTCGCCGGAGTTGAGCAGCCCCTCGAAGGCAATGGCCCGCGATGCCGGCCCGTCGTAGAAAAAAACGGCAATCGAAACGCCGGAGTCGAAGCGAACCAGATAAGGGTGTGTTGTGTCCACGCGGTCGCCGGGTGTATCCGTCCAGCTCGCGCCGTCCTTCAGCGCTCGAATCCGCTTGCACTGGTGCGGCGCCAGCACGGTGAACTTGATGCCATGCTGCGCCATCAGCTCTAGCGATTCGTTATCGGCCGCGGTTTCGGCCAGCCACATCCCCTCCGGCGGCGCTCCGTAGTGGCGCTGGTAGTCGGCGATGCCCCAGCGAATTTGCGTGATGCGGTCGCGACGGTTGGCCAGCGGCAAAATAATGTGGTTGTACACCTGTGCCATTGCCGAGCTGTGCCCCTTGTAGCTCTTGCGGCTGCGACGCTCCCCATCCAGAATCATCCGGTAGGTGCGCTGCGCGTTCTCTGCCAGCCAGCTCAGCAGCGTGGGGCCGTAATTGAAGCTCATGCGCGCGTAGTTGTTCACGATGCGCGTGATCTGGTTCTTGTTGTTCACAATGCGCGCCGCGCCGTTGGGGGCGTAGCACTCCGCGCAGATGCGCTCGTTCCAGTCGTGGTAGGGCGCGGCCGTGTCCTGCGTCTCCACCGTCTCCAGCCACGGATTCTCTCGCGGCGGCTGGTAAAAATGACCGTGAATGCAGACAAATCGTTGACTCGCCGCCATCAAAAACTGCTCCTGGCTTCTAGCTTCTAGCTAAAGCTTCCAATGCTTAAACCATGCAGCAGATCATCAATCTGCAAATCCAGACAAGCTAATATTTAATAGGCAATCGAAATAGCTAGAAGCTAGAGGCTAGTAGCTAGAAGCTGCTTTTGATTATTGTAGGCTGGAGCGCCCCGTAGGCGCTGTGTTCTTGGCCAGATCGCAGGCCCTCCACAGGTACCAACTGGCCACGGAACGGAACGGCGTCCACCGTTTTCCCCTTTTGAGAAGCACCTCCGGTTTGGGCAGGTCTTTCGCGTCCAACGGCCGCGTCTTCGGCACGCGCAGAAAGGTCAGCGCGAAGCCCTTGCGCACACCATAATCCGTCACCGGCAAAACGTCAGGCCGGCCCAGCCGGAAGATCAGCAGCATCTCCACCGTCCACGGGCCAATCCCGCGCACCTCGGTCAGCCGCTCCACAATCTCCGCGTCCGTCATTTTTTTAATGGCCGCGTGGCTCGGTACGGTCCCGTCCAGCGTCCGTGCGGCCAGGTCTTTCAGCGCTTTGATTTTGTTGAAGGAAACCCCGGCCGCTCGCAACACTTCATCGGGCGTGTCCAGCAGCAATTGAGGCGCCGGGTCGCCGCCATAATACTCCCGCACCCGCCGGTGAATGGTGGCCGCCGCCTTGCCGTGCAACTGCTGATAAAGAATCGACTCCAGCAGCGACTCAAACGGCGAAGGTCTCGGATCAAGCCGCAGCGTAAACGCGCCGGCCCTGTCAATCAGCTCACCCAGCTTCGGGTCGTTGTCTTTCAAATGCGCCAATGCTTCGGCAACGTCAAAGGGAAGTTTGCGGCTGCGACCATCATGAATCATAAGGGAATAGTGTACCGTGCCGGGACATTGTTCCGAACAGGAGTTGCGTAAACCCCACTTCGGGCTGCGCCCGCTTGCCCGTTCGCTGTAAAATCCAGGTCAGAGTACGACCAGAGGTGTAAGCCATGAAAATGCGGCCGGGAACACAAACAGGATTTCTGCTTTGCGGCAAGGAGTGGACTGAGGGCGAAGCGCTGGAGGTGCGTTCGCCGTGGGATCAGGGGCTGGTGGGTCGCGTAACCATCGCCACCCGAGCCGACGCGCGCCAGGCCGTGCATCACGCCGTGGCCAGCCTGCGCCGCCTTCGCGCCCTGCCCCGCTGGAAGCGCCGCGAGATTCTTGAGGACGTGGCCGCCGCGCTCATCGAGCAAAAGGAGCGCTTCGCGCAACTCATCGTCGCCGAGGCCGGCAAGCCCATTCGCCTGGCGCGTTCTGAGGTGGATCGCGCTGTGTTCACCTTCAAAACTGCGGCCGAGGTGCTTTCGCAGTTGGGCGGCGAAAGCATTCCGCTGGACCTGCTGGAGGGCAACGAAGGTCGTTGGGGGATGGTGCAGCGATTCCCTGTCGGGCCGGTGCTGGCTATTACTCCCTTCAACTTCCCGCTAAACCTGGTGGCCCACAAGGTGGCGCCCGCGCTGGCCGCCGGCTGCCCTGTGATTCTGAAGCCCTCGTCGCAAACTCCCTTTACCGCTCTGGCGCTGGGCGAAGTGATTCTCAAGGCCGGATGGCCGGCGGAGGCTCTTGCCGTTCTCCCGCTCAGCACCACGGACGCTGCATGGCTCGCCGAAAAGGAAGACAGCATCAAGCTGCTCAGTTTTACCGGCTCGGCCCAGGTTGGCTGGGAGCTGAAGGCTCACTCCGGCCGCAAGCGCGTGCTGCTGGAGTTGGGCGGCAATGCCGCGCTCATTGTCTGCGCCGATTGGCCTGACATGGACGAGGCCGCAGTCCGCACCGCGCATGCAGCCTTCAATTACGCGGGCCAGTCCTGCATCAGCGTGCAAAGAATCTTTGTCGAGCGTGGCGTCTATCAGACTTTTCTGTGGAAGGTGGTTGAGGTGGCCGGCAAACTGGCGGTCGGCGACCCCTCCGTCGAAGCCACAGAGGTGGGTCCGCTCATCCGCGCCGGCGATGCCGAACGCGTGGTCTCCTGGATCAAGGAAGCTGTCGAGGGAGGAGCCAAACTCGTAGCTGGCGGCGAACGGAACGGCTCCGTCGTGACGCCGGCCATCCTCACCGGAACCCTTCCCGGTATGAAGGTGCGCGACGAAGAAGTCTTCGGCCCCGTGGTGGTCATCGAGCCCTTCGACGATTTTGAAGAGGCGCTGGCCGCTGTCAATCATTCGAAGTACGGCCTGCAGGCCGGACTGCTCTCCCGCGATGCCGGGCGCATCCTCACCGCCTATCGCGAGCTGGAAGTGGGCGCATTGATCGTGGGAGACACCCCAAGCTGGCGTCTCGATCCCATGCCCTTCGGCGGCGTCAAGGACTCTGGATTGGGTCGCGAAGGCATTCGCTCGGCCATCGAAGAGATGACCGGGCCGCGCATGTTGGTGATCGCAGGATTATAGCTTGTCGCAGCCTGTGGGATTGCTCGGCCGCGCCGTTGGGCAGATAACCTCGCTGCGCTTCTTACTTGGCCTTGGCTTTCTGTGCGGCCCACCGCTTGCGCTGCGCATCGGCAATCCGTTTGCGCGCCTCGGCGCTCAACACGCGGCGTTTCTTCCCCTTCTTGGGAGCCTTCGCTGCCTTCTTGGTTTTGCTTCCTGTTTCCTTGACGGCGACTTTGCTGGCGCTGGCCAGCAGGGTGCGAGCCTGCTGAAGGCTGGCAATTTCGGCGTCGATTAATGCGAGAATTGAGTCTATAGCCATAACTCAAGCATAACTCACAATTCCACTTTTGCACAGACGGGCAAGTCAGTTAGCCATCTTAATACTGGCGCAAGTACGGCTATCTCACTCCGGCTTGCCTACGGAATTCTCCTTGTAGGCCTTCTGTAATATGAAGAACGCCTGCTTTTTCTCGCCTTGGTCGGAGATAAGTCCCTTGCGGTTGAACCTATCCTGTATGCCCCCCAGTGTTCTGTTGGGTGAGCGAAAATCCATCAGTATCCAAGGGCTCATGCCTCTTAGCTGTGGAATCCGGTTCAGCATCCCGAGTTGATGGCGGTAGAGGCCGGCCTGATACTCCTCGGTCCAGCGCTCGTTCTCTCCGCCATGCATGCCTGCCTTGGCGTCGCCGCCAAACTCGCTCACAATCAACGGCTTTTCGTAAGCAACGCGCCACTCTTCCGTATCCGCATCCTCCGGGCGCTGCTCATACCAGCCGATGTATTCATTGAAGCCGATCACGTCCAGCGACTTGCCCAGCGGATCATCAATAATTTTGGTGTGCTTCTCACCGCGCACCAGAAGCGCCGCGGTAATCAGCCGCGTAGGATCAAGCTCACGCGTATGAGCGGCCTCGGCTTCAATGAAGCGCGTCCGCGCCTCGTTGTTGGGAGTTTCATTGGCCATTGACCACAGGATAATCGCCGCGTGATTGCGCGAGGTCCCGATCTCTTCGTCCAACTGCTGCTCGGCCTTGGCCAACACCTTCGGATTGTCAAACTGTATCGCCCAATAGACCGGATTCTCCGACCACACCAGCAGCCCCATGCGGTCCGCCGCACGCAGCATCAGCTCGTCATGCGGATAGTGCGCCAGGCGCACAAAATTGCAGCCCAGCTCCTTTGCCCAGCCCAGCAGCGTCTCCACGTCCTGTTCGTTATTCACGCGTCCGCCGCGGAAGGGCGCCTCGGCATGTATGGAGATGCCGTGCAGGAAGATCGGCTTGCCATTCAACAGAATCTCTGTCCCGCGAACCTCCACCGTGCGAAAGCCCATCAGCTCGTCGATGGTGTCCTGACCGGCGCTCACTGCGACTTTATAGAGCTTCGGCGTCTCTGGCGACCAGCGCACCAGCCCGTTTATGCTGAAGTGAATCGCGGCGCGCCCGTTCTCGCCCACTGCCGCGGCGGTCTTGGCGCCTAACTCGGGAATCTCCACCATCACCTTCGCGCCCGGCTGACTGCCCATGACGTGTACCCAGCCATCAATAACAGAATCCTCGGCGCGGCTCAGGTGCAGATCGTATTGATCGATGAAGGCTTCTGGCACGGTGATCAGCGATACTGAGCGATGGATTCCGCCGTAGTTCCACCAATCGGTGATCAGCGTGGGAACGCCGTCCTCGAAACGCGTATTATCCACCGCAGCCACCACAAAGTTTCCCCCGGCGTGAACAGCGGCCGTAACATCGCAGTTGAAGCTGGTGTAGCCGCCCTCGTGATCGCAGACCTTTTTCCCGTTGACCCAGAACCAGGACTTATAGTGGGCCGCGCCAACGTGCAAATAAACGCGTGTGTGCTCCTTCGGCTGGTAGTCAAAGTCGCGCTCATACCAGACGGGCCCCTCGTAGTAAAGCAGCGACTCGCGCTGCATATTCCAGTCGCCGGGAACCTTCAGCTTCCCGGCCCTGGAAAAGTCGTACTCGTTGAGCGCTGATTCGCCCGGCGTATACTTCTTGTTCATGAACCAGCCGGCCAAATTCTCCTTGTGATTAATATTGAAGAGGCCGGTAAAATTCGGATCGGCAAGCGCGTTCCACTCGCCATCCAGCGAGAGAGCCGGACGTCGGTCTGCGCCGGTAAGAACAATCGGCGCTGGCACTGGCGCCGCAACATGAGTGGTATCTGGCGCAGCCCACGCAGCGGTAACGCCAGTCAACGCGGTGGCAATTGCGGCAAAAACTACGCCACGAACGATCCGTAAGTTCATCCGGGCAGGCAGGCAAACTGGCTGATACGTCATTTCAGAGCCTCAACAATGTGAATTGGGTTTGTGCTATTCCGTATTTCATTGCCGCACCGCAGGTGCCGCGTAAGCGCCCTACGCCTGGACGGCACGCCGCCACGCATAAAGCGGAAACCGGTTGGCCAGCTCGGCCACCTCTTTGCGAATCCCCTCCAGCGCCGCGTCGTCGTTGCGCCGCTCCAGAGCCTTGGCAATCCAGGCCGCAATCACCACCATCTCCGCCTCCTTCATGCCGCGGGTCGTCAGCGCCGGCGTCCCGATGCGAATCCCTGAGGCTTTCATCGGTGGATTGGTGTCGTAGGGAATGGTGTTTTTGTTCACCGTGATCCCCGCCTTGCCCAGCGCCAGTTCCGCTTCGGAGCCCAGAATGCCCTTCTCGAAAACATCCACCAGCATCAAATGGTTGTCCGTCCCACCGGAGACGATGCGGTATCCGGCCAGTTGCAGGGTCGCCGCCAGCACCTTCGCATTAGCCACAATCTGCATGGCGTAGCTCTTGAACTCTGGCCGCAGCGCCTCGCCCAGCGCCACCGCCTTGGCCGCCACAATGTGCACCAGCGGACCGCCCTGCTGGCCGGGGAAGACCGCCTTGTCCACCGCCGCGGCCAGCGCCTGCCCGCACAGAATCAGTCCCGCGCGCGGTCCGCGCAGCGTCTTATGCGTGGTCGTCGTCGTAATGTGCGCGTGCGGCACCGGCGAGGGGTGCACCCCGCCCGCCACCAGCCCAGCGATATGCGCCATGTCGAAGATGTACGTCGCCCCCACCTTGTCGGCAATCTGCCGCATACGCGCAAAATCCCATAGCCGCGGATACGCGCTGCCCCCGCCGATGATCACCTTGGGCTTCTCGCGCTCGGCAATGGCCTCCAGTTCGTCGTAATCGATCATCTCCGTGTCTTTGCGCACGCCGTAAAACGTCGGCCGGTACAGCTTGCCGCTGAAGCTCAGCTTGTGTCCGTGAGTCAGGTGGCCACCCATCGCCAGGTCGAGGCCCAGAATGGTGTCGCCCGGCTGCAACACCGCCATGTAGGCCGCGGCGTTGGCCTGCGAGCCGGAGTGCGGCTGCACGTTGGCGTGCTCCGCGCTGAACAGTTGCTTTGCCCTGTCCCGCGCCAGGTTCTCCACCACGTCGGTGAACTCGCAGCCGCCGTAGTAGCGTCGCCCGGGGTAGCCCTCGGCGTATTTGTTGGTGAAGATGGACCCAGCCGCCTCCAACACCGCCTCGGAGACAAAGTTTTCGCTGGCTATCATCTCCAGCCCCTCGTGCTGGCGGAGGGTTTCATGGGCAAGAGCTGCGGCAACTTCAGGGTCGGCCTGGGCAAGGGAGAGAGAGATGCGATCTGTCATATTGAAATCTTATCCTTTTTACCTTGAGCAATACAGCACTGTTTTTCAGGTGAAGAATGTTTCTGCTGATGGTCAACTCTGACCAGACGTGAGGCTCCCGGAAAGCTCAGAGTGTTTATTGGAGCACGCGCATTTCCCCAAATCTAGCTCCCGTCCTGCCACCGTCTTCAAGAGGTGGCAGGGCTGTTTGTGCCCTTTAAAATCATTCAACGTTAAATTTCTTCGCCGCCTTCTACCGGCTCTGCGGTAGGTTTGTTTCGACATTTGCCGTAAAGACGGGGAACACAATCAGTCGGAATCTGCTATCGTTTTCGATAAATGATTGAGGCGTTATGAGAATCTCCCGAATGCAACTTGTTCTGAAAATGGCCTTTGCTGTAGCGTTGATTCCGGCCTTTGCGCAGACCCCAGCCATCAATCCCGCCCTGCTGGTCAAAGCCAACGCCGGCGATGCCGCCGCGCAGGTGCAGGTGGGTGATCTGTACGCCGCAAATGCGGCAGCGTTGCACAATATTAACCCGGCCGGTGAAGCCTACAAAACAGCAGCGGAATGGTACCGCAAAGCCGCCGATCAGGGTTCCATCCCCGGCGAAATGCATCTCGCCGCACTCTATCGCGACGGGGGCAAGGGCTTCCCGCGCGACATGGTTCAGGCCGCCGAGTGGTATCGCAAAGCTGCCGAGCAGGGAGATGTAACCGCGCAAGCCTCTCTCGGCGTGCTCTACTCCATCGGCCAGGGCGTTCCGCACAACGATATTGAGGCCTACTTCTGGCTTGACCTGGCAGCTTCCGTCAAGGGGCCAAATCAGGAGAAGTACGCCGCCAACCGCCAGATGATCGGAACCCACATCACCGCCGAAGAGCTGGACACGGTCCAGGAGCGCGTTGCCGCATGGAGTGCCGCCCATCCGCGCTAGGGAATCTGTGATTGAATCGATGTTCTAAAACGGCACGAATTGATTCGTGCCGTAAGTTGAGGTATGCTTTCCCGCGAGTTGGTATACAATTCTAGGTTGTCCTCAACTCGATTAAAACCATTATGCTCATTATGCTAGAGACAATGCGAACGAGGCCGTTTCTCAGGTCAATCCGGGGCTGGCTCTCTCTCCTCTGCCTGTTGGCTTTCGGGCTGGCCGCGGTCAGCGCCCAATCTCCCGCCGTCACCCTGGTCCCCGCGGTAGTCCTGGCCGGCGCCCCGGAATTGATTCGCGTATCTGCTCCCGGCGCTGCTAGCATCGACGGCGAATGGCTTGGCCGCAAGCTCGAGTTCTTTCGCGGGCTCGGCGGGAACGCGTGGTTTGCCCTGTCCGGCGTTGATGTGGACGCGCCTGCTGGGCCTTCAAAATTGAAGATCATGGTCCACGACGCCAAGGGCGGCGTGCGCCCCCTGAACCACACCATCCGGGTTCAGTCCGCCCACTACCGCACCAGTTCCCTGACCGTGGCCCCGGAGTTCGTCCAGCCCAGTCCCGAGGCGCTCAAGCAAATCGCTGCGGACCAGGTGCTCACTGAAAAAGCCTATGCCTCCAGCGCGCCAACGCCCTTGTGGAAGGGCAACTTCCGCCCTCCAATGGTCGCTCCGCAAACCGAGCGCTTCGGCACGCGCCGCATCTTCAACGGTGTTCCGGCCAGCAATCACAAGGGGCTGGACTATCGCGCCGCGCCGGGATCACCTGTCCGCGCCAGCAATAGCGGTGTCGTCGTGCTTGCCGGTCCGCTTTACTATGCGGGCAATAGCGTCTTCGTCGACCACGGGATGGGGCTCTTCACGCTCTACATGCACTTCAGTAAAATTACCGTCCGCGAGGGCCAGCACATCGTGCGCGGCCAAAAGCTGGGCTTGAGCGGCGCCACCGGCCGCGTCACTGGCCCGCACCTGCACTGGGCCGTCCGCTGGCAAGGCGCATATCTCGACCCCGCCAAGCTGCTGCACCTCGACCTCAGCGCCGCGCACTAGTATGGTGCGTTGTAAATCTATACATTTTAAGTAGTCATCCGGAGCGAGTCTTGGCGCGTTTTTGCGCCAGAGCGAATTGAAGGACGTGCTTTTCGGGCATTCGGTTCTGTGTTGAAGAACGTTGGCTTCTGCCCCTGATCACTGACAACAGATAGTTATACCTGTTCCGGTTTTCTGTCCCTAATCCCTAATCCCTGCTTCTCTCAGCGCCTTATACGCTCGATAAACAAACCACCCCATGTACCAGCCGTCGATATATTTGTACGGCGTCTCTCCGGTGGTGTAATGTCCGCAGGGCAAAACCCGCGCCTCGAAGTTCAATCCAATACGCTGAAACGCCTCCAGCACCTGCAACGAATACTCCAGCGGAAAAGTCAGATCGTAGTTCGCGTAAATCAGCAAGACTTTTTTCTGCGGCCCATCCACTTCCGCACGCATGATCTTGTCGTAGTAGCTGCATGGGCTGACCGCTGACCATAGCGCCCGTACCCGTTCCTGATCAAGCCCCGCCTCCGCCAGCGCCTGCTTCACGTGGCGTGTGCTCTGCCCGGCCCAGGTCACGTCTCCAAAGGCTGTGGACGCGTGGTTGAAGGCATTCACCCTGAGCCGCTTGTCGTGTGCGCTGGCCAGGAAGGCGTAGCACGAGCCCAGGCTGGTTCCCAGCACGCCGAAGTGCTCGTAGCCCTGCTCCTCCAGCCAATCCAGGCAGCAACGAATATCCACCACCGCCTGCCTGCACGCCGAAATCGTCCGCCCGATGTTGGCGCTCACCGCGTAATCCGAGCGCTCCAGCTCCGTCGGCCGCCGAATGTCGTGGTACGGCTTGGAGAGCCTGAGCGCCGAGATCCCCATCTTGTTGAAGATCGTGCACAGCGAATTGTGGCTGAAAGCGTCGGCATTCCACTGCGGCATCACCACGATGGCCTGCTTCGGCCGCTTGGGATCTTTATGTTCCGGCGCGGGATACCAACGCGCGTTGACCAGGTTGTTTTCCGGGTAAGGCGTCCGCTCCGGCGAGGTGAAGCGCAAAAACTGCGCTCTCGGAATCTTTCCCTCCGCCGCCAGCTGCTTCAGCGCCGCGTCCTGCGCCAGTGTCTCCGGGCGCACATTGGTGGGGAACAGTTCCGGGTGCCGCTCTTCCAGCCGAAAATCCGTGGGCCGCTTGTAGCTGAAAAACTCATCGCTGTGGTGAATCAAAAATTGATTGATCCGCACCATGGCGGCCTCGGCCTTCGCCGGGTCGCACACAATCTCCGGTCCCGGCAGCGCCTCCGCATAGCCGTGCTCGCGCAGGAACGGCTCAACCCACTCAAAGCCCCACTCCAGCGGGCGCACCACGCGATTCTCGTCGCGCATGGTCAGCCGCGTCTCCCACTCGTACATCCAGCGTGCATATTTCTTTCTGAACATTGGTTTCATTCAATTTTATCAGCGCCGGCGGCAGTGCGATGCTCAGCATGAGGATGGAATGGCCAGGGTGGTGTGTAGCGCCGGTCTCAGGAGTGGTGTGTAGCGACGGCCTCCCGGCCGGCTGTAATGCGGGCGTCCTCGCCCGCGTTTGCTCAGCAACAATTACCCAATCGAATAGCCTCAGAGGCTACAGGGATCCCATAACCCTCAATCCGTCCGTCTCTATTCGTACTTCGACAAACGCATGATAGTTAGACGCCTGCCCTGAACATCCGTCGCAGATTACTATGAACACATGGACCTGCAATCCAGCAGCGGCAGCCGCGTTGCCTTTTTCGGCGGAACTTTCGACCCGCCTCATCTCGGCCATCTCGGTGTGGCCCGCGCAGCCCGCGTGGCGCTCGGCCTGGACTCCGTGCTCTTTGCTCCCGTGGGAACGCAGCCCCTCAAGCCGCAGGGCACTGTAGCTGGCTTTGAAGACCGCCTGGCCATGACCCGTCTGGCCATTGCCGGCGAGCCCGGCTTTTCCCTTTCGCTCGCCGATGCTCCCCGGCCCTCAGGCGAGCCTAATTACACACTGGAGACGCTCTTCGCCCTGCGTGCCCAGTTGCCGCCGCCGAGCGCGCTTTTTTGTCTCATGGGCGCCGACTCTTTTGCCGCTTTTCGCCGTTGGCATCGCGCCGCCGAAATCCCCTTTGTGGCGCCGTTGATCGTCGCCTTCCGGCCGGGCGAGTCCCTGGACAACCTCGGCTCCACTCTTCCTGAAGGTTTGACCTTTCAGCCTGCACCCATAACGGGCGATTTGGCCGGAAAAATACTCGGCACGGAGCTAGGTAGGGGGGTAGCAGTTTGCGAAAATACATCTTCGGCATTGCACGAAGCTTCAGGGCACGACTTTACAGCTTGCGTAAAAATGCAAAGGTTGGAGCACGAAGCGTCAGGGCGCGACTTTAGTCGTGCCGAAAGCGCAACAAAAATAATGTCGGGCTTCAGCCCCTGCGGTCAACTTTCTGATATTCCTGCCCCTTCCGATGCAACCATCGCCCTCCGCCGCTACATCCTCCGCAATCCAGCGGGTGAGCTCGCCCCCTTCTATCTCCTCCCCGGCCTGCATATCGACATCAGCGCCTCCCAAATTCGTGATCAGTTTCGCAACCAGATTCACTATCAGTCTCTGTCCTCCGCCGCGCTCCAAAAGCCGGATCTCGCCCTGCTTCCCCCTCCTGTTTTGGAGTACATTCGCGCCCGCAACCTCTATCGATGACTTGCCCCCATCGCCATGAGGGTCTACGATGAATTCGGAGATCAATCACATCGAATGACAACCGAAACCAGGCAGCAAACCCGCATCCACGTCCAGACAGCCGCCGCGGTCTGTGAAGACAAGAAGGGCGTGGACACCCGCATCCTTGAACTTGACCCCATCGATTCCGGCCTCTCCGACTTCTTCCTCATCACCTCGGCCACCAACGACCGCCAGGCCATCGCCATCGCCGACGAGATCGAAGACCGCCTCAAGAAGAATTTTGGCGTCTTCCCCAACTCCGTCGAGGGCCGCCGCCAGGGCCAGTGGATTCTCCTCGACTATGTGGACTTTGTCGTCCACGTCTTCCTCGCCGACCGTCGCGCCTTCTACGACATTGAGCGTCTGCGCAAATCCGCCCGCCCCCTCACCCCGGCCGAGTTCGACGCTGAGCTTAAAGCTGAGTTGGCCGCCAAAACTCTGGCCGCCCGCAGCAAAGCCGCCGCCAAGGCCAAGCCGCCCGCCGCAAAAGCCGCGCCCAAGTCCAAGCCTGCAAAGAAAGCGGCCGCGAAACCCAAGTCCGCGCTTAAGACGAAGAAGGCTGCTGTGCCAAAGAAAGTGGCAGTCAAAAAAATCGCTCCCCGCAAAACTGCGCCTAAGAACATAGAGGCAAAGACGCGGAGTTACGTAGGTGCAAAGAACAAGTCTGTCAAAGCGAATGCTAAGAATTCCGCCGCGAAGAAGAAGAAGACGCGCTGAAAATGCCTGAGCGGCCCTTGATCGACATGCCCACATGAGGTTCGTTGCGGGCCTGAGTGATGGCGGTGGGGGAGGGTCTAAAGTGCCTGGATTGTGACGGGAGCGTGTTGCCCTTTTCCTTAGAGGTCTAGGAATATTTTTCCTTATAAAAAGTTTGGGGCAACTCCAAGGAGTCGCCCCATTTCAATAATGCAATTTTGAGCGTTTTAGAACTTCAACTTCAGGACTGCTTCAATGACGCGTCCGTTCACCGCGGAGCCCTGGAAGTTTCCGTAGGGGCTGTTGGGCTGACCGACGGTCTCCTGAATCGTTCCGAAGGTGGCTGAACTTAAACTGCCAATCGGCCGGTCGAAGTTCGGGTGGTTGAAGAAGTTGATGGCTTCCGCGGCGAAGGAGAAGACTACTCCCCTATCCGAGACGTGTATCTGCTTCGCGAGGGTGATATCCGAGTCAAAGTAGCCGGGGCCGGTGAAGTTGTTACGGCGCATATTGAAACCGCCGCCCCATGCCATTTGGTAGGATGACACGCTGGACGTGGGCTTCTGGAATTGACTCGCTAAGAGGCACGGTGAGTTCGGGTTCGGCCTGCCGCAGCTTCCGGTTCCTTTGGTGGTCATATTCGCCAGAACCTTGTCATAGGTTGCATTGCTCAACAGCCCTGTGACGCTGGTCAAGTACGCGCTGAACGGTGTGCCCGACGTGCGCTGGACCGTACCGGATAATACCCATCCGCCAAACACTTCGTTGAGGTCGGCGTCGGGCGTCTTGAAAGGAAGCTGCCAGTAGAAGTTGGCCGTGAGCAGACTCCTGATGTCCTGATCGGCGCTCGCATAGTTATACTTGCGCTCGTTGATAGGATCGATGGACACGCCAAACGAAGGATTCTCGAGGGCGTTGAGAGGCTCAATGCCGCCTTCGTACAACTCGTCGAGAGTATGGCTCCAGGTGTAGTTGAGGCTCCCGGTGAAGCCCTTGGTGACCCGTTGCTTGATGGTTGCGGTCAGGCCCGCGTAGTTTGCGATGCCGCCGTTGTCATATTCGCGGATGTTGGCAAACCGGGTATCAGGCGCTACTGAGGGCAGATCCTGAAAACCGGTTGGGCAGTGGGCTAATGAGCAATAGGAGTTCAGGCCACGGTTCGTGGTGAACAGATCGTAGCCGTGGTTGCCGGCATAGTTCAATGAGACTGCGGTCTTGTCGCCAACAGAGTGTTCAATCTCCAGGTTCCACTTCAGATATTTGGGATTCACGACGTGGGTGGCGAACGTAGTCAGGCTCGGTGTAGAGAAGCTTGAACCCGCTGCTGCAACCGCTGCCTGGATCGTTGATAAAGTGGCGCCGCTCGAGTAGCCTGTCTGCAAAGCCGTGTTGCTGGCGCTAGCCTGGGTATACACGCTACCCGTTGCAGCCGGCGAGATCGGGCCGGTGGTAATGTTGAAGGTTGACACGTTGGGCAGGTTCACAATGGCGCGGCTGGCCAATAACCCGGGATAAAGGTCAGCGAACAAACCGAAACCGCCGCGAATGACAGTCTTTTCTCCAAGCGGGGTCCAGTCGAAACCAGCGCGGGGACCCCATACTGCAGGTTCAAGACTTGGGAATACCTGTTTGACTGCCTTGATGGTGGTGTTATACGGCGTGGTTGCGCTGTGGTCCATGGTCGTAAATGAGGTCAATGGACGGGAGAAGCAGTTTTTCTGGCACACCGCGTTCGAGTTGCTGTCTGCGCGCAGGGCTAACGTCACCTTGAGTTTACGGTTTACGCGCCATTCGTCCTGAATGTAGAGGCCCAGGCTGAAGGAAGCCACCGGGACTTCAGGTGCACTGGAGAACGACTGGTTAAAGACGCCGGTAGTACCCAGCACTCCGCTCGAGAACGAAGTCATGCTGTTGCTGGTGGTCAGGCCCGTGAGACCGGAGCTGCCGGAGTAGTCGCTGATATCCTCGCGACGGAAGTTTACGCCGGCCTTGATGCCATGACTTCCTTTGGTCCAGGTAAAGTCATCGACGAATTGATACTGCTCGACGACACGGCCCTGAGGATAGGCTGAGTAGTTACCTAGGTTGGTGAAGGGCATGCCGTCACCGAAGGACCATGAAGTGGGAAATACTGCCTCTGCGGCGGCCAGGTTGGGCGGCCCGAACTTGGCGACGTAGTGGAGATCCGAGGCGATGAATTGGTTCACCATGTTGCCGTTCAGTATCCGGGTCCAGTTCGCCTGGGCTTCATTAGAGGGCTGCACGCTGTTGGCGCTGAAGTTGCTGTTGATGGGATCCGTACTGGTGGCCTGCACGCCGCGATCGGCCTTATAGCGGAAGTTGAGCTTATCCTTGCTGCTGGGATTCACATCGACGCGGACTGTCTGCAGTTGCTCCGTATTGAGGTTGTTCACATTCGACCGGAACTGCAATGCGCAGGTAGTGCCCAGGGGAATTGAGGCAATATTGGTGCTGCTCGGGTTGCCCGAGACGGGGTCGTCGTTGTAGATATCGCCGCAACCGAGATTTGTATCAGACGTCACCGGTGTGGCAGCGCTGAATCCGGACGCTCCGTTGTAAGCCGCGAATGCTTTCGTGTAGAACGGAACCGAAGAGGGGCTGACGATACCGAGATTGTGGAGCACCCCGGTTTGAAACGCAGCAGTCGGGATATAGGCAGTACCACCAGAAGGCAGCACGTAACGAATACCTTCGTTGTCGTAATAGAAGAAGAGCTTGTTCTTGAGGATGGGGCCGCCCACGTCGCCTGCCCACTGGTTGCTGACCGCGTGCGGACGGGGAGAGGCGGTGGTGGATTGCAAAATAGCGTTTGGCTTGTTGAACCAGTCGTTCGCGTCCACCGCAGTGCCGTTCCAGTTCCAGATTAAATCTCCGTGGAACTTATTGGTGCCGGACTTGGTGGTGAAATTCATGTTCGTGCCGGCCGCGCGGCCGTACTGAGCGGTGTAACCGTTGGTGACCACTGACGCTTCCTGCACCTCGTTGGAACCGAGCAGCATATTGCTCGAACCGGAGTTGTTCAGGTTCAGGTACGGATCGTTGTAGTCGTTTCCGTTGATGGTATACAGGTTTGACATGCCGCCGATGCCGTTGGAGGTGAAGTTTCCATAGCCGCCACCGGTGCTCAAAACAACGCCCGGAGTAGTAAGCGCGAAGTTGGTCATATCGCTACCGGCATTCGGCAGAAGCTCGATCTGCCGGGCATCCACCGTCTCGGCCATGTTCGCGCTCTCCGCGTGGATCAACTCGGAATCTGCTTCCACGGAAATCGTTTCTGTCTTCCCAGCCACGCCGAGCTGAATGTTCGCTGGGGTGACCTGACCCAGGTCCACAACCACTTCGCGCGAGGCCGTTCCAAAGCCAACCGCGGACACCGATATCTTATAGGTCGCCGGTCGCAGCAGGGGGAATCGGTAGGTGCCCGTAGCACTCGAGGTTGTAGCCGACTTCACGCCGAGGTCTGCGCTGGTCAGCGTAACAGTTGCCTGCGGCACGACCGCGCCGGTTATATCGGTAACCGTACCGGTGATTTCGCCCGATATAGTGCTCTGCGCAACAGCCACAGGCGCTGAGAAGTTCGCAATAACGCCGGCCATCACGAATAGGCCAAGCGCTAATACCGCACTTTGCAACCGGATAAACTTCATTGACTTCCTCCAAAAAGTTCTGTGGGGGCCGGAAGCCCGTCCTGGCAGCTCCTCAACCCGCTTTTTGTGCTTTTGCGTCTCGGCTGGGCGTGTGTGGACTAGAACCCAATAGTGCGAGGCACGACTCGTGAAGTAAGATAGCAGTTCAGGGGCCATTCTCAAAACGGGAAACAATAATTATTTGTGTTGAAAATAAAGGGGTTATAACTCTGTATAAGATTGCTCATCTCCTCGCAAAAATTGAATATATGGATTATTGTAGGTCAGAATCCCAAAAATGGACACTGGCTCTGTTTTCGTGTAGTTTGTCGGCCAATCCCCAATCTTCTGTTCAGGTTGCATGTTGCACTCTTTATGGGGCATTATCGCAACCTCGCCTTCCTCCATGCAAGAACGCTGGCGTTAAGGTATTCTGCTCCCCATGAACCTTACTCTGGCGCACATCGGCGCGCGCCCCGCCGCAAAAGACGAGTTCGAGATTCTGACCGCGCTTTATCTCAAGCGCTGCTCCTCCTTGGCGCGCTGCAACGCTGAATCCTTTCGCACCGAAAAAGCTCTCTTGGAGTGGCTCGATAAGCAGCAGGGACGCGCGCCCCTTATGGCTGTGCTGCTCGATAGCCGTGGCCGCCAGATGAGTTCAGAAGCCTTTGCCGCCTGGCTGGGCGCCCGTCGTGACCAGGGAACGCAGCACATTGTCTTCGTCGTGGGGCCGGCCAGCGGATGGTCCGATGCCGCCCGCGCCCGTGCGCAACTGCTCCTCTCCCTCGGGCCCATGACCATGGCCCACGCCCTGGCGCGCCTGGCCATCGCCGAGCAGCTCTACCGCGCCTTCACCATCCTCACCGGCCACCCTTATCACGCCGGACATTGACGACAGGGGTCAGGGATCAGGGATTAGGGATTAGTATTCCACCACAGCTACAATGGATGTTGAAAGTCAGAAACTTCATTTGGCTGTTTGCTGCGTACGTTGCTGGTTGCCGGTTGACTCTCGGCGGCTTTTCCCTAACCCCTAACCCCTGATCCCTGACCCCTGACCCCTGTTTTATGACCGATTCTCGCAAAGGCCTTCTCCTCATCAACACCGGCCCCGGCAAGGGCAAGACCACTGCCGCCATGGGCACGGCCCTGCGCGCCGTTGGCAACGGCATGAAGGTGCTGATGATTCAGTTCATCAAGGGCTCCTGGCACTATGGCGAGCTCGATGCCGTGCAATCCTTCGGCGAGAACTTCGTCATCAAGCAGATGGGCCGCGGATTTGTGAAGATCGGTGGCGCGGAGACTGACCCGGAGGACATTCGCCTGGTCGAGGTCGCCTGGGCCGAGGCCCGCGACGCAATCTACTCCGGCCTGTGGGATATGGTCATTCTCGACGAGATCAACTACGCCATCGGCTACGGTATGCTCGACCCTGCCGTAGTTGCAGAAGCCCTGCGCGCCCGCCCGGAGATGGTGCATGTCATTCTCACCGGCCGCAACGCCCATCCCCTGCTCGTCGAGCTGGCCGACACCGTCACCGAAATGCGCGAACTCAAGCACGCCTATCAAAAAGGCATCCTCGCCCAGCGCGGAATAGAATACTGACAGAGAGCAGTGACCCCTGTTCCCTGTTCCCTGTTCCCTGTTCCCTGTTTTTAAGAGGTCCCATGTCCTGGTTCAAGCGTGATGGTGGAGAATACGGCCCCGGCCTCCGCGGCTCTGCGGCAACGGCGGAGTCGCGTGTGCGCACCGAGGGTTTGTGGATCAAGTGCTCTGCCTGCCGCGCCGTCGTCTGGAAAGCGGATCTGCTGGCCAACCTCAACGTCTGTCCCAAGTGCCAGTACCACTTCAAAATGGGCGCGCGTCAGCGCATCGACATGCTGCTTGAGCCCGGCTATGAGCTGGTGGATGGCGGCCTGCGCTCCACTGACCCGCTCAACTTCACCGACGTGAAGCCCTACAGGCAGCGGCTCAGGCAAGCTCAAGCCCAAACCGGTCTCGACGACGCCATCCTCAACGCCACTGGCCGCCTTGGTCCCCATGATGTAATCCTCAGTGCCATGGAGTACACCTTCATCGGCGGTTCCATGGGCGCGGTAGTCGGCGAAACCATCGCCCGCGCCGTCGATCGCGCCCGCCTCACCCGCAAGCCGCTCATCATCGTGGCTGCCTCCGGTGGCGCGCGCATGATGGAGGGCGTCGTCAGCCTGATGCAGATGGCAAAAATCTCCTCCGCCCTGGCGCAGTTGGACGACGCAAAGGTTCCCTACATCTGCGTCCTCACCGATCCAACCACCGGCGGCGTCACCGCCAGCTTTGCCATGCTCGGCGACCTCAACATCGCCGAACCCGGCGCTCTCATCGGCTTTGCCGGCCCCCGCGTCATCGAGCAGACCATCCGCCAAAAGCTCCCTGAAGGATTTCAGCGTGCCGAATTCCTCCTCGAAAAAGGCTTCCTCGACGCGGTAGTCCACCGCCGCCATCTGAAGTCCTACCTCATTCGCGCTCTCGAATTTTTACGCGCCCCCACCGTCGCGTAATCTGCTTCGGTAATTCCATTGAAACGCGACGGCCCGGCATCGCTGCCGGGCCGTCTTCTGTTCCCTATTCCCTAATCCCTGTTCCCTGCCTCTCAGATCCGCATCGGCATCAGCACGTACCGGTACTTGTACTCCGCGTCCGGGTCTTCCGGTCGCATCTGCCCGGCCGATTGTGAGTCCTTGAATTCCAGCCGCACCTCCCCCTCGTTGCCCAGCGCTCTCAGGAATTCCAGAATGTAGTCCGAGTTGAAGCCCACGGAAATCGGGTCACTCGTGTACGGCGTGTCGATGGTGTCTTCGCTCTCGCCGCTCTCGTTGGAGTTGGCGCTCAGCTTCAGTTCGTTGCTCTCCAGCTTCAGCCGCACAGCGTGGGAGTGCTCGTCGGCAAACTGCGCCACGCGCCCGATGGCCGCGGCCAGCTCGCTCGAGCGCACCACGGCGAATTTCGTGTTGTCGCGCGGCATCACCGCTTCGAAGTTGGGGAACTGCCCGCTCAGCTTGCGCGTGCTCAGTGTGCGATGCCCCACGCGGAAGTAAAGCATGTGCTCATCGTCAGCGAACTCCACCTTGTCTGCATCGGAAGCCGAGAGCAATTGCTCCAGCTCGTGCAGCGCCTTGCGCGGAATCAGAACGCGCTTCTCGCCGCTGACTCCCTCAAGTGTCTCGTTGGTCTTCTCCACGAAAGAGAGCCGGTGTCCGTCGGTCGCCACCATAGCCAGCGACTCCGCCTTGATCACCAGCAGCGCGCCGTTCAGTGTGTAGCGCGATTCTTCGTTGGAAATAGCAAAAATCGTGCGATTGATCAGCGTCTTCAGCGCCACGGCGGAAATTCCAGTCGCCGTGACGGAAGGAAACTCCGGCACTTGCGGAAAGTTGGCGCGTGCCATGCCCACCATCTTCGTGTTGGAGCGCCCGCTGCGAATCTGCACCCAATGATTTTCCAGCAGCTTGATGGAAATGTCGCCCTCGGGAAGCAATTTCACATAATCGTAAAGTTTGCGCGCCGGGATAGTGCAGGCGCCTGCCTTCTTCACCTTGGCCGCTGCGCTGGTGCGGATCGCCTGGTCGAGATCAGTGGCCGTAATGTTCAGCCGGTCGCCCTCCGCCTCGATGAGGAAGTTGGACAAAATCGGAATGGTGGTCTTGCGTTCCACCACGCTTTGCGTCGCGGTCAGCTCCTTGACCAGTTCCTGACGGCTTACGGTAATCTCCATCGCTGCCCCCGTCGCGGACGGCTTCTCGACTTCAGTTTCCCCTTTAGCCATGATCCCAACCTCGCTTTGACACTCGCGAAGAAAACCCCATCGAAGCAGAATCCGCGCTGGCCACACTGTACAACATCGTGCCGCCTGCCGGAAACTGCTTTCTTTTCTTCCTCTTGATTGTATGCACCTTTGCGTTTCTTTGCAGGTGGAAAACAGGGTGGCTTTTCTGGATTCCCGGGCTATATGAAATGTAGCGCCGGCCTCCTGGCCGGCTGTAGCGCGGGCGTCCTCGCCCGCGCTTGTCCATAGCCAATTCTCGCTTTCATCACACCATAAGCAACAAAGCCTATTTTTAAACTCGGGAGCACTCCCCCGGCGGGCGGTGAATAAAGGGTTAAGAGATAAGAAAAAAGATAGTAGTACCCGTAGGCCGCTAGGAAAAGTGGAAACCTTGCAAAGTGGTTGTAGGTAAGAGGGTTGCCAAGTGCGGAGTTTTCTAAATCCAAGCTGTGCAATTGAGGGCATTTGGAAAACCAGCAGTAAGCAGGGCCAAGCGGCCCCTATTTCCCACGACTCCCACAGGCCACCTGAAAACGCTTGTGCAAAGTTAGCGGATTGTGTGAAAAGCGCGTCTGTAGCCGCGCAGGGCAACGGGTTGCAGCAGACCAGCAATCCACAAAAGGTAGGTCGCCACAAGTTTATACGTGGCGGAGTGGGCGTTAGAACGAGGCCATCGATTGACATGTATGGAGAGAATGAAAGTTTGTTTATGGATTGCCGCGATTCTCCCGTAGGGAGAATACGAAAATGGCCCAGGGTGAAGCGTAGCGAAACCTTGGGGTTGATGGGTCCATCGCGTTGAGCCGTCCCGTAGGGCCGGCGCGATTCGGGAAGAGTTCCGATCATGGGAGCATACAACCAAGTCTTCCCATTCCAGTACCTTACCCACAACAAACCTCACGTTTCTCCCCAATCTCTTCAAAAAGAGTTTTAATCTCGGCAGGTGAAGGTATCAGGGATGGGCATCGACATAGGCCGCCTCGAAGATCAACTGCTGCAGATGTCGGCAGAAGAGACCCCGGGCCGCGAGTTTTGCGAGGCTGTCTCCGAACTGGCGCAAACCGGCCGTTTCGCGCAATTGCGCGAGGTGCTTCCCGGCATTGTCTACGACGAATTGTGGGCGCGCTACCAGCAGGACTCGGCGGCCTTTGTCGCCGGCTGGCAATTGCTGGCCCAGGAGATGCGCCAGGGATTTGTCCAGCATGCGCGCCAGCGCCTCACCTCGCTCACCAGGCTGCAGTATGTCGGCATTGAAGGCCCTGCTCCGGCCTGGCAGGAAATTCAGCGCGTCCTCGACGGCCAGCAGAACGATCTTCTCTGCACCGCCTTTGCCCTCGAGTTGCTAGAACTGGTCGAGCCAGCCGTGCAGCGCGCCACGCATCTGCGCGAGTGCGTGGTGGCCGAGCCCAGCTCAGAGGAGGCCGACCGCTATCTCGACGAAGCCACCCGCTGCTATTTCTTCGGCCTCTTCACCGCCTGCGCCGTCATGTGCCGCTCGGTTCTCGAGGAGGCCATCAAGCAGAAGCTGCCCTCAGCGCTCTCCGGGCTCATTCGCACCCGCTACCGCAACGACGCCACCCTCGGCAATCTGCTCCACGAGGTCAACAACAATCTGCAGAGGCCCGGCATCGACGCCGACTTTTCCCGTGTGGCCAACCTGGTCAACGATATCGGCCGCAAAGCCGTCCACCAGGGCCTCCTCTCCGAAGACGAGGCCCGCTCCTGCCTGCAAAACGCGCGCACCGCTCTGCAATTGCTGCTGCGCAACTGATACCTTTTTCGGCCAGGCTATGGACGCGGCTCTTATACTTATATTTCATGTCTTATTCCGCCGCCATCGATCAACTCAGCGCCATGGCGCCGGAGCTGTACACCCACCCCGGTCAGCCACGGCGAAAATTCTCTCTCGACGAAGTCCGCATCCTGCTCGCCGCCCTCGGCGATCCCCACCGCCGCTTTCGTTCCGTGCTCATCGCCGGAACCAACGGTAAAGGCTCCACGGCAGCCACCCTGGCCTCCATCCTTACCGCTTCCGGAGCGCGCGTAGGCCTCTACACCTCGCCGCATCTCGAGCGCATCAACGAACGCATCCGCATCGGCAACTCAGAAATTGCCGACGACCTCTTCGCCCGCCTCTACTTTCGCGTTCATGACGTCGCGCAGCAACTCGTGCAGCGGGGACGCCTCCCGCAGCACCCCAGCTTCTTCGAGATTCTCACCGCCATGGCCTTCCTCTGCTTTGCCGAGGAGAAAGTCGATCTGGCGGTGCTTGAAGTCGGCATGGGCGGCCGCCTTGACGCCACCAACGTCGTCGATCCGCTCCTCTCCATCATCACCGACATCTCGCTCGACCACACTGAATGGCTCGGTTCAACCCTGGCCGCCATCGCCCGCGAGAAAGCTGGCATCCTCCGCCAGGGCGGAACAATGATTCGGCTCCCGCAATCTACCGAGGCCGACGATGTTCTCAGCGCGATGGCGCGAGAACTCGGTGTGCGCTGGGTCAACGCGTCATCCTTCCTACCGCCGATAATCGATCTGTCTAATCAGAGCAATGAGCTGGGTGCCCCATCCATTCCGCGGTTTTTCAAGGAAAAAATGTCGGGTGCCCCTGATCCCTCGCATTTGGGGACCAGGGAAAACAAAACGCCAATAGACGATCAGATCGACAGTACATCCGCTCCGTACACCGTCACCGTCCTCGGTTCCTCTATCGAGGTCGCCTCCCCGCTCACCGGCGGCCACCAGCGGCGGAACATTGCGCTGGCCATTGCCGCGGCCATCGAGTTGGCTTCGTCGCACGGCTTCACCATCACCCCGGCATCCATCGAGCAAGGCATTCGCCTGACGCGCTGGCCGGGCCGGCTGGAATACATCAAGCAGGGCCGCATCGAGCGCGGCGAAATCAGTTGGATTCTCGACGTGGCACACAACCCGGCAGGCGCATGGGCGGTTCGCGCCGGACTGCCCCGTGTGCCCGGTGGCGGAAAAGCGCAGACTCTTGTCTTCAGTTGCCTGCGCGACAAGCCGCTCACCGAGATGGCGCAGATTCTCTTTCCCCTCTTCGAGCGCGTGATTTTGACGCCGCTCCACTCCGCCCGCGCCGCGTCGATGGAAGATCTGGTGGCCGCCGCGCAACTGACTCAGACGCCGTTCCTCGTTGCGGAATCGGTCGCCGCCGCGCTACAACTGTCGAGGGAGCATACCAGCAGTGGCCCGATCATCGTCTGCGGCTCGGTCTATCTGGTAGGCGAAGCGCGCTCCCTGCTGCTGGCCAAAGGGGGAATCGCATGAAACCGCGCTTCAAAAAACTGAAACCGCGCCTCAGAAAGCTGAGACTGCGCTTCAAAAGGCGACCCAATCTACGCCCCCAGCAGCGCCCTGTTCCCCTGCCACGGCTCTATCGTTGGCGCACCAACCTCATCCAGGCGCCGCTTTTCATCCTGCTCACGGTACTCTGCGGCAGTATTTCATTTCTCGTTTCGTTTGTGGACAAAAAAGGAAACGCGCAGCACCACATCGCGCGCTTCTGGGCGCGGGCCGGCGTTTGGAATTCCGGCTCAAAGCTGAAAGTCGTTGGCGCCGAAAATCTGCTCGGGCGCACCGCGGCCGTCTACGCCTGCAATCACACTTCCTACATGGACGTGCCGGTAGTCTTCGCCGCGCTGCCCTTCCAGTTCCGCATCATGGCGTGGAAGGTCTTGTGGCGCATTCCCTTCATTGGCTGGTACCTCAATCGCTCCGGCCAGTTGCCCATCGATACGCGCAACCCACGCGCCTCCATCTCCAGCATGGCTGCCGCCGCCAAAGTTCTCCGCGCCGGCATGCCGCTCTTCCTCTTTCCTGAGGGTGGCCGCACCTCCGACGGCGCGCTGCGTCCATTTCATCCCGGCGCAGCCTACCTCGCCATTCGCGCTCAGGTTCCGCTGGTCCCCATGGCGCTCAGCGGAGTCTACGACCTCATGCCCATCCACACCCACCACTATTATCCAAGCGAGCTGACGGTAAGCATCGGCCAGCCGATCGAAACCGCGGGCATGTCCATGCGCCAGATCGACGAGCTCACCGCCCGCCTTCGAGTCGCTATCGACGCCCTGCGCAAGCTGCCTGCCTGACTTGGGGCAAGAAAGCACCGTACCCCATCCATTTCGCGGTTTTTCGAGGAAAAAATGCGAAATGGGTGGGAAACCACGCCAGAGCGTAGCCATCAATAATTGTTGCCGCTCTGGGTACATTAGTTTGATGCCGCCATTCAGCTTCCCTATCGCTCCCACCGTCCCTGTGAGTACACTGGTTGCTGCCATGTGCGTCCATATCGCAATTCCCGAACCCACCGGCTCCGATTCAGCCTTCAATCAGCGCTCCTTGCCGGCCTATCTTGCCGCCCTGCGTTCCGCAGGAGTCACCCCCATCATCGTTCCGCTTCACGAGCATCAGGACCGCGTCGCCCGTCTGCTAGCCGGCGTGCAAGGAGTCCTTCTGCCCGGCAGCAACTTCGATGTTGACCCGCAACGATACGGCGAGACTGCGCTCCACGAATGTGCCGCATCCGACCCCGCCCGCGCCGCCGTAGACGAGCTGCTCCTCCAGGACGCTTTCAACCTCCACAAGCCCATCCTCGCCATCTGCTATGGCATTCAAACCCTGAACGTCTGGCTCAACGGCTCGCTTATGCAGCACCTCAAAACCTCCGTCAATCACAGCCCGGGAGACAACCTCGCCGAGGCCCACACCATCCGCATTACGCCCGGCACACGTCTGGCCAGCCTCGTCCCCCTGAATTCTCCCCCCGAGCCTCAGGTCAACTCCTCCCACCACCAGGCCATCAAGGTTCCCGGCGACGGGCTGCTGGTCAGCGCCGTCTCCCCATCAGACGGAGTCATCGAAGCCGTCGAACTCGACTCGCATCATCACTTTGTTCTCGGCGTCCAGTGGCATCCCGAGCGCACATACACGCAGAGCGCCTTCTCCCGCGCCCTCTTCGCGTCCTTCGTGCAAGCCGCCGTCGTCTGGCAACCCCGCAACCTTGAAGAAACGGTCACATCGGTATAAACCGAAACTACGGGTGCCCCAGCGCGTAAAGTAGCGCCAAATCCCCGAAGTAGCGCCGCCCTCTTGAAGTAGCGCCAAATCCCCGAAGTAGAGTCGCCCTCTTGAAGTAGCGTCATCTTCCCGAAGTAGCGCCGCCCTCTTGAAGTAGCGTCAACTTCCCGAGGTAGCGCCGCCCTCTTGAAGTAGCGTCATCTTCCCGAAGTAGCGCCGTCCTCTTGAAGTAGCGTCAACTTCGCGAGGTAGCGCCGGCCTCCCGGCCGGCTGTAGCGCGGACGTCCTCGTCCGCGCCTGGACGAATGGCCATCAACCAATCCGTTTCGTTAAGATCAACTGCGTGACTAAAGTCCAGGTCCCTCGCATTTGGGGACCAGGGAAACCTCAAATCTCAACCGCCGGGCGCCCCATCCATTCACGTTTTTTACGAATAGGTGGGCAACCCCAAATCTCAATCGCTAACCAGTTAACCGCGATCCCCGCGAATCAGCCGCCAACTCGCCAACTTGCTATCCCCGCGAAGCGGGGGCTAACTTGCGGCATTTGTCAAAAACCTTTCCAACCGCATCGGCCCTGTTCATCAGGAGCAAGAGTGTTTGTAAAACGATGAGTGAATCTCCAAATCCCCCCGGAACCCGCCTCAACGAGCTTCTGGCCGAGGCCGCACAGCCCCCGCTCGACCCAGCTCAGTCCCAACTCTTCGCCGCGTTATATTCGCTCTTTGTTCGCTGGAGCACACGCATCAACCTCTCGGCCATTCGCGACGAGGAAGGCATCCTCTCGCGCCATTTTGTCGAGTCCATCGCCTGCGCCCGCGCCCTGCCCGCCGGCATTTCCACCCTTCTCGACTTCGGCTCCGGCGCAGGCTTCCCCGGCCTTCCCATCGCCCTCTGCCGTCCGGAGATTGCCGTCACCCTGGCTGAGTCTCAGGGTAAGAAAGCCGCGTTTCTCCGCGAGGCGGTCCGTGTCCTGGGGGTTACTACTCTGGTTCACTCCGGCCGCGCGGAGTCGCTCACCACACGCTTCGATTGCGTCACCCTGCGCGCCGTCGACAAAATGGATCGCGCCGTCCAATCAGCAGCCAAGCTCGTTCGTCCCGGCGGCCGACTAGCGCTGATGACCACCACCGCCGCACTTCCCGCCCTTCAGTCCTCTGCCGGCGCAGATTTCTCCTGGACCGCCGCGCCTTTATTTCCCGGCAACGACGATCGCCAGCTCGCCCTCGGCAAGCGCGCCCTCAATTCGCCATCTTGATCAGCGCCAGCTTCTTGATCGCGGCCAGGTCCTTCGCCGCCTTCACCATCAAGCGCACTCCCGTACCCTCCGCATAGCGCGGAGCCTCGTCAAGCAGCTTCAACGTGCCCTTCGCCAGATCGCTCTTCCGCGCCGCCGCCACCGCCTTGTCGCCCAAAGCAAACGCCACGCGAAAGCAGCCATCACACGGGCCTAGGTAGACGATGTTCCTCTTTTTTTGTTTCAGCTTCAGCGCCCAGCCCGCCTTGGGCGAGTACGAATTCCACTCCCGCTCGCCTGCTCCCTGCTCCGCCATCCAATCCACCAACTGCTTCCACAACTCAGCCGTAGCGCCCAGCGCCGCACCAACCTCCGCCTCCGTGGGCGCCTTGGTTTTTCCGATAAAAGCGTTTACCGTTTCCATCCTGCTCCTTCTCGTGCCGGAATCAGCCTAGTGTCCTGAATCTGAAGTTCGCATCATAATGCGCTGTCATACTAAGCGAATATATGCGCGCCTGCGCGAACGCTTCTCCCGTAGGGAGAAACGAAAATAGCCCAGGGCAAGCGAAAGCGCAGCCCTGGGACAGCATCCCATCACAATTCGCACCGTCCCGGAGGGCCGGTATGAAATCTACCGCTTTCCGGGTCAAAACAAGCCGGAATCGAAGAAACCAATATTCGCCTTATCTTCGCCATACCTTACCGCCGGAACTGCCGCCGAATCGCCGGCAAAAAAAGCGCAAACAACTACAAGGAATCGCGCGGCATCTAGTGTCCTGAGTCAGAAATACGCATCACAATAATTGCTGACATCCTGAGCGAACGGGGCCCCAGGCGCACTCTTCAGCCTGGGGATGGTGAGTCGAAGGATCTGCTGTTGTTCTTCAATGAACTTCTGACTCACCACACGAGAACAGGTTCATTCCCCCGGCAGCAGGGGCAGAGTCAAATTCTCGGCAGCTGCCGGTCTGCTGCGCGGGGCCTTCTTGAAGGTAGCGTCGCGGCGATGGAGGGGATAGTCGGGTTGCTTGCCGTCCAAAATTTGCTGAATAGTGAGGATTTGCAGGCGGGGATACGTGGTGTTGTCGGTTGATTTATAGAGTCCGGCTTCAGCAGCTTCGCGGAGCATGGGTTTGGTCGGTTCCTCAAAGCAGAGGAAGACACCGATCTCGGCTTTTTCTCGGGTGAGGACGCCAACGAGATCGCGGACCTGGGGAACGGAGACGCCGCCCGCCTTGACGGAAAAGATGATCTGCTTGGATTGGCCGGAGTCGTCGTCGTGGAAGTAGAGGCGACCGTCGATGCCGCGGTCGGCTCCTTTTTTCTGGTCGGTGGGGCGTGCGCCGACCTGGCCGAGCGCCCACCACTGGAATTGATATTTGTCTTAGGCGGCGAGGGCGGCGGCTCCGGCGTAGTCGGTGGGCTCGCCAATGACGTCATAGGTGGATTTGATCTCAGGGCCGAATGCGTCTGAGAGGCGCTTCTTGATGAGGCCGATGGCGAGGTGGGTGATATCGATGCCGATCCAGCGGCGATTGAGGCGCTGGGCGACCTGGACGGTGGTGCCACAGCCGCAGAAGGGGTCGAGGACGAGGTCGCCTTCGTTGGAGCTGGCTTTAATGATTCGTTCGAGGAGGGCTTCAGGTTTCTGGGTGGGGTAGCCTAGGTCTTCCTCTCCTGCTGTGCGATTGATGTCGTCCCAATCGTCCTGAAGGGGAATTCCGGGCATTTCGTCAGCAAACTGCATTAAGCGGGGCATGCCAGTTTCACGATGGACGATGTTGCGGCCTTGTATTCCCAACCGTCCTGTGGGGTCAGGTATTCGTCGTCAAGGTCTGCCACCCACCGATTTTTCTTGCCAAGTTTCCGCTTGACGCGCCACAAGAACTCAGTGTCGCCGCCAGGGCGTGCTGCAGTGAGATCAGTCTCTTTGTAATGCCTCTTGTCAGCCGCAACATGCCGATACTCCGATTCCTGGTAGTCCTCCGAGTAAGGCGTATAGACAGAGTTCCAGGTGTTCGATGGCCCCATGCTGTAGAAAAGCAACACGTCCCGAACTCGACCACAGCGCTTCATTCCCTGCTTTACGT